>Ga0265339_10000748_pt1 | contig 25118 bp, 19 predicted proteins | sample 4CB219metaG_FD_202085 | JGI IMG/M metagenome (GOLD analysis project Ga0265339, IMG submission 202085) | Rhizosphere microbial communities from Carex aquatilis grown in University of Washington, Seatle, WA, United States - 4-CB2-19 metaG | ecosystem: Host-associated > Plants > Roots >... | reverse complement strand
GCCGGCAACGGCCGAAGAGGAATCGTCTGAGAAATACCGCAGGGAGCGACTGACTTCCAAGGGCACACGATACGAATACTTTCGTCCTATTTACGCCCAAGCCGATTGCGTCAAATGCCACAAACTGATGACGGGACCGCTCGACCTCGCGGAAAATGATCTGATGGCGGTCGCCAAAGTCACGATCACCAACGAGTCGAACCGCAAGGACCAGGCGTGGAACCGAGCCATTCTCTGGACAACGGCCATCGTGGTCGGTTTTCTGGCGATGATCGCGGCATACCTCACCGTGCGCTATGTAATCGTAAAGCCGCTGAAGCACCTTCGCGACGTGAGCGAAGCGGTGAGCCACGGCAAGCTCGACCGACGGGCCGAAATTCACACCGCCGACGAGTTCGAAGAGCTGGGCGTGGCTTTCAACGGCATGTTGCGGCACCTGATCGACGCCCAGGAGGAGCTGCGCAGGTTGAACCAGAGCCTCGACCTCAAGGTCGATGAGCTGGCCCAGGTCAACATGCAGCTTTTCGAGCTGAACCGCCTCAAGAGCGACTTCATGGCCACCATGAGTCACGAGCTGCGCACGCCGCTGAACAGCATCATTGGCTTCAGTGATGTGTTGGGTTCGATCAAATCACTCGACGACAAACAGCGACGCTACGTGCAGAACATCCAGAAGTCGGGCAAGATGCTGTTGGACATGATCAACGACATCCTCGACCTGGCCAAGATCGAAAGCGGGAAGATGGACGTACGGCCGACGGAATTTCCCATCGACCGCGTGATCGGCGCGCAGTGCGACATGGCCCGTCCGCTCACCGAGCGGAAGAACATCGATCTGGAGAGCGATGTGCCCGAGGGGCTCGACGAGCTCCAGCAGGATCAGGGAAAAGTGCAGCAGATCCTCAATAACTTACTCTCTAACGCGATTAAGTTCACTCCCGACGGTGGCCGAATCGTCGTCGCCGCGCGGCGCGACCCGTCGGGCGACCTGCGGTTGTCGGTCGCGGACACCGGTGTGGGTATTGCCGAGGAAGACCAGTCGCAGATTTTCGAGAAGTTCCGCCAGGGGAACACGGTTATGCCCGCCGGCGACGCGATGACTCGCGAGTATTCCGGCACCGGACTTGGGTTGTCGATCGTCAAGGAATTGTGCAAGTTGTTGGGTGGCGACATATCACTGCAAAGCGAATTGGGCAAAGGAAGCCTATTCACCGTGCGTTTGCCGTGGCGAATTGCCGAGCCGCGGCGGACGGCCGACGCTTTGAGCGACTCGTCGAGCGCCCTGACCACTGTGGCGCGGCGTGACGAATTTGCCTTGCCGCGAGGTCCGGAGGGAAGGGCAACCGTAACCAGCCCGGTTGCGCCCGCCGCTCAAGTTGGCGACTAAGCAGAGATCATGAGATGAGAAGCGAAAAGGCAGGTAAGGACGCGGGGAAGCGGCGAAGCGGCGAATCGGCGAATCAAGTCTCCGTGTCCCTTCGTCTCCCCATCGCCGCGTCGTCTTCCACTCCCGAGGTTCAGCTTTTCACCGACGGGGCGTGCAGTGGCAATCCAGGTCCCGGCGGTTGGGCGTTTATCCTTCGGCACCCAGCGAGCGGCAAGCAAATCGAGCGATCGGGGGGCGAAGCGGAAACAACGAACAACCGCATGGAGCTAATCTCGGTGGTGCGCGGGCTCGAATCGCTCAAGCGTGCCACGCACGTCGAAGTTCTCACCGATAGCGAGTACGTGCGTAAGGGACTCAGCGAGTGGATGCCCAAGTGGAAAGCCAATGGCTGGCGCCGTCGTGAGGGTAAACAACTAAAGGAAGTCAAAAACGTGGATCTCTGGCAACGCCTCGACGAACTCGTCGCGAGGCACCAAGTCACATACACCCGTGTCGCCGGCCATAGTGGCCATCCCGAGAACGACCGCTGCGATGAGTTGGCCGTCGCCGCGTACCAGAAGTACCGGTAGCGACGTCGAAAAGGCCGCGCAGCCCAATACAACATCCTTGATAGACATTCGCAATATTGGCGGAGACGATGAATCGCAGCTCACCCAAACTGGCCGCGTCCGAACTTGCGCGCTTCGACTATGATTTGCCACGCAACCTGATCGCCCAGTGTCCCTTGCCGCGGCGCTCGGACGCCCGGTTGATGGTCGTCGATCGGGCCGACGGCTCGCTGGCCCACCGTTCGGTGCGCGATCTGCCTGAACTGTTGCGCCCCGGCGACTGCCTTGTGATTAACGACACACGGGTGTTGCCCGCCCGGCTCATGGGCCGACGGAGCCAAACCGGTGGCCGCTGGGAGGGGCTCTTCCTTTCGACGGACATTGAGGGACACTGGCGCGTATTGAGCAAGGCCCGCGGCAAGCTCGCCCCCGGGGAGCCGATCACGCTTATCAACCGCCTGAGCGATGACGACGTGACCTTGCGGTTGATCGAAAAGCTGCCGGGCGGCGTCTGGATCGCGCACCCCGAATCGGACCAGCCGGCCTTCGAAATCCTCGATCGCGTGGGACGAGTGCCGCTTCCACATTATGTTCGCGGTGGCGAGATGGTCGAGGACGATCGGCAACGGTACCAAACGGTCTATGCGCGCCACCTCGGGTCGGTGGCCGCGCCCACCGCCGGCCTGCACTTTACCGACGACCTGCTGGCCCGGCTGGTCGAAGTAGGAGTGGTGCCCGTTCGTTTGACGCTGCACGTCGGCCTCGACACGTTTCGGCCGATCGGCACGGTCACGCTGGCGGAGCACCGCATGCACAAAGAACAGGGGCAGATCGATCGCGCGGCCGTCGAGCAAATCGAGCGTGCCCGTGCTGCGGGTGGACGTGTTGTTGCCGTTGGCACGACGACCGTGAGGGTGCTGGAGACGGCCGGAGAGTCAGGGAAGCTGACACCCTGGACGGGCGAAACCGATCTGTTTATCCGCCCCCCGTACCAGTTCAAAGTGGTCGACTCGCTTTTGACCAATTTCCATTTGCCTCGGACCACCCTCTTGGTGCTGGTCCGCACCTTCGGCGGCGACGAGTTGCTTACGCGAGCTTACGCTGAGGCGATCGAAGAGAATTATCGTTTCTACAGTTATGGCGACGCGATGCTGATTCTTTGAAGAGATCTTTGGTAAGAAACGGCAATGCCCGAAATGTCGCGGGATGATAATTATGCATGATGCGGATCCAACGCAGGCGTTCGGCGCGGGGTGGCCGGCCGGGCCGCTGGTGCGCTGGCCGTGCGAGTTGGTCTTGGGATCATTGGCGCTTTTGTGTCTTGCGCTCGATGTTCAAGCGGCGCCCTTGATGTGGGTCTTCGAAGAGGGATGGTGGGGCGCCGGGGGCTACATCGCCGTCGGCGCCATCTTGGCGCAGCCGGCGCTGTTGGGCATTTGGGCCGTTTTGGGGCCTCAACGTGCGGCGATTCAATGGCCCCGAGCGCTGCTACTTCTAACTCTTGTCTGGTGGGCCGACACACTTGGCGCGAGAGGCGGGTGGAACCCTCGTCCAGGAACAGGGGCTTTCGACATGACCGCGGCAGACTCGCACCCGATCAACGTGAAAGATGCGTGTCTGATGGCGGGCGTGTTTCTTGGGTTGTTCCTGATCGCGCAGCTTCCGCTCGCGGTCATACGCTACGTCTGGCATTGGCGCGTTTCGCGACCAATCTCGCGGTCACGTGACGCCCGCCGCCAATTCAGTCTTAAGCAGCTTTTTGGTTGGACCACATTCGTGGCCTTGTTGTTGGCGGCCAACCGTCATCTGTTACGCCATCAAACGTGGCCATCGATTGAAGGACCCTGGTTGCCGCAGTTGCGCGAGTTGGCGATCGATCTTGGTTTCGTAACGCGGGCGCTGTCACCCATCCTGCTGCCGGTGGTTCCCTTGGTGGGCATGGCCCTCGCCCATCGGCGGCGCGTCGTTTTCTTGATTGTATCGGCCGTCTGCGCCTTTTGTGGGGCCGTTAGCAGCGTGGCGCTGATCGCCGACCAAAATGCCTCAGTCCGGTTGCGAGACGGATTTCTCGAGGAACTAGGCTTTTGCGGCGGCACCCTTGCTGTGCTTTGGATCGTTCGCGCCTGCGGTTTTCGCTTGTGGCCATTCGTCGCCCAGGGCGATGCCTCCCTGAAGTCAACCAACTACCGAAATTAAATTGCGATTCAAGTTGCGTTGAAGACCTGGACACGATGCACCCCAAGGTACGTTCGAAGTTACGCCGGCCCCAACGAAAAAGCACGGAACCGCCTGCGGGCCATTGGGATGCAAGGATGGAAACCAAGGGACGGGAAGAAGCCTGGCCGATACCCTGCTGAACGAGGGGGATAGATTTTGGGGATTTATGCGGGATGGGGTGACAAATCGGCCGATATCGTGTAACCTATTCCGGTACTAGCGGCTATCGCCCTCGTTTTTGAACACCCTGGTTATGGAGGCTCTCATGAAGCGTTGGATCACTGCAAGTGCTGTTCTGGTGGCTTTGTTGACCGTATCGGTCTACGCCGCCGATGAAGTCGATCTCAAGGGGGTCAAGTGCCCCGTCTCGGGCCAGCCGGTCAAGGCCGACAAGACCCTCGACTACAAGGGCGGCAAGATCTACTTCTGCTGTGAGAATTGCCCAAAGAAATTCGACGAGAAGAACAAGTTGCATGTCGCCAAGGCGAACATGCAGCTCGTCCAGACCAAGCAAGCGACGGAAGAGAAGTGCCCGATCGCCGGCAAGGACCTGAATCCGGATACGGCCATTGAAGTCAGCGGCGTGAAAGTGTGCTTCTGCTGCAACGGCTGCAAGGGAAAGGTTTCGAAAGCCAAGGGCGACGAGCAGATCGAACTGGTCTTCAGCGACGAAGCCTTCAAGAAGGGCTTTAAGGTCATCAAGAAGTAAGTGCTGCGCCAAACTGGCGTTCGCACCTGGATGCGCGGCCGGTATTCCGGTTGCACCTGGAAGTGAAAGGGCGTCCCGCAAGGGACGCCCTTTTTTTGCCCCACGAGGCGAGACGCTCCCTGACATGGGGGTCGGACGGTATGATGAAACGGCCCCGTCCGGCTGAGCATGTCGTATGCCGCTTTCGTTCGAAGCTTTCATCAACGATCTTGATTCCGCGGGTTTGCTCGCCGCCGGCGAACTCCGCGCCTTTTGCGACGGGCTTCCACCCAAGCGGCGCGCCGACGACGCACAAGGCCTGGCAAAGGAATTGGTGCGCGCCGGAAAGCTTACCCGTTACCAGGCCGCAAACGCCTTGCAGGGCAAGGCGAAGCACCTCGTGTTTGATGAGTACCTGATCCTCGCCAAAATCGGCGAAGGAGGTATGGGGCAGGTCTACAAAGCCCAGCATGGGCGGATGAAGCGTGTGGTGGCGTTGAAGCTCTTGCCACCGTTGGCCGCGTCCCGTGCGCCGGAGGCCACCGACCGTTTCCGACGCGAAGTGCAGGCGGCCGCCCGACTCGAGCACCCCAACATCGTGACCGCTTACGACGCGGGGGAAGCCCACGGTGTGCCGTATCTGATCATGCAATACGTCGAAGGTTGCGACCTAGCAACACTCTGCCAACGACGCGGCGCGCTGGGAGTTGCCGAATCGTTGGGCTACATCCTGCAAGCCGCCAGGGGCCTCGCATACGCTCATGGTCAGGGCATCGTCCATCGCGACATCAAGCCTTCGAACCTTGTCGTCGACGCGCACGGCACGCTCAAAATCCTCGATATGGGACTGGCGCGGATCGTTGCCGGTTCGGCCAGCCCGGCCGCGGCGCGGTCCGGCCTGACCGACACCAATCAAACGATGGGGACGGTCGACTATATGGCGCCCGAGCAAGCCAAGGATGCCAAGCGCGCCGACCAGCGCAGCGACATCTACAGCCTTGGTTGTACGCTCTACCGCCTGCTGATAAACGACAATGTCTACGGCGGCGAGACGTTGGTGCAAAAGCTGATGGCTCACATCGAACAGCCCGTCCCGGCACTTCGTTCGAAGCGTCCCGATGTGCCCGATACTGTCGACATGGTCTTCCGTAAGATGGTTGCCAAGATGCCGGAAGATCGTTATCAGAACATGCAGCAAGTAATCGCCGCTCTGGAAGCCTGCCTCGCGAAGGGCGATTTTCCGCGCGGTAACTCGGACACCGCCATCTGGCAGCCAGGTGAAGCTTTAGCATCGCCGCAACCGGACGGGAACCCGCAGCCCACTTCCCCTTCCATGCAAGCCACGCAGGTTACTGCCGCGGCTGGTATCCATGGGAACCGGACGGTCGTCAAGCTTACCGAGGTCGTAACTTCCGAGAAGACGAGGCGTTGGACCGCGCAGGTCGTCGGGGGCCTGTTTGTCACGGTGATCGGGCCGATCCTTGTGGCCGTGTTGATGAAGTTCCTCGATCGGCCCGACATCCCGGCCGTTCCCAACGCACCGGCCGCTGGTGCGGCCGCGACGCCCGTTGGGCCGATCACCTCGAAATCGACTACCACCACGAAAGCGCCGGACGGCGAGCCGGCCGAGGCAGTCGCACCCTTCGACGGCGCGCAAGCCCGTGTCCACCAGGAGGCTTGGGCAAAGCACCTCGGCGTCATGGTCGAGGCGAACAATGCGATCGGAATGAAACTTGTGCTCATTCCGCCGGGTGAGTTCATCATGGGGGCGACACCCGAGGAAATCGAAGCCGAACTCGAGCATGTTAACCGGCCGAACGTGCAAGGCCGCATCCGCAGTAGCGGCCCCCAGCACCCGGTGACCTTGACCAGGCCATTCTACTGCGGGGCCAGCGAAATCACGGTCGGCCAGTTCCGCCGGTTCATTAACGCGACGGGCAAGCGCACCGACGCCGAGCAAGACACTGAGGCGGAACACACCTGGAAAGATCCCGGCTACCCAGTATTTGACGAGCTACCCGTGACCTGTATCTCGTGGCGCGACGCCGTGGCTTTCTGCGACTGGCTGAGCGACCAGGAACATTTCGTGCGCGCTAACTTGGCAAAGAAGCGGCCGGCCGGCTATCGGCTACCGACCGAGGCAGAGTGGGAATTCGCGTGCCGCGCGGGCACGACAACGCCGTTTGCCGTCACGGGCAAACTCGATGAATTCGGCTGGTTTCGCTCGAATTCCGGCCTCCAAGCCCAACCGGTCGCAAGCAAGCGGGCGAACCTCTTTGGGCTTCACGACATGCACGGCAATGCCGCCGAATGGTGTCACGATTGGTACGCGGAATCGTATTACACATTGCCCGTCCCCAGCGATCCTTCGGGTCCTGACGGGGGCAGTTGGCGAGTTTACCGCGGCGGCAGTTTTCACACGATCCCAGCCGCCAGCCGCAGCGCGGCGCGGTATTTTGCGCTGCCAAACGACCATTTGCTGGCCACCGGGTTTCGCGTGGTGCGCGACGTCGTGCCGACCCCCAAAGGCGGTTTGCCGCGCCCAGGCACCCCATCGCCTTAGCCGTATGTCGGCGGCGGGATGCCTTTTGTTGGATCACCGCGCCAGCCGGGCGTAGAGCGCGGCGTACGACGAGACCATCGTCTCCAGGGTAAAGTGGCGCTCGGCGCGGGCGTGGTTCTCGTCGCCCAGACGAACCGCCAATGCGGAGTCGGACATGACACTTACGATCTTGTCCGCAAACGCTTGCATGTCGCCTCTTGCCACGGTTTGGGCTTCCGCCTGCGGACCCAACAGCTCGCGCACGCCCTCGACGTCGGTAGCCACCACGGGCAATCGCGCCGCCATCGCTTCGAGCACGACGTTGGGCATCCCCTCCCACCGCGATGGCAGCACCAAGAGCCGGCTGGCCCGTAGGACGCTGGCGACATCGTCACGCCAACCGGTGAAATGCACGCGCTCTTCCAACCCCATTTGGCGGACCTTGGCTTCCAATGCCGGACGTTGCGGACCGTCGCCCACCAGCATCAAATCGTACTCGCCCAGGCGGTCAAGCCACGACTTCGCAGTTGCCAGCAGGCCGAGCAAGTCCTTCTGGGGATCGAGCCGCCCAACGTACACGACGACACGCCGATTGGCGGACACGCCAAGCGCCGCCAGGTCTGCGACCCTAGCCTGGTCGAAGCTGGCCAGGTCAACCGCGTTGGGAATGACAATCATTCGTTCGGGCACGAGGCGACCATGGGCAATCGAATAATCGCGCACTGCCTGGCTGACGCACACGTATTCATCGACCAGCCGCGTCGTCCAGCGATCGACACGCAGGTGCCAGTTTGCTCTGCGCTCGGCGACGCGCAACCCGCAGACGACACGCGGCACGCCAGCCACGCGGGCGGCCAATCGCCCCACGACGTTGGCGTGAAACAAAAACGTTTGTAATACCTCGGCGCGCTGCGCTTTGAGCAATCGCGCCAGTCGCAGGAAAACGCCGGGGCCCGATCGAAAACCGCGCCCTCCCAGGAAATGCACCTCAAGGCCGGCGGCCCGGAGTTGTGCGACGAGCGACCGCCGAGGGCCGGATGGTTCGGGCGCGAGCGAGTAGATGACCGGCTCGAAGCGGGTTCGATCGAGTCGTGTGGCCAGCTCGACCAGGCAACGCTCGGCTCCGCCGGGGGCCAGCTCCGTGGTGCAAAGCGCCAACCGCAGTGGTGACGTGTTCGGTGCGGGAGAGTTCAACGCAGCGATCCGGCGACTTTTTCACAACGACCCACCCAAGTTCTCGAAGCGATCATATTGGCGTGGAACTTGTCTGGCAAGTCTTGGCCGGGTGGCTTCGGACGCCGCGGCCACGTCATTGGCCGTATGCTGGCGCCCTCCCTATGGCGTGCGCCGCAAATCGAGCGTGAGCGGGAATTGCGGATTCAGCTCCTCGCGAGCCAGCATGGTTGGGCCGGGGGTGTGGCCGTGCTTGAAAAACCGCGCGGCGCGGCGCGACTCGGCTTCGTTGGCATTCACCGGAAAACCATCGTAATGACGCCCACCTGGGTGCGACACGTGCCAGGTGCAACCACCCATTGAACGGCCGGCCCACGTGTCGTAAAGATCGAACACCAAAGGTGTATGCACGGCAATCGTCGGGTGCAGGCAGCTAGGCGGCTGCCAAGCACGGTAGCGCACGCCGGCCACGAACTCGCCGGCAACACCCGTGGGGTGCAAAGGAACGCGACGGCCGTTGCACGTGACGATGTGCCGCGGTTCGGTCATTCCCTCAACCCTGACTTGCAGTCGCTCGACCGATGAATCAACGTAGCGCGCGGTGCCGCCGGGTCCCGGCTCCTCGCCCAGCACATTCCACGGCTCGATCGCCGAACGTAACTCGATTCGCACGCCGGAGTAGGTGGCCTCGCCATAGAATGGGAATCGGAACTCGAACTGCGCGTCGAACCATTCGGGACAAAAAGCGTAGCCGGCGGCGCACAGCTCGTCGATCACATCGCGGATGTCCTGCAACACGAAGTGCGGAAGTAGAAAGCGATCGTGCAAGCCCGTCCCCCAACGGACCAGCTTCCTCCGGTAAGGCTGTTTCCAAAACCACGCGATCAATGCCCGCAGCAGCAACTGCTGCGTGAGACTCATTCGGGCGTGCGGCGGCATTTCGAAAGCGCGGAATTCGACCAGCCCCAGCCGGCCCGCGGCCGAGTCGGGCGAAAAGAGTTTGTCGATACAGAACTCGGCCCGGTGCGTGTTGCCGGTCAGGTCCGTAAGCAGGTGCCGGAACACGCGATCCACCAGCCAGGGAGGGCAGTCTCCCGATTCGGGAAGTTGTTGGAAGGCGATCTCCAGCTCGTAGAGACTCTCGTGCCGGGCTTCGTCGATTCGCGGTGCCTGGCTGGTTGGGCCGACGAAAGTGCCCGAAAACAAATACGACAGCGAGGGGTGATTGTTCCAATAGGCCAACAGGCTGCGCAATAGGTCTGGGCGGCGGAGAAAAGGACTCTCGGCAGGTGTCGGCCCTCCGAGGACGACGTGGTTGCCGCCCCCGGTGCCGGAGTGTTTGCCGTCGAGCATGAATTTTTCGGTGCCCAACCGTGCCTGCCGCGCCTCGTCGTAGAGCACCGTCGTATTGCGGACCAGCTCGTTCCAACTGTGGGCCGGATGGACATTGACCTCGATCACGCCGGGATCGGGCGTGACTTTGATATGGTGCATCCGATGGTCATGCGGTGGCGGGTAACCTTCGACGACGACCGGCAGTGACAATTCGCACGCGGTCTGCTCAATCGCGGCGACCAGCTCCAGGTAGTGCTCGAGTCGCCGCACCGGTGGCATGAAGATGTGGAGCCGACCCTGTCTTGGTTCGACGCAGAGTGCCGTGCGAATCAACTGCTGGGCCGATTGGCCTTGTTCCGGCACCACCTCCGTCAACAAGTCCGCGTCGGCCGAATCCGCCGGCTCGAGCTCGCCAAGCGCCGCCCGGTCCGCGTGTCCGCCGTGTCGCGACGATCCGGCGTACTCGGCGGGCGCACCGGCGCGGCTTGACACCGCTGGCCGGCCATTGCCGTCGTGATGCACGTATCGCTGTGCTTGACGAACATCCGAAATCCCACTGGCGGACGTCTCTCCAAAGACGGGCAAGGGACCGAGTGGCTCGAAGGGATCGAGGCCTTGCACCAGCTCACGGTCCTGCGGCGCCGACCAGGGGAGCGACTCGAGCGGAAGGCGAAGGCCAAGCGGCGAGTCGCCCGGCACCAGGTACATCCGCTCTTGGCGAAAGAACCATCGCCCGCTGAGCCAGCGCGGTCCGGAAATCAGATCGCTGGGCCGCAAAGGCAGAGCATAGCCTACTACTTCGCCGAGCCCGCGCTCGAAAACGCGCGCCAACCGGGCACGTTCTTGAGGATCGTTCAGCCTGGCGTCGAGCGGATCGACGTTCACCGGCAGCATGCGCTCTTGCCGAATGTAGTGCCAGACGTCTTCGTATGCCGGCACGGCCATCGCGGGCGATACGTCCAGCCGTTCGGCCAGGGACGAGACGAAAGCCTCGGCCTCTCGGCGCCCATGGCGGCAATCTGTCCGGTCGTTCGCCAGCAACTCGCGGTCGTGCCAGATGGGAACGCCGTCCTTTCGCCAATAGCAACCAAGCGCCCAGCGTGGCAGTGGTTCGCCGGGATACCATTTCCCCTGGCCATAGTGCAAAAGTCCGCCAGGAGCGAACCTTCGCTCGATTCGCGCGAGTAGATCGCCGGCCAAGAGCCGTTTGGTCGGCCCTAGCGCGTCGAAGTTCCATTCCAGGCCGTCCATGTCGTCGATCGAAACGAACGTCGGCTCGCCCCCCATCGTTAAGCGAACGGCGCCCGCTTCCAGCTCAGCGTCGATGCGGTGCCCCAAACTTTCGATCGCTTGCCATTCGTCATCGCGGTAGGGCTTGGTAACTCTAGGATCTTAGTGGATGCGCTGGACCGACATCGTGACGCCGAACGTCGAATCGCACGGTTCGACCGCACCGGTCACCGGGGCGGCGCTCGAAGGTTCGGCGGTGCACGCCAGCGGAATGTGCCCCTCGCCGGCAAACAACCCCGAGGTCGGGTCGAGGCCAATCCAGCCTGCGCCGGGCAAGTAGACCTCGGTCCAGGCGTGCAGGTCGGTGAAGTCGTGTTCCGGCCCGCTTGGTCCGTCGAGCGATTTGATGTCGGCCGTAAGCTGAATCAGATACCCCGACACGAACCTCGCGGCCAGGCCCAGGTTTCGGAGAACCTGCACCAGTAGCCAGGCCGAGTCGCGGCACGAGCCGCTGGCCAACGTGAGCGTCTGCTCGCAGCTTTGCACGCCGGGGTCCATACGGATCAGGTAGCGAATATCGCGTTGCAATCGCTGATTCAAGGCCACCAGGAAGTCGTTCGTCGCCAGGGGAGCGAGGTCGATCGAGTCGAGGTACGCCCGCATTCGCGGCCCGGTTGGTTCGACCGCGCGGAACGGCTTCAGCTCCGATTCCAGCGAGGGGTCGTAGACGAAAGGAAACTTCTCAACCGAGGGCTCAAGGAAGAAGTCAAAGGGGTTGATCACCGTCATCTCGGCCACCAGATCGACCTCGATCGACAATTCGCCGGCCGGCTTGGGGAAAACCAGTCGCGCCAGGTAATTGGCCTGCGTGTCCTGCTGCCAGTTGAGGAAGTGGGGGCGCGGCTCGACTGAAAGGGAGTAACTGATGATCGGCGTGCGGCAGTGCGGTGCCGGGCGCAGCCTTACGACCTGCGGGAAGATCGCCACCGAGCGGTCGTAGCGATAAACGGTTTTGTGGTTCAGAGCCACGCGAATCGACATCGATCACTCACCTTCCGGAATCGTTCCATTCGTTTGGACTATTCATCACCGCGGATTCACTTTGCACCGGCCAGCGATGTTTCGGCGCGTTCGCGTGTGGCGGGTTGTGCGAAGAACGTTTCCGATATCGCATCGCCGACCTGGTTGAGCTTGATCTGGAAGCGGTCGATGAACTCGTGCAGGCCGCCGGCGATAATCTCGTCGATGTGGGTATAATCCAATTCGGCACGCAACCGCCCCAGGCGCTGCTCGGCCGCGCTTCGGAAGGTGCCGCCGGGGCTGCCTGTAATCGCCAACAGCGATTCTTCAGCCTTGAGCAGCGAGAAGTGCATCGAGCGGGGAAACTCGCGGTCGAGCATCAGGAAATCGGCCACCTGGGTGGGCGTGATCCGGCCGTGCCGTTTGCGGTACATCTCCAGCGCACTGGCCGATTTCAAAAGCGCCGACCATTGGAGCGTGTCCAGCGGCGTACCTACCTCCGAGACGGCCGGCAACAGAAGAAAATACTTGACATCGAGCATCCGCGAGGTCTTGTCGGCCCGCTCGACGAGCCGCGCCAGGCGGCCGAAGTGCCAGGCTTCGCCGTGCGACATCGTGGCGTCGGTGATGCCGTAAAGCAGGTGGCTGGCGAGCTTGATTTCTTCGAAGAACTCGAAACCCGGCTCAAGCGTGCCACGCTCGTTGGCCGCCGACCGGACCATCAGGTAGAACTTGTTCAGCTCTTCCCACATCGCCGACGAGATCATCTCCCGAACGGTGCGGGCGTTCTCGCGCGCGCTGCGCAGGCAGGAAAGGATTGAGTTGGGGTTTTCAGCGTCGAACGAAAGGAACTCGATCACCTGCCGCTTTTCGGGAGCGCCGTGACGCTCGATGAAGTGTTCCTGGTCGCCGGTGATGTAGACCAAAGGCGCCCACTGCTCGCCCAGTCCCGTGCCGAGGTCGATCGAGAGGTTCAGGTTCACGTCGATGAACCGCGCCACATTCTCCGCGCGTTCGACATAGCGGTTCATCCAGTAGATCGATTCCGCAACTCGGCTCAACATTGGACCTGCTCCTGTCGCTGCCCGGCCACCTCCGTCGACGTTCCCGCGGGCTGATAACCTTGCCTGAGAACCCAGGTATCTTTGCTCCCACCGCCTTGCGACGAGTTGACGACCAGCGAGCCGGGCTGAAGGGCTACCCGCGTCAGTCCTCCGGGCAGAACGTAGATGTCTTCGCCATAGAGAATGTAGGGCCGCAGGTCGACGTGTCGCCCTTCGAGATGGTCGCCGGCAATCGTCGGCACTCGCGACAGAGCGAGCATCGGCTGCGCGACGTAGTCACGGGGCCTGGCCCGGATCAAGTCGCGGTAGCGCGCGTGTTCCTCGCGCGAAGCTCGCGGACCAAGTAGGATGCCGTATCCACCCGACTCGTTCGTGGGTTTGATCACCAGCTTGTGGATGTTCTCCAGCACGTACTCGCATTGCTTCGCATCGCCGCAGACGTACGTGGGGACGTTAGGCAGAATGATGTCTTCGCCCAGGTAATAGCGGATGATTTGCGGCACGAAGGCATAGACGGCCTTGTCGTCGGCGATGCCGGTGCCCGGCGCATTGGCCAAGGCGACGCGGCCGGCACGGTAGACGTCAATCAAACCCGGCACCCCCAGGCATGAGTCGGGGCGAAACGCCTGGGGATCGAGAAAGTCGTCGTCGATACGGCGGTAGATCACGTCGACCCGCTCTAATCCCTTCGTGGTCCGCATTTGCACATAGCCGTCGACCACGATCAGGTCGGAACCTTGCACCAACTCGACGCCCATCTGCTGTGCCAGAAAGCAATGCTCGAAATAGGCCGAGTTGTAGGTGCCCGGCGTTAAGACCACCACATTCGCGTCGCGCACTCCGGCCGGCGCGATGTACTGCAGCATCTTCAGTAGTTGCTCGGGGTACTCCTCGACCGGCAGGATCGGCAGGCCGTCGAAGATTTGCGGAAACGTCCGCTTCATCACCTCGCGGTTTTCCAGGACGTAGGAAACGCCGGACGGGCAGCGCAGATTGTCTTCGAGCACGTAGATCTGCCCGTTGGTGTCGCGAACCAGGTCGGTGCCGGTAATGTGGCACCAGACGCCGCGCGGTGGGTTGAGTCCCGCGCATGGGCCACGCAGGCACTTGCCCGAGTCGATCAGCCAGTCGGGCACGATTCCTTCTCGAACGATCCGCCGCTCGTGGTAGATGTCGTCGATGAACAGGTTCAGCGCCCGAATGCGTTGCTTGAGTCCTCGCTCGATGGTGCTCCATTCCCGACCTTCGACGATGCGAGGGAGGATGTCGAAAGGCCAGATTTTTTCGGTACCCGCCTCGTGGCCGTAGACGTTGAACGTGATCCCCATGTTCAACAAGGCGAGGTCGGCAGCCTTCTGACGGCGTTGCAATTCGCCGTCGGAAAGGGCGGCCAGGCGGCGGACCAGCAGTTCGCCGTGCGGGCGGGGCCGTCCGTCCGAATCGAAGATCTCGTCGTAAAAGCCGTCGGTCTGGTAGGAATGGAAGTCCATGGCGGTCGGGAGAGGTTGCAACTCGGCCCGCGAAAAGTCGGCGTCGAATTCAGCGGCGTGGAAATGGGCTCGCCGGGTCTTGGTGACAAGCATAACGGACTCTCGCGGGAAAAACCATGAGTGCGACAGGGAGGGGAACGGTAATCATTTTTTCGTCATTGAGCGATCGCGAATTCGATGGATTTCGGTTGCGGAAGCTTTTCCTATCGAAACGATTATCGGATTTGCCCAAGAATCGGGCAGCAACCGTTGTAGGAGCGCGCAGGGCGACCCTGTTTTGATCGGTTTCACCACCGCCGACGTGGCTAGTGCAACTTGCGTGCCCTAGTTGGCCTGCTGCCGGGGATACCGTGAACGGGTATACTGGATCGGTGGTTTATACTCCGAGCCGCCCAGAATGCGTCCTTCGCAACGAGGACGTGGTGGCTGGCTACCCCCACCGATGGAGCTTACGCAAATGTCGCAGGAATTACAGCCCGTCTTTCCCGAGATGGAGCTGTATCTGGGGAACAAACACATTGGTTTTCCGGTCGTGCAAGCGGCCCTGTCCGGCTACAGCGACCTGGCGATGCGCGTGATTGCCCGGAGGTTGGGTGCGTCGTACGCGCTGTGCGAGGTGGTTTTAGACCGTACAGTTTTGCAGGGGGGTAAGGCCAGCCGGCGTTTTCTGCATATCAGCGACGAGGAGCACCCAGTCGGCGGCCAGTTGATGGGGAGCGATCCGGCCGAATTCGGCACGGCGGCAAAGGAACTGGCCTCCGCCGGTTTCGACGTGGTGGATATCAACTTTGGCTGTCCGGTGAAGAAAGTCTTGGGTCGCTACCGGGGCGGGTTTCTCTTGAGCCAGCCGGAAATCGCGCTGGAAATCGTCTCGCGAGTCCGCGAAGCCGTGCCAGCCGAGCGGCCTGTGACTGTCAAGATGCGGCGTGGCATCGACGACTCGGCTCACAGCCGCGACCTGTTTTTTACGATCTTCGACGGTGCATTCGCGCGAGGCGTGGCGGCGATCACGGTCCACGGTCGCACGGTGCAGCAGCGTTACGTCGGTCCCAGCCGTTGGAGTTTCTTGCGCGAGGTGAAGCAGCACGCCGGCCATCGGACGGTGCTGGGCAGCGGCGACCTGTTCACGCCTCAAGACTGTCTCGATATGCTGCGTCAGACGAAGGTCGACGGCGTGACCGTCGCCCGGGGCGCAATCGGCAACCCGTGGATTTTCGCTCAGGCCCGCGCGTTGGCCGCGGGCTTACCAATGCCCGCCCCACCGAGCTTGCATGAGCAGCGCGAAGTATTGCGGGAACACTACCGGCTGGCCGCCGGCATTTTCGCTGATGAAATCTGCGGCCGGCAGATGCGCAAGTTCGGCATCAAGTATTCTCGGCTGCACCCTCAGCCGTTGGCGGTTCGCGATGCCTTCATCGCGGTGCGCCGCAACTCCGATTGGGACGCCGTACTCGACCAATGGTACGCCGACGATCTGCCCGGCCGCCATCCCACCTTAGACGACGTCGACGAGACCGATTGCGAATCGGGGCGTAGCGGAGCTCGTGAGAATTCCGAAGCAATGTCTTGAAAGATGCCGCTGGCTTGCCCGGTGGAAATTCACGCTGGTAGCTACAAACGACCGACCGAGAATTCGCGGCAACATACTTCATTGTCGGCCATGTGAATAATAAAGCCATCCAGGAGCTGAACCATGAACCGACGAAGCTGGCTGCGAACGACCGCTTGGGGGACGGCGGGATTGCCCTGGTTGGCGGGCCAGGAGGCGATTGCGGCACCGCCCGGTGTACCCGCCGCCGACGGCCGCAAACTGGCGCCGCTCAAGATCACCGATATCAAGACGATCCTCACCGCTCCGGCCGGCATCCGACTGGTCGTGGTGAAAGTGTTGACCGACGAGCCGGGCTTGTACGGCCTGGGCTGTGCCACGTTCACGCAGCGGCCGCGCGCCGTCGAAACGGCCGTCGACCACTATCTCAAGCCGTTTCTCATCGGTAAGAACCCACTGGCGGTCGAGGACGCCTATCAGGCGATGTTCGTCAGCTCCTATTGGCGAAACGGACCGGTGCTGGGCAACGCGATCAGCGGCGTCGACCAGGCGCTGTGGGATATTCTGGGTAAACGGGCCGGCTTGCCCGTCTATCAGCTTTTCGGCGGCAAGTGCCGCATGGCGGTCGACACCTACCGGCATGCCAGCGGCGAGACGCTCGCCGAGGTCGAGGAGTCGGCCCACGCACTTATGGCCGAGGGATACCGCCACGTGCGGGCACAAATGGGAGTGGCCCAGCTGGCGACGTACGGCGCGGGCCGCAAGCCGGCCGGCAAGATACAACCAGCGAAGCCTTGGGAGCCGGGCCCCTACGTGCGGATGGTCCCGCGGCTCTTCGAGCACCTCCGCAAGCAGCTTGGCGACGAAGTCGAGCTGTTGCATGACGTTCATGAGCGCGTCCCGCCGATTCTGGCGATTCAACTGGCGAAGGACCTTGAAGACTTTCGGCTCTTTTTCCTGGAAGACCCCTTCAGTCCCGAGGACGTGGGGTACTTTACCCACTTGCGTCAACAGACCAGCACGCCAATCGCGATGGGAGAACTGTTCAACAACCCCAACGAGTACGTGCCGCTGATCTCCGGGCGGCTGATCGACTTCATCCGCATCCACATTTCGCAGATTGGCGGGCTGACGATGGCCCGCAAGGTGGCGGCCTTGTGCGAGTTCTTCGCGGTGCGAACCGCCTGGCACGGGCCGGGCGACGTGTCGCCGGTGGGGCACGCGGCCAACGTCCATCTCGACCTGGCCACCCCCAATTTCGGCATCCAGGAAGCCCGCGCCTTCAAGCAGGCCGAGCTCGACGTGTTCCCTGGCTGCCCCGAACTGAAAGATGGCTATTACTGGATCAACGACCGACCGGGCTTGGGTATCGACCTCGACGAGCGGCTCGCCGCGAAGTTCCCGATCGAGGACGATCCGAGCTTCGACATGGACTGGGGACAGTTGCGGCGGCGCGATGGGACGATAACGAAGCCGTGAGAGACTTCGCCACCTAACTTTCGTCTTCCGCTTCGGCTTACCCTTTCGTGTGCTGGCTCATTTGAACCGACGACCCGGGTTTTTGGCAGCCTTTCGCGGCGGAGCCACCTTATCATCCTTCTCTACCGCGGCCGGCCCAATCGGCGACGCCGGCAGCGTCAGGGCATCGGCGGGGTCATAGTGCTTCGCCTGTTTCGGTCAACGTCGGCTTCGATCGCAGGCGGCCAAGAAGTCGGTCAACGGCAGCCATCACCATGAAAACGGCAGCCACGAAACAACCGGCCAGGTACCCACACAGACTTCCAAAGAGCATCGCCCACACGAGCATCACCACCACCAATACCGCTGAACCGGGTTCCCGAATACTACGAATGAATGTCACGGCGGCAAACACCGCGAAGCAAGCAATCCCCGTAACGATCGAAGCCTGGCGTGGCCGACGACCGTGAAACAAGACCGCCTGCCCTAGCCCGACGACGGAAACGAATCCCACCAAGAAGCCGACGACAAGCGGCGGTGCCCCAAGCCAGCGAAGCAGGCCCAGCAATCCGGCAAAGGCGGCGGTAACGATAAGGATTGTGCCAATGCCGAAGTGACGGGGAACGCCATAAGGAACCGCTACCCGGGCATCGGACGGCTCGGCGAGCTCGGCAATGATGATCTCGGGGGCCATGCACGGCCTAGCGTTTGAGCAGTCGAATCGGTGGCCCGATCTTCTCCCGAATCTCGCCCTCAAAGCCGAGCTCATGCCAAAGATGCTCGGCAGCACGGCGGGCGTTACGGCTGTCTTGCAGCAGATCATCCGAAGGCTCGACGCCGGGCGGAAAGTACACCGGGTACTTGGTGATCGTGACTCCGTGCTCGTCCGCTTTGGTGGCAGTCGCGTCTACGACCCAAACGCGGTATCTCGTCGTCATATACCATCCCCCCCCATGTAAGCCCCCTATTGATTATACGCAGCGGACCCTTTTGGGGTGCGGCGGTGGTTCCGTCCTGCCCAACTGTCCGGCGGCGGGCCTTTTTGAGGATGAAATCGTCCGTAGAGATTGTCGTCATGGAAAGCAGTTTGGGCAGCCACATGCTCGGCCAAGGATCACCAACGTAGCAAGGGGCTCGTTCATGCCGGCTAGCATCCCAGGCCTCTCGGCGGCTGGCAAGCGGGCCTCCCTCTGTTCTCGTAGAAGCTGCCGGTTGGTAAAATCCGGCGATGGTTTTCACCCGCCCCCGGTTCCGGTTGAGCACGTTGCTCTGGTTCACGCTCGCAGTGGCCGGTTTTTTCGGCGGCATGGCGACGGAGCGATGGATTCAGCGACAGCAACCACCGCCGGTTATTCCGCTTGAACCCTGTCATCCGGGCTGCTTCCCGGCGCGCACAACGATCATGATCCCGAACGGGAGCAAACCGATCGAACGTGTGAGCGAAGGCGATCTCGTCACCACGGTTGGCAAGGACGGCACCGGCTCGATAGCCGAGGTCGCAGCGGTCTTCGTCACCAGGAACCGCCTGCTGGAAGTTCACACGGATGCGGGCAACCTGGTAACGACCCAGACACAGCCTCTCGCTCTCGTGGGCGGTGGCCTGCGGGCCGCCGGCGAATTGAAGGCCGGCGACAGGATCTACCGCTGGAACGGCAGCGATCGGCAGGTGGTGACCGTGCGGACGGTGACGGCCACCGGACGGGAGGAGAGGGTGTTTAACCTGATCTTGGTTGAACCTGGGAACTTTGTCGCGAACGGTTTTCTCGCCCGCAGCAAACCGCCGGCAGCATCGGCGATCTCTCCGGCAGACGAGGTCGCTCCAGAGGCAACTTCCAGCGGCACGGTGGAGTGATCGGCATGGCCCGCCCTAACTTTCAGTTTAGCCTGCAGACTCTTTTCTGGCTGACGCTCGTTGCCGCCAGCTATTTCGGCGGCATCGCAACTCAGCGTTGGCTGACACAGCGAGAATCGGCGCCGTCTTACATTTCGCCGGCGGTTGATTTTGGAGATCCGAGTTTGGGGCCGGTACCCTGACCACGCCTTGCCCGCAGGTTCACCTGAAATGCCTTACGGCAGCGGTCGCCGTGGGGTGCCTGATCGGGCCACCGGTTGTTCGCAAGGCGCAAGTGGCTCTGGTCGAAACCCTTTGTACGCCAATACCATCTCGGCACCACGCCCTGACAATCGGCCGACCACTGGAACGCTGTGGAATGCGGGCTACCTGGAACAGCACAGCAAAGTACGGTTATCCCAGATTCCCATAGAAACCAGCCCGGTAATAAGCTCATCGCCGGCCCGGTCCACCGCCGAATTGCCGCCAGTACCGCTCCTTGAACGGGTTCACCTGCGGCCCCAACGCGTCTTCGTTCTCCAGTGCCGGCAGGACTTCATTCCACCACTTGTCGTACGCGGCTCGCATCGCCGCCACGTCGTCGGCATGCTCCTCGATAACGTTCTTCGTCTCACCGGGGTCGGCCTGGATGTCGTACAGTTCGTTGTTGTCGACCAGGCGGTAGCGGCTGGTGCGTACTGCACAGTGGGCGTACTTCGACTCGGCCGCCTTGCCCGTGGGCCATCGCCCGACGTGAACGAACAAAAACCGGTCGGGCCACGCCGCGTTGGTTTCTTTCAGCAGCGGCACGAGGCTGTGGCCGTCGAACGTGACGTCGTCGGGAACCTTGGCCCCCGCGAGCTCGGCGAGTGTGGGAAAGATGTCGATATTGGCAACGAGCTGGCTCACGTCGATGCCCGGCTGAAGAATACCTGGCCAACGCCAGAAGCAAGGGACACGCGTACCGCCCTGGTAAGGAGTCGCTTTAGTCGACCGCATCCCGGCGTTGTAGAGCGAGCCAATGGGATGCCCGTTGTCGGTCATGAAGATGACTAGCGTCTTCCGCTCCAGGTCCCATGCCTTGAGCCTGGACAGCAAGACGCCCAGGTTGTCGTCGATGTTCGAAATCATGCCGTAATAACCGACGGCGTCCTGATTCAATTCGTGTCCCTGGTACATCTTGGCGTACTTTTCGGGGCAGACGTACGGGCCGTGCGGGGCGTTGGGCGTGAGGTAGACGAAGAACGGCTCTGGACCCGCTCGTTTCGATTCAATCCAGCGGATCGCCTGGTCGAAGAAAACGTCGGTGCAGAAGCCTTTCGTCTCCTCGAACTTGCCGTTGTGCAGGATGGCCGGGTTGAAGTAGGTGTTGCCCGGGGCGTCGCCGCAGCTACCCGGATAGGTCTGGCCGATTCCGCCGGCACCGTGAATGAAGACCTCGTCGAAGCCGCGGCGTTCGGGCTGATAGGCGTCCTCGTCTCCGAGGTGCCATTTGCCGAAGATGCCCGTAGTGTAGCCGGCCGACTTGAGGACCTGAGGGAGCGTCGTGGCCTTCAGGCTCATCCGCTCCCGCTCCTGGATCGTATGCGTCACGCCAGAGCGGAACTCGTGCCGGCCGGTCAAGAGAGCACAGCGGGTCGGCGAACAAGTCGGGCTGACGTGGAAGTCGGTGAAGCGGATGCTCTCCTTGTGGAACTGGTCGAGGTTCGGCGTGCGGATGATCGGGTTGCCATGGCAGGCAAGCTCGCCGTACCCTTGGTCGTCGGTCATGACCAGGATGATGTTGGGACGCTCCGGCAGCTCCGAATCCGCGGCGTCGAGCGGCTGGCCATAAGCCACGATGAGGAAGGTGACCAGAAGGAGTTTTGCGATTTGCTGCATGGCCTCACTATAGCAGACCGCCAGGCTGGCACCTGCGATGTCGCCTTCTGCGAGGATGGCGGACCAATCGGCACTCTGGGGGAAGTGAACTCATCTTGGCCGAAAGTGTCGTCGCCAATGGACCAGCTTGGGCGGGATGATCTTTGCCCCTGCAGCACGGGCAAGCAATTCAACTGGTGTTGCCTGATGCGGGGCCGGTTTTGAAGGCATCCACCGGGACCACTGGTGGGGCAACCAAAATCTGCGTTGATATTAAATGGCCGGGGCGCGGCGCACCGCGTGAAGTATACATCGCAGGTCCTCAATTCTCTGCCTAACGTTCCCCTTCCCCGTACCCTGGCGGAAAGATTTCGTCATTCGGCGGCGCGTCGCCCATGAATTGCTTGAGCCAGAAATCGACGTCGTCCGTGGTGGCCGGGCCGGTAGGCTTCGATACCTGAGCCACGTCGCCTCGCTGCCGGCCCTGGCGGCGGCTCAGCATATCGGAGTACCAGCGATCAGAGTCGATCGATCGGGCGTGACGGCGGCGGGCGGCGCGGTGCAGGCGATGGTCGCTGGAAACGACGGTCAACCGCCGCGGACTACTGTCGGCGCGGATCAACTCTTCGATCAATTCGTCGGCGCTCTCGTAATGCGCGGCGAAACGCACGCTCAAGCCCCGGTGCGTGAGGGCGCTCGGCAAACCGGGTGGAGCGCCGGCCGCGTCGAAAACGACCGTCGTGTGAGCCAGTTCCTTCGCATCGACCGCTTCGGCCACGAAGTTCAAGAGCGCCAGCCGCGAGCGCTCGAGCCCGCCAGGCCCCAGGCCGCCTCCGAGGATGCCGGATGCGTGCAACAAGTTGTAGCCATCGATCAACAATGACATTCGGCACCTGGCGGTTCTCGCTCGCGACATCGTGCCGTGAACTGCACGACCGAACGCCAGCATGATACCCCGATCAACCGTGAATTCGGTAGCCGTCTTTGTGCAAAACAGCAATTTGCGCCTGCATTCTATTCCGGGGCGTTGATTTCGCTGGTTCGCTCGATGCGCCGGTTGGCCTGGCGCAGCCGCTGCATCTGCACCATTTGTTGGGTTAACGGGATGGCGTTCAAACCCAGGTGGTCGGCCTGTTCGCTTGTCAGGAAGACGCAGGCCGATCCATCGAAGCGGACGGCCCGAAAACGCGGGTCGGCAAAAAGCGCCTGGTAGGTGGGCAAGCCGCGAGAAGCAGCCGCGATGTCGACGAGCAGCGCCGGCACTTCGCGAGCTCCGTCAGGCCCCGGTTCGACGTCGAGAAGCAGGTTGTCGATCACGTTTGGGTCGCGGGCCGTGAGCTGTTGCCAGATGGACAAGTACCGTTCGAGTGTCCGCCGCGTGTTTACTTCAAGCCGGCCGTCGGCAAAAACCCTGCCGGCGGGTCCATTGTGAAATATGTAAACCGCCGCGGCGCCTTGATCGACCGCAAACACGCGCCTGGGCATTCCATCGCCCGAAAGAAACTTGGCCGACTCATGCGCGAAGGCGTAAGGCACTTCGCCCCAGCCGAACCGACGCGGCATTTCGTCGTGGGCCAGGGTCCAAAATACGTCGGTCGGCACCGCGACGATGAGCAACCCCAAGAGTGACGCCAGCACCACCTGGCCAAGGCGGAACCGCGGAGCTGGGTGCGCGGGCATTGCTTCCATCAGCTCACAAACATTGCAGTGCAACACCCACCCGCCAATCAGCGCGAACAAAGCGCTGTTGCGGCTGGCTTGCCATGCGAGGTATGCGAATATCGCGAACAAAAGCGAGCGGAACAAACTAAAGCGTCCATTCGTGAGCAGCCAACCGAAAGATGTCAGACCAAGAACGAATAGCGCCAGAAGCGAGCCCGTTGTAAGGTTGGTCAGCGCCGCCCAAAGACCGTGTGTACCAATGAAGTCTCCCAGTCCGTTGAATTCACCGGCAAATGGCTGGTAGAAGCTCCGCTGGTCACCTTGAATCCGTTCGAGGAGCGTCATTGGAAACGTCGCTCCTTCAAGACCGTACGGGTTGGCCAGCGCCGCAGCGAGCACGAGAAACGAGATGATCCCCCAGCGACGCAATTCGGCGGCGGTCGGCGGTGGGGCTTGCTTGCCGGCAACGAATCGGCGCGCGGCAATTCGCCGCATGACGGCGTCGGCGAGGAAACAGAACCAGACGATCAATCCCAGGATGAACAGGGCGTGCATGTTGATCCAGAGCACCTGGATCAACGGCAACAGCCAGGCGAGCCATGGCCGGCGGCTCTGGTGGAAGAGCACGGCAAGCGTACCGGCGAGGAACAACAGTGAGAACATTTCCGGGCGGACCTGGTTGCGGCCCGAGAAGATCAGGATCGACGGTAACCAGCAGGCCACCACCCGCCGCCAAGGCCATTCGGGACGCCGGCAACTGAGGCACAGTGCGAACGTAACCGTGCCAAGGCAGCTTTTGGCCAGCACCAAGGCCGGCGCGCCGCCGATGGCCCAGAGTCCGGCCACGATCAACTGGAACCCCCAGTGGAGATCGATCCAGTGGCTGTCGGGGCTAGTGTAGGTGAACCAATCGGTACACGGGATTTCGCAACGTTCGAAAATCAACTGTCCCGTCCGCAGGTGCCACCAGATGTCGCCATCCTCGATCTCGACGCAACCCACGAGAAATACCAGCAACAAGAATGCCGCAAGCCAAAGCCAGTCCCAGCGATCCTCGCGTGGGTGTGGCACTTCAACAGCCACCGACTTTACGGCACCTCGAGAATTCGGCTTCGATTTGGAATGGTGCCGTGACATTCAGACATTCTATACTGCACGCGATCAGGAATGAGGTCGTCCTCGCCCGCGCATTCGGTAGAGTCGCGTCACCCGTCCATCCGATCGATTGCCTGCTCGAGAATCTCCGGTAGGTTCAACAAATCTCGCAAGTCGGCGGCAACGCGGGGGTGGGCGAAGATGCGGACCCGTTTGACGTAGTCGTCGAACTGCTCCTTTGCCAGCGTTCGCACGACCGGCGAGACATCGCCCAGCGGCCGGTAGCGGCCCTCCTTGATGAAAAGGACGTCGACGTTGAACTCGACCTCACGCTCGACCGGCGGCGCATCGAACAGGATTTCGTGGGGCGCCACCACTCGCCCCAGTGCTGCGCTGGCCCGCGCGGCGAATTGTTCGGCACAAGCTGCCAACCAGGGGTACGGCCGACGTGCGAGCCGGTCGTAGAGTTCACGCTGTTCGAGAAAACTGTACTGGGCAAGCCGCTTGTAGAGCCGCCGCGCGGGACCAAACAGGCCGTCGAGCAACTCGCGGGCAGCTCCGCCGCCGGCGGCGAGCACCAGCTCATCGATCCACCGCGACTCGGTCAAGGCGAACAGGCCCTTGAGGTCCAATTCGCCATACAGCAAGTAGAACGCCCGTGCGAGCATGGCCGTTGCCGCGCGGACCCCGTGGTGCCAGTAGACTTCGCTGAACATCACGTAGCGCGCGAAGACCATCATCTCGGCCGCGGTCTTCCCTTTCTCGGTGATCGCCAGGCCGTCGCCTGCTTCGTTCAGGCAGATACTGCCGATGAGCCTTGCCTGGTCGAAGTTGCGGCCGTAGGGAACTCCGGCGTGCAAGCTGTCGCGCTGCAGGTAGTCCATTTTGTCGATGTCGATCGGACCCGAGAGCATGCTCGAAAGAAGTCTGGCCTTGGCACCACGAGGCTTTTCGGAGAGCAGCGCGATG
>Ga0265339_10000745_pt1 | contig 25163 bp, 16 predicted proteins | sample 4CB219metaG_FD_202085 | JGI IMG/M metagenome (GOLD analysis project Ga0265339, IMG submission 202085) | Rhizosphere microbial communities from Carex aquatilis grown in University of Washington, Seatle, WA, United States - 4-CB2-19 metaG | ecosystem: Host-associated > Plants > Roots >... | reverse complement strand
CTATAGTGTGAACGGCCAGATCAACATCAGCATGAACTACTATACCGCTGTCGACGATCTGGGCCGGACGCTCTTTTGCTTCGTGACCTCCGACGGCATCGAATCGCCGACGCTGCACGTCAATCCGGGCGACAAGATCGTCATCAATCTGACCAATATGGTGCCGGCCACTCCGGGCGCACCAGCGGAGAATATGTTTACGCCGACGACAGCCTGCGGAAATCCCGAGATGACCGTAAGTTCGGTCAACATGCATTTCCACGGTACCAACACGTCGCCGACCTGCCATAGCGACGAAGTGATCCACACTCTCATCAATTCCGGCGAGACGTTCCAATACGTCCTCAAAATCCCGAAGGACGAGCCGCCCGGACTCTATTGGTATCACCCGCATGTCCACGGGACGTCGTCCATGATGCTGCAGGGCGGAGCGACCGGCGCGATCGAAGTGGAAGGTATTGCAAATATTCAGCCGGCCGTCGCCGGTCTCGCCGAGCGTTATCTCGTCCTGCGTGACCAGCAGATGGCCTACTCGAAACCCGCTTTGCACGCCCCGCCCAACTGGGACATTTCCGTGAACTACGTTCCGGTCAATTTCCCCGCATATACGCCTGCTGTCATCACGATGCAGAAAGGGGCCTCCGAGTTCTGGCGCGTTGTGAACGCGGGCGCGAACACGATCATGGACCTGGAGGTTCTCTATGATGGTGTTCCTCAACCTCTGCAGATCGTCGCGTTCGATGGCGTTCCCACAGGATCGAAGGACGGCAAGCAGCAGGGCACAATCGTCACGCAGACCGACATCCTGCTGGCGCCTTCGGCACGCGCGGAATTCATCGTCGCGCCCCCCGGCGACAATGTGCAGACCGCACAGCTGGTCACGCTGGGGATCGATGGAGGCGCGGCCGCCGATAACAATCCGAGCCGGCCATTCGCGAATATCGTAACGTCAGCGGCTCCCACGCGTCTGCACCGGATTCAGCAGACCGGACCCGCGTGGAAAATGCGGTTCAACGATCTTGCCGACGCGAAGGTAACGGCCCATCGCGATCTCTATTTCTCCGAGACCTTCGCCCAGCAGGTTCCGCATCGCTCCAAGAACGTCAAACCGCCGGAGCAGGAAGCCGTAGCCTTCTTCATCACGGTGCAGGGGCAGCAGCCGATACTGTTCGATCCCAACAACCCTCCCGCGATCATCACCAACCAGGGTGCGGTCGAGGAATGGAGAATCGAAAATCAGACGGAGGAAGTGCATGAATTCCATATGCACCAGATCCACTTCCTGGTTACTGCGATAAACGACGTACGGATTCCGAAGAAGCAGCAGCAATTGTATGATGTCCATCAGGTTGGCTATTGGGATGGCGATTATTCGCATGCGTACCCGAGCATTACCGTAAAGCTCGACTTCCGCGGACCGGATATCGGCGATTTCGTCTATCACTGTCATATCCTCGATCATGAGGACGGTGGCATGATGGCGATTATCCGCGTGTTGCCGCCGGAAAAGCCAAAAGGGGCGCAGGCCGCGGTGAACGCGCCAGAAGATAGCGCATCACCAGAACCGCAACCTGTGCAATTGGCTGCCCGGTAGTCCAGCGTCTGCAAATCAAAGCCGCCGAAGGCCAAATGCCTCGGCGGCTTTTTTGTCTGTCCGTCTCTGAGACGTTTGCGTCACGAGGCAGATGACACAAGCGAATGCGTCATCTGCCCTGTTGTCTCAATGCCTCAGTTCGGCGTGATGGTGCCGATCAGGCCGTGTGTCTCTTTGTCCGGCCCCGACGAAAACTGCACGCTGGAAGCCCCCGGGCCGGAATCGAGCGCCCATAGACCGTCGATCTTCAGCGCCTTGCCGTTTGCATCCTGCATTGTGCCGAGGAAGCTTCCGGTCGTGGGGTCATAGACGTTGATCTTGCCGTCTCCGAAATTTCCGACAAGCAGATCGCCGGCGAACTGCCCGAAGCTGGCTGGCGCGATCGCAAGTCCCCAAGGGTGGTCCAGATTGCCGTTTGCGATCAGCCGCGTCTGAAGGTTGCCGCTCAGATCGAACACATCGACATAACCTTCGCCCTTTTTGTGCTTAAAGCGGTTTTTGCGCACTCTGGTGAAGGCGACATAAACCTTGCCTTTCAACACTTGCACGTTAAATGGCGCGTATTTTTTTGGAAGTTCGGGATCGGTAAAGCTCCCGATCACGTTCCACGTTTTGTCCAGAATCTGAACCTGGTTGTTGGCGATGTCCGCCGTCAGGAGATGCTTGTTGGTTCCGTCGATCGCCAGTCCGGTATAGACCGAGTGCTGCGCAGAGCCGTCATAACCCGTGATGGCGTTTAGGTTGTCGACAGACGGCGCCCAGCAAGAAACCACGCCCGAGATCGTGGCAAAGGCGAAGGCGCAAGGTCCAGTGTTGGCGCCTTCGGTGACGTTGAATGCGAAGCTGGAGGGAGTGTAAACGATGCCGGTCGGCAACGTCGGCACCGCCACAACGGGAGACTGCTTAACGCCCGTCGAACGATCATAAAAGGTCGATTTGCTGGTGCCGTTGTCGGAGGTCCAGACAGGCTGAGTGTCGCCGACCTGCGCGAGGCCCCATGGGTTCACAAGGTCCGCGTCCTGAACGGGCGCAACGCCCGCCTGATCGGAGACGAGTGGTGCGATCTTGTAGCCCGCCGCAATGGCGGACGTCGTTGTCAGAAGAAGAGCAATGGCGATTCCGAGTCTCGTTTTCATCGAGTTCTCCCCAAGTCATCGTTGGTACAACGACGGGGAGCGTGGCATCGAAATTTCGAATTGCAAGTGAAGCGATGACCGCAAAAGGCGATCAGCGCTTTTCTTACGCAGTATATTTCTTTTTACGTCGTCACAGCCCGCAGTCTTTCAGGAACGGCGAGTGAAATCACAATCGCGAGAATGAAAGTGACAAGCAGACTGACCACAATCACGGCGCCGGTTGGCAGGTCGAAGAGCGACGATGCGATCAATCCCGCGACATACCCAACGAGGCCGACAGTATAACCGATGCCGAGACGGGCTCGCTCCGCAAAGCGTTTCGCGGCGAGTGCTGGAACGATCAGGCTTGCGAAGACGAGATATATGCCGACGAGTTGCACGGATTGCGTGACGACAAGCGCGAACAGAAGATAGAAGCCCGCTTGCCCGATGCGTGCGCGCAGCGTGAACCACACGAGCAACGCGACGGCATAGAGAATGGCGATTGGAATCAGGTTTTTCACCGAGACCCAGAGGATCTGCCCGACCAGCAAGTCTTTCAGATGCTCGCCGCCATGCGGATTGTTGGCGAGGATCAAAAGCTCGATGCAGGCGGCAACGACGAACAGAACGCCGATCAAGGCTTCCTGCACCTCGGGCCATTTCTTCTCTGTCCAGGTAAGCAGAAGTGCGCCGATCAACGCCGCACTCACTGCCGCGACCTGAACACGCCAACCCTCCGGCTCGAAGCCAAGCGCATCTGCGGCCGTCACGCCGAGCCCCGCCACCTGCGCGATGGCGAGATCGATGAACACAATGCCGCGATTCAGCACCTGCTGGCCCAGTGGCACATGCGTGGCCAGCACCAACAGGCCGGCGAGGAATGCCGGCCACAGAATGGAAAGTTCGAGATTGCCAATGGTCATTTCTTCAGTCCTGCGAGGAGGCGGTTGACGGTGTCGTCATACAGACCGAACAGGTCTCTCGCGCCATCCGTGCCGCCAACGGTGAAGGGCAGCGTGACAGCGGGAATGTTCGCGTGCTCGGAGATAAACGCGGACGGACGATCGTCTTCGTAGGCGGCGCGGATCGTGAACTTCGCCGGCGTCGCCTGAAGTTTCTGTAAAACCTCCGCGAGATAGCCGCTGGATGGTGGAACGCCGGGCTTCGGCTCCAGCGGCACCACTTCATGCAGGCCAAGCCAGTTCTCCATATAAATCCACGCGTGGTGTTGAACCGCGATGTTCACGCCTTTGAGCGGCGCGGCTTCCGCCGTCCATTTCGCGAGCGCTGCGTTCCAACGCTTGTCGAAATCGGCAAGACGGCCTGTATAATAAGCTGCGTTCGCGCCATCGAGTTGCGAGAACCGCGCGGCGAGCGCTTTCGCGATCGGTGGCATCATGCGCGGATCGGTTTGGATATGCGGGTTACCGGCTGCGTGGATATCGCCTTCGGCGCGATCCAGACGTGATGGCTGCTCCAGAAGATGCACATAGTTGGTCGCATCGAATGCACCGGGTTGACCGACCGCGATCTTCGTGTTGCCGGACTGCTGCAGGATCATCGGTAGCCAGCCAATCTCCAGCTCTGCACCGTCGCACACGGTGATATCGGCGGTACGCGCCTTGGCGATCAGGCTCGGCCGCGCCTGGATCTGGTGGGGGTCTTGTGCGCCGGTCGTGGCGGTGTAGACGGAAACCTTGTCTCCGCCGATTTCCGTCGATAAAGCGCCCCATTCGGGTTCACAGGCGAAGACGTTTAAGTTGGCGTGGGCCGGCGTGGAAAGTGCGAACGCCGAGAGCGCGGCACCGATCAGGATTCTACGCATGTGTTTTCTCCCTAGTAGCGATGGGCGCCGTGCGGCCCATAGATGACGGTGTATTGGAAGAGGATCTCGTCGTTGGGTTTCAGATCGCTCTGATCGTGGGTGTATTGCACGCGAAATCGGCCGAACTCCGATGTGTCGTATTCGAGGAGTGCCGTTTCCGCGCTGGGCGAGTGACCGAAATCGTCCAGCGCTGTGCCGGTCAATAGCGGTCCGGGATCGGAGGTCGTGAGACCCGAATAGCGCAGACCTACGCTCCACTGCGGCATGAACTGATAAACGCCCTGCGCATACCAGCCGAAGCGGGTCTGCCCGAACTTGTCGCCATTGTAGAGACCGGCCTCGCGGCCGTAGAACAGTTCGCTCGACAGCGTGAGGTTGTTCACGGTCGGATTGCCGCCCGGCGCCCATTTGTAGACGAAGCTGCCGATACCAAGATCGTCATTTCCGGTAAAAAGATTGCCGTCCGTGTCGCGGTTTTCCGCGCGAGTGTGCAGATAAGAGAGCGCAGCTAGATAAGAACTGCTCTCGTTGATGTCGTTGCCGGTGTGAACGAAGGCGGTGTATGTGCCAACGCCGTCATGCGCCGCGCCTGATGCCGGATAGGCATCGCCGCGGAAAGCCTCCGCGCCGAATTCCAGAAACTGGTCGGTCGGCGCCAGCCAGCGAACCTGCAGACCATCATCGCCATATTGCGAGTTCAGGAACGCGCGATAGGGCAGCGGCGCATCGGAAAACGACCAGTCATGCGCATGACGCTCGTTCAGATAGCCGATGCCGGAAAGGAAACGGCCGGCCTTGATCGTGAAGCCATCGGGCAAATCCTTGGTCTGAATATAGGCTTCTTCAACGGAAAGGGAATTGTCGTCTTCCATCGAGAAGTCGAGGAAGCCGGACAGGTGTGGGTCGATGTTGGCCGCCAGAGAAACTTCCGATTCGCCAAGCGAGAAGCCGCGCAACGGCAAGCCGGATTCGTCACCGTGCGCGACGCCGCGGATCGCCTGTTTCTGCGTATCGCGCGAAGAGGCGAGGTAGAAGCCGTTCAGCACCGCCGCGATTCCCGGATTGAATGCGTTGTTCGAAGCCGGCACGGCGGGCGGCGGAGGCGGCGCGTTATCTGCCACAGTCACGTCCTGTGGCATGGCATCGGGCGCGGGTGTTGCGATCTGGGTTTGAGGCTGATCGAAAGTCTGTCCCGTCGAAGGTGGTGCATTGTTGGACGCGACCGCGACAGGTGGTGCAGCTCTGGCAGGTTTTGCAGTCGCCGAGCGCGCGGCCTTCGCATTGGCTTCGGCTTTCGCGAGCCGGACCTCCAGTGAATGAATCTTGGTGTCGTAGTCATGCTGCATGATTTTGAGTTGCGCCTTGATCGCTGCGAGGTCAGATGCCTCATCGGCACACGCAGGCGACGCGAACAGCAATAGAGCTGCTGAAATCGGGATGAGCCGGTTCATGATCGAACTCCGGGGAGTGAATTGAGATTGGACGCACGTTTGTGCGCCGGATTGAACAGTTGGCGCAGTTGAAGCCGCGCAATGTTCGCCAGAGGCGTGAGATCAGGCGCGCGGCGGCGCGCGACTTTGCCAGTTATGCGAGCCCGATTGCGTGCCTTGCCCGCCGCTTGCGACTGCGATGACGAAAAAGAGCGCGAAAGAAGGTAGCCCGAAGGCGACCGCCGATGGCGTTACGAACTGCCCGGCATGCAGCATCGCCTGACAGATCGGGCAGTCCGATTGATCGCCGTTCGCGGGAAGCTTGCCGGGTTGCGAGACTTTGCCGATGTCGAGCGTCGAGGAGGCGCTTCGGGACGCTTCATGAACATGAACTTGTACGACGAAAGACTGGAACGTGAACGTAAACAGCGCGAATAGGGTGACGGCGAGGCGAGCAACGCTGGTGCGTTGTGCTTTTGCTTTCGAATTTGCCCTCTTGCGAAGAAACACGCCTCTGCTGCTCACCCGGATGCGAAGCGCAATCTAGGCGCTCTGCCCGGCAGGGGCAACTCACAGCCTTGTCAGATCAGGATATCCGCCGCTTCCGGGTGGCGACGGAACCACGCGACGGCGTAGGGGCAAGAGGGTACTATTTTGAAGCCATTCGCGCGCGCGAGCGCCGTTATGCCGTCCATCAGACGGCTAGCAGTCCCTTTGCCGCGCAATTCCAACGGCGCCTCCACGTGCGGAATGGTGACGATGTCGTCCGCGCGCCGATAGGTCGCGAAGGATGTGTATCCGTCTTCTTCCAGTTCGAAGCGGCGGGCGGCTTCGTTATCGGTGACGGTGCTCATGTTCGCTCGTTGATCCAGGATGCCATCAGATCGACGGCGCGTTCGCGGTGGGCCCCGCTGTCCTCGAAATAATGCGCGCCGGGGATCATTTCCACTGTTTTGTCTGTCGCCGCGATGCTGTCGAAGATCTTGCGCGCATCGCTCGGGAACACGCCCATGTCTGCTGTGCTTTGCACGACCAGCGCCGGCACGACGAGCTTGGCGAGTTGTGGCGGTCCTTGGCATTTTGATGTCTCCAGACTCCACATCGACAGCCATGCGCGCAATGTGCTGGTCCGCCCGATGCCGAAAGGCCCTCTGTTGGCGATTTTGGGATGTCCGGCATAGCAGCCCGGAGAGGGGCGATCTGTCGGCTCTATCGCAGGATCGATAAAGCGCAAGTCGGCCCAGGTGCGGAATAGCGGGAAAATCCGATCTGGGATTCCGGCAGCGTTCAGTCGCGCGAGTTCCGTCTTCGCCCAATCGGTGATTCGCTGGTTGCGCGCGCGCTGCGCGGCGCGATACCGGGCAACAAAATCTTGGCTGAATGGCGGACCATTGCTCTCATTGAAGGGATTGAGCGTCTCATCGGATTTTGTTGGGTCGTTCTCATCGATCACCGATCCGTCCATCCAGTTGGTGAGCACTTCGGGCCGGCCAGGATGGGCGTTCAGCGAGATATAAAGATCGCCCTTCGCGTCGTCTTTTGCCCCGGCCTGATACGCGGCCATCAACGAGCCGCCACCGGAATTGCCCAGCAGGATAATCCTCTCCACACCCTGCTCGCGAAGCCATCTCACGCCGACGCCGATGTCGTTGAGCGCATGCTCGAGATGAAACAGATCCTCCGCGCCACGATACCGTGTGTTCCAGCCGAGAAACCCAAATCCGCGCGCGGCAAAATACGGCGCGGAGTAGTGCTCTGCGAAATCGACATTGTAGTGCGTCGCAATCAGCGCTGTGCGCGGCCGTTTGCCTTCTGGCGTCCAGTACAAACCCTGACAGGGATGTCCACCTGCTCCAGCATGGGACAGGGTGGGCGACGCGAGACCAACGAATTCGCGACGGATGCCGGCTTTTGACGCTTCGGCTGCGTTTTGGGTCATTGCGGGCCGTCCTGCTTGTCTTTTCATACCATGGCGCGGATTGTTGGCGGACACGAATCCTCTCCGGAACGGCTGACCCTTCACAGGCGTTTCCCGGCGGGGGCATCAACTCAAAGAGGGAATAGCCATGAAGAAATTGCTGATTCCGGTTCTTGCGCTCGGTCTTCTCGGCTCTGCCGCGATGGTGACGGCACCCGCCCCAGCGAACGCCGCGGCGGTGATCGTGAAGATCGGTGGGCATCATCATCGCCGCCACGTTTGCCGCACTTGGGGCTGGCGTCATCATGTCCGCTATTGCCGCGTTTGGCGCTGGCGCTACTACTAGGCGCTTTGAAAGCTGAGAAAGGCCGGGTGTTTCGCCCGGCCTTTTTCTTTTCTATCCCAGAATGATCTGGACCTGATGCGTTGCGCCGTCATCCATGAGGGGGATCAGTGATTTTGCAGTGCCATCCACCATTTTGCCGTCAAGCTTTGCGGCCAGAATTCCGCGACAGACGCCGAGTGGATTCTCCACCGAAATCTCGTAGCGCGTGGAGCGATAGCGAAAACCGATCTCAAACCCCGGCCAACCATGCGGGATACAGGGGTCGAGCATAAGGGTGCTGCCCTGAAGCCGGAAACCCAGCACCCATTCCAGTGCGATGCGATAAACCCACGCGGCTGAGCCGGTGTACCACGTCCATCCGCCACGCCCGACATGCGGCGGCATCGAATATATATCAGCGCAGATTGCGTAGGGCTCGACTCGATAGCGATGCATGCCGGTTGGATCGCTTGCATGGTTGATCGGGTTGAGCATCGACAGAATCTCAGCGGCTTTATCGCCGTCGCCCTGCATCGCGAACGCTAGTGCGGCCCAGGCAGATGCATGCGTGTACTGCCCGCCATTCTCGCGGATACCTGGTGGGTAGCCTTTGATGTAGCCGGGATCCTTCGCAGGATGATCGAAGGGCGGCGTGAACAGCATCGACAACTTCTCGTCGCGGCGAACGAGGTATCTGTCGACGGCTTCCATTGCGCGCGCGGCACGCGCAGGCTCGGCTGCGCGGCTAATGACCGCCCACGATTGTGCAATGGAGTCGAGGCGGCATTCGCTGTTCACGACCGAACCCAGCGGCGAGCCATCGTCGAAATAGGCGCGTCTGTACCAATCGCCGTCCCAGGCTTCTTGTTCTATGGACGCTTTGAGTGCGGCGGCCGCGAGCCGCCATTCCGCCGCATGTTCGGGCTCCTCGCGCTTTTCCGCAATGCTCGCGAAGGATGTGAGCGCGGAATGGAGGAACCACCCAAGCCATACGCTTTCGCCTTTGCCACCTTCGCCGACGCGATCCATGCCATCGTTCCAGTCGCCGGTTCCCATCAGCGGAAGGCCGTGTCTGCCCATGATGAGGCTTTTGTCGAGCGCGAGTGCGCAATGGTCGAACAGGCTGGCGTGCTTCTTTGATGTGGTGGGCTCGAAGAATGCGTCGTGTTCGTCCTCGTGGAGAATGGGCCCCTCGATGAACGGCACCATCTCGTCAAGTATGGCGAAATCGCCCGTCGTGTTGACATAATGCGCGGTCACATAGGCGAGCCAGGCCCGGTCATCCGACATTCGTGTGCGAATGCCTCGGCCGGATTCCGGCAACCACCAATGCTGTACGTCACCTTCCGGGAATTGACGTCCCGTTGCGCGCAGGATGTGTTCGCGCGCGACCTCGGGCCGTGACAAGCACAAGGCCATGACATCCTGCAACTGGTCTCGAAATCCATAAGCACCGCTCGCTTGATAAAACCCCGTCCGCGCCCAGACGCGGCAGGAAAGGACCTGATAAGGCAGCCAGCGGTTCACAAGGATATCGAGCGCGCGATCCGGGGTCTTGATTTGCACCGCCGTCAGCGTCTCGTCCCAGTTTCGGATGACATCCGCGAACACGATATCGAGATCGGCCTGGCGATATTTGGCGACCAGAGCCCGCGAATCTGTGCGCGATCCGGTCTGACCGATCGTGAACACGACTTCGGTGCTGCCAGTAGCACTCAGGCGGATGGGCGTTTGCAACACGCCGCAGGGATCAAGGGCTGCGCCGCTTTTGTTGGACAGGATCGCGCCGGGCGCGAGCGCGAGAGGTGTATCGAGGGCTCCATCTCGACCGAGAAATTCCGCGCGATCGCAGGTCCATGCGGTTTGTTTGCCGCCGAGGTCGCAAAATGCGACGCGCTCCCCGAACTGTTCGTGCCATGGATTGTGTGCGAAGATCGCGCCAGTCTGCGCGTCGGCATCCGTCACGATTGTGGATTGCGTGGCGCTGCGATTGGCGCCCAGCACCCATTCAACATAAGCGGTAACCGACAGGCGCCGCGCGCGTCCCGAACGATTGGAAATCTTGAGCCGCGAGATCTTGATGGGATCGTCCTTCGCCACGAACTGGGTGAGTTCGAGCGCGATCCCGTGGGATATATGTTCAAAGCGCGTATACCCGTGTCCGTGCGCGATGGAATAGGGCGCGTTACGTTCGCGGATCGGTAGCGCGGTTGGCCCCCAGATTTCGCCGGTGTCCTCGTCACGGATGTAGATAATTTCGCTCGGCGGATCGCCGACAGGATCGTTCGACCAGGGCGTAATCTTGTTCTGCTGGCTGTTGACAGACCATGTGAAACCGCTTCCGTCGGCGGAAACGACAAATCCGAACGAAGGATTGGCGATCACATTGACCCATGGCGCTGGCGTACACTGATTGCTTTCGAGCACCGTGAGATATTCGCGGCCATCCTTCGTGAAGCCGCCGAGCCCGTTGAAATATTCCATCGGTGGATTGGGAAGCGCCGCATCCGGTGACTCTACGGGATAGAACCGCCGCGCGGGTGGGGCGCTTCCAGGCTTGCGTTCGCGCGCGCGATTGATCTGCTCCGCTAGCGTCCCGCCCTCGCCGAGAAGAATGGCGCGCGCCGCCGCCTGCAGAAGCGCCTTGGATTCCGGTGGGATCGTATCGGCGCGCAAGACGTATACCGAACCGCGCGCGTTGTCGCCCGTAAGTTTGGGCATCGATTGGTTCATGCGCAGGAGTGCCTCGATCGTCGCCTGAAAATCCTGCGCGTAGGAAACGGCGCGCTCGTTCAGGATCACAAGATCGACTGAGAGCAGTTTCAATCGCCAGTACTCATGCGCGCGCAGAATTTGGCGCACCAGTTTTAGCCCATCGTCATCCTGGATTCGCACCAGAACGATGGGGAGATCGCCCGAGATCCCATGCGCCCATAGAGTAGACGCTTTCCGCAATCCCCGCTTTGTCACATCGGCGGATGGACGCAGAGTCGGATCGGAATAGAGAATGTGGTTGGCAAGGCGCTGAAACAGATTGGCTTCGTCGGCCGTGATACCGAGATGACGAAGCTGCATCTGCGCCTGGGTCCAGGCCAAAGTGGACGCGCGGTCGAATGCATGCTGGTCGCGGTGTTTGTCGATCAGATCGACGATACCTTCGCGTGAATCCGCCGCCATCGTCCAGAACGCAATGCGCACGGTCGCGCCGCGAGGAATTTTCACGCGGCGGCGCAGACTGAAGATGGGGTCGAGAACCGGACCCGCGGTGTTCGACAGCGGCCAGCCATCGGCTATCGCTGCCGGCGATCGTGCTGTCTGCCCGCGTCCGAGAAATCGTCCCCGATCGGTTTCAAACTGAATGTCGCCCGAACTTTCGCCTTCAACCACAGCCAGATGCGCAGCCCAGATATCGGGATCGCCGGAAGAGCGTTTGCGCCGCGTCGCGATGATCGCGCCTTCATTCGCGGCAAATTCGGTTTCCACGAACAGCTTCGCAAAAGCCGGATGCGAAACGTCATCGGCCTGACGGGCGAGGGCAACCTCCGCGAACGACGTTATCTCGATTTCCCGGATCCGCGGACCGTGGTTGGTTATGGAAACGCGACGCACTTCAGCGTCGTCTTCGGACGACACGATCACTTCCGTCACCGTCGTCAGTGAACCGTCGTTGCGCGTGATTTCAGCACGATCCTCACTGAACACGACTTCGTAGCTGTCGGGCTCGACGCCGGTGGGCTGATAACCGGCCGACCATACGTCGCCGCTGCGCACATCGCGCAGGAAGATGTAGGCGCCCCACTGGTCTCGTGTGACGTCTTCGCGCCATCGGGTGAGGGAAATATCGTGCCAGCGGCTGTAGCCCGACCCTGACGCCGTGACCATCGCGGAATAGCGACCGTTGGACAAGACTTGCGTCCGCGGCACGCGCGAATGTGCCGAATGGTAGCGCCGCTCTGTTTCGGCAATGAGCATTGTGTCTTGCACGACGGTCGCAACCTGTTCCGGCGCCGGGCGTGCGAGCGCGATGTCGCGCGGCATGCGTTCCTGCAACAGAAGCTCGGCAGCCTGCACCATTGGCTCCGCATGAAAGCGCGCGCGCATGGCGCCGTCGTTCAGTGCGTTGTCGATGGCGACAAGGGTCATGGCCTGGTGATGCGCCATGTAAGCGCGAACCACGGCGAACTTCATCCCCTCGGGCAAACGCGAACGCGTGTAATCTAAGGCTTCGTACCAGCCATAGTCACCGCATCCGCCCAAACGCCGCATGCGCTCGTAGTTTCGCACCGCAGCCGCCGGATCGACCATGGTGGCGAGCCCGGTGGCGTAAGGGGCGATCACTGTATCGTTGCTCAGACCGCGCTTATAGCCAAGGTCGGGAACGCCGAAACTTGAGTATTGATAGGTCTGCTCGATGTTGCGTGCATTGAACGCCGACTCCGAAATGCCCCACGGCACTCCCAGCTTGTCGCCGTATTCCTCCTGGCGGCGCACGACGAGACGGTTGGTCTGCTCCAGCAAGCTACCCGATGGCGCGCGCATCACAAGCGATGGCATCAGATATTCGAACATCGATCCCGACCAGGAGATGAGGCCGGAACTGCCGTCGATGGGTGTGAGCGTGCGGCCAAGTCTGAACCAGTGCTTCGCGGGTATGTCCCCTTTGGCGATGGCAAAAAAGCTTGCGAGTCGCGCTTCCGAGGCTAGAAGGTCGTAAAAGTTCGGATCCAGCGTTCCATCGTTACAGCGATAACCGATGGAGAGCATCTGGCGGTCGGCGTCGAACAGAAAGCCGAATTCCATCTCCATCGCCATCTGCTTCGCGCGTTCGCCGAGCGAGGACAGGCGATGGCGCAGACGTTCCGCTTCGCCGCGCGATTGCTCGATCGCGGTTTTGAGATCGCCTCTGTCGTCTAGGTGGGAAATCTTGTCGAATGCGGCTTCGCAATGCTCGGCGAGACGGTCCAGACTCGGGATCCGATTGAGATGCTCAGTCGCATCCCGATCCTCACAGGCAGCGAGGGTCAGCCATGGCAATAAAGTCTGGAGCCTGCGACGTTGTCCGTCGATCGACGCGTGCAGGGTTTGTAGATGCACAACAGCGCCGGGAGAAGCATTGCCGTCAAGCGCGATCTGCAACGTCGCACTTGCCTGCCGGGACAGTTCAGACAAGAGATGGTCGATACCAGAAGTGTCTTCGGGCGGAGCGTTCAGCATCTCGACAAAAGCACTGAGCGCTGCGCTCAACGCCGCATTTTGCTTGCGGTTTGATCCCGTCCGCATGGCTTCAGCGGCAAGCGCGACTTCGTCTAGGAACCCTCTGTACCAGCGCGGACCGATGACTGGCGAAGCCGCGATCTCTCTACAAGCATTGCCGAGCGCGATGAGATGGCCCGCGAGATTGCCGCTGTCGACCGATGAAATATATCGCGGCTCGAGCACATGAAGATCGGTGGTGCTGTACCAGTTGTAGAAATGTCCGCGATGACGATCCAGTTTTTCCAGCGTGGCGAAGGTTGCTTCGAGACGTTCCAGCGCACCAAGCGTGTCGAGCCACCCGAAATCGCGCGCGGAAATAACAGACAACAAATAAAGTCCTATATTGGTCGGGGAGGTACGGTGCGCCACAACCGGTTCCGGCGTTTCCTGAAAATTGTCGGGCGGAAGGTTGTTGTCGTCTGCGGTGACGAATTTCTCGAAGAAGCCCCAGGTCCTCCGCGCGATGAGACGCAACGACTGAACGTCGTCTGGCGCGATGGATAGATGGCCGTCGCGAAACGGTGGCATGCTCGCCCAGCGCGCGATGACAGGAGACAGGATCCAAAGCGCTGCAAAAGGCATTCCGAGCGGCCAGCTCTTGTGACCCGTAAGCGCGATTATTCCCGCAACGGCGACGGCAAATGCCATGCTTGCCAGGATTTGCGTGAGGAGGTCGCGCCTGTCGAACGTCGCGTTGCGCCGCGCCTGTGCAGCCGTCACCCATTCGAGCAGCCGCTTGCGATGCACAAACACGCGCATCAGGGTGCGTCCGACAGCATCCGCCATCAGCCACGCCTGGTGCGCGAGGAAGGTGATGAGGAACGCGGCCTGCATGAGTCCCAGCGCAAAATCGCGCCCGATGGCCCGGAAGTGATTGCCCCACGACACGCCAACCTTGGGCGGTGTCAGCCCCGCGATCGCAGGTAGCAGCGGCGGGAACGCGATCGTTGAAACAATATAAGCTGTCCAGACCGTGCCCGCGTGCAGGGGCAGCATCCACGCGATCAGCATCGCCAGAAGCGCGGACGGTGCGGAGAGCGAGCGGCGCAAATTGTCGAACAGCTTCCAGCGCCCGATCGACGGGACTTTGGTTCTGCGGACGCCATCTTTTCTGCGGGGTCCAAAGCCGAATAGCCATGGCAAGAGTTGCCAATCGCCGCGGGTCCAGCGGTGTTGGCGCGCGGCAGCCACGTCGTAACGCGACGGGAACTCCTCCACCACTTCGATATCGGTTGCCAGGCCCGCGCGCGAGAATATACCTTCGATCAGGTCATGACTGAGAACCGTGCTCTCCGGGATCTGCTCTTCCAGCGCGGCCTCGAAAATATCGACGTGATAGATGCCTTTGCCGACATAGGAGCCTTCCTCGAACATGTCCTGATAAACATCGGACACGGCGAGCGCATAGGGATCGAGTCCATTGGGCCCGGAAAAGACGCGCTGAAACAGCGATCCTTCGCTGCCGACTGGAAGGGATGGGGTCACGCGCGGTTGCAGGATCGCATGACCTCGCGTGACGAGGCCGCACTCCGGGTTGAACGAGGGACGGTTCAGCGGATGCGCCATTTTTCCGACAAGACGTCGCGCAGCGCCAATCGGCATGCGCGTGTCGGCGTCCAGAGTGATCACATAGACGATGTCGGCCGGCGGACCGGGCGTCTGCGCATCGACCGTGATGAAGCTCGTGTCGGTCGCGCCGCGCAGCAATCGGTTCAGCTCGTGCAGCTTGCCGCGCTTGCGCTCCCAACCGATCCATGCGCCTTCGCCCTCGTTCCACAACCTTCGGCGATGCAGCAAGAAAAAACGCGCGCTGTTGCTCGCCGGTCCATAGCGAGTGTTGAGCTTTGCGATCCCGGCGCGCGCCTCTTCGAGCAACAGATCGTCATCCGGTGCATGTTCAGTCTGCGAATCCTGCCAGTCGGACAGCAATGCAAAAACAAAGTTTTCATCCGGGTTCGAAAGATGATGGACTTCCAGACGCTCGACCTGCTCACGGATATCGGCAAGGCTTGTCAGGAGCGTGGGCATGACGACGATGGTGCGCATATCGGCCGGAACGCCGTTCTCAAGCGCCATCGCGGGTAGAGGTCTCGTCTGGCCCTGTGCGGTGAGGACGCGGTTGATGAGCGCAACACCCACGTCGGACGCCGGCACCAATCCGACGAAGGCCAGCACGATCAATCGCCAGTCATGGATGCCGGCGTGCCAGACAACGGCGAGTGGAAACGCCAGCGCCACCAGCGTCGCCAGGAAAACGAGTCCAACGTAACTCTTGACGCCCGCACGAGAATGCGAACGGAGAATCCGGAGCTTGAACGGTATCCGCGCGCCAAGCTGTTTTTCGAAATCGGGACGCCCATGACCGATCAGGTAATAGCCGGGATCGCTTTCGCGCTTCTGTTTGCCGTCCTTGTCCTGGGTCAGATTTTGTGGACGGCGGGCCGCCGCCAAGGCGCGCCTGGCGATTTCGCCCTCATCGACTGCGCTGCCGCGGGAGAGTTCCTCGATGGCGCGGCGGTAGAGATCGCGCGTCTGGAAGTCCATCGCCTCGAAATTGCTCTCCGCGCGCAGGATGCGATCGACGGCACTGACATTCTCAAAAAAGTCCGGCCAGTTCACCATCGAAACCAGCCGCATGCTCGTGATGACATTGCGCACAGTGACGTTGGTGGCGCTCTGGCGCTGCACTTCATCGCGCACCATCCGATCGGTGGTGGTGTTTTCGCTGGCGATTTTTTCGTTCAGCCAGCGCAGCGCCGGCGTGTTTTGTGGATCGCGATCGCGTAGGCGCTGCGAAAGTTGCACCGCGAAAGAGATCGACCAGGGCGCCTGATGGAGCTTTTGTACCTGGCTCGCCGCCGGTTCATTCGTCTCAGGGTTCAGCACGCCATCGGCGATCGCGTCTGCTTGTTCGGTTGCTTTAAGTCGCGCGACGATCGACTCCGCCAGACGGCGCAGATTTTCCACAAGCGTGATGCGCAGCGTGATCGCCAGCGCCCAAAGCTCGCCGATGGTCAGCGGCTGCACGCGCTGATAGGCCTCGACAAAGTGCGTCAGCTTCTCGATGTCGAACGCGCTGTCCGAATGCGCGACCACCGCCCACGCAATGCCGAACACACGCGGGTAGCCGGCCAACGGTCCTTCCGCGAGCTTGGGCAAGAGGCGGTAGAAGCCGGGCGGGAGATCGTTTACGATCTCGCGCGTCTGCTCGTCCACCACATGAAAATTATCGAGCAGCCATTCCGCGGCCGGCGATACCGGCTGTCCGGCCTGTGCCGCCTGCACGATGGCACGATAACATTCGCGCAGAACCTTCGTATTTTCGTGGAGCCGTGGCGCGATAGGGCGGCCCCGGCTCTTGCGTCGTCCGGTGACGATGTGCTGTGCCTTGGCAAGGCTTTCAGCATGTTGTTCGAGACGCTCGATGCTGAAAAGCTCCGAGCGGATCGGCGGCTCTGTGGTTTTCAGTGCCGGTGAACCCGAGAAATCCAAAGCTGCAGCCCCATGTGCCAAACGCGATATGGCTGCGCGCCGGACGGCCGCAACCATCCCGGCAGCGGTATCTGGCGCCCCGAGCCAATGTTAGAACGCCATGTAGCGGAGAAAGTTCCACGCCAGAGGCGCGGAATCGCTGGAAGTTATCCGCGCGCCCGGCTTTTGAACCGCACCGGCAAATGCGTAGGGCCGGAAATGAAATTGGAGGCGAACCACTTTGGCGCGCCAACGATCTGTAGGTCGGCCATGCGCGTCAGAACTTCGGTGAGGATCGCGTCGATTTCGATCCGCGCGATGTGCTGGCCCAGACAGCCATGCGGACCCGTGCCAAAGGCGATGTGTTCGTTAGGCGTGCGCGAAAGATCGAGAGCATCGGGCTGGTCGAACTTATCCGGATCGCGATTGGCGGAGCCGAAATACATCACGACCTTGCTGCCTTCCTTGATCTGCTGGCCAGCCAACACCGTGTCGTGCCTGGCGGTACGCCGCATGTAGATAACGGGTGTTGTGAAGCGCAGCAGTTCCTCGCGCGCCAACGGTAGCCGCGCTGGCAGATCGGCCTTGAGCCATGCAAGTTGATCCGGGTTGTCGAGCAGCGCAATCAATCCCGAAGACAGAAGGTTGCGCGTCGTATCGCCTCCGGCATCCACGAGCAGCAGGAAGAACAGAAGAAATTCGATATCTTCCAGTTTTTTGCCGTCTACTTCGGCCTGCAGAAGCTTGGTCGCAAGATCATCCTTGGGCCGCGCGCGCTTTTCGTCGATCACGTTGCGGCCGTACTCGAACATCTTCAGCACAGCCATGCCGCCGGCGCCCGGCGCCTGCGATTCCGGGGCGGCGTGGATCATTTCTGTCAATTTGTAGAGTTCGCGTCCATCGTCCAATGGGATGCCGAGCAGCTCGGCGATCACATAGGACGGCATCTCGCCGGCGATCTGGCTGACGAAATCGCATTCGCCATGCTCGATCACCGCATCGACGATCTGTTTGGCGAGCGCATTCATGCGCGGGGTGCGATCCGCCGATATTGGCTGCGTGAACTCGCCGCGGATGAGCTTGCGATATGCCGTGTGCTGCGGCGGATCCATCATCAGCATCATTTTGTATCCGCCAAAGCCCTGCGCCGCCTCGGCTGCGGGATCGGAGATCATGATCGTGGGCTCGGAAGAGAAGCTCTGGAAATCGCGATCGACATCCCAGACATCCTTGTAGCGCGTGACGGCCCAGAATCCCTTTCCATCGGGCTCCTCGTGCCAGAACACGGGCGCGTTTTCACGGAGCCATGCGTACTGCGCAAAAGGATGACCGGTCGCGAAGCTTTCGGGCGAGAGGAGATCGATTTTCATAGACGCGATTATGCACGCGCGCATCCGTTTGGAAACTCAACTCGCAACCAAAAACCGCCACGCTCAACGAGTAGCAGCAATGCCACTTCCGCGATGAGAATGGCTTCCTTGCTGCCGCTCGCAATTCGGCCGCTGGAGGCACTGTCTTTCGTCGCCGGGGCGAGTGCCGCCGAGGCTAGCGGGAACGCGCCCGCGCCGAAATTCCCTAGTCGGTCGCGCCTTGGCCGCGAAGCTTGGCGGTCAGATTCTCGATCGCTTGCGTCAGTGCGAGGACTTCCTTCTCGCGGAGCTGATCGAACTTCTGATGGAGCAGTTCGATCTCCAGTTCGGCTTTGATATTGATCTGGTAATCGCTCTCCGCCTGCTTGCGGTCGATGTCCTGCTGGCGGTTTTGACTCATCATGATGAATGGCGCCGCATAGGCCGCCTGAAACGACAGCGCGAGATTGAGGAGGATGAATGGGTAGGGATCCCAATGTTCGATGTAAGCCGTGATGTTGAGCACGATCCAGAAGAACAGGATCGTCGACTGGATGATGATGAAGCTCCACGATCCCATCGTCGCGGCCACCTGGTCCGCGATCCTCTGACCGACGGAAAGCTTGTCGGGTCCTCCCGCGATGTCTTCGCGTATGCGGCGCCTGAGCGCACGCAGATCGTTCAGCAGCGCTTGTTCCGTGTCGCGCAGGTCGCTGTGCATGTTTGATACCGACATTGTTTGTCCCCGATTCCGCAGTAAAAGCTTACGCTTCGCGATATTGCCCGGCGAGGGCGCGAATATTACGGTGTCGTCGGGCGGACATGGGGCGGAGCGTGAGAACATTGGCGAAGGCGAGTCTTTGGCTGGGCGGTATTTTGCTTGTCGTTCTGGCGGCGGGGTATTTCACGCCCTATGGCGGATTCGCGCTCAACGGGCCCACGGTCGGTGCCGGAGTTTCCGCGCAGATCGCGTGTGCGGGAGTATTCGTTTCCGGCCGCAAGCTCGACGACGTCGTCAACAATGATGTCGTGCGGCTGTCGCCTCTCACGAAATGGAATCACTACGATTTGGACATGGCCGGCAAATCGGTGACCGTGACGGCATTCGGCTTGAGCAAGCGCACCTCTGTTTACCGGCCTGGGATCGGCTGCACGCTGCTGGTCAGCAGCACCCCCGAGCAATTGCGCGAGCAGGCGGAGGGCATTCCGGAAGCCGCAACGGGCGACAGTCCGGAAGCCTGGCCAAAAGGCGACAATGTCGATCTCAAAGATTTACCCGCCGGCGTGGATCGCGCGGCCCTCGATAAGGCTGTTGCTGACGCGATGGCCGACGAAACCCCGGCAAAGGAGATCGACACGCGCGCCATTGTGGTCGTGTATGATGGTCAGATCGTCGCGGAGCGTTACGCATCTGGCTACGACAAGAACACGCGCTTCCTCGGCTGGTCCGAGAGCAAGAGCATGACTGCGACGTTCATTGGTACGCTAGTCGCTTCGGGAAAGCTCGCGCTCGATGCGCCGGCGCCGGTCGCGGAGTGGAACGGCAAAGACGATCCGCGCGGCAAGATCACGCTGCGCAACCTGCTCAACATGTCGAGCGGTCTGGCGTTCAAAGAGCCCTACGATCCTGGCTCCGACAGCACGCAGATGCTGTTTCAGGAACACGACATGGCGGCCTATGCGGCGTCGAAACCGCTGATTCATCCGCCGGGGACGTTCTGGGACTATTCGTCTGGCACAGCGAACATTCTGTCGCGCATCGCTTTCCAGGCGTCTGGCGGCACACTAGCGTCCTATATCGCCTACGCACGCGCGCATGTGTTCGATCCCGCCGGCATCACCAGCGCCGTATTCGAGCCGGACGAGAGCGGCAATTTTGTCGGCAGTTCGTATCTCTACATGAACGCGCGTGATTGGGCGCGGTTCGGGCTGATCTATCTCAACCGCGGTACGATCAACGGCCAGCGCATTGTTCCGGAGAGCTATGTTGATTTCGTCTGCACGCCCGCGCCCGCTGGAAAGTTCAAATGGTATGGCGGACAGTTCTGGCTCAACGGCTTCAGCCTGAAAGATCCGAAAGTGCGCGAATTCCCGCATTTGCCAACGGATATGTGCGCCGCGGAGGGGCACAATGACGAGTTCACGGCAATCTTCCCGTCGCACAAGGCCGTGATCGTGCGGCTGGGTTGGACAGTAACGGATGGCGGCTTCAACCGCGATAGGCACTTCGCCGCGATCCTGGCGGCGCTACCGAAAAGCTGAGTGAGCGCGGTCAAGCCGAACTCTTGCGTAGGGCTTGGCTGTCTAGGAACTTTGATCCTGCGCGCCATTGCGCATTGGAGCTTGATGCATGGCATCGGGGAACGCCGTTCGGTGTCCGCGCGACAGGCGCTAGCAGGAAGTAGTTCCGCAAAGCGTTCCGGAACAAATGGCCGTTGAAGTGTGACAGTTTTTGTTGTCGCGCGCAGGGCGCTATGACGCTGCTCGTGCGACGATGCGCCCAGCGGGGGTCGGCATCAGGCCGCCCATGGCATACTGAACGAGCCCAAGCGCGATCAATCGTTTCTGCTGAACTGGATTGACGTGACTGCTCGATGTGAAGCTGCTCCCCACGATACCGCGCAAAGCCTTCATCTCGTCTGGCGTCAGTTCGCGTGCGCTCGGGATCCGGTCCAAAAAAGCTCCTTTCAATCGTCAAAGGTTGCGGGTAATTGGCCCGCCTTGAAGAGAATGACTGGCTGGTCGTCAAAATCGCCAAGCTCCGCATCGCCAGAGGTGGAGAAAGCGACGACGCCCAGCTTGGTGGTCGATAAACGCTCCGCCATCCGACGCGCGGCTTCAGCCGATTTGCAGGGAATGGCCTGTTCGGCCTTCAGGCTCCTGCCGCGACCCGCGCAAAAACTCTGGACGACAAAGACTGTCTCTCGTGCCACGTTCGAGGTTCGGCTACAGGAGTGGCCAACTGCAGGCGATGACAACGCCGACAGCCGCCAAGACTGCAATGTCTAATGCTACGATCAGAAGTGTGCGCGTGTAAGAAAATGGCCACGCGATACGTTCTGTGCTGGACATATGGCTCTCCCGGCCTCGTAGAGCGGGAGCGTCTTCAAATGTCTCTCAGCCGCCGATGCTCGAAAGTGCTTATCGGCGATGGGGGCTTCTAACAGGTCTCCGGAGCGATAGATATAGGTGAGAGTTTCGGCAAAAAGCCGGTCTTCTGGAGCATCATGTCCAAAGTCTTGTTTGGGGTTCGAGCACTCTGGATGGGCGCAGATTTGGAATTGCCTTTCCAATGCGCGGTGAGCGCCGTTTCCACCTCCCGCGGTGAGGTCAGGCGGCAGAGCGCCGATTTCGCGGCACGGCGGGCCTCACTATTTCTGGGCCGTGGCGCGTTCTCGACATACCAGCCGAGATGCTTGCGGAAGACTCGAATGCCAAGACTGTCGCCGTAGAAGCTCAGCGTGTCGTGGAAATGATCGAGCGCGATGGCGAGACGTTCGTTCAGATCAGGCTCGACCATCGCTCTGCCGGTATCCAGCGCGCTTTCGATGGCGTTTGCGATCCATGGGCGGCCGTAAGCGCCGCGCGCGACCATCACGGCATCTGCGCCGGATTGTTCGAGCGCCATGCGTGCGGTCACATCGTCGACGATATCGCCATTGACGATGACGGGAAGGCTGGTCGCTGCCTTTACCTCGACGACTGCGCGCCAGTTCGCGACACCCTTATAGAATTGCATCCGTGTGCGGCCATGCACCGTGATCGCCTTGATACCGACCTGCTCGGCGCGCGCCGCGAGTTCGGGAGCATTCTTGCTGGCATCGCACCAGCCGAGACGCATCTTCAACGTGACCGGTCGCGTCGTCGCGTTCACCGCTGCGGCAATCAAGCGCTCTGCGAGATCCAGATCGCGCATCAGCGCGGAGCCCGATAGTGCGCCCGTCACTTCCTTGGCCGGACAGCCCATATTGATATCGATGATGTCGGCGCCAGCGGATTCCGCCATCGCAGCACCTTTGGCAAGCCATTGCGCCTCGCGGCCCACAAGCTGGATCACAGTGAGCGGCAAGCCATCGCCCACGGCGGCGCGCCGTACGACATCGGGACGCCCTCGCGCGAAGCTGTCGCACGCCACCATCTCGGTCGCGACATAGGCCGCGCCCAGCCGCGACGCCGCACGGCGGAACGGCAGATCGCTTACGCCCGTCATAGGCGCGGTCAGTACGCGGCCGCTGATGGTGACGTCACCGATGCGGAAAGGGGGCACGGAAGCTCGCTTTGGGGTTTTCAGCGTGCGGACTTATATAGGAGTCACGATGGACGCTCAAACCACGCCGATGCTCGCCTTCGACAACGCCTATGCGCTGTTGCCCGGGCGTTTCTATGCAAGCCTGCCGCCGAAGCCGGTTCTCGCGCCGCGTCTTATCAAGGTGAATGAGGGTTTGGCGCGTGAATTGGATATCGATCCTGCGCGATTGGCGTCGGACGAGGGAGTCGCTGTGCTCGCCGGCAATGTTGTGCCGATGGGCGCTAAACCGCTCGCGCTCGCTTATGCGGGACATCAGTTCGGGAATTTCGTGCCGCAGCTTGGCGATGGCCGCGCCGTGCTGTTGGGCGAAGTCATCGATGCGCATGGCAGGCGCCGTGACATCCAGCTCAAGGGTTCAGGGCCGACTCCTTTTTCGCGGCGCGGCGATGGACGTGCCGCGCTCGGACCCGTGCTGCGCGAATATATCGTGAGCGAGGCAATGGCGGCGCTCGGTATCCCGACAACACGCTCGCTTGCAGCAATGGCGACAGGTGAGACGGTATGGCGCGAGACGCCGCTGCCCGGCGCGGTGCTGACACGCGTGGCAGCAAGCCATATCCGCATCGGTACGTTCCAGTATTTCGCGGTGCGTGAAGATGTCGAGGCGCTGCGCATTCTGACTGATTACGTCATCGCGCGGCACTATCCCGAAGCTGTCTCCGCACCGAACAAGGCACGTGCAATGCTCGATGGCATCGTCGCGAGGCAGGCACAGCTTATCGCCAAATGGCTACTTGTCGGGTTCATTCACGGCGTGATGAATACGGACAACATGGCCGTTTCCGGCGAAACGATCGACTACGGCCCGTGCGCGTTTATGGACACCTACAATCCGCGTCAGGTTTATTCGTCCATCGACGAGATGGGGCGTTATGCCTATGGCAACCAGCCCGCCATTGCGCAGTGGAATCTCGCAAGGCTGGCGGAGACGCTGTTGCCCTTGCTCGCCGATACGGAGGAATTAGCGCTCGCCGAAGCGCAGGCCGCGCTCGATGCGTTCGCGCCGCAATTCAACGACGCCTATCAGTCTGGATTGCGTGCGAAACTCGGTTTGCAGGAGCAGCGCGAGGGCGATCATGAACTCGCACAGGATTTGCTCAAGCGCATGGCGGAGGGGCTTGCCGACTTTACACTGACGTTCCGCAAGCTCGCCGACCTTCTTGAAGGTGGCGAAGGACCGCGCGATCTGTTTGTCAATCCGCTTGAATTCGATGACTGGGCCGCACGCTGGAAACAGCGCGTCGTCGAAGAAGGGCGCGATCCACTAGCGCGCGTGAAGTCATTGCGCGCCGTCAATCCGATGTTCATTCCGCGCAATCATCGCATCGAATATGCGCTTGCTGCTGCGGAAGCCGGAGATTTCTCGCAATTCGAGACGATGGTCTCTGTGCTCGCGACGCCGTTTGACGATCAGCCGGAGCACGCACTTTATGCGACATCGCCCGAACCAGATCAGATCGTGCAGCGGACATTCTGCGGGACGTGATTTCTCGGAACTTGTGTTCCGTCCGCGCAACAAGATTCATTTTGCGCTGCCGCGATTTTTCGAATCGTGCAAGTTTGCAAATTTCTTGCGCAACATCGCAGCGTCGGGGTTCCGTCGGTCTTTGTCTTGTTTTGGCCTTGAACCGCCCCTATAGGCCTCCCACCTTCTGCACAGTGGAAGGTGCCGCGCCTGGCTGGGCTCTTTAAAACCAAGCCTTTTCTTGGAAATTCGCCGCACGCGGGCGGCTTCACCTCAGAGCAAATAGGTCATGACCGCACACCCTCCGATGAAGAATTCGCGCGTGGAAGCGTCCGTCACGTCGTATTCGACCTCCAACGTCACGCGCGTTCTGTCCGCGCTCGTGCTTGGCGCTGGCGTGCTTGCCGGTTTGCGCACATCGCACCTTTCCATGCCGAGGTTTCAAGCGCCTCTGGTGCAGACCGCGGCCATCACGCCGCAGACGTCCGCGGTGCCAAAGAAGCTCTCCGTGATGCCGGACATATCCAGGGTGTTTGCGCAGGAAACGGCGATGACGCCCGCGGCGCTGATGGCGCGCTGGGAGCCGATTATCGTCGCCGCCTCGCGTGAATTTCACGTCTCGAAGGACTGGATCCGCGCTGTGATGCGCCGCGAGAGCGGCGGCCGCACGATGCTTGATGAGAGATTCCCGATCACCTCGGATGCAGGCGCCATGGGATTGATGCAAGTGATGCCGCAGACCTATCGCGACATGCGCGCCGCTTATCGGCTTGGCACCGATCCCTACAATCCGCATGACAACATCTATGCCGGCGCGGCTTATCTCGCCGAACTGCATAGGAAGTACGGTTATCCGGGCATGTTCGCGGCCTACAATGACGGTCCCGGCAATTGGGAAGATCATCTTTATCGCGGGCGTTCTTTGCCGGCCGAAACCGTTGCCTATGTCGGCAAGATTGCAAGCAACGGTGCGATGTATGCCGGTGGCAGGGTCAAGCTGACGCAACCCGACGGCGCGCCGGTGACGATTGATCTCGCTATGGTGCGCTCCGTCCGTGCGCCTCTTCCCGGCGAATATGCCGACAGTGTTCAGGCGGTGATCA
>Ga0265339_10000743_pt1 | contig 25190 bp, 18 predicted proteins | sample 4CB219metaG_FD_202085 | JGI IMG/M metagenome (GOLD analysis project Ga0265339, IMG submission 202085) | Rhizosphere microbial communities from Carex aquatilis grown in University of Washington, Seatle, WA, United States - 4-CB2-19 metaG | ecosystem: Host-associated > Plants > Roots >... | reverse complement strand
CCGCCTCGACACCACGACTTGGAAATTAAGTCCTGCGTAGCGATCGAAAAGCCGCCCGAAGCTCCTCGCAAAAGACCTGAGGCTGCTCCCAGGCGGCGAAGTGCCCGCCCTTCTCGAGCGTGTTGTAGTGAATCAGCTGCGGATAGGCCCGCTCGGCCCAGCTTCGCGGCGCCTGGTAGAGCTCGTCGGGAAACACGCTCACCGCAGCGGGGATACCGACGTTCTTGGCGTCGAAGAACTTGAGCTTGTTCTCCCAGTACAGCCTCGCCGACGAGATCGCGGTGTTGGTCACCCAGTAGAGGGTGATGTTGTCGAGGACGTCGTCGCGCGAGAGGCCCTCGCTGCGCCCGTCGAAGACGCGCGCGATGAGCTCGTAGCTGCGCACGTCGTGGTCGATCATGAACGCCGCCAGCCCCATGGGCGAGTCCGCCAATCCGGTCAAGGTCTGCGGGCGCGACCCCATCAACACCGCGTAGCCGACGTGCTGGAAGAAGAACACCAGTTGCTCGTACGCGCGCTTCTCTTCGGCGGAGAAGCTGGGCAACGGTGGATCCCCCGACTGCAACGCCAGCGCGACCTCGGGCGGAACCGTGGCCGGCATGTTGGAGTGAATGCCGAGCAACTCAGGAGGCGCCTCGAGCCCCATCATGTCGGTGACCAGCGCGCCCCAATCGCCACCCTGGGCGACGAATCGCTCGTACCCGAGGCGCTTCATCAGCGCGATCCAGGCGCGAGCGATGCGCTGCGGACCCCAACCGGTCGCGCTGGGCTTACCCGAACATCCGTAGCCCGGCATGGATGGGATCACCAGATCGAAGGCGTCCGACGCAGCTGCGCCGTATGCCGTGGGGTTGGTCAGGGGCTCGATGATCTTCAACTGTTCGATGACCGAGCCCGGCCATCCGTGTGTGACGATCAGCGGCAACGCACCGGGATGTCTCGACCGGACGTGAATGAAGTGAATGTCGAGGCCATCGATCTCGGTCATGAACTGCGGCAGGGCGTTCAGCCTCACCTCGCACTTGCGCCAGTCGTAGTCGGTCAGCCAGTAACGGGCGAGCTTGCGGATCGTCTCGAGCTGGACGCCCTGGGTTCCGTCGGTGACGGTCTCCCGCTCGGGCCAGCGGGTCGCGCTGATCCGCCGGCGCAGCTCGCTGAGGTCGGCGTCGGGAACGTTCGCGCGGAATGGACGAAGCTCGCTGCCCTTTTCCACAACTCTGGTTTGCGACATGGCGGCCTCCTGCCAAAAAACCTAGGCACGGCGGCGCGCGGAGGGACAGGCTGGCACTTTCAAAAAATCTTCCCGCGACCTGTCGATTTGGCCCGAGCTCGTTCGTCGTCCCGTTGAGGCAGCAAAAACACTCTCGAACCCGAGCCAGGAGATCGACCATGACCACCACCACCCACACCCGTAAAACTGCCGCGTTGCTCTGGACCGTCCAGGGTCTGCTCGCGGTGGTCTTCCTCTCGGCCGGCGGCATGAAGCTGGCCGCGCCGATGGCGGCGCTCGCTCAGCAGGGACCGCTGCCGCCGCTCTTCCTGAAGTTCATCGGCGTCTGCGAGGTCGCGGGCGCGCTGGGCTTGATCCTGCCCGGGCTCGTGCGCGTCGGCCCCGGTCTGACCTCGCTGGCGGCGGCCGGCCTGGTCATCATCATGACCGGCGCCACCGTGATCACCGCGGCGAGCGGGCACATCGGGGGCGCGGTCGTCCCCTGCATCGTCGGGTTGCTGGCGACGTTCATCGCCTACAAGCGCCGCCTGCCCCGGCGCACCGCTCCGGCATCGCTCGCGACCGCCTGATGTCCGTGGCTCGTTCAGTAGCGTAAATCCAGCTCGAGCCAGGCGGCTCTGGGCCCACCCGGCCCAAGAAACCTCGGGCTGTCGTACGACGGCCCCAAGACCCCGGCAGCGTCACCGAGCACGCCGAACGTCGAGTAACGCGCGTCGAGGAGATTGCTGACCAGCAGAACGATCCCGACCGGCTGCGCGATCTGGTAGCCGATGCGCGCGCCGACCACGACGAAACCGGGAACTGGCGCGAGCAGGTTCGCCTCATCGCCGCGCAGGTACTGACTGCTGTTGGCGACGACGTTGAGCCCGGCGGAGACACCGATCGGCGAGCTCCACCCCACCACGACCTTGCCGCTGTGCGCGGGAATCGACGGAATGTGTGCGCCCGCGGGAACGGCGATCGAACCGTTGACCGCATCGGGGTGAGTGGCGCTGGGCGCGAAGAACGCCGTCTCGAACGTCGCGTCGGTGAACGTGTAGTAGATCGCCCAGTCGAGATCGCCGCCACGCCCGCCAAGACGCCGCCGCCCGGAGATGCCGGCTTCGATCCCCTGCCGGCGCGTGTCGCCCACGTTGGCGAAGTAGCCCTGGTTGGCGACCGCGCCCGAGCTGATGAAGAGGATGTCGTCGGCGTTGGTGGTTCGAAACGCCGTGAGGTCATAGCGAACGGTGCCGGTGCTGCGGCGGAGCGCGCCGCGCACACCCAGCTCGAACGTCCGCGCCACGACTTGATCGAGCGGCGGATCGGAAACGAACGCGTTGGGGAGGCGGCACGGGTCGGTCGGGTTCGCGCAAGTGAGCTCGATCGCCGTGGGCGAGCGGCTCGATTCGCTGTACCCGAAGTAGCCGCCCAGCCAGGCGCGCGGCTGGTAGCTGAGCCCCCCCGCCGGGTTGATACGCTGAAAAGAGTGATCACCGGTGAGATCGTCGCCGAGTTGATCGCGCAGCGACAGCGACGACAGATTCAGCCGGGCCGAAGCCGACAGATAGAGGTGTGGCGCGAGCGCGAGCGTGTCGCTGGCGTAGATCCCGAGATCGTTGACCACGCTGTCGACGGCGACCGGCGACGTCGGATCGAGAAAGCCGAGATCGGTCGTGCCGCGATCGCCGGTCAGGCTGCCGACCGTCGATTGTGCTCGAAATCGGATGCGCCCTTGATCGGCGGTCGCGCCGACGAACAGATGATTCTCGTGCGTCGCGATCGGCCTACCGACCGCGAGCTGCGCCGACGCCCCGAAGCTGGTCTGCCGCGTGTCGGTGCGGTTGAGCGCGGCGTTGTACGCGTCGGAGAAAGCCACCGGATTGCCGTTCCCGTCGAGCACCGGTCTCTCGGCGCCCGCGTCGTCGGTCGAGCACAGCACGCCGGGCGTCGCCGTGCACGCCGACCAGTCGCGCTGGTCACCGTTCAGCGATTGCGTGCGATTGGTTCGCAGGTAGGCGGTTCCGGAGAGCGTCATCTGGGAAACCAGCGGACGCTCGCCGCGCAAGACCGCCATGAACAGCTGATTCTTTGTGGTGTCGGGATAGGTGAAGACCGCGCTCCGGTCAGCGGTGAGCAATTGTTCGGGGACCGGCCCGTTGCCGGTCAGGCTGGTGTTCGCGGCCAGCAGTGTGAGATCCGCCGAGCGCCCCTGATTGCGATACGACGCCGACAAGAATGCCTGCTCCGCGCTGGTGGGCGAGCGCTGGCGCCAGCCGGTCTCGTCCAGGGCCTGCGCCGCCGCAAAGACGCCGAGCTTCTCTCCATGAGCGCCGCCGCTCGCACGCGCGAGCTTCCGGCTCCACGAGCCGTAGAGCAGGCTGCCCTCGACGCCGTCATCGGAGAACCCGTTCTTGGTTTCGATCGATATCGCCCCGCCCAGCGTGTTGAGGCCGAAGATCGGATTCGAGCCCGGCACGACATTGACCGAGCCGATCGCGTTCGCCGGGATCAGGTCCCAGTTGATCGTGTCGCCGAACGGCTCGTTGAGCCGGACGCCGTCCAGATACATCGACAAGCCCTGCGGCGCGCCCAGCAGCGGCGAGGCAAGGAAGCCGCGGTATTGCAGGTCGGGCTGCAAGGGACTGTTCTGCACGTCATTGACGTGGACGCTACCGACCGCATCGCCGAGGTAGGCGGACAGATCCAGGCTGTGCTGCGCGGCAAGCTGAGCCGCGGTCACCGTCTGCACGTTGGCCGGCACCTCCTCGCGCGGCAGGCCCGAGCCATGAAGCGGTGTCGTGGCGGTCACCACCGTCTCGTAGCGCGGGGGTTCCGGATCAGGCGGCGCCGGATCATCCGCGTGCGCCATCGAACCCAAACCAGCGACGGTGACGATGACCGACGCGGCGAGCAGCGTGCGCAACACGCTGGCAACCAAACCCCAGCCAAGCACGAGCGTCAACAAACAACCGCAACTCCTCCTCACGGCGCGCGCGTCAGCGCGACCACGAAGTCCAGGAACGCCCGCACCTTTAACGACATCAGGGGCTCCGCGTGATGATACGCGTAAAGGGGATAGGTCTCCTCGGCCCAGGAACGCTGGGGTGGCGCCCGCGACACCCGGGGCTGCTGGCCGATCTCGAACGCGGGCATTACTTTTGATGCCTGACGCCGGAGGAACGACATGCGCATCGGAATTCTCGGTTCGGGGTTGATGGGTAGCAAGCTCGGCACGCTATTCGCGCGCGCGGGCCACGAGGTCGTGTTCAGCTACGCGCGCCACCGCAACAAGCTCGAGGAGCTCGCCCGCGACGCCGGCAAAAATGCCCGCGCGGGGACGCCGGCCGAAGCGGCGCACGAGGCAGACGCCGTACTCGTGGCCGTGCACTGGTCGCGCGTCGATGACGTGCTCGAACAGGTAGGCAAGCTGTCGGGCAAGGTGATCGTGACCTGCTCGCTGCCGATGAACGCCGACGACACGGCGCTCGCGGTCGCCCACACATCGTCGGGCGCCGAGGAGCTGGCCAAGAAGGTCCGCGGCGCACACGTCGTCGCCGCGTTCAACACCGTCCCCAGTGAAGTGCTCTACGACGTGTACGAAGACCGGCGCAAATCGACGCGCCCCGGTCTCGTCTACTACGGCGACGACGAGCGCGCGAAGAACGTCGCGGCTCAGCTGATTCTCGACGTCGGCTTCGAGCCGGTCGACGCGGGACCGCTGCGCATCGGCCGCTACGCCGAGCCCTTCGCGCTGCTCGTCGCCCAGCTCGCCTACGAGGGCGACCGCGGCCCGGAGCTCGCCTACCGCTTCGTCCGTTTCGCCGGCACCGCCCAAACGGCGTGATCGCCGCCCTCTGACCGGCGGCGATCGACGTTGTACCATCCGCGCCGTGATCGACCAGATACGACTCCCACGATGGGTGCTTGCGGCTGCAATTCTCTTCATCGCAGTGCTCGGCGCGCCGGCGGTGGCGCGAGCGCAATCACCCGAGCTTGCGATCCGCGAATTCGCCTCGGGACAGATCAAGAAGGGCGTCCGTTCGATAGGCTTTGGCGGCGACGGCGCGACCTGGGGCAACTACGGACTCGTCTACCGCGAAGCGGACACCGCCCTCGCCGACGTCGGCATCACTAACTACACCAACGGCAACCAGTTCACGTTCACCGCGGTGGGAGCCACCACGCCGCCGCTCTGGCACGGACTGGCCGTCTACGTGATCGCGCTCGGGCAACACGCGGAGAACATTCGCCTGCTGCTCTCTTCGCCCGCGCTCGGGCAATCTCGTCCGATGGTCGGAAGCGGCGCCAATCAAGCGTTGTTCACCAAGATCGCCGCGCCGCTCGGCCACGGTCTCTCGGCGGGCGTGCTGCTGTCATACGAGCTGTCCCAGTTCGACGCCGCGACGACGCCCGCCGATCCAGACCCCGTCTCCGTGCACTACGCCACTCGCTGGCGGCCCTCGGGCGGCTTCGGTCTCGCCTGGCAGCCAATCCCGCGCGTCCTGGTCGGCACGCGCGCGATCCTGAACCACGATCAAGAGGTCCGGACCGACGAGTTCGGAACCACCGAGGGTCTCGCGCGCAGCTACGAGTTTCGCCTGGGTGTCTCGGTGTCGCCCTGGCCCGGCGGGATCCTCGACGCCGGCGCAACCGAGCTCTACAGACGCAACGGGCTCACGGGCGCGACCAGCACCGCGCTTCATCCGAACCTGGGCATCGAGCAGGCGCTGCTGGGCAACGCGCTCGTGCTGCGCGCCGGTGTCGATGAAACATCGTACGGCGGCGGCATCACCCTGCGGCGCCGGCCTCTGCAGCTCGACGTTGCCTACGTCTACGATCTCGGCCACGCGCGCGTCGGATCGCTGTTCGGAGCGACCAGCCACTCGATCCTCGCAACACTGACGTTCGACATGTCCTGGCGCCCTGATTTGTCGTCGCCGCACGCCGCCACGAATTGAATCGGGGCCCGAAATAATGTACGCGTGGCTGGTTCTTGATCTGAAGACGGGTGGGGCGTTAGGCAGGTCCCCCGCCGGAGCCCATCGCACCAGGGTTTGGAAACCCTCCGAGGGCTCTTCATCTTGAACGGTTCGACCACAACGGGGGCGCACACATGACCGAAAATCGAAGCGCGAGGTCGGCAACACACCGGTACGTCGGGTTCATCGGTTTGCTCGGCGCGGGGCTCGTCTGGACCGGCTGCGTAGAGAGCGGCCCGGCGGAGCCGGAGGAACTGACAGACGTCACGTCGGCGATCCGAGCCGGCCATTCGTCGCACGACCGCCGGCACCCGCACTCGTACTCGCCTCGATTTCATGGCCGCAATCCACACCCGATCTGCCACCACAAAGGAGGCGCTGGCGGTATGACCGGCGCCGGAGGCATGACCGGCGCCGGCGGTGACGCCGGAGGAGCCGGCGGTGGGCCGCCGATGACCTGTCCGGGCACGCCTCCGGCAAGCGCGCTCATCAGCGACTTCTCCGACGCAACCGGCAGCGATCCGATCAACTTTGGTACCGCGCCGAACATCATCGGCGGCACCTTCGCGTACTCGGGAACCGGGCTGACGCCGCCCACGCTGTCGATCGATTCGACGGGCAGTGGCATCAATGGCCTGCACGTCGTCGCCAATCCCGGCGCGACCGCCGATGGCGCGAACAACTTCTTCGGCTTCGGGTTGTTCTTCGACAGCTGCGTCGACGCGACCGCCTACACGGGGGTTCAGTTCACGATCACCGGCAACCTCGGCAACTGCGGCATCAACTTCGCAACCAACTTCAGTGAAACGACCAGCCCCAACGACGACACGCGTGGCACCTGCACGCTCGCGTCGTGCTTCCCGGGCTCGACGCCGGTGACCAGCACGGGAACGATCATCATCCCATTCGCGTCCGCCGCCGGTGGCAGCCCGGCGGTGATCGATCCGCGATCGATCATCGGCGTGCAGTGGCAGATGGGCCAGGCGCTGGGCGCGGCGTGCACGGCTGACTTCGTCATCAACGACGTCGCGTTCACCACCGCCCTGCCGCCGCCGCCTCCGCCCCCGCCCCCGCCCGCCTGCCCGGTAGTGCCGGCCACGCCCGCGCTCACCGGCACGTTCAACACGGTCGCCGCGCCCAACGCGTTCTACACCTTCCAGGCGCCTGGATTGGCGCCGCCAGCGGTGGTTCCGCTGTTCAACCCTGACTCCACCTGGCAGGGGCTCGACGTCTCGCTGAATCCCGGCGCCACGACCGACCCGGGCAACGCCTTCATCGGGTTCGGGGTGCCGTTGTTCGGGTGCGTGGACGCGCTCGCGTTCTCGGGCGTGCGGTTCACGATCAACGGTGATCTCGGGACGTGCCCGTTGCAGCTCGGCCTGGTCGCACAAGACGACAACGCCACGATCTTCGGCGGCAGCTGCATCGACAGCCTTTGCCTCAACCCGACGTCGAGCGTTCTCAGCAGCGGAACGGTCACGGTGCCGTTCACCGCATTGACGGGCGGCACGCCGGACCGCTCCGTCGAGACCTCCGCGCTGATGGACCTCCAGTGGCAACTCGATGTGCCGACCGACGGCGTGACGCCGGCCTGCAGCGCTCACTTCACGATCACCGACATCTCGTTCGTGCCCTGAGCGGGAAACAGGTCCACGCCGGCGGTCACCGCCCGGCGTGGATTCTGAGGTGCCCGGCGCGGCCGCCGCGACGCTGTAGCGTGACCGCGGAAGCCGCGCCAACACCGTAGCGACGCCGGTAGTCGGCCGGTGTGAGACCGGTCAGGCGCGCGAACACCTTTCGAAAAGCGACGGGATCGGTGTAGCCGATCGCGGCGGCGATAGAAACGACCGACCGCCGCGTGCCCTCGAGCGCGCGCTTGGCGGCCTCGATGCGCGCGCGCTGCAGGTACTCGCGCGGCGAGCTCCCGGTCGCGCGCGTGAAACGCCGCACGAACGTACGCCGGCTCATCGCGACCTTCACCGACAGCTCGCCCACCGACGCCGCGTCGGCGAGGTCCGCTTCGATCATATCCTGCGCGCGCAAGATACCGGCATCGGCGTGCGTCTTCTTGCCGGGCAGGATCGCGTACGCAGTCTGCGGCGGTTTGTTCACGTCGACCAGAAATACCTTCGAGGCGAGGCTCGCGACGTCGGCGCCAAGCCAGCGCTCGATCAAATGCAGCGCCAGGTTCAAAAATGACATGGCACCGCCCGCGGTGCACACGCGCCCCTCGTCGACGACGATCGCCTCGGGCAAGACGCGCACGCGTGGATAGCGCTGGCGCAGCAGATCCTGAAACGCCCAGTGGGTCGTTGCCGCGCGCCCGTCGAGCAGGCCAGCCTCGGCGAGCAGAAACGCGCCGGTGCACGCGCTGGCGACGTCGGCGCCGCCGTCGTGCATGCGCCGGATCCAGGAGACAACCTCGCGGTTCTGCGCCAGGCGCTCGGCGAGGTCGGGCTCGAGCGCCGGCACCAGCACGACGTCGGAGCGGCGGACGCTGCGGGTCGTCGTGTCGCAGTGCACGCGAATACCTCCGGAACCGACGACGATCGGGGCGGATCCGCAGGCGACCAGCCGCACCTCCAGCCGCGGGCGCGCGCGCGCCGACGGGATCGTGGCCGCCAGTTGAACCGCCTTGCGCAGCAGGTCGGCGAAACCGATCGGCACCAGCGAGCTCGAGTCGCGAAGCGCCAGCACCGCGATACGGATGAGCTGAGACCGCGCGGCGGCACGCACCGGCTTGGCGCGCAGCGACCGCCCGCGCGGCGAAACCGGACGTCGAGTGGCCATGGCCGACAACCGTACACGGCGCCCGGCGCCGCGCGCGCAAAAAAGTGACGGCGGTGACGACTCAGTCCAGCGACACGCCGCTGCGGATGAGCAGCTCGCGAAGGTCGAGGATCACCGGATTGATCTCCTGGTTCCAGTCCCCCTGCTGAGCGTCGTACGCACGCTGCTCAGCCTCGACCGCACGCTGGTCCTCGGTGAAGACCGACTCGGTGAACCGGCGGATGAACGGCCAGAAGACGTGGATGACCCCGGGGATGCGCGGCTTCTCGATCATCAACATACCGACGCTGATGTGGGTGCGCTGCGCGCGGTCCCAGGGTACGTATGCGGCCCACAGGTGAAACGCCGGTTCGGCGTTGCCGGCACGGCAGAGCGTGAGCGTCTGGTATGGGTACCCGGTCCGGATGGTCATCAAATCCGCGTCGTCGATCGCGCCCTCGCCGCGGCGCGCGCCGGCCAAGATCAGATTCGCTCCCCGGTCGCGCCGCCCGCCGCCCGCGCTGAAGCGATAGCGCGCCTCGACCCAGTCTGGCCCGCGCCGGTGGTCGACAAGCTGAGGCTTGAGGGTGCCGAGGATCCCGCGATGCAGGAACTGATGATGCATGTCCATCAGGTTCTCGTGCATGAACGAGTAATGACAGTCGACCCTGCGCCAGAAGTGCATCGTGCGCCGCCGCGGCGAATGGAACGCCGGCAGCTCGGGGAAGGGCACCGCCCCGGCACGGCGCTGGTCGCCCGGAAACACGAAGACGTAGCCGTAGGCTTCGCGGCAAGCATAGCTCTTGACCCCGCGCGGCCGGCAGGCGCCGCGCGGCAGGTAGGGCACCGCGGCGCACCCGTCGGGGCCATAGCTCCAGGCGTGATACGCGCAGCGCAGGCGATTGCCGGTGACGACGCCCTGGTGCAACGGGTACTGCCGGTGCGCGCAGCGATCGTCGAGCGCAAAGACGCGGCCGTCCTCGCCGCGCGCGAGCGCGATCGGCTCGCCGCCGAACAGCGCAAGGAGCGTCCGCCCGCGCGGCAGATCGCGCGAGCGCGCCAGCGGGTACCAGAAGTCGGGGTGAAGACCCACGCGCCGCAGATCCGGAGCATTCACGTGTGCGGCTTCCAACTCCATGCCGTCCTCCCCGTTGCTGCGAGCCCTTCGAGTCGAGCGTGCGTCTCCCTCGAGGCCCTGTCGAGATCCGGCCTTTGCTGTAGGGCCGGAGCCTCAGTGGTCTGCGTGCCGGGCCGGGGCCGCGAGCTTGTGCGTGAACAGCTCGATGAGCGGCGTGTTCGCGCGCGCGGCGTCGGGGAGCGCACCGCCGCCGCGGAAGATGCCGAACGCGTCCTCGTGATAGTCGTGGTACGTGAACGAGAGCCTGCGCGCGTCGAGCAGCTCGAGCATGTCGCCCACCCAGCGCAGGCCGCCACGGTCGTCGTCGAACGCGAACCGGATCGCGCCCCACTCGCCGAGGAACAGCGGCACGTCGTGCTTGCGTCCCCAATCGACGTACGCGTCCAGCTCCTGCGCGAGGAAGCTCTTGTCGCTGGCCTGCACCGGCGCGCGCGCGGAAAAGAAATCGAGGCGGATGCGGCAGCTCGCCTCGGGCGGGATCTTTTCGCCGCGCATCCACCCGGAGAGGCGATAGGTCGCGCCAAGCCGGGTCCGAAAGCGCAGCACATCGGAGCCGAGGTTGGCGTCGCCGCGCGTCCCGGCGGCGACGATCGACGCGTCGTCACCATGACCGCTGTGGCCCGGCACCGCGCCGCCGCTCCCGTTGGCAGTCCAGAAGAACCACCCGCGCGTCGAGGTCAGGTTGCGCTTCCAGAGCACCCGCTTGACCGCGCCCGCCGGGTCCAGCTCTTCCAGCGTCAAGTCGTCGAAGAAGGCGGTACCGGAGTTGTTCTTCACCTCGAGCACCGGCTTGCCGACGACGATGGCCGGATCCTCGACGTGAAACGGCGCGCCCTGGTAATACGCCCACGGCGTGTCGCCCGGCGGCAGCTTGGGTGAATCGTCGGTGCCGGCGCGGCGGTCGAGCAGGAACCACTCGATCTCGGCGCGGTCGTCGGGGTAGTGCACGTCCTCGGCGGTGAAGCTGACCCAGGACGCGCCCTGGTGCGTGAAGTGAAACGGCTTGTAGAAGTGAAACTCGTAGACCACGTTCGGGTCGGCGATCGCGAAGAAGTTGCGGTCGGCGTCCTCGGACCAGTCGCCGCCGACGGCATTGACGCGCTCGACGAACAGCATGTGATCGGGATCGACGGTGCGGATCGCGACGGCGATACGGCCGGCGAGATCGCTCCACTGGCTCTTCGACTTGGTCACCACCGGCTCGTTGAGCAGGTCGTAGCCGGCGACGGTCGGCTCGTTCCGGCAGCGGCGCGCGATCTCTGTCCAAAGGCGCACGAAGCGGTCCTGCAGGTCGGGGCGCGACCACAAAGCCTTGCCGGCGCCCAGCGACTGGAAGCCGCCCGGCGGCACGTGCATGTTGAGGACCAGATAGACCCCGTGCTTCTTGGCCCAGGCAATGTTGTCGGCCAACCATTGCCAGCCGTCGTCGAGGTACTTGCCCGGCGCCGCGTCTGACTCGAACGTGCGGTAGTTCATGTAGAAGCGCACCGCGTTCATGCCCATCGCAACGATCCGCTGGTAGTCGGCCTCGTCGTGGTGGCGGCGCGGCAAGCGCACATTGCCCCAGACTTCGTTGCCGAAGGCGACGCCGCGCAGAGCGACGGTGTGGCCGCTGCCGTCGACGATCTTCGTGCCGTGAACGCGCAGGAACGCGGGCGGCGGCGTGCCGGCGGGCGGCGCCGCGGCGTGCGACGCCGTGAGCGAGAAGGCGGCGAGCAGGACGATGAGATACCCAAGGTGGACCGACCGCAATGACCGCATGGCTTTCACAACGATCCTAGAGTGGCCAGCGCGCGGGGCCGGCTCATTTTGCTGTCGCGCGGCCGAGCTCATCCGCGAGCGCCGCCACCAGCTCGGCCGCCGGAAGCGCCCGCGCGAGCGGCGCGCCCTGCCCGGCCCAATGCGCGCCGAAGCGGAGATCTCCGTCGGCGCGCGCGGCCGCGGCGAGCGCCTTTCCGGCGGAGTACGACAGCGGATAGTCGGGCGCAGCCGCTTCGTCGACGGTCCGCGCGAGCTCGGTGAATCCGTTGGCCAAACAGCGCGCCGGCCGTCCCGAGATGACGCGCGTCATCTCGGTGTGCGCCGCCGCCGCGCTGAACAGGCGCGCGCGATAGGACGCGTCGGCGCTGGATTCGGGACAACCCACGAACGCGGTCCCGAGCTGCGCGCCCGCCGCCCCGAGCGCCAGACAGGCGGCGATCCCCGCCCCGTCCATGATGCCGCCCGCGGCGATCACCGGTACGCGGCAGCGCGACGCCAGCAGGCGGGTGAGCGCCAAGGTGCCCAGCCGATCGTCGGGCGCGTCGGGGTCCATGACGCCCCGGTGGCCGCCGGCCTCGTAGCCCTGGGCGACGATCGCCGAGATCCCCGCCTCCTCGAGCGCCCGCGCTTCTTCCAGGCTGGTGGCGCTCCCCAGGAGGACAATCCCCGCCGCGCGCAGCGCCGCGATCGCTGGGCGCGACGGAACGCCGAAGTGGAAGCTGACCACCGGCGGCCGGTCTTCCAGCAGCAGAGCCAGCATCGCCTCGTCGCCCACGAACGTGCGATAGACCTCGGTCAAATTATCAGGCGCAACCGCGTCGAACGAACGAAAGGTCGGCGCCAGCGCCACCAGCCAGCGCGCCTCGCGCTCGGGATCGCGCCGCGGCGGCCGATGGCAGAAGACATTCAAGTTGAACGGCCGATCGGTGAGCGCGCGCGTCTCGCCGATCATCCGCCGGGTGTCCGCCAGGTCGGCGGCACCGACCGCGATCGAGCCGAGCCCGCCGGCCGCCGACACCGCGGCCGCGAGCCCCGGATTCGACACGCCAGCCATCGGCGCCTGGATCAGCGGAATGCGAACGCCGAGGAGGTCGAAGAAGCCGGCCACGTCGTGAGCCTAGCAACTGCGACGCGGCGGCGTCCAGACAGACCACGCGCGGGCGGACCGTGCCGCCCTCGCGCGCGCCCGCCGGTTTCACCTTCGGGTCAGAGCGCGGCCAGGAACGCCAGGAGGTTGTTCTTGTGGCCCGGTGGCAGCGCATTGAACGCATCCCGGGCCGCTGCGCCCTGCCCGTCGTGGCGCTGGATCGCGTCCTGGACCGACGTCGCGCGGCCGTCGTGGAGCAGGTTCGTCGGGGCGACGAAGTGCAGCCCCCAGAGCGGCGCGGTGCGCATCTCGGTGCGGCCGACGTCGCCGTTGCCGGGGATGCCGTCGCCGAGCGAGCCCATGTCGTGCACCAGAAAGTCCGAATACGGATGATAGGTCTGGTTGGAGAGCAGGGAATTGGCGTTCTGCCCCGACGTCAGATCCGGCACGTGGCATCCGGCGCAGCCGATGTCGCTGAAGACCGTCTGACCGGAGTGCGCCTGGCCGGTGATGTTCGGCGGCGGCGGCGGCGCGAGGAACGTCATGAAGTCCGTGAAGGCCTGGACGTCACCGCCGTCGTCTTCGGTGCTGCCTGGTTCGACTGGCTTACCATCGCAGGGCAGAATGAACGCTGGATTACCTTGCGGGATCTGCTCATTGGGAAACATGGGGTTGGTGATTCCCATCTCGTTCAAATACGCGTCGCCGGAGAATTGAAACAACGTCGGGACCTGCGCCTTCCATCCGAACTTGCCGACAGAAGTACCGTTCGTCTGCAAGTTGGGCACGTGCGCTGCATGACCTCGGATTCCGATCGGTTGCGACGCGGCCAGAGCAATGAAGGTCGCGTCCGGCGTTGCATCTACCAGGCCTAACCCGAAGAGCGCGGTCGTCCGTCGCAACGCCACGACGTTGGCGTCGGCGGGCACCGGCTCGCCGTTCGGCGGCAGCGAGCAGTTCGGGATCGATGCGCGCTCGCTCGCCGGCAGGCTGGTCACACTGAACAGATCGAAGAGCTGACCGCCTTCCGATTCCAGGGAATTGAACGTGACACCGTCGAAGTGTCCCGCGCGGACTTCGAATTGCACACCGGAACCCCCGAGCGCGCCAACGTCGTGGCAATTACCGCACGCGCGGTCATTGAAGACTGGCCCAACGCCGTCCGCGACGTCTTCGACCTCGGCAAATGTATCGGCATTGGCGTTGAACGCCGCGATCTGTGCGGGGCTCGATCCCGGCAGGGAATCTCCCAGCAGCGCCGACGATCGCATCGCTACGACGTCGCCGTTCGTCGACGGAGCGCATGCCGCGATGGTCCCCACCGCCGCTACCGCAACCATCCAGGAACCTTTGTTCCATCCATGACCCGTTAGAATCGATACGCGTCTCGTCGACATAGATGCTTCCCTCCCATTGAGTGCTTTCATTGCCCATCACGGAGCCCAGGCGGGCGGCACGGTCTCATGGGGGTTGCTACCTGTCACTCGGATTCGTCGTCTCACCATCACATTTCACATATTTCGCGCAACGGTGACCTCTGTTGATTGGCAATGCGGTCCGGCTTACGGCCACGCTCGTTGCGGACAGATCAACAAAGCACTCGCAAATTGTTTGTGCGTGTCGCCCTATGAACAAGTGAGCGGGGACCGCCGCCCAGTCGCGACGTCGGCGGCGCCAGTGGAGGTCCCATTTTGCTACTTACAAGCGTTCGCGCTCGTCGAGAGCGGCCGGACCAATCTATCCTCGGCGGGATGACTTCTTCGCGCCGGTGACTAGCTCTCGAGAACGACCAGGTCGAGCGCCGCCAGCCGCGCCGGATCGGCGGTGAGATCGATCGCGGTGATCTTCTCGCCCGTGATCATGAAGGAGAACGTGACGCGCGGCTTTCCCTTGGGCGACCAGACCGCGCCAACGACGCCATCGATCAGCGCGAGGCGCGCGCCCTGCTGGCGGTTGGTGGAGGCGGTCCGGGCGACTGCCTCGGCGCCGCGAAGGTCGTTTGCCGCGCCCATCTTGATCGCGGTGGCGTCGGAGCGCAGCACCACTTCCGGATCGAGCACCGAGAGCAGCGCTTCGAAGTTGCCCGCGCGCGCGGCCGCGAGAAACGCGGCGACGATCTCGCGCTGGCGCGCGCGGCCGGCGTCAGGCGCAGCGTCGGTCCCCTGCACGCGCCGGCGCGCCCGGCTGGCCAGCTGGCGGGCCGCGGCCGGCGACTTGCCGACGATGGCGGCGATCTCGTCGAACGAGACCGCGAAGAGGTCGTGGAGCACGAAGGCGATGCGCTCCGACGGCGCCAGGGTCTCGAGCACGATCAGCAGCGCCGGTCCGAGCGAGTCGGCGAGCTGCAGCTCCTGTTCGGCGGCGTTCGCCTCGGCGCCGTCGCTGGCCTCGAGCGCGTCGTCGCCGTCGAGCGGCTCCTCACGACGCAGCTTGCGCGAGCGCAGCACGTCCAGGCAGACGCGCGCGACCACCGTGGTCAGCCAGCCGCCCACGTTCTCGACCTCGGCTCCGCCGGCGCGGCTGAGCCGCAACCAGGCCTCCTGAACCGCGTCGTCGGCCTCGCTTTGCGATCCGAGCATGCGGTAGGCGACCGCGCGCAGGCGGACGCGGTTCTCTTCGAACCGCACCGCGAGGTCCTCGGGCTCAGCCGTCGACTTCATGGTCACCTTCCTTCCGAACTTTTCGGCGTTCTAGCCTGCCGTCAATGGGTTGACGAATGGCGCCCGGGGAATGTGACCGAAATGATCCGCAAGCAAGCATGCGAAGCGCGCCGAGCGTGGCCCGACACGACAACCACGCACAGCGTGCCCGTCAAATATCCGTCGGAGCTGCTTGCGTTTCTGACGCACAAGCGTTTATGCTGCTGTGAGTTCAGAGTCGGGTGGTTCGCCGTCGGGGGAGCGAGCCATCCGGTTGGTTGGTTCGAGGAGAGGCCGAGGAGAGGCATTTATGAGGAACGGCGCGACCCCGACGAACGGTGCCACCCGCCCCGCTGGAGGCCGCGGGACCCGGTCCACTGGCATGCAGTGCATGAACAATGGAACGGAGGCATCACGGTGAGCCGCAAAGTGAAGCTGCGTCTCTACGTGACTGGCTCAGCGCCGAACTCCATCGCCGCGCTCGCCAACATGAAGGCGGTGCGCGCGGCGCTCGACGAGCACGAGCTGGAGGTCGTCGACGTGCTCCAGCGGCCGGAGCGCGCGCTGGCCGACGACGTGCTGGTGACGCCGACGCTCCTGAAGCTGGCGCCGCGCCCGACCTGCCGCATCGTCGGCGATCTGCGAGACACCCACCAGGTGTTGACCAGCCTGGGAATCGTCCAGGGAGCGGCATGAACCGCAGTATGCGAAACAAGCACCGCCAGCTGGAAGAGGCGCGCTCCACCGTCGAGGCGCTGGTCTCGGGCCAGGTCGATCCGGTGGCCGGCCCAACCAGCCGGGTTCTGCTCGCGGCGGCCGACGCGTTGCGCGCCGCCGAGGAACGCTACCGTGTGCTGCTCGACTCCGCCCCAGACGCGATGGTCGTGTTCAACAACCGGGGCGAGATCCAGATGCTCAACAGTCGGACCAAGGAGCTGTTCGGCTACGCGGCCGAGGATCTGGTCGGCCACACGATCGAAACGCTGTTCTCCGAGCGCGTCTGGCGCGAGCGCGCCGAGCGCCGCGCCGCCTACTTTCAGGATCCGCGCCCGATGCAGCTGGGGGCGGCCGAGCGCATTCACTGCCGGCGCGCGGACGACAGCGAGTTTCCGGCCGAGATCTGCCTCAACCCGGCGCGGACCAACGACGGTGTCCACATCATCGCCGCGATCCGCGACGTCGCCTCGCGCGTCGAGATCGAGGACGCTCTGCGCGAGAGCGAGGCGCGCCTCTCCAGCACGCTCAACAGCATCGGCGAAGGCGTCCTCGCAACCGATCTGCACGGCGTCGTCACACGCATCAATCCAGCGGCGGAGCAGGTCACTGGATTCTCGCGCGACGAGGCCATCGGCCGGCACGTCGACGAGATCTACCGCGTGCTGTCGGAGAAGACCCGGCAACCGGTGGCGACGCCGATCCAGGCGCTGGCCAGCGGCGGCGTCATCGTCTCTCCCAACGCGCGTCTGGTGACGCGGGACCAGCGCGAGCGTTCGATCTCGCAGAGCGCGGCGCCGATCCGCAAGCCGACTGGCGAGGTCCTGGGCGTGGTGCTCGCCTTCCGCGATGTGACCGCGCAGCGCGAGATGCTGGAGCAGCTGCACATCTCCGAGCGAATGGTCTCGCTGGGGACGCTGGCCGCGGGGATCGCGCACGAGATCAACAACCCGCTGGCGGCGCTCATCGGGAACCTGGACGTGCTGATGGAGGATCTGAAGCGCCCGCCGGGTGAGCGGTTCCCGCTGCCCGGCTTCGTCGACGAGGTGTTGCAGGACGTGCGCGAGGCCGCCGAACAGGTGCGCCTCATCGTCAAGGACCTGAAGGTCTTTTCGCGCAGCGACGACGACAGCCGTGGGCCCGTCGACGTGCAACGCCTGTTGGAGTCGTCGTTGCGCCTGGCCTGGAACGAAGTGCGCCACCGCGCGCGCCTGGTCAAGGAGTGGCAGGTGGTGCCGCCGGTGATCGCCAACGAGGCGCGGCTCGGCGAGGTGTTCGTCAACCTGATCGTGAACGCCGCGCAGGCGATCCCCGAGGGGCGCGCCGATCGGAACGAGATCCGGCTGGTCACGAGCCTCGCCGAGCACGGACGGGTCGCGATCGAAGTGCGCGACACCGGCGTCGGGATCCCGAGCGAGATCCGCGCGCGCATCTTCGATCCGTTCTTCACCACCAAGCCGGTCGGCGTCGGTACCGGACTCGGGCTGGCGATCTGCCACCGCATCATCACCGAGCTCGGCGGCGAAATCGCCGTCGCCAGTGTCCCCGGCCAGGGGACCACGTTCCGCGTGACCTTGCCGGTCGCGCAATCCGACGTCGAAGCGCCCGACGCCGCCCAGGTCGAGCACGTCGACGCGCAGCGCCGAGGCACGGTGATGGTCATAGATGACGACGTGCTGGTTCGCAGCTTCGTGCGCCGCGCGCTCTCGACCGCACACGAAGTCAGCGTCGAGAGCTGCGGCGAGGATGGGCTCAAGCGCATCCAGCGCGGCGAGCGCTTCGATCTCATCTTGTGTGACGTGATGATGCCGCAGATGACCGGGCTCGAGCTCTACGACCTGGTCTCGGCGATCGCGCCCGAGCAAGCGAAGCGGATCGTCTTCATCACCGGCGGCGCGTTCAGCGGCTCGATGCAACGGGTGCTGGAAGCGACCGGCAACCCGCGGCTCGACAAGCCGTTCCACGCCGATCGCCTGCGCGAGCTGGTCGACGATGTGCTCGATGGTTACGCGATCCCGATCGGCGCGCCGCTACCAGCCGCGCCCGCCGGCCCTCTCCCCCCGCCGGCCACGGTGCCCAGCCCGCTGTCGACGCGTATCAGTACGCGACGCGGATCGCTGAGCCCCGCGGCCAGGCGCCGCGATCGATCTTTGCGCCACTAGCCGGGGTTTGCGGCACGAGCCGGCTTTGCCGCCGGGCTATTCGCAGGCGGGCAACGTGATCGTCACGCCGTCGCGCATCGCCGAGCCGCACGTCCCTTCGAACGTCCAGACGTGCTGTCCCGGCTGAGCGCCGCCGACGCGGCTCACCGTGAGGGTACCCGCCGTCGGACGGCAACAGCTGTTGCTGCGCTGGACACCCGCTCCCACCAGCGTCGCGCTCGCGCCCGACGTCACCTGGTCCTGCACGTTCTCCGTGCCGTCGATGGTGTACGTCTGGTTGGCCGTCGAGAACGTCAGCGTGTGAATGCCGCTGTGGCTGAAATCGGCGATCTTCGTCCCCGACGCGTCGAAGAACTGGATCTCGCCGCTCCCGTTGAAGCTGGTCGAGGTCCCGTTCTGCCCGAACGCGTAGCTCGCGGTGCCAGTATTGGACTGGTTCGGGATCGCGATGCGTGCGCCGCCCGGGCTGGTATAGACGAGGTTGGTCACCGTCGTGGTGTAGTTGAGGTTGATCGTCGTGTCGGCCGCGCAGACCGCCGTCGAGGCCGTCTTCGTGGCCTGCACGTCGAACGTACCGTCGAGCTTGCCGCCGCCCGAGAGCTGGCAGCCGTTGAAGACGACCGTGATGCCGTTCTTGACCGTCGCCACCGCCGTTCCGGAGCAAGCCGGCGGCGCCGTCTTTGGCGTCACCGTCACCTGTCCGGGGCACACCGACTCGCCGCGGATCAACGAACGCAGCGTGCTGCCGAGCGAAGGCGGGCCCGAGTTGTTGATCACCGTGGCCGCGCCCGCGATCGCCGCCGGTCCTCTCGACGCGTAGTAGACCGCGTAGTCCCAGCTATCCGCCGCGTAGTAGCCGGTATAGGCGAGATCCGCGGGATAGTAGTAGGTATAGAGGTACGGATCGTCGTAGGCGTACGTGGTCGTGGCGGTCGTCGTGCTGCCGCAGCCCCAGAAGCCCGCCAGAGCGCCCACCAGCGCCGCCGCGGGCGCGAGGCGCGCTCCCCAATGTCGAAGGCGATCTCGATGCGTTTTGATCATGGCCACACCTTTCTGCTGCGAAGGTAGTGGACGATCGCCGCGCGCCAACCGATGGCGCTTTTGCGATTCATTGTTCGCTGCGCGAAACCGTGGGTCGACCGGAGCTCACGGTCAGGGGCAGCGTGTGCGGTCGAACAATGACCGCGCGCTGATTTAGACCACGCCGAGCGCGAACAACTGGTGACCCCAGGCGGGCATGTCGAGATAGAGCCCCTTGCCGGCCAGGTCGTCGCCGCGCCGTTGATACGAAGGCCCGCCGATGAGATCGGCGAGGCGAATCTCGCGACCCGCAAAGCCTGGCAGATCGACGGTGACGTAACATTGCCCTTGATTCGGCGCGTAGTTGACCGCCATCAGCAATCGCTGATCGCCGAGCTGCCAGGACGCGACCACGAATTGCGCGGCGGTCGGGTTGCCGTCCCACGCTGGCCGGCAATTCCACAGGCGCCATTCGCCGTCGCGCGCTTCGGGACGTCGCATGGCCTGGAACAGCCGCTCGTAGAACGCGCGCAGGTCGATGTCGGGCGTTTCGGCCGGCCGGCGGCCGACGTGCATCGACACGTGGACCTTGCGCCCGTCGGTTTGTCCGTCGTGGACCAGCCTCATCCCGCGCGCCATGAGCGCGATCGTCGCCGCCGCTCGATGCATCTCGGGCGAGAACGTCGCGGCGGCGCGCGGCTCGTCATGGTTCTCGATGAAGCGCAGCGATCGCTCCTGAAAGCCGGGATCGGCCATCAGGTGCTCGCGCACCGGCGTCGCCACGCCCTCGACCAGGCGATCATAGAGCCGCTTGTCATACGTATAGTCGAAGCCCGCCTGCTGCAGCTCCCACTCCATGTCCCAGTACACCTCGGCCGCGAACGTGAAGCCGGGATGGCGGCGCTTGATCGCGGCGATGGCCTCGGGCCAGAACGGGTTGTCCTTGGGCGGCGACCCATCGGCCGGGCGCGAGCGGTCACCCCAGGTCCGCTGGATGATCGCGGGTTGCAGCAGCATCGCCATGTCGCAACGGACGCCGTCGCACCGGTCCGCGATCGCCCCCAGCTCGGCAATGCGCGCCTCGCGAAATCCGGCGTGCCGGTAGTTGAGCTGAAACGTGTCGGCCCACCCGTCGAAGTAGGGATCGCGCCCAAAGGCCAGGATCACGCTGCGCCCCCCGACGTTGAGCCGGGCGTAGTTTTGCGGCGCGCGCGCCAGATCCTCCTCGGTGCCGTGAATGAAATACTCCGGGTGGGTGGTCACCCAGGGGTGGTCGGGCGCGGTGTGGTTGGGCACGAAGTCCAGCATCAGCAGCAGGCGGCGGCGTGCCAGCCGCTCGCGCAGCCGCGCCAGCGCGGGATCGCCACCAAAGTCGTGGTGAACCGTGTAGGCGGCGATGGCGAACGGCGATCCGGTGATGTCCTCGTCGCGCAGGTCGGGCAGCACGCGCCGGCACTCCTCGACCATCTTGATGTTGGCGCGCGAGACCGCGCGGCCCGCGGGGCCGGTCTGCCAGACGCCGAGGAACCAGACCCAGCTGAACCCGCGGTCCGCGATCTCGTCGAGCATGCCGTCGTCGACGTCGTCGAGCGTCGCCCGCCGGCCGAGCGCGACGCCGCGCTCGTGCAGCGTCACGCGCGTGTTGATCTGGTAGAGCGCGGGATTGGCGGGCAGCCTCACGGCTCCGCTCCCGGCGCGTCCATGATCCGCTGCTGGTCACGCTTGAGGTCGGCCAGGCTCGCGCCCGGCGTGAGCAGCATCTCGGGACGGATGCGCGCGAAGAAGCCCATCAGCGCCGGGATGATGGCCGTCCAGCCTGTTTGATGGCTCGCGCCCAGCCCCGCGCCGTTGTCGCCGTGGAAGTATTCATAAAACAGGATGTGGTTCTTCCAGTGCGGGTCGTCGGTGAACTTGCGCGTGCCACCGAAGACCGGACGGCGGCCCTCATGGTTGAGCAGGAACAGGCCGGCCATGCGGTTCGACAGCTCCTCCGCGACCTGGTACAGCGTCATGTATTGGCCCGAACCGGTGGGGCACTCCACGCGGAACTCATCGCCGTAGAAAGTGTACATCTGAATGAGCGCGCGGATGATGAGCGCGTTGACCGGCGCCCAGATCGGCCCGCGCCAGTTGGAGTTACCGCCGAACATCCCGGTGTCGGACTCGGCGGGCAGATAGCCGACGCGGTACTCGCCGCCGCCGGCGTTGAACACGTACGGGTGCTCCAGGTGATAGCGCGACAGCGAGCGGATGCCGTGGTCGCCGAGGAACTCGTTGGGATCGAGCATGCGCGCCAGCACGCGCCGCAGCTTCTCATCGGTGAGGAGCGACAGCATGCGGCGCCCGGCGACGCCGGCGCGCGGCGGGTTGAGGTTGGCCATCAGGTCGGCCCGGTTGTTCTGGTACCACAGCGCGCGCTCGACGAATCGCGGCAGCTTGGTCAGCACCTCGGGGCGATAGACCGAGACCGCACACAGCGGGAGCAGCCCGACGACCGAGCGCACCTTGAGCCGGGTGGTGAACTGGCCGGGCACGCGCAGCACGTCGTAGTAGAAGCCGTCCTCGTCATCCCACATTGAATCGGCGCCGATGCGATTGGTGGCGGACGCGATCGCCACCACGTGCTGGTAAAACTTGATCGCCAGCTCTTCGTAAGTCGGATCGACCAGCGCCAGCTCCAGCGCCATGTCGAGCATGTTCTGCGCATAGAACGCCATCCACGACGTGCCGTCGGCTTGCTCGAGATACCCACCGGTCGGCAGCGGCGCGCTCCGGTCGAAGACACCGATGTTGTCGAGGCCGAGGAAGCCGCCTTCGAACAGGTTGCGCCCGTCGCGGTCCTTGCGATTGAGCCACCAAGTGAAGTTCGACACCAGCATGTTGAACGTGCGCTTCAAGAACGGCAGCGCCCGATCGCCGAGGATGTCGCGATTGAGCCGGTAATTGAAGATCGTCGCCCAGGCGTGGACCGGTGGGTTGACGTCGTCAAAGTTCCATTCGTACGCCGGCAATTGACCGTTCGGATGTTGATACCGATCGAGCAACATGAGGCTCAGCTGCTGCTCGGCCAGGTCGGGGTCGACGCCGGCGAGCGCAACCGAATGGAACGCCAGATCCCAGGCCGCGAACCAGGGATACTCCCACTTGTCCGGCATCGAGATCACGTCGGCGCCGTACATGTGGAACCAGTGCTGGTTGCGCGTCTGACCGTCCGAGTCGCGCTGCACGCCGCGCTGGTGCAGCCATTGCTCGACGTCGTAGACGTAGGCCTGCTTGGTCCAGAGCAGCCCGGCCGCGCCCTGGCGCACCACCTGGGCGGCGTCGGCGCTGAGCGACGGCGGCGTCCGCTCGGCGTAGAACTCGTCGGCTTCGCGCAAGCGCTCGGCGAAGATGGTGTCGAAGCCGGCCATCGGATCGTCGAGTTGCTCCGGCGCACGGGCGGTCAGGCGCAGGCGCATGGTCGCGGTCTGCCCGGGCGCGACGTTGTACAGCGCATGCGCCGCCGACTTGGTCCCCTTCTTGGCCGGGTTGACGGCGTCCCGGCGCCCTTGCACCACGTAGTCGTTGATGCCGTCCTTCTGGTACGGCGTGGGGTTGGGCTGGCCCCACAGTCGATAGCGGTTGGTCTCGTTGTCGGCGAACAGCAATTCGCCGGCGCCTTCACAGTAGAGAAAGCGTTGGCCCAGCTGCGGGTGTCGAGCGGCGATGACCGCGCAGCGCGGGTGGTGCAGCGCCTCGAGCTCGGGGCGCTCCGCGCGCTCGTCCATGCACCAGGTGTTGCGGAACCATAGATGGGGCAGAAGGTGCAGCGGCGCCGCATCGGGACCGCGATTGACCGCGCTGACCCGGATCAGGATGTCCTCGGGATCGATCTTGGCGAACTCGACGAAGACATCGAAGTAGCGGTTCTCGTCGAAGATGCCGGTGTCGAGCAGCTCGAATTCGAAGTCGTTGCGCGTGCGCCGGCGGTTCTCGGCGACCAGCGGGTAGTACGGGAACTCCGCCTGCGGGTACTTGTAGAGCATCTTCGCGTACGAGTGCGTCGGCGTGCTGTCGAGATAGAAGTAGTACTCCTTGACGTCCTCGCCGTGGTTGCCCTCGCTGTTGGTGAGCCCGAACATCCGTTCCTTCAGGATCGGGTCCTTGCCGTTCCACATGGCAACCGAGAAGCAAAGCAGCATGTTCTCGTCGCAGAAGCCGGCGATGCCATCCTCGCCGCTCTGGTAGGCGCGCGAGCGCGATTGGTCGTGGGTCAGATCATTCCAGGCCTCGATCTGACGGTTGGTGTTCTCGCGAACGCTACCCCACTGGCGTTCGCTTAGGTACGGGCCCCACTTCTTCCAGGCGATCCCTTGATTGCGTGCTTCCTCGAGCCGCTGGCCTTCCCGCGTCGGTTTGGACATGCGCGGAAGGTAGATCGCATCTTCCGCGCCGTCAGATCCGGACAGGCCCGCAAAGCCTCAGTGCGAGGCGTTGATGAGGACGCGAAGCTCGCTCCCAACGGAGTAGTCGTGGGAGACCACGGCGACGTCCGGCCGTCCGTCACCATTCAGGTCACCGGTCGCGATCCAGGCCGGTGTCGGCGGCGCGGTTGGAAAGTTGAGCGAAGCGGGAAACGACCCGTCGCCGTGGTTCGGAAGGACGGTCAAGCCGCCACAGTACGACTCCAGATTCAGCAGATCGGGACGGCCGTCGCCGTTCAGGTCCGCCAGAACCAACGGTTGCCCAGGCACACCGTTCGAGGTCGTTGGCGTACAGGTGGCCGTATAGACGATGGGGGCATTGAAGGACGCGTACCCATGATTGATGAGGACGTTGGCCACCCCGTCCATACCCTCGACGATGTCCAGTTGGCCGTCGCCATTGAGGTCGCCGATCGCAATTGACGTCCCCGAAGTCCCGTACGCGAAGTTGGTCGCGCTGGAGAAGCTCCCATCCCCTCGGTTCACCAGGACGCTGACACCTGCCGGTCCCGCGAGGGCCAGATCGGGAATGCAGTCGTTGTCGAGGTCCCCGATTGCGATCGCGTTTGGTATGTTGGCCACTGGATAGTTACCCGCCACGAACGTCCCCCCGCCGGTGTTCATGAGGATGCCCACATCCGCCCCGCTATTAATGCCCCCCTGATCCGCGACTGCGACGTCGAGCTTCCCGTCGCCGTTTAAGTCACCAAGCACCAGCGCCACCGATTGATAGCCCACCACGTAGTTGACCGGCGGCGCGAAGGCGGCGTTTCCTTTGTTCAGAATGACGGACACCCCGGATGATGTGAGCTGGACGATGTCGGTCTGACCATTGCCATCGATGTCGCCCACCACCACCCTACCCCCGCCCGGGTATCCGAGATCGGCGGGGCCATTGAACGTTCCGTCGCCCTTGTTGAACATGATCCGAATACCCGCCGTTTGGTCGAGCAACAGGAGATCGAGCTTACCGTCGCCGTTCAGGTCCCCGGTCGTCACCTCAAAGGCGCCAGCTCCGGTGCTGTAGTCGGTGGGAGCGGCAAAGGCGAGCGTCTTCGCCGTACCGATGGCGGAAGGCACAGGGGGACAGGACGCGCGTTGACCACCGATCCCCGGTATCGCTCCACCCATTCCCGTGCCGCCCGTCCCCTCCACCTGCCCCCCCATTCCCGTGCCGCCCGTCCCTTCCATCTGCCCGCCCATCGCCGTGCCGCCCGTCCCTTCCACCTGCCCGCCCATTCCCAC
>Ga0265339_10000742_pt1 | contig 25213 bp, 20 predicted proteins | sample 4CB219metaG_FD_202085 | JGI IMG/M metagenome (GOLD analysis project Ga0265339, IMG submission 202085) | Rhizosphere microbial communities from Carex aquatilis grown in University of Washington, Seatle, WA, United States - 4-CB2-19 metaG | ecosystem: Host-associated > Plants > Roots >... | reverse complement strand
AAATGTCTTGAACGGCCGGCAGCCGAGATCCTGCGCCGCCTCCTCGAGACTGCGGTCGAAGGTCGACAACCGCGACTGAATGACGATGGCGACGTAGCACATCGAAAACGTGATGTGGGCGAGCACGATCGTCCAGAAACCGCGGGCGACGCCGAGCGCCACGAACAAAAGCAGCAGCGACAGCCCGGTGATCACGTCGGGCATGACCAGCGGCGCGTAGATCATGCCCGAGAACAGCGAGCGCCCCTTGAAGCGCCCGAAGCGGACCAGAGCCACGGCTGCCATCGTGCCGAGCACGGTCGCTACGGATGCCGAAATGAGCGCCAGCCGCAGCGTCGTCCAGGCGGCATCGAGCATCGCCTCATCCTGGAGCAGCGCGCCATACCAGCGCGTCGACCACCCGCCCCAGACCGTGACCAGCTTCGATTCGTTGAAGGAATAAATGACCAGCAGCAGGATCGGCGCGTAGAGAAACGCCAGCCCGAGCGTGACCGAGGCGACATTGAAGCGCGAGAAGGTCCTCATGACTCGCGCTCCAGGCGCTTTTGTTCCTGGTTCTGGAAAATCACGATGGGGACCACGAGCAGGATGAGGAGGACCACGGCCACCGCCGACGCCAGCGGCCAGTCGCGGTTCGAAAAGAATTCGTCCCACAGCGTCTTGCCGATCATCAGCGTCGTGTGGCCGCCAAGAAGATCGGGGATGACGAACTCGCCCGTCACCGGGATGAAAACGAGGAACGACCCGGCGATCACGCCGGGCAGCGACAGCGGAAAGGTGATCTGCCAGAACGAGCGCGTCGGCGGGCAGCCGAGGTCGGACGCGGCCTCGAGCAGCGTCCCGTCCAGTCGCTCCAGAGCGGCGTAGAGCGGCAGGATCATGAACGGCATGTAGGAGTAGACGATGCCGATGTAGACCGCCCAGTTGGTGTTGAGGATGGTCAGCGGCTCGTGGATGATGTGCAGCCACATCAAAAGCTGGTTGAGAAAGCCCTCCTTCTTGAGGATGCCGATCCAGGCGTAAACGCGGATCAGGAACGAGGTCCAGAACGGCAGGATGATCAACATCAGGAGCGAGGGCTGCCAGGCGCGGGGCGCGCGCGCCATGCCGTAGGCAATCGGATAGCTGAACAGGAGGACGAGGAAGGTCGAGGTAACCGCGATCCACAGGCTGGACAGGTACGACTTCCAGTACAGCGCATCCTTGGTGAGGAAGATGTAGTTGTCGACGACGAGCTGCCGCGCGCTGGCGAAGAGACCGGCGATGCCGCCCGTGATATCGAAGGTCGGTGTGTATGGCGGCTGGCCGATCAGCGGCGTCGAGACCGAGATTTTGACGACGATGACGAACGGCACCAGGAAGAAGATCAGCAGCCACGCATAGGGGATCGCGACCACCAGCCAGCGCGTCCAGCCGCTCCGCTCCTTGTCGCCCTCGCCGGCCATCCTGCCGCCCCTTACCCGGTCAAAACGACGCCGCCGTCGCGCGACCACGTGAGCCAGACGTTGTCCTCCCACGTGATGGGCCGCTCGACGAGGCGGGTGGCGTTGGTCACGGTCGCCTTCAGCGTTGCGCCCGACGCCAGCCGCACGTGATAGATCGAGATGTCGCCGAGATAGCCGATATCCCAGACCTTGCCCGCCACGGTATTGGCGAAGCCATCCGCCGGCGGTGACAACGACACGCCGATTTTTTCGGGGCGCACCGCGAACCATGCGGCGCTTCCGGGAGCCGCTGCGAGATCCTGGTCGACCACAACCCGCGTGCCGGCGGCGCCGCAATCGAGGGTCGCCGCACCGCCCGCGGTCGAAACCACCGTGCCTTCGATCAGGTTGATGTTGCCGATGAAGTCGGCGACGTATTTGGAATTCGGCTGCTCGTAGATTTCGGCCGGCGTTCCGACCTGGATGATCTTGCCGTGATTCATGACGGCGATGCGGTCGGCCAGCGTCATCGCCTCTTCCTGGTCGTGCGTCACGATGACAAAGGTGAGGCCGAGATCGACCTGCAGGTCCGTCAGCTCGAACTGGGTTTCCTCGCGCAGCTTCTTGTCGAGCGCGCCGAGCGGTTCGTCGAGGAGCAGCACCTTCGGCTTCTTCGCCAGCGAGCGCGCCAGCGCCACACGCTGCCGCTGTCCGCCCGACAACTGGTGCGGCCGGCGTTGCGCAAATTGCTCGAGCTTCACCATCTTCAGCATCTCGGCCACACGGACCGCGATCTGGTCTTTGGGCATCCCCTCCTGCTTCAGTCCGAAGGCGACGTTCTCCTCGACACTCATGTGCGGGAACAGCGCGTACGACTGGAACATCATGTTGGAGGGCCGCCGGTAGGGCGGCACGCCGGCCAGGTTATGGCCGTCGAGCATGACGTCGCCGGAGGTCGGCTCCTCGAAGCCGGCGACCATGCGCATCATCGTCGTCTTGCCGCATCCCGAAGGTCCGAGCAGCGCAAAGAACTCGCGCTCGTAGATCGCCAGCGAAATGTCGTCGACGGCCACAAAATCGCCGAAGCGCTTGCTGACGTTACGGAATTCGATGAATGGCTTGGCGGCGGGATCGTTCCACGGCGCGAACTTCCGCCTTACCGGCCCAACCGCCGTCTTTGCCATCCGTGTCCCCCTGCCAAGGCGGCGGCGTCAGAGCGCCGCCGCCTGCCCCCGCCTACATTACTGACCGGTCTTGATCGTCGTCCACAGCCGCGTGACGATTCGCTGCGTGGCCTGATCGTTCGGCGTCGTCACGAAGAGCTTCGACTTGATGAAGTCGGTCGGCGGATAGACGTTCGGATCGCCGGTGATCCCCTTGTCGATGAACTTCTGGGAATCGAGGTTGCCGTTCGGGTACTCGACGAAGTTGGTGTTGTCGGCGGCCACCTTCGGGTCGAGCATGTAGTTGATGAAGGCCATTGCCTCGGCCGCATGCGGGGCATCCTTGAGAACGGCCATCGAATCGAACCACATGAGCGCGCCTTCCTTCGGAATGGCGTAGGCGACGGTCACGCCCTTCTTGGCCTGCGTCGCGGCGTCGCGCGCCTGGTACATGTCGCCCGAGTAGCCGAGCGTGACGCAGGCATCGCCGTTGGCCATGTCGTCGATCTGCGACGAGTTGAACTTCGTCACGTAAGGCACGATCGCCTTGATCGCGTCGGCGGCCTTGCTGAGGTCGTCTTCGCTCTTCGAGTCGGGGTTGAGGCCGAGGTATTCGAGCGCCGACGGAATGACGTCGTCGGGCGAATCGAGCAGCTCGACACCGCAGTCCTTGAGCTTCGCCGCGTTCTTCGGGTCGAACAGGATCGCCCACGAATCGACCGGCACGTTGCCGAGCGCAGCCTTCACCTTGTCGACGTTGTAGCCGATGCCGGTCGTGCCCCACATGTAGTCCTCGGCGAACTTGTTGCCGGGGTCATACGAGGCTAGGCGTTCCGCGATCAGCGGCCACTGGTGCTTGTCGTTCGGGATCTTCGATTTGTCGAGCGGCAAGAGCACATTGGCGTCGATCATGCGCTTGAGGTTCGGGTTGGTCGGCACGATGACGTCATAGCCGGACGAGCCCGCATAGACCTTCGCCTCCAGCGTCTCCATCGTGTCGTAGACGTCGTAGACGACCTTGATGCCGGTCTTCTTGGTGAAGTTCTTCACCGTGTCGTCGGCGATGTAGTTGGACCAGTTGTAAACGTAAACGACCTTGTCAGCGGCATGCGCCACCGTGCCGGATGCAATCAAGGCGACCGGCAAAATCTTCAATGTTTTCCAAAGCATGTGGAATACCCCTGCCATAACCCACAGTTTCGCACTGGACCAGGCTACTCGCCCCTTCGCCTTTAGTCCTATCCTTCCGCCACGTTAAGGTTGATCCAACGCAGCGACAACCCGGAACGGATACGATTGTGGTATCTTTGTGCGACAGCACGACGTCTAGACCAGTGGACCGGCCCGAAATCCCAGTGATTTCGCGGCCTTGATCAGTTTGCGACAGGTGACCCTTGGCAAGGAAGAAAAAGACGACCGCGCCGGCATCCGCGAAGGAGCGCACGCGCGGAGTAGGCTCGCTGGAGGATGCGCGGGCCTGGCTGAGTGAGAACAAGATTGAGGAGATCGAGTGCGTCGTGCCCGACCAGGCCGGCGTCGCCCGCGGCAAGATCATGCCGGTCGCGAAGTTCCTCGCGGCACCGACCATGTCCATGCCGGAATCGATCTTCACCCAGACCATCGCCGGCGACTGGCCGCCGGACGACGGCGACTTCGAGAACAACAAGGCCGACCAGGACATCCTGCTCGAACCCGACTTCTCGACGCTGTCGGTCGTCCCGTGGGAGCCCGATCCGACCGCACAGGTCATTCACGATGCCTACCATGGTGATGGGCGGCCGCTGGAGATTGCGCCGCGCCAGGTCCTGCGCCGTGTCGTCGAGCTATACGCCAACCGCGGCTGGCGGCCGGTGGTGGCGCCCGAGATCGAGTTCTATCTGGTCAAGCCCAACAAGGACCCGGATTATCCGCTGGAGCCGCCGTCAGGCCGCAACGGCCGCCCGGAATCGGCGCGCCAGTCCTACTCGATTGCCGCGGTGAACGAGTTCGACGAGCTCTTCGACGACATCTACAAGTTCTCGGAGAGGCAGGAACTCGAGATCGACACGCTGATCCACGAGGAAGGCGCGGCGCAGATGGAGATCAACCTGCGCCACGGCGACCCCCTCATGCTCGCCGACCAGGTGTTCCAGTTCAAGCGCACCATCCGCGAGGCGGCGCTGCAGCATGACATGTACGCGACCTTCATGGCCAAGCCGATGACCCGCGAGCCCGGCTCGGCCATGCACATCCACCAGTCGGTCATCGACATTGCCACCGGAACCAACATCTTCTCCGATAAGGCAGGCGATCCTTCGCCCGAGTTCTTCGCCTTCATCGGCGGTTCGCAGAAATACCTGCCGGCGGTGACCTGCATGCTGGCGCCCTACGTCAATTCATATCGCCGGCTGATCAAATCGGGCTCGGCGCCCGTGAACACCATGTGGGGCTACGACAACCGCACGGTGGGCCTGCGCGTGCCGACCTCGAGCGCCGCCAACCGGCGTGTCGAGAACCGCATCCCCTCCTCCGACGCCAATCCCTATCTCGCCATCGCCGCGTCGCTGGCCTGCGGCTATCTCGGCATGATCGAGGGGCTGATGGTCTCCGATCCGGTCTCGGGCGCGGCCAACGAGGAGGAGATCGCCCTGCCCCGCGGGCTGCTCGAGGCGGTGGCGCTGTTCGAGGAATCGGAGGAGCTGGTCGAGATCTTCGGCAGGCGCTTCGTCGCCACCTACCGCGCCATCAAGCAGGCCGAGTTCGAGACGTTCATGCAGGTGATCAGTCCCTGGGAGCGGGAGTACCTGCTGCTCAACGTGTGATATGGCAGCGATGTATTCCGTTTGACGGAATACTCCAGGCGGAATATGATTGAGGCATGATCCGGAGCTTGCCGATCGCGACAGCGAGGCGCTTTTCGACGATCAAAGGGTACGTCGCTTTGCGAGCATCGAGCGGTTGGCACGTCGCAAATTGCTCGTGCTGGACGCAGCTCGCCAGTTGCAGGAGCTCTCTGTCCCACCTGGCAACCGACTGGAGGCTCTCAGGGGTGACCGGCAGGGACAGCACAGTATCCGGATCAACGACTAGTGGCGCATCTGCTTTCGATGGCGCGATGGCGATGCGTGGGACGTAGAGCTCGTGGACTATCACTAGCGAGGCGTGGCGTGGCGAAGAAGCTCAAACCGATTTTGCCCGGCGAAGTGCTCCTTGAGGAGTTCCTGAAGCCGATGGCAATCAGTCAGAACCAGCTGGCGCGCGATATCGACATCCCGGTAAGTCGGGTCGCCGACATCATTCACGGCAAACGGGCAATTACCGCAGACACGGCGCTCCGGCTCGGCGAATATTTCGGGATGAGCGCCGAGTACTGGCTGAGCCTGCAGGCGAGCTTCGATCTGCAGCGCCTGCGCGCCGAGGGCTGGGACACGATTCGCCGAAGAATCCGCGTTCGCGAAGCAGCGTAGGCCCTCGCGTGAGCCACGCGCCGTCGCTCTATGCTGCCTCGGCCGACGCTTCGCTCGCCTTCCCGCCGCTGGATGGCAACGTGCGCGCCGACGTCGCCATCCTGGGCGGCGGCTACACCGGTCTCTCCGCCGCGCTCCATCTCGCCGAAGCCGGCGTCGATGTCGTGCTGCTCGAAGCCGAGCGCGTCGGCTGGGGCGCGTCGGGACGCAACGGCGGGCAGTTGCACAGCGGGCAGCGGCGCGATCAGGATTGGCTGGAAGAACGCATCGGCTTTTCCGACGCGCTCAGGCTGTGGGGCCTGGCCGAGGAAGCCAAGGCGCTGGTCGCCACGCTTCGCGAGAAGCACGCCATCGCCTGCGACTGGCGCGCCGGCCTGATCGAGACGGTTCACAAGCCCCGGCTGGTCGAGGGCGAACGCGCCTATGTCGAGAAGCTGAGGACGCGCTACGGCTACAACGAGGTCGACTGGCTCGATCGCCCCGCGCTCGCCACCGCGATCGGCACCGATGCCTATCTCGGCGGCCGCCGCGACCGGACCGCCGGTCACCTCGACCCGCTGAAGTTTGCGCAGGGCCTGGCGCGCGCCGCGGCAGCGGCGGGAGCGCACATCCACGAGGGCACGCGCGTCACGAGGTTAGCCGGCCGCACACTGCATACCGCCACCGGCAGCGTGACGGCGGAGACGGTGATCCTCGCCGGCAATGGCTACCTCGACGGCATCGACAGCGAGACCGAGGCGCGGGTGATGCCGATCGACAACTACATCCTGGCGACAGAGCCCATCGACGCCGGCCGGCCCGGCGGACTGATCCCCGGCGGCGAGGCCGTCTCCGACACCCGCTTCGTGGTCTATTACTTCCGCCCGAGCGGCGACGGACGGCTCGTCTTTGGCGGCGGAGAAACCTATTCGCGGCGCGAGCCGCGCGACCTCTTCGGCTTTGTGCGGCGTCATATGCTGCGCATCTATCCGAAGCTCGCACCGACCCGCATCGAATATGCGTGGGGCGGAACGCTCGCCGTCACCCTCCCCCGCCTGCCCTTCATCAGGAAGGTGAGAACAGGTGTCTATGTCGCGGCAGGATATTCCGGTCAGGGCGTCGCGCTGGCGCCCTTCGCCGGAAAGATTCTGGCCGACGCCATTCGCGGCAACCCGGCGGCGCTCGATGCCTTCGCGGCGCTGCCCGTGCCGCCGTTTCCGGGCGGCACGCTGCTCCGCAAGCCTGCACTGGTGGCCGGCATGCTCTGGTACGCGCTGCGCGACCGGCTCTAGTCGCTTTGCCCTGAGATCAGGCGGAGCGCCGAAGCCGGGAGTCTTGCACCGTCACGGCAATCGGCTAATGAGGCGCTCGACCGCAAGCAGGAGAGCACCATGCAGCCGCCCGCAAGGCCGCCCGTCGGCGCCGGACTGACCCAGCGCGGGCGCACCATCGCGCTCTGGGTGGTACTGCTCGCCTTTTTCATGGACCTGCTCGACACCACGATCGTCAACATCGCGATCCCGTCGATCCAGGCGAACCTCGGCACCAGCTACTCCGCGATCCAGTGGATCATCGCCGGCTATGCCCTCACTTTTGCACTGTTTCTGATCACCGGCGGCCGTCTCGGCGATATCGTCGGCTACAAACCGCTGTTCCTGACCGGCATGGTCGGGTTCATCGTTGCCTCGGCCCTTTCCGGCTTCGCCCCGACCACCGAAGTGCTCATCGGCGCGCGCCTGCTGCAGGGTTTCTTCGCGGCGATGATGGTGCCGCAGATCCTCTCCACTATTCAGGTCATGTACACCACCACTGGCGAGCGGCAGGGCATCTCGGCCTTCTACGGCGCGCTCGCCGGCATCGCCAGCGTCGGCGGCCCGATCCTCGGTGCGCTGCTGATCAGCGGCGACGTCTGGGGCTTCGGCTGGCGCACGATCTTCCTCGTCAACATCCCGGTCGGCATTGCCGCCATCATTCTCGCCGCGATCTACCTGCCCAACGCGAGGTCGCCGCACCCGCTCCATCTCGATGTCGTCGGTGTCGTGATCGGCCTCGTCGCGATGCTGATGCTGATGTATCCGCTGATCGAGGGGCGCGAACTTGGCTGGCCGTGGTGGACCTATGCGTCGATGGCGGGTTCGCTCGTCGTCTTCGTCGTGTTCGCCTTCAGCCAGATCTGGAAGGACAGGCGCGATGGCTCGCCGCTGGTCGTCCCGCACCTCTTCGTTCACCGCGCCTTCGTCGCCGGCATTCTTCTCCTCGGCTCTTTCTATGCCGTCGTGTCGGGCTTCTTCCTGATCTTCACGCTCTTTCTGCAGGTCGGCCTCGGATATGGCGTTCTGAAAGCCGGCCTGACCGGCATTCCGTTCTCGATCGGCGTCAGTATCGCGGCCGGCCTGTCCGGACCGGTGCTGGTGCCGCGCTTCGGCCGCAACATCATCACGCTCGGCCCGATCGCGCTCGCCGCCGGATTCGCGCTGTTCATCTGGACGGCGCGCCACTTCGGCGGCGCCGTGACGCCATACGAGCTGACTCCGGCGCTGATCGTCGCCGGCGTCGGCATGGGTTGCGTCGTCGCGTCGGTCTATCCCTTCATTCTGGCCGAAGTCGAATTGAAGAACGCCGGTTCCGCTTCCGGCGTCATCAATACAGTCGGCCAGATCGGCGGCGCGATCGGCGTCGCCGCGATCGGCGTGATCTTCTTCGGCCTGATCGGCAGCCAGGCGAACGTAAGTGCCGAGGCAGTCCGCCCGAACCTGATCGCCGCCCTCACCGCTGCCGGCATTCCGGACTTTGCCCAGCCCACCGTCATTGCCTCGTTCCAGACCTGCTTCCACGATCGCTCCAACGCCAAGGATTTTTCGGCGGAGCCCGAGAGCTGCCGCCAGGCACGCGAATCCGCCGCGGCGTTTCAGGCCGCCGCTCCCGCAATGGCTGCCGCCGTTGGCGACGCCGTCGCCAGGGCCGCACACGACGCCAACGAGCGCAACTTCGCCACCAGCCTCGAGTTCACGCTGCTCTGGGAAATCGCCGCGCTCGCCTGCATCTTCGTGCTGACGTCGTTCCTGCCGCGCTGGCCAAAACCGCGCGCGGATGACGCAGCCATGTCCGCATCCATCTGATATCGATTGATAATTCCGCGCTTTTGACGGGCCGCTCTTTCGCAAGCTTGATCTAAATCAAACGATTGACTGAGATATTCAGTCAGTTGTATGAAATACGCCGCGCCGAAGATTTCAGAACGCGCGTCCCCGAGCATTCGCGGAAGAGCACCATGGCACCCGGCAAGCCCCGCAAAGCGATACGCAAGAAGGGAAGCCCTGCCCGCCGGCCGCCGGCCGCAACGCTGCAGGATCGCGGGGCCGAAACCCGCGCCCGGCTGATCGATGCCGCGCTAGACGTCTTCAACGAGCTCGGCTTTGACGGAGCCAGCACGCGCCGCATCGCCGAAGCGGCGGGCGCCAATCTCGCCGCGATCGTCTACCACTTCGGCAGCAAGGAAGCGCTCCACGTCGCGGTCGCGCGCCACGTCGCCGACAGCATCGCCGCCAATATCAGTCCCGTGTTCAGCATTGCCGCGACCGGTAATCCGCTCGCCAGCCCCGATGCCGCGCGCCAGGCGGTCCTGCGCATGCTGGACACCTTCATCGACGTGATCCTCGGCAAGGCGGAAGCGGCGCGCTGGGCCCGCTTCATCATCCGCGAGCAGATGCACCCGACCGCCGCCTTTGAAGTGCTCTACGAGTTCATCAGCGGCGCGTCCACGATGGCGAGCACGGTCGTCGCCGCGGCGCTCGGCCAGCCCGAATCCCCGGAGACGCGCCTCCACCTCTTCGCCCTCATGGGCGAGGTCCTCTACTTCCGCGTCGCCCAGCCGGTCGTGCTGCGCCGCATGGAATGGACAGCCATCGACGACGCCGAGCGCGCCGCAATCAAGCGGGTTGTGCTCAGCCACGTGAATGCAGTGCTTCTGGCGGAGCAAAACAGATGAGACGGATCGGGTTCGCCGGGCTCCTCGCCCTGGCCGCGCTGGCATTGGCCGCCTGTTCCGGCAACGAGGCCGAGCCGCTGCAGGGTTACGTCGAGGGCACCTACGTCTACATCGCGCCGGACGCCGGCGGCCGCCTGACGACGCGGCCGGTTGTCGCCGGGGAACGCGTCGCCGCCGGCGACCCGCTGTTCACGCTCGACCAGGCCGATGAGACCGCCGCCGTCGCCGGGGCCGAGGCGCGCCTGGCCGGGGCGAAGGCTGACCTTGCCAACCTTGAGACCGGGGAACGCCCGGAAGAACTCTCGGTTCTCGCCGCCAATCTCGCCAGCGCCCGCGCCACCTACCAGAACGCCGAGGACGACTACCGGCGCAAGGCCCAGCTGCGCGACAACGGCGCGATTGCGCAGGCGACCGTCGACACCGCCGAGACCGCCATGAATACCGCCAAGGCGCAGGTTGAGGCCGACGAGCGGCAGCTCGAGGTCGCCCGCCTGCCGGCACGGCCGGACCAGATCGACGCCGCCCGGCGCAACGTCAACGCCCTCTCCGCCGATCTCGCCCAGGCAGAGACCGCGCTCGCGCGCCGCAAGCTTGCCGCGCCCGCGGCCGGACTGATCGAGGAAACCTACTATGAGCCGGGCGAACTGGTGACCGCCGGCCAGCCGGTCGTCTCGCTGCTCCCCGACGCCAATCGCAAGGTGCGCTTCTTCGTGCCCGAGGCAATGCTGTCGCGGGTCAATGTCGGCAGCGACGTCGCAGTCGCATGCGATGGCTGCCCCGCCGGGATGAAGGCGAAAGTCGAGTTCGTCTCGACCGAGGCCGAGTTCACCCCCCCGGTGATCTACTCCAAGGACAGCCGCGACAAGCTGGTGTTTCGCGTCGATGCCCGGCCGGAAGATGACGCCACCGCACTCAAGGTCGGCCAGCCGCTCGACGTCCGCCTCCTCGCCGGAGCCGGCACGTGAACGACCGTGAGATCATCGCGGTACGCGGGCTGACTAAAAACTACAACGGCCGCGCCGTGGTCGACCACGTCGACCTCGAGGTTCGCCAGGGCGAGATCGTGGGCTTCCTCGGCCCGAACGGCTCGGGCAAGACCACGACGATCCGCATGATCTGCGGACTGCTGAAACCTGACGAAGGAACCGGCACCTGCCTCGGCTACGACATCCGGTCCGAAACCGAAGCGATCAAGCTCGAGGTCGGTTACATGACCCAGCGCTTCTCGCTCTACGAAGACCTGACGATCGCCGAGAACCTCGATTTCGTCGCCCGCCTCTATGCGCTGTCGCCCCGCGCCAAAATCATCGCCGACACGATCGAGCAGCTGGGTCTCACCAATCGCCGGGACCAGCTTGCCGGCACGCTCTCCGGCGGCTGGAAGCAGCGACTGGCGCTCGCCGCCGCCGTCATGCATCGCCCGAAACTCCTCCTCCTCGATGAGCCCACCGCCGGCGTCGATCCCAAGGCGCGGCGCGAGTTCTGGGACGAAATCCACCGCCTTGCTGCCGGCGGCCTCACCGTGCTCGTCTCCACCCACTACATGGACGAAGCCGAGCGCTGCCATCGCATCGTCTACATCTCGTACGGCAAGGTCGTAGCGCGCGGAACCGTGCCCGAGGTGATCGCCCGGTCCGGCCTGCATACGGTGGTCGTCACCGGCGGCGACACCGTCGCCATCGCCCGAAAGCTGGAAAAGATGCCCGGCATCGAGCAGGTCGCGCCCTTCGGCACCACGCTGCACGTCGTCGGCAGCGACCAGGAGGCGCTGCACGCCCGCGTCAATGCCGCCATTGCCGGCACCGGCGCCACCGCGAGAGACGACCAGACGGTCCTCGAAGACGTGTTCATCAGCCTGATGCGCGCGCATCCCGACGAAGCACCCAAAGGAACGGCAGCGTGAGCGTCGCCCAGTCCTGGTCGCGCATCACCGCGATCATGCTCAAGGAGATGATCCAGACCCGCCGCGACCGGCTGACGTTCGCGATGATCATCGCCATCCCGATCCTCCAGCTCGTCCTGTTCGGCTACGCCATCAACACCGACCCCAAGCATCTGCCGGCCGCGGCCATCGTCGCCGACCAGGGCCCGGTCACCCGCGCCCTCATCTCCGGGATCGACCGCTCAGGCTATTTCGAGATCGGCTCCAATCCGATCACGGAAGCCGAGGCCCACGACATGCTCCAGCGCGGTGCGGTCGCGTTCATCATTACTGTGCCCATCGACTTCGAGCGCAAGCTCGTGCGCGGCGAGCGGCCTCAGATTCTCATCGAGGCGGATGGCAGCGAACCCGGCGCCGCCTCGGGCGGCGTCAACGCGCTGCCGCAGATCGTTGCCACCGCGCTCGCCGATGTCGGCACCGGCGCGCTCGGCAAGCTCGCGCCGCAAACGGTCCCCGTCGATGTCGTCATTCACACCCTCTACAATCCCGAGGGGATCACCGCCTACAACATCGTGCCCGGGCTGCTTGGCACCATCCTCACCCTGACGACGATCCTGATGACGGCGCTCGCCATCACCCGCGAGGTCGAGCGCGGGACGATGGAAAACCTGATGGCGATGCCCGCGCGGCCGCTCGAGATCATGATCGGCAAGATCGTGCCTTACATCGGCGCCGGCTTCATTCAGGTCGCGCTCATCCTGATCTGCGCCGCCCTGCTGTTTCAGGTGCCGATGCATGGCTCGATGCTGCTTCTACTTGCCGGCACGCTCCTGTTCATCGCCTCCAACGTCACGCTCGGCTACACCTTCTCGACGCTTGCCCGGAACCAGATGCAGGCGATGCAGATGACGTTCTTCTTCTTCCTGCCGTCGATGCTGCTTTCCGGCTTCATGTTCCCCTTCCGCGGCATGCCGGACTGGGCCCAGGTCATCGGCGAGGTTCTGCCGCTGACCCACTTCCTGCGCATCATCCGCGGCGTCATGCTAAAGGGCGCGGGGTTCCCCGACCTCTTTCCCAACGTCTGGCCGATCGTCGTGTTCTGGCTGGCAATCGGCGCGATAGCACTCGTCCGCTACCGCCGCACGCTCGACTAGAGCAATTGCAGGAAAAGTGGACACCACTTTTCCGTCCGGAATTGCGGAAAGCACAAGGAATCGAAATCAATTCGCGATTCGATAAAATCGTGAATTGATCTAGGCAGCCTCGCGGGAAGTCGTCGCGCCGGGCAGCGGCAGCACGATTTCGGCGCGCAGGCCGCCGCCCTCGCGGTTGCTGAGCAGCACGTCGCCGCCGTGTGCGCGCGCCACCGAGCGCGCGATCGTAAGCCCGAGTCCGGTGCCGCCGGTGTCACGGTTGCGCGAGGCGTCGAGCCGGCGAAATGGCAGAAAGACCATCTCCACCGCGTCGTCCGGAATGCCCGGACCGTCGTCGTCCACGACGACGTGAACCGCGGCGGGGTCGATCTTCAGCGAGACGCGGGCGCGGTGCCCGTACTTCACCGCGTTGTCGATGATGTTGGAGATACAGCGGCGCAGCGCCACCGGCTGCGCCGAATAGCCGAAGCGCGGCGCCCCCTGGGGAAGCTCAAGCCAAACCCCGGGCACATCGTCGCAGAGCGATTCCAGCAGCGAGACGAGGTCGAGCGTCTCGCGCGGCTCGGGCTGCGCCGAATCGCTGGCGAACGCCAGCACCGAGCTCGTCATCGTTTCGATCTCGTTGAGATCGGCCAGCATGTGCGCCCGCAGATCGGGATCCCCGATGAATTCGGCACGCAATCTCAGCCGCGTCGCCGGCGTGCGCAGGTCGTGGCTGATCGCCGCCACGAGCTGGTCGCGGTCGCTGAAGAAGCGGCGGAGCCGCTCCTGCATCAGGTTGAACGCATGCGCCGCCGCCCTCACCTCGCGCGGCCCGTTCTGCTCGGGCAGCGGCGCCGCGTTGAGGTCGCGCCCGAACCTCTCCGCCGCGCGCGCGATCATGCTGTAGGGCGCAGTCAGCCGGCGAAGTGCCCATACCGAAAACAGGAGGACGAGAACCGTAGCCGCACTCGCAATCGCGGCGCCCCGCAGCGACCACAACGCCGCCACCGGCGCATTTACGCTGATGAAGTTGATCCAGTCGCCGTCGGCCAGACGCACCGAGGCAACGTAAGCATCGTAGTCGGCGTAGTGGTCCTCCATCTCCGACAGCGTGCGTTCGACCGGCCCGGCGTCGGCGGTCGGCGTGTCCTCCATGGAAGCCGCAGGCACCTGCAGGTTTCGCTCGCGCCGCTCGACATGCACGTCGTTGACCCCCGCGTCGGACAGCCGCGATTCCAGAATGTCTTCCAGTTCGGCGATCTGGTCGTCGGCGGCGACTTCGCTGGTGGTCAGCGCATCGCGCCCGACCGAGACCGCGAGTGTCGGACCGGTAAGCTCGTCCGCCAGCGATCCGCGCTGCGCCGGAGCGGCGGCCGCGATGGCACGGCTGATCGACGAGACGCGGTCGGCGATGTGGAAGAAGGCGGTCATGCGGCCGTCGGCTTCGCGATTCTGCTCGAACGAGCCGAGCGTCGCCACCAGCGCGACGATCAGGCCGCCGATCACGATGATCAGCGACCACGCCGCGAGGCTGTCCGGCAGCAGGCGCCTCATGTGACCTCGACGTCCGGGGTGAACATGTAGCCATCGCCGCGAACGGTAATGATCATCGCCGGCGTCTTGGGGTCGACCTCGATCTTGCGGCGGATGCGGCTGACCTGCACGTCGATCGATCGGTCGAACGGAGTCGCGTCGCGGCCGCGTGCGAGGTCAAGCAGCTGGTTGCGCGTCATGACGCGCTGCGGATGCTCGGCAAAGGCCATCAGGAGTTCGTATTCGCCCGTCGTGAGATCGACGATGACCCCGTCCGGCGCCTCCAGCCGGCGGCGGCCGAGATCGAGCTTCCAGCCCGCGAACTTCAGCATCTTGGGCGGCGGCATCGCCGAGCCGCCCGCCACCGGCTGGTTCGCGCGGCGCAGGATCGCACGGATGCGGGCCAGCAGCTCGCGCGGGCTGAACGGCTTGGCGATATAATCGTCTGCACCCATCTCCAGACCAACGATCCGGTCCGTCTGGTCGCCCATCGCGGTGAGGACGAGGATCGGCATGCTGGACCGGGCCCTCAGCTCCCGGCAGATCTCGAGCCCGCTCTTGCCGGGCAGCATCAGGTCGAGAATGATGAGGTCGACCCGGGTGGTCTTCAACACCTCCTCCATCGCCACGGCATCGCGCGCCGCGAAGACGCGGTAACCATGTTGGGTCAGGAACCGAGCGACGAGGTCGCGAATTTCGCGGTCATCGTCGACAATGAGGAGACGTGTTTCGCTCAACGACCAGTCCTTGAGAATTCAGCCGGCGGACCATTTTACCCCCGGCCGCCGCCGGGGAACGTTACGGAATGTTACGAGTGGAGAGCACCGAAACACGCCGGTTGCAGGGCCGCACTAAACCCTGACACCGTCACGCCTTTATGCAAGAGGGACCGGAAATGCCAAGCCGCGTTTTGATCGCCGCCGCGGCGGTAGCCTTGTTCGGCCTCACTGGGCGCGGGTTAGCCGCCGGTAACGAATGGGCCCCATCCGGCGGCACTTTTGTGGCCATGCAGACGTCTCCACCTCCCAAGCCGCCGTCGACGCCCGTCCCCAAGGTAACGGCGGCGGAGCGCTGTACGTCGCTTGAGCAGCAGTTTGCAACCGCTGCCTTGATCCACTTTGCCTCGTCGAAGCTGCCCGCCGCCAAGCGACTGGCCGAGGAGGGCAGCGAAGACTGCGCCAAGAAGAAGTACGCCCTTGGCACCCGCCGGCTGGTCGCGGCCCTGACCGAACTTGGCGTGACGCCGAAGCTCTAAGAGCAATTCCAGGAAAAGCGGATTCCACTTTTCCGTCCGGAATTGCGCAGGGCAGAGGAAACAAGAGCCTCAGACCAGCGGCGTCCCGGCAACAATCGGCACCCCCGCCGCGGTCGTCTGCAGCCGGCTGAGGCCAAGCCGGTCGCGGCGTATCCAGCGCAGCGTCATCGACCCGCCGACCGCGGCAAGCCCCGATGCCAACCCGATCCACAGGCCACGGCCGGCAAGGGGCGTGAGGAAGGCGAGCCCGGCACCGAGCGGCAGTCCGACGCACCAGTAGCCCAGGGCAGCGATCAGCATCGGCACGCGCGTATCGCCGAGCCCGCGCAGCATGCCCGCTGACACGGCTTGCGCGGCATCGGCAAGCTGAAAGATGCCAGCGATGAAAACAAACGCGACGGCAAGCTCCACCACCGACGCGTTGGCCGGGACCGACCTGTCGAGAAACACGCCGACGAGGTCGGCACCAATGACCGTCATGACGATGCAGGTGCAGCATGCGTAGGCCATCGCGGCGGTAAATGCGCACCAGCCGGCGCGCCGCACACCGGCGACATCCGCGGCGCCGTAGGCCAACCCGACGCGCACGGTCGCAGCATTGCCCAGTCCGAGCGGCACCATGAACGCGACCGCGGCGATCTGGACCGCGATCGAATGGGCAGCCAGCGAATCGGCACCGAGGATGCCCATGAGGAAGATCGCGGCGTTGAAGACGGTAACCTCGAAACCCATGGTCAACGCAATCGGGAGTCCGATCCTCCAGATTTCGCGGTAGCGCGGCCAATCCGCTTTCCACAGCCGGCCGAAGAGATGGTAGCGGCGGAAACGGCGATCGGTCGTGATGATTCCCGCCACCCCGAGCGCCATCAGGATGTTGGTTGCAGTCGTCGCGATCCCCGCCCCCCAGAGGCCGAGCGGCGGGAAGCCCAACTTGCCGAACATCAGCACATAGACGAGCGCCGCGTTGACGAAGACACCGGCGGCGCTGATCCACAGGCCGGCGAGCGGCCGCTCGAGCACGGCGATGAAATTGCGCAGCACGATGTAAATGAGAAACGGCAGGAACCCCCACTGGAAGGTGTGCAGGTAGCTGCCGGCATTGTGCGCGAGATCAGGCCTCTGCCCGAGCAGCAGCAACAAGGGCTCGGCGTGCCAGATCACAAACCAGACCGGGATCGTGTATGCGGCCGCCACCCAGAAACCCTGGCGCACCGTCCGCCGCACCTCGCGTACCGAGTGGCGGCGCTTGCCGAGCTCGATCGCCATCAGCGGTGCGGTCGCGGTCACCAGCCCGATCCCGAAGATCAGGAAGGCGAAGTTGAGGTTGACGCCAAGCGCACCGGCGGCGAGCGTGTCGGGCCCCAGCCAGCCCATCATCACGACATCGGTCGTGGCAAGCGCGATTTGCGAGAGATTGGTCAGCACCAGCGGCCAGGCGAGCGACAGCATGGCGCGAAACTCCGCCGCCCACGCTCCCGCAGAGCCAGGTTCTGTGACGTTGATGCTGCCCATGACGCGGCGACTTCTAGACCATGCGCGGGGACCGGGCCAGAGCCGGCCGAACACACAAGGCGCGATGTGGCGCGTCGGGCCGCGACAGGGCGCGATGTGGCGCGACAGGGCGCGATGTGGGGAACAGCTACTGCGGCTGGCAGGTCACCGTATAGCCGCCACCGCGCCGCCAGTAGACATTCTCGCCATCGCCAACAAGCTGGGCGTCGCCCGCGACGTAGCGCGTTCCCTGCTCAGACGGCGCCTGATAGAGCGTCATCGGCGGGCGACCGTATTCCATGACCGTGACCGTCGCATTGGCAAAGCTCGCCGAAAGATTTGAGCCGTCATCGCAGACATAATTGACCGGACCGTTCAGTGCCGCAGGTGGCAGCGGCAGTTGTCCGGCCCCGGACGCGGACGGCGGCATGATCGGCGCCAGGCCCTGCGCCGGCGCCGGCGGCAGCGGCGCGAGGCCTCCGCCCCCCGATTGCGCGCAGGCGGCCAGGAACTGCTTCACCTGCGGCGAGCTTCCCGCCAGCGAGATCACCGTCGGCGGCGCATTCCCGACGCCGATGACCAGTGACCGCTCGGTGATCAGTGCAGCCCACAGCGGGTCGGACATCGGCACCGAGACGACCGCGTGGGAGGAGCCGTCGGATTCGTCGCGCGGCCCGCCGAGCGCGGAAAACGTCCGGCGGTAGCCGCCCGCATTCAGCGAGGCTGTCACGCTGCTGCCGGGGCGCACATCCGCCGACGCGACCCCGAGGGTGACCGTCGCCGAGCCCATCCGGCCCACGCACACCGCGCGGAACAGGCCGGAACCGGCGCCCGGAACGGCGTAGGACACCATCGCCGTGCCACCCGGCGCGGCGAAAAGCCACTGCATCGGCACCGCGGCCATGGGCGGCGTGGCCGGCGGAACCGGCTGCTGCATCGGAGCCGGCGGCGCCTGGATCGCGGGAGGCTGCGGTGCCGGCGGCAACGGCTGGATGCCGGCTTGCGCCTGCCCCGCCGGAAAGACGGGCGGCGGCGGCGCGTAGCCGCTGCCGGCGAGCGGCACGACGACGACCGAGTTCGACCGGCAGACATCGACCTGCCGCGCGATCCGGCGGCCGTCGGAGAGCGCCAGGCCGAGATCCTGCGAACACTGGAAGCCCGCGCCCCGCGGCAGGAAAATCTGCACGTAGGGATCGCGCCGCCCAGCGATCGGCACCGGTCGCGCCGAAATGAAGACGTCGCTGATCGTGACGTTGGGATCGTCGGTGGCGATGGCGACCGGCTGCCCGGCCATCGGTGCCGGCATGACCGGCGACGGCGCGACCGGGGTGCCGAACGTGGTGGCAACCGTCAGCGTCCAGTTGTTGGCGCAGAAGTTGACGGGCGCGTCCGCGCTGCTTCCATCGGACCCGAAAAACCGGATCGCGGCCGTGCAGGACACCGCACCGCCGGGATTATTAATGCGGAAGAACGTCGCGCCGCCATTTTGTCCGGCGACCGACAGGTCATGGCCGTTGAACGTCGCCCGCACGATCGTGACGCCCGGCATGGTCGTCCGTACGCTGAACAGTCGGCTCTCCGCCGACGCCCCACCGGCAGCCATGATGGCAGCGGCAGCGAGCGCGACATAACCAAGACCACGGGTCAAACGGCGCATCAAAAACTCTCCCCGGTCAACGCAGCACTTCGCCCGCCCCGTGGCCGCTTCTTTTCAGAGGCTCGCTGAACGACGCCTGAATGAAGGCGGCCTCATGGCCCCGGACGGATTGTCAGTTCCCCAGCCGGAACCGGTTTTCCGCCAGTCCGGGAACATCGACGGCGAGCGCGAACAGGCCGCCGGCCAGCCGCTCGCCGTTGGCCGCGCCACGGCCGCCCTTGGCCGTGGTGATGAACAGCGTCTTCAGGTCGGCGCCCCCGAAAGTGCAGGTCGTGATCGCCTTGCAGGGCATTTCCACGATCCGGTCGACGCGCCCGTCCGGCGCCACGCGCACGACGCAGCCGCCATCGTAGCGCGCGTTCCAGAGATATCCTGCGGAATCGATGGCGGAGCCGTCGGGCGAGCCGCGCCCGAATCCCGCGAAGAACGGCCGCTCGTTGGCGATCGTGCCGCTTGTCGCGTCGTAGTCGAAGACATAGATCGTGTTCTTCAGGGTATCGCCAAAGTAGAACAGCCGATTGTCGGGGCTCCAGCACAGGGTGTTGCTGATGCCGATCCCCGACTTCTCCACCGTGAACGCGCCCGAGGCAGTGATCCGGAACAGCTTGCCGAGCGTGTGGTCGGTGATCGGGATGTCTGCCCCGTCGTCGGCGACGTTGTTTTGCATCGTGCCGACCCACAGATTGCCGGCAGGGTCGGGGCGGCCGTCGTTGGCACGCACCTTCGGCCAGCCCTTCTCGGGAACCGCGAAATCCGCCCGTGCGTCGTTCTGTGGTTGCCAGAGAATGACGCGGGGAGCGAGCGCGACGACCAGGGTTCCGGACCGGTCGGTCAGACCGATGGCGGTCGGCGGTTCCCCGAAAAACCAGGTGCGCGTCGTCTTGCCGCCCAAATCGTAGCGATGAATGAGGAAGCGATTGATATCCACCCAGTAGAGCGCGTTCTCGTCCGCGTTCCAGACCGCGCCTTCCCCCGTCCAGTCTCCGCTCGGCACCACACATACCGGCTCGGCCATACTATTCTCCCCCTTGATGCCCTGCGCGGAGCCTCATGCCCCCTTGCCACCTTGGCAAAGGTGCGATTCCTCTGCCAAAACGCGCCATTAAGTGTAGCCCGCGCCGTGTTAGGACGAAACGCACGCTTCCGCCCTAGATAAGACGCCGTTCCAGCGCCTCCGGAGTTCGAGATACCATGGCAAGCCGCATTATCGCCGTCGATCCGTTTGACCTCGTCGTCTTTGGCGGCGCCGGCGACCTTGCCTACCGCAAGCTGTTGCCCGCCCTCTACCAGCGAGACCGTGACGGCCAGCTTCCCGACGACTGCCGTATCATCGGGTCCTCGCGTCGTCCGATGACCGACGCCGAATACCGCGACGCCACCCACAAGGCGCTGCAGCAGTACGTCCCCGCCGCCGAGATCGACGAAAAGGTCGACGGCTTTCTGAAGCGGCTGAGCTTCGTGCCGACCGATGCCAAGTCCGACGAGGGCTGGAGCGATCTGGCCAAGGCGCTGGAGGGGCGCGAAGACCGCGTTCGCGCCTTCTATCTCGCCGTCGCCCCCGAGCTGTTCGATCCGATCTCGGCGAGGATTGGCGGCGAGGGTCTGGTAACGCCGCAGTCGCGCGTCATCATCGAGAAGCCGATCGGGCACGACCTCGCGTCGGCCCGCGAAGTCAACGACGCGGTCGGCCGTGTCTTCAGCGAAAGCCAGATTTACCGGATCGACCATTACCTCGGCAAGGAGACCGTGCAGAACCTGATGGCGCTGCGCTTCGGCAACGCGCTGTTCGAACCGATCTGGAATTCGGCCCACGTCGATCACGTGGAGATCACCGCCGCCGAGACCGTCGGCGTCGAAGGCCGCGCCGGCTACTACGACCACGCTGGCGCGCTGCGTGACATGATGCAGAACCACCTGATGCAGCTTCTCTGCCTGGTCGCCATGGAAGCGCCCGGACACATGGACGCCGATTCCATGCGCGACGAGAAGCTGAAGGTGATCCGCGCCCTGAAGCCGATCGACGAACACAACGTCGGTCACATCGCGGTGCGCGGACAGTACCGCGATGGCGTCGGCCCAAAGGGTGCCATGCCCGCCTATGCCAAGGAGGTCGGCAACCCCGATACCACCACCGAGACCTTCGTGGCGCTGAAGGCGGAAATCTCCAACTGGCGCTGGGCGGGCGTGCCCTTCTATCTGCGCACGGGCAAGCGGCTGCCGGTGCGCGTGTCCGAGATTGTCGTCACCTTCCGCCAGATTCCGCACTCGATCTTCGACGATAATGCAGGCTCTCTGCAGGAGAACCGCCTGGTCCTGCGCATTCAGCCCGACGAGGGCGTGAAGCTCTGGATCATGATCAAGGATCCGGGCCCGGGCGGCATGCGCCTGCGCTACGTGCCGCTCGACATGAGCTTCGCCGAACAGTTCGGGGCGCGCAGCCCCGATGCCTACGAACGCCTGCTGCTCGACGTCATCCGCGGCAACCAGACCCTGTTCATGCGCCGCGACGAAGTCGAGGCGGCATGGGCATGGATCGACCCGATTATCGAAGCCTGGGACAAGTCGCGCGAGGAGCCGAAGCCCTACCCCGCCGGCAGCTGGGGCCCGACCGCGGCGATTGCGCTGACCGAACGCGACGGCCGCACCTGGCACGAACCGGGCTGAGCGGACGCCGGGCGCGGCATCGCCCTTGCATCGCCGCGTTTGAGGTACGCCCGTCGCAAGGCTGTCGCGGCGCCGGTATTCATTGCGGACCGGCCACGAAGGACGATGTTGAAGATCGCGGCCGGCACCGGCCGAGAGGAGAAGGACCATGACACTCAACGCGCGCATCGGCGAAGTGACGGAGCGGCTGAAGCGGCGCAGCCACACCACACGTTCGACCTACCTCGAGCGCGTGCACGCGGCCGAGGCCAACCGCGTGCGGCGTGACAAGCTCTCGTGCTCGAATCTCGCCCACGGCTTTGCCGCCTGCGCGCCCGGGGACAAGGCCAAGATTCGCGCCGGCAATACCGCCAACCTCGCCATCATCACCGCCTACAACGACATGCTGTCGGCGCATCAGCCCTACGAGCGCTACCCCGAACTCATCCGCGAGGCGGCGCGCAAGGCCGGCGGCACCGCGCAGGTCGCCGGCGGTGTGCCGGCAATGTGCGACGGCGTCACGCAAGGCCAGACCGGAATGGAGCTGTCGCTGTTCTCGCGCGACACCATCGCAATGGCCGCGGCGGTCGGCCTGTCGCACGACATGTACGATGCCGCCGTGTTTCTCGGCATCTGCGACAAGATCGTGCCAGGCCTGATGATCGCTGCCCTCACCTTCGGCCATCTGCCCGCCGTGTTTGTCCCCGCCGGGCCGATGCCCTCCGGCCTGCCGAATCCCGAACGCGCCAAGGCGCGCCAGCTTTATGCCGAGCGCAAGATTACGCGTGAGGAACTGCTCGAGGTCGAGGCGAAGTCGTACCACGCGCCCGGCACCTGTACCTTCTACGGCACCGCCAACTCCAACCAGATGCTCATGGAGATCATGGGCATGCATCTTCCCGGCGCCTCGTTCGTCAATCCCAACACACCGCTTCGCGACGCCCTCACCACACTCGCCGCCGAACGCGCGCTGGCGATTACTTCGCTGGGTAACGAATACACGCCGATCGGCCACATCATCGACGAGCGGGCGATCGTCAACGGCGTCGTCGGGCTGAATGCGACCGGCGGTTCGACCAACCACACGCTCCATCTCGTCGCCATCGCGCGCGCCGCCGGCATCCACCTGACCTGGGACGATTTCCACGATCTCTCCGAGGTGACGCCGCTGCTCGCCCGCGTCTACCCGAACGGCACCGCCGATGTGAACCAGTTCCATCAGGCCGGCGGCATGCAGTTCCTCATCCGCGAGCTGCTCGGAGCGGGCCTGCTGCACGAGGACGTGAAGACGGTCTGGGGCAGCGGCCTGAAGGGCTACCTCAAGGCGCCGGACCTCGGTCCCAGTGGCAACCTCGTCTGGGTCGACGGCCTGAAGAAGAGCAAGGACGAGAAGATTCTGGCCCCGGTGAAGCGCCCGTTCCAGGCGGAGGGTGGCCTGCGTCTGCTTACCGGCAACCTCGGCCGCGCGGTCATCAAGATCTCGGCCGTGAAGCCGGAGCATCAGGTGGTCGAGGCGCCGGCGATGGTGTTCGATTCGCAGGAGGCGCTGCGCGAGGCCTTCCGCGCCGGCCACCTCAACAAGGATTTCGTCGCGGTCATCCGCTTCCAGGGCCCGCGCGCCAACGGCATGCCCGAGCTGCACAAGCTGACGCCGACGCTCGGCCTGCTGCAGGACCGCGGCTTCAAGGTCGCGCTGGTCACCGACGGCCGCATGTCCGGTGCCTCAGGCAAGGTGCCGGCAGCGATCCATGTCACGCCGGAAGCCGCCGAAGGCGGTGCGCTTGCCCGCATCCGCGACGGCGACATCATCCGGCTGAACGCCCCCGCCGGCACGCTTGAAGTGCTCGCCAACGCCGCCGACCTTCAGGCGCGCGCCGTCACCGCGCCCGATCTCGCCCCCAACCAGCACGGCATGGGCCGCGAACTCTTCCGCATGTTCCGCACCAACGCCATGCCCGCCGAAATGGGCGCCGGGGTGCTGTAGGGAAGTCCGACTGGCTGCCCACCTCCTGAGGTGACAGGGAGACGACTTCCTGTGGAAGTTCTCCCGTCATCCCGGCGAAAGCCGGGATCCATCGCAATGCGCGGACGAAGACAACACCCGCGAAACAACTTGTTCAACGGGTGCGATCGGCGGAAATCTCGTCGATGGATTCCGGCTTTCGCCGGAATGGCGAAGAGCCGGGCGCCTCGCCCTACTCCCCCCGCTTGCGTGTCCACGGCCGCGTGCCGGCGGGCACCTCGCCGTCGCCGGGCCAGGCCGGCTGCAGGTAGTGCGACACTTCCGGCCACACGCCCTCCTCCATCGCCCTGATCAGGATCGGATCGGTCGCGACGAAGGCGTCGATGCCGACGCGCATCATGAACGGCACCTGATCGATGATGTACGGACCGGCGGCGCGGATCTCGCCCTTGTAGCCGTCGCGCTCGCGGAGCAGCCGCGCCATCGAGAAGGCGCGGCCGTCGGCATACTTCGAGATCGTCACGACGATCACCGGGAAGCGCGGCAGGTCGGCAACGACATCGCTCCAGTCGCTGCCCGGGTCGATCCGCAGGCCGAGCGGCGCGTTGCGCTCGGAAAGCGCCGGGCGTTCCGCGCGCCAGCGCTTCAGGCTGACGATCGCCGGCACGTCGGCCGGCACAGGCTCGCCATCCGCCACGGGCTGCCACGGGTCATCGACGAAGGCGCGGTTTTTCCAGAGCGGCATGTCAACCCTACAAAGCAAAAAGAGGCGCCACCTCTCCCATAGGGAGAGGGCTTCGCACCTTGGCGAGCAAAGCGAGCTTAGGTGCGAAGGGTGAGGGGTTAGTGTCCTCTCCGGTCAGCTCCATAACCCCTCACCCTTTTCGCCTAATTCGCTGACGCTCATAAGGCTCAAAGCCCTCTCCCTTTGGGAGAGGCAGAGCCCAACCCCGCCGTTTCCGCGTGTATGGCACGACCGCCGCAATGAAAGAAGATCAGATGCCCGAGCCGTCGGCCTCGAGCACGGTGTGGATGCCGCACTCGGCCTTCTCCAGGCCGCGCCAGCGGCCGGCGCGCTGGTCCTCGCCCGGCTCGACCTTGGTCGTGCAGGGCACGCAGCCGATGGACGGATAGCCGCGTGAAACGAGCGGATGCGCCGGCAGGTGGTGCCGCTCGGCATAAGCCTGGAGATCGTCGCTCGACCAGGTGGCGAGCGGATTGATCTTGATGCGCTCGGCGTCGGCCTCGAACACGTTGAGCGTCGCGCGCACCGCGCTCTGGAAGCGCTTGCGGCCGGTGAACCATGCATCGAAGCCGGTCAGCGCGCGCTTCAGCGGCTCGGTCTTGCGAATGCCGCAGCAGAGATCGGGATTGGTCATCCACAGCGCGCCGTGTCGGTCGAGTTCGGCCAGCCGCGCGGGGTCCGGAGAGACAGAGCGCACATCGGTGAGACCGAGGCGCTCGGCAAGCTCGGCGCGATAGGCCAGCGTCTCGGGAAACAGCTTACCGGTATCCAGAAAAACAACCGGCACCGCACGATCTACTTCCGCCGCGAGGTGCAGCAGGACGGAGGACTCCGCGCCGAAACTGGAAACCAGAGCGACCTTTCCCGGAAAAAGATCGCGCAGCGCGAGCTCCACAATCGCCACCGCG
>Ga0265339_10000741_pt1 | contig 25234 bp, 18 predicted proteins | sample 4CB219metaG_FD_202085 | JGI IMG/M metagenome (GOLD analysis project Ga0265339, IMG submission 202085) | Rhizosphere microbial communities from Carex aquatilis grown in University of Washington, Seatle, WA, United States - 4-CB2-19 metaG | ecosystem: Host-associated > Plants > Roots >... | reverse complement strand
CTCGCACAACATCGAGAACGCGGAAGCCGCAATACGCGGTTGGCTTCGCAAACCCTGTGCCAGAAGTATTTCTGCGCAATTTCAGTGGCTTATAAAATATTAACCATCCGGTTCACCAGCTTTGCCAGGGCAGAACTGCCTAGCTTCGGCAGGATTTGCCGGCCGCATGCCCGCGGACAAGCCAATGCTAAAGTCGCATCCCTTCGTCGGATCGGCCTTCGAAAATCGAATGACCGTGCAATTGCCTCGCAGCCATCCAGACCATAAGACTTTCGAGATCAGAGGCACGCCTCGCAAGCAACGGAGCAACCATGCGCTTTGAGGGCACCAGCGGCTACGTCGTCACCGACGATCTGAAAGTCGCGGTCAACGCTGCCATCACGCTGGAGCGTCCGCTGCTGGTGAAAGGCGAGCCGGGCACCGGCAAGACCGTGCTCGCGCTCGAAATCTCCCGCGCACTCGGTGCACCGCTGATCGAATGGCACGTCAAATCCACCACCAAAGCCATGCAAGGCCTCTACGAATACGACGCCGTGTCACGGCTGCGCGACGGCCAATTGGGCGATGCGCGCGTCAACGATATTCGCAACTACATCAGGCGCGGCAAACTGTGGGACGCCTTCATTTCCGACGAACGGCCGGTTCTGCTCATCGATGAAATTGACAAGGCCGACATCGAGTTTCCAAACGATCTCCTGCTCGAACTCGATCGCATGGAGTTCTTCGTCTACGAAATCGGCGAGACCGTACGCGCACGCCGACGACCGATCGTCATCATCACGTCGAACAACGAAAAGGAATTGCCGGACGCATTCCTGCGCCGCTGTTTCTTTCACTACATCCGCTTCCCCGACACCGATACGATGCGTGCCATTGTCGACGTGCATTTTCCCGGCATCAAGCAGCGCCTCGTCGCGGAAGCGCTGAAATTGTTCTACGAGATCCGAGACGTGCCGGGCGTTAAAAAGAAGCCTTCGACCTCAGAGCTGCTCGATTGGCTCAAGCTCTTGATGGTCGAGGATATCGGCCCCGAGACGCTGCGCGAGCGCGACCCTAAGAAGCTGGTCCCGCCATTGCACGGAGCGCTGCTCAAGAATGAACAGGATGTCCATCTGTTCGAACGTCTGGCTTTCATGGCCCGAAGAGACGGTCGCTGAACCGTCCTGCCGATATCGGCTTATTTGTTGATCCAGCCCTGCTCCGTAGCATAGGCCAGAATCCGGGTTGCCGATGCACTGCCGATGCGGCGCGCCTCGGCCGCCACGCCCGCCGTGAGCTTTTCCGACGCACCCGTGCTGGCCGTCGTCGTTGGCGCCGACGTCGGACCGGTGCCCGGCTTGCGCCCGGCATCGGGGTCGCCGACGAACGCCAGCAATTCCTTGCGCGCGCTTGCGGATTCCTGGCTCACCTGCACTTCCGCCGTCACATTGCTGTGGATCGGCGGCAGTCCGGACAGCCGGCGCTTCATGCGATCCTTGTCATCGACCTTGCGGATGCGTCCGGTCACGACGACCGTGGGGTCCGCACTGTTGGCGGTCGCGCTTCCGGCGGTTGCCGGCAAGCCGCCATCGATCAACGCCGCCACCATCGACTCCGTCACCGCTTCGTTGACCGCCGACGCCAACTCGGCCTTGAGCTGATCGGGCGTCATCTTGCCAAGCTTGCGGCGGTAGCTCGGAGTGAGCGCCCGATCGGCCGATACCGCTCCGGGCACGATCTCGAATTCGCTCACCACAATGGTTGTTGGTTTGGGCGGACCGCCGCCGAAATAAGACGCGACATTCGCATTGTTTGTCGCGCAACCGGCCGAGCCCAAAACAACCATGGCCGTGACGGCGATGAAGGCACGATGCAGCACCACATTAATGCGTGCCATGGCTTTTCCTCTCCGCACCCTGACTAACAGACACAAGAATTCCATAGAACGAGAATGCTCCGAGCACCAGCATGCCGTCCGAATGCCGCAATTTTTTGGGTGACGGCGTGCTTGCAAGCCACACTTGAATTTTCGAATGCGGCCTCACAATACCGCTTTGGCCAGTCACCGGTACTCCAATGGAGTCGAACGTCCGGCGCGTCTCAACCCCGCTGAGATTCTTATGCAGATTCCTCTGTCGACGATTGCTGGCGGCCGACCTGTTCCGGCGCCCGCGCCTGGACTTCGGCCGGCGTCGCGTGGTCGATCGGTCGGTTGGCCGTGATGGTCTTCCTGCCGCGCCGTCGGATCAAACGGGGTGCCGCATCCGGCGATACGCTGGCGACCATCGGATGAGCGCGCGGGGCGGAAGCCTCCGCTTGCAGCTCGCTTAAGCGTTCGATCACCGAAGCGCCACGTCGCTTGATCTCGCGCCGCTTGGCGAGCTGCGCGGACCACGCCTCTTCCTTCCGGCGCGACCAATAGGCAACCTGAATCGCCGCGCGGCCCAACGTGCCGCCGCCCCACACGAGCGTATAGGGCAAGAAAAGTTTCCAGCGATCGTCGCCATCGACCACAGCCCGAGCGATCAACTCGCCCGCCATCGCCGTTGTATTGATGCCATGGCCTCCGAAAGCGCTTGCAAGCCAGAGTCCCGGCGACACTTCGCCGATGAGCGGCATCCGGTGCACCGCATGTCCCATCACGCCGGACCAAACGTGGTCGATCGCGATCTCCCCGAGCTGCGGATACAGCCGGGTAATCTCGCGTGAAAATCGAGCGCTGAACCGTTTGGGGTCGACAGGCCACGTGCTCAGGCCGCCGCCAAACATCAACCGGTCGCCGTTCACCACCCGATAATGATTGTCGGCAAAATGCGAGTCGCTGACCGCGCCCTTGTAGTCGACCGCGTCCGCGAGACGATCGCCGAGTGGAGCCGTCACCGCGGCATAAGTGGTCACCGGCACCAATGTGCCGGCCACCCGCTCGGACAGCTCGCCGAGATGCACATTGCCTGCAAGCACGATATGAGCAGCCCTGATACGCGCACCCGGGGTGACGACCCGTTTGCGAACGCCGGCGGGATCGATCGCCAGCGCCGGGGTATCTTCAAATATGCGGGCCCCGGCCTGTTCGGCGGCCGCCGCAAGCCCCAGCGCATAATTGAGCGCGTGGATGTGAAATGCTTTTGGATAATGGACGGCGTGGAAATAGAAGTCGCTTTTGAGCACGGCACGGACCCGCTCGGTAGGCCAGCCTTCAACGTCGACGCCGAACTCCTGTCCGAGCAGAGTCACTTGTCCCAACAGTTCGTCACCGTTGTCGGTCTTCGACACGTCAAGCCAGCCGTCGACCGGATTGACGCCGGGCATGGCGGTCTCCCGGATCGTGTCGCGCACGTAGTCGACGCCGGACTCCGACAGCGCCCAAAGCGCCTTGGCATGCTCAAGCCCCACGCGCCCGACGATGCGGTCGATGCTTTGGGCAAACCCGGGCAGCACAAAGCCGCCGTTGCGGCCGGACGCGTTCCACGCCAATCGCTTGGCCTCGAGCACTGCCACCGACCAGCCCCGGCGCGCCACTTCGCGTGCGACCGTGAGGCCGGCGAGACCTGCCCCGACAACGCAAACGTCGACATCCAGGTCCAAACTCAAGGGCGGGCGTTCCGGCACCGCGACCATGGTCGTCGCGTACCAGCTCGCGCCGTAGTCCGCAGCTGCCTCTGCATTCATGCCAGTCGGCCCCCGCTCCCTATCGTGCGCGGCCCCAACACGCGTATCCGCATGCGCCGCAAGGACTTACGAACTTTCGCAATGACGACACTAGAGCATGCGAAGGAAAGTGGAAACCGACTTTCCGCCCGCAATCCAGCCGGAACAGCTCACCCATCTTTTCGCGTTCATGCGACAAAACAACACGATAGAGCCGGATTGCGGTTTGCGTCGCATTGGTGACGCCTGAAACAAGCCCGCTCTAGACTTTTGCTGCCGCAAAATCGATGGTGTGTCCCATGCGCCGCTTGATGTTACTTCGTCACGCCAAATCCGACCGATCCTCTCCCGGAGCCGTCGATCGCGATCGCCCACTCGAAACGCGCGGCAAGGAAACCGCCCCGCGGATCGGCGCCTACATGGCCCGCCATGGACTGGTGCCTGAGATGGCGATCTGCTCGACCGCGCGACGAACGCGCGAGACCTGGAACTTGGTCGCCGCAGCATTCACCAAACCTCCCGCGGTGACGTTCGAAGACCGTATCTACGATGCCACCGCAAACGCCATCCTCGACGTCGTCCGCGAAACCGGAGACAACGTTCATTCCCTCCTCATTGTCGGCCATAATCCGGGACTGCAGGATCTCGCGGGAGTCTTGATCGCGGCCGGCGACGTCGAAGCCCGCGAACGGCTCCACGAGAAGTTTCCGACCGCGGGCCTCGCGGTGATCGATTTCGCCTACGACGACTGGGAAAAGCTGCATCGGCGCACGGGTCGCCTCGATCGCTTTGTTACGCCACGATCGCTCACCACCGCGACCGATTGAACGCCTGCGGTCAAGCTTGATGGGAGATCCCCATGTTCAAAACCATTCTCGTACCCGTGGATCTGTCGGATACCGATCTCGCCAAAGCCTCGATCGACAATGCGGTCGCGCTGGCGCGCATGTCGAATGGGATCGTGCGCCTGCTCAACGTGCTGCCAACGACGCCGATCGCTCTGGCGGAATATGTCCCCGCCGACTTCGAAGCGCAGCAGCGCGAGTCGTCGGAGGAAGCGCTGAAAATCATTGCCGGCGAGAGCGGACTTGATCCGAGCCGTATCTCGACAACGGTTCGCCAGGGCGGGATCTATCACGAAATCCTCGAAGAGATGAAGGCGACGGGTGCCGACCTGATTGTCATGAGCTCACACCGACCGGCGATGCGGACCTATTTTCTCGGCTCCAACGCCGGTCACGTCGTGCGATACGCCAAATGTTCGGTGTTGGTGGTTCGGCATTGAGCGCTCGTGGGTAGGATTTTACAACGCGCGATTTTTTTTAGATCGCCGGCCCCTTCGTCATTGCTCATTCACATAATGTTGCCACGGTCTTGGCGCTTGTCAGGCGCGCAAGTGCATCGGCCTTGCTTTTCAAGTCTTTCAGCCTGAAGCAGCGACGCGGCGACAACCGCGACGCTCTTGGTGTTGTCGGAGGTATCCACGTGCGAACGTCATGGTCGAACGCCATCCCGCAGGCCATGCAGCAGCATGGTGGAATTTCAAGGGCGCCGGCGGCTGAACCTACCGTCGTCACGCGCCCGGGCATGAGCAGCGAGAACGTGACCAGCGAACGCCTGATCAACGAGCGTTTGCCAAACAATGTCGTGGCGAGCGAGCGACGGCGACCGTCGGCCACAACTCCTGGTAATATCGCGCACAACGTTCAGCGTCGGAACGCCAAGCGGGCGCCGCGTGCACCTTCCCGATCCTCCGCGTAATTTTCCGCCGACCGATCTTGCTTTGATTCTCTGATTTTTTTGCTGCACCGCACATCGGCGTGGGGGCGCAAGATCGCGAGATAATAGATCGCCATCGCGCGTACGTTTTGTCGCATGTCCGACGCCCCAAGTCCGCTCCGCAGGCTTTCGCCTGCGACTCCGCCGGCCTATCCCGCACATCAAAATTCCAGCATCGACACAGAGACTTGCGCTGCCACGAGGGCGCCGGTTCTCGATCCGCCAATGGGCCGGCTCCCGCAATCTGACGCTGCAATTTCTGTGGCGCCGCGGTGTTTCTCTCGGCATATTGCCTGCGGGCAATCGTACGTCATGACTCAAAGAACGTACGCTATGGGGAGGAATATCGATGTGGAACCAAGTCTATAATCCGTTCGGCAACTCCGTGTTGTCGACCGTCGCGGCCGCGCTCCCGGTGGTGACGTTGCTGGCCTTGATCGCCTCTAACAAAGTGAAGGCACATTTCGCGGCGGTGATCGCGTTGATCGTCGCCAATCTGGTCGCGATTTATTTTTTCACCATGCCCCCGGAATTATCGCTGCGCGCGACCGTGCTCGGCGCGGTGACCGGCTTCTTCCCGATCGGTTGGATCGTGTTGAACGTGATCTTTCTCTATCGGCTCACGGTGGAGAAAGGCGCGTTCGAAACGCTGCAGACAACCATCGGCAGCGTGACCGCCGACCGCCGGCTTCAGCTCCTCCTCATCGCATTCTCATTCGGCGCATTCTTCGAAGGCGCCTCCGGGTTCGGCACCCCGGTCGCGGTGACCGGCGCAATTCTAATCGGATTGGGCTTCTCGCCCCTGGCCGCCTCCGGCCTGTCGCTGATCGCCAATACTGCACCGGTGGCCTACGGCGCCCTCGGCACCCCGATCGCAGGCCTCGCGAGCGTGACCGGGATTGATCCCTTTCTGCTCGGCGCCATGGTCGGACGGCAACTGCCGTTCTTCTCTCTTATTGTTCCGTTCTGGCTGATCTGGGCGTTCGCCGGGTTCCGCGGCATGATCCAGGTGTGGCCGGCGATCCTGATCACCGGCGTTTCGTTTGCGGTCCCGCAATTCCTGATCTCGAACTACGTCAATCCTTGGATCGTCGACATCGGCGCCTCATTGATCTCGATGGCATTCCTGATCGGGTTCCTCAAGATCTGGCACCCCAAGGTGATCTGGACCTCGCCGGCGCTGCGGACCCATGACGACTCCGCCGCAACCATGACCGCACCTGCGCCCAAGTCCGGACCCAAGCCCACCACCGCCCAGGTCTGGGCCTCGTTGGTCCCCTGGATCATCGTTTGCATCGTGCTGCTGGTGTGGGGCACGAACTGGTTTAAGGGGCTCGTCAATCCCTACGCGACCTGGAACTACCCGGTTCCTGAACTTCACAATCTCATCAACAAAGTGCCCCCGGTCGTCGCCAAACCGACGCCGGAGGGAGCGGTGTTCTCGTTCACCTGGCTCACCTATACCGGTTCGGGCATGTTGATCGCCGCGATCGTGTCCGGCTTCATTATGGGCTTTTCCCCGGTGCGGCTGGTGGTCTCCTACGTCAAGACCATCGGGGTCTGCGCGCGTTCGCTCATCACGATTTCGGCGATGCTTGCCATCGGAACCCTGACGCGCATGTCGGGCATCGACGCGACCCTTGGTCTCGCCTTTGCCGGCGCCGGTGTGCTCTATCCCTTCTTCGGCACATTGCTCGGCTGGCTCGGCGTCGCGCTGACCGGATCGGACACTGCCTCGAACGTGTTGTTCGGCAATCTGCAGAAGATCACCTCCGAGCAACTGGGCCTGTCGCCGATCCTGATGGGAGCGGCCAACTCCTCGGGCGGCGTCATGGGCAAGATGATCGACGCGCAGTCGATCGTCGTCGCCTCGACCGCCACCAATTGGTTCGGCCACGAAGGCTCGATCCTGCGCTTCGTGTTCTTCCATTCCATTTCGCTCGCCTGCCTGGTTGGCATCCTGGTGATGCTGCAGGCCTACGTCGCGCCGTTCACCGACATGGTGGTGCGGATGCCATAACGGGCGGAGCCCTCTGCCGGCGTCGGGCCGGTAGACCGCACGCTCGCCCCGCGCCTGGAGCGCTCTCACGCTCCGGCGCGGGGTTTTCTTTTTGGCTAAGCGCCTTACTGGTAGAATTCCGGCGCGTGTTTCTGTTGTTCGGTTTGCGCCTTGTCGTGATTGATCCAAAGCTGCGCCTTGTTCTGCGACAGCAGATCCGCGATGTGCTGCATCGACGCCAACGTCTTGTCCTTGTCGACATTGCCGGCGGGCACGCGCCTGTTCTCCCAATTGTCCTTGAAGTGAACCGCGTCGCCCGAGAGGATGACCGCGCCAGTCTTGGGCAGCCTGACCAGCAGCGATTGATGTCCCGGCGTGTGCCCGGGCGTCGACAGGATCGTCACGCTGCCGTCGCCGAACACGTCGTGATCGCCCTCGAGCTTGGTGACCGGATGCTCCGGCTTGAAACGCGGGCCGCCGGTCGGCAATGGCCATTCGTATTCGGATTTCTGCACCAGCAGCGTCGCCTGCGGGAACATCTCGACATTGCCGATATGGTCGGGGTGGGTGTGCGAGATCGCCACAAACTTGATGTCCGACGGCTTGACGCCGACCTGCTCGAGCTGAGCCGCCAGTGTTTTCGGACGGCGCCAAGTCGGCGCTCCGTTCTGACCAGGCTGACCGTCCGGCATCGTCGCCACCGCGTCGGAAATGCCGGTATCCCACAGCAGATAACCCTGCGCATGGCGAATGAGATAGCAATTGTCGCTGACGTCGAACGGCACACCGACGTCGATACCCGGTGACCACCGCGACTTGTCGGTAGCGTGCCCAACCCCGCAATCGAGCACATAGAGACGATCGACCGCCGTGGATTGCGCGAAGGCCGGTTGCGCCGCTAAGCAGAGCGTAGCGGCCAGAATGGTGAAAAGCGCATGTTTCATTGCAGTCCTCCCGGATCAAGATTGCCATTCTGATCCGGGGAGTGAGACGACACCAGAGGACTTCGGTCACGGCTGCGACACCGCGGGTGCGTCAATGCTTTCGCTGCTGCGCGGAACATCGCAAACATCCCGACGTTTCAACCAGGGGAGCGCGCAACGAGGTGGACATGCATCGCTTCCGCACCCTGATTATGATTATCGCCACCGTCGTCTCCACCAGCGAGGCCGCCTTCGCGCAATCCGCGCCAACCCAGGCGCAATCTCCGCCGGCACCGGCGGCCGGGCGCAGCGATTGCCCACCCAGCGCCACCCATGCGCCGACCCTCGGCAAAGACAATTCCGCAAAGCCGCTGAGCGATCAGCTCGCCGACTCCAAGGGCATCATCTGCCCGCCCGGGGGCGTTGATCCCCAGATGGCATCTCCCCCACCGGCCGGTGGCAACACGCCGGTCATTCCGCCCCCCGGTTCGCCCGGCGGCGACCCATCGATCCAGCCGAAATAGCCGAAGTGGCCGCTCCGCCGCCCCCAGGGCGGCATCCGAAGGACCCCGACATTTCGGCGGAACTTACCGCGGCCTCGGAGGGTTGGAGCGATGATGATCAAGCAGCTCAACCCACCACTCCCGCTGGAAACATCGAAGGGCTCAGGTTGGGCCCACTTCGTCATTGATTACGGTCCAGAGGCGGCCCTGCTCTGGGTTGTCTTCATGGACACCGACGGAGCCTGCTGGACCGTACCAAATCCAGAGGTGCGCATGAGCTTCAATTGGACGCTTGGACGGCGTAAACCGGCAGACACCAGTGCGGAGGCCAAGAGCGGCGCCGCGACGCTGCCTTTCCGTGCCAGTCCCGCGAGCGCACCCGATCGCCGCGGCGGCGTCTAGAAACCGCTACCGCACCAGCTCCCGCATCGCCTGGTCCAATCCCTCCAGCGTCAGCGAAAACATTCGCCCGCCGACGAGCTGGCGCACCATGCGGATCGACTGCGTGTAGTCCCATTGCGCTTCCGGCACCGGGTTGAGCCACACGCAGGCGGGATAGGCGCGCGTCAGGCGCTCCAGCCAAACTTGGCCGGACTCCTCGTTGGTATGTTCGACCGAACCACCCGGCATCACGATCTCGTACGGCGACATCGAAGCATCGCCGACCAGGATCACCTTGTAGTCATGCGGATAGGTATGCAGCACGTCCCAGGTCGGCGTCACCAAATCCCACCGCCGGCGATTCTGCTTCCACACCCGCTCATAGAGGCAATTGTGGAAATAGAAATGCTCCATGTGCTTGAACTCGGTGCGGGCGGCGGAAAACAATTCCTCCGTAATTTTGATATGCCAATCCATCGAACCGCCGACATCGAAGAACAGCAGCACCTTGATTGCGTTGTGACGCTCCGGACGCATCTGGATGTCGAGATAGCCCTTTTGCGCAGTGCCTTTGATCGTGCCATCGAGATCGAGTTCCTCGGGGGCACCGGTGCGTGCAAATTTGCGCAGGCGCCGCAGCGCGATCTTGATATTGCGGGTACCGAGTTCGACCTCGTCGTCGAGATCCTTGAACTCGCGCTTGTCCCACACCTTCACCGCACGGAAATTGCGGTTCTTGTCCTGGCCGATGCGTACGCCTTCAGGGTTATAGCCGTAGGCCCCAAACGGCGACGTCCCGGCGGTGCCGATCCATTTCGAGCCGCCATGGTGTCGGCCCTGTTGCTCAGCCATCCGTTGCCGCAACGTCTCCAGCAGTTTGTCGAGACCGCCCATCGCCTCGATCTGCTGCTTCTCCTCTTCGGTCAGGAATTTCTCGGTCAGTTTCTTCAGCCATTCGGCCGGAATCTCCGCCGACGCCGCCTCGTGCATCAGCTCAAGGCCTTTGAACACATGGCCGAACACGCGGTCGAACTTGTCCAGATTGCGTTCGTCCTTCACCAGGGACGAGCGCGACAAATAGTAGAAGTCCTCGACCCGACGGCCGGCGCAATCGGCTTCCATCGCCTGCATCAGGGTGAGGTACTCGCGCAGCGTCACCGGAATGCCGGCGGACTTCAGCTCATGGAAAAAGGCGACAAACATGCGAGCTCCGCTCCGCCCCATCCGGCCGGCGGATCCGGCGGAGAATAGCAGAATTCGCCCGCCGGCAGACAGCGCCGAAGGCCGCCCTGGAGCGGCAATACCGTCGTCGGATCGTCATCAACCTGCCGTGATCTTTCCGCGCGTAAATGTGTAGTATGGGATATTGCCTCGGTCAGGAGTTTCGATGCGTTTCCCCGGTTTTTGTCTGATGGTTGCGACGCTCGTCCTGCTTGATCCCGGCGCCATGTCGCCGGCACAGGCTCAGCTGACGGCCTCGCCGACCGCACAGTCCGATCTGCGCATTGTTTGGGAGGTGAAAAACCGCTTCCGCCTGTTCCGCCAGGAGAAAGACTTTCAGCTTCATGTATCGGCCCTCTCCGGCCGCAGCGTGCTCGCCTCCGAACAGCAGATGGCGCTCGAATCCGAAGGCCGCGGCTGGGCGCGCAACATGCTCGGTCGCCTCTGCATCGACGCGGTCGGTCGCGTTCCAGACCAGTGCGAGCGCGACGGCACGCGTGAATCCTATCTGACGCCGGTCGATCATCGGATCGGGGTGCGACTGGAAGGACCGGTGCCGGCGGGTGCAACCTGCGCCTGGAGCTTTGACGACGCACAGTCGCCGCAAACCTTCTCCGGAAAATGCGATGCCGAGGTGGTGCTGCGCGTGCGCGAGGGTGCACCGACGGTCGCAACCGTGGAAGCGAGCCAGCCCGACGGAAACGTCGTGCGCCTGAGCACCGAAATTCTGGCACGCGATATCCTGGTTGCGGGACTAGGCGATTCCGTGGCCTCCGGCGAAGGCAACCCGGATCGGCCGGTCGCGCTCAGCGACGACGGTTTCTGCTTTCTGCAGTTTCTCGGCGGCGAGAGCAGCGCCTATTTCCGACCCGGACGCGCCGGCTTCAAGGGCGACAAGTCCTGCGATGGCCTGTCCGCCGCCGGTAGTCCCGGCGCCGAATGGACGCGCTTGTCGGCCCGCTGGATGAACGCCGCCTGCCATCGATCGCTCTACAGCTATCAGATGCGCGCTGCCCTCGCCCTCGCCGTCGAGACCCCGCATGCGTCCGTCACCATGCTACCGCTCGCGTGCACCGGCGCATCCGTCGAAGCCGGACTGTTTGGATCGCAGCGGGCGCGCGAATTGTTGTGCGGCGGCGATACGTCCTGCCCGGGCACCGTCCCTGCTCAGCTCACCGCCCTGCAAGGGCTGCTGACGCAGGCCCGCCGCGGCAACCCGTCGCGCCAACTGGACCTGCTGTTCTTGACGATCGGTGCCAACGACATCAATTTCTCCGGCCTGGTCGCCGACGTCATCATCGATCGCCGAGCAGAACGCGCAGTGATTTCCCGCGCCGGCATCATGTCGACTGTGGAAACCGCCGACGCGGCCATCACCCAGATCCTGCCGCGCGAATTCGCCAAGCTGCGAACGGCGCTGAAGCAGATCCTCGGCGGCAGTCTCGAACGCGTCGTCTACGTATCCTACGGCCATCCCGCGCTTGCTCCGGACGGCGGTCCATGCCCGGGGAGCCGCGACGGCTTCGACGTGCACCCGGCGTTTGGAACCAACAGCGAGCGGCTGCGCCGGGTGGCTGAATTCGTGCAGACTCGGTTCTTGCCGCGGCTCAAGGCGCTCGCGACCTGCGCCGGCGATCCGCTTTGCACCAATCCGGATAGTGATCGGATGACGTTCGTCGACGCCCATCAAACGCTGTTCGCGGCCCATGGCGTATGCGCCCGCGCCGAGACTGATCCCGACTTCGACAAGGAGTGTTTCTCGCCGACCGGCGACAGCTTTGCCACCAGCATGGTGGAAGGCTCAGCCGATCCAATGGTGTGCGAGCGCCCGGCGAGCGAATTCCGCGCCTATGCTCCGCGCGCGCGCTGGATCCGAACCGCCAATGACAGCTATTTCACCGCCATGACGTTCCCCGAGGGGGTCGGTGGTGCAAAACCGCGCGACATCCATGACGCTACCTGGGGCATTCTGTCCGCTGTCTACGGCGGCGCAGTGCACCCGACCGCCGAAGGCCACGCCGCCATGGCCGATGCGGCGCTGCCGGCAGCGCGCCAAGTGCTTGGACTGACCGCCGCCGTTGATGCCAGTGTCACCAGCCAGCCGCTGCAACCGCTAGCGCCGCCACAGAACGCAGCGCCGCGATAGCGCGGGCGCGTCAGGCCACGCCGAGTTTCTTTTGCAGACTGGTGGATGACGTCGTGTATTGGAACACGAGGCGCTTCTCCGGATAGATGTAGTGGTAGGCTTTCTGCGCCATCAGCGCCGCCTCGTGGAATCCCGACAGGATCAGCTTCAGCTTGCCCGGATACGTATTGATGTCGCCGATCGCGAAGATGCCCGGGACATTGCTCTCGAACGCGGCGGTGTCGACCGGAATCAGATCGTCCTCGAGCTCGATGCCCCAATTGGCGACTGGACCGAGTTTCATGGTCAGGCCGAAGAACGGCAGCAGCGCGTCGCACTCGACGCGATAGGGATCGCCCTTGTCCGGCTTGGCGTGAGCCGCGGTCAGTTGGCCGCCCTGCCCTTCGAGTCCGGTGACCTGTCCCAGCACGAAGTCCATCTTGTTCTCCGCCACCAGCGCCTTCATTTTGTTAACGCTGTCGGGCGCGGCACGGAACTGGTCGCGGCGGTGCATGAGGGTGACGCGTTTCGCGATCGGCGCGAGGTTCAGCGTCCAGTCGAGCGCTGAATCACCGCCGCCGACGATCAGCAGGCGCTTGTCGCGGAATATCTCCATCTTGCGCACCGCGTAGTGCACGGAGGTGCCTTCATAAGCCTCGATGCCGGGCACCGGCGGGCGCTTGGGCTGGAATGAACCACCGCCGGCCGCAATCACCACAATCTTCGCCTCAAAAACCTTGCCTTGATCGGTGGTGACGCGAAACAGCGGATCGCCGATCTTTTCGATCGTCTCGATCATTTCGTTGAGGTGGAAGGTCGGCCCGAACGGTTTGGCCTGCGCCATCAGCGCTTCGCAGAGACCATGCCCGGTGATGAGCGGAATCGCGGGAATGTCATAGATCGGCTTTTCCGGATAGAGCTCCGCGCATTGCCCGCCCACCTTGTCGAGAATGTCGACGAGATGCACCTTCATGTCGAGAAGGCCGAGCTCGAACACGGCAAATAAGCCGCAGGGGCCTGCGCCGATGATCAGCGCGTCAGTCTTGATGGGTTCGCTCATTGATCACTCTTCTTTACGCAACCGTGGGTGCAAACTGTGCGGAGGCCTGGAATGCGACGAATGTCTAGCGGTCTCAGGCGACCAGGAAAAGAGGCCTTGTAGCTTGGCCTGCGAGCCTTCAGGCCCCCGGGGAGATCCGTGACGCGCCCCCTCAGGCCTGGCGTGCCGGGGTGCGCACGATCAGACCGTCAAGATCGTCGCTCACCTTGATCTGACATGACAGCCGCGACGTCGGCCGGACGTCGTAGCCGAAATCCAGCATGTCCTCTTCCATCGGCGACGCGTCTCCGGTCTTCGCCCGCCATTCCTCATCGATGTAGACGTGGCAGGTCGCGCAGGCACAAGCGCCCCCGCACTCCGCCTCGATGCCTGGAACGCCGTTCTTGATGGCCGTTTCCATCAAGGTCGAGCCGACTTCGGCCTCGACAATGCGGGATGTGCCGTCGGAATCGATGAAGGTGATCTTGACCATGATGCGCTGGCAGAACCGGGAAGATACCCGACCGAACGGCCGAGCGGGCCTCTTCTATCGGCTCGCGCGAGACAATACCAGTGCCCGGCTCACCGAAAAAAGCCCCAGAGGGGGTAGCAATATAGCTGGTCGGAAAATGGCCCTCAGGCCTGCAAAAGTTCGGCGATGGCGCGCCTGGCCTCGGAGGTCGCGGCCGACAGCGCATTCATGGTCGGCTGTAGCTCGACGGTCTTCGATCTGGCCGCCATTTCCACCGCCTCGGCCGCCCGGGCGACACCCCACGCGCCGATCCCGCGTGCCGATCCCAGCAGCGTATGCGCGAGCGCCGCAACGCCTGCCGGGTCCGCCGCACCCATTCGGGCGAGCAGTAAACCGGCCTGCTGATCGAACAATTGCAAGACTTCGCATTCGAGCGCGTGATCACCCAGCGTCATCCGAAAAAGATGAGCACGGTCGATGGATTGCGCGTCCGGGGCAAGCGGAGGCGACGCCACCTTGTCTGCGACCATGAGCGGAAAGTCGAGCATCTGTGCCATCCCGGGGCGCTCCAATCCCCCACCAAGCTACTACTTAGGGACTTTGACCAACCGACGACCAAAACCAGGTAAATGAGTGGCTCAGCAGGACTACGCCGCGCCAGCAAACACGGCCGCGGTTAATGAAGGTTTAGTGCGCAGGCGAGTCACCCGCAGGGAACGCCGTCGGCGACGTTCTCATGGTTAGTACGCGCGAGCCGGCGAAAGGTTCAGCGCCCAAGCGCGCCTTCGGCCAGGAGCTTCAGCGGTGGCCCGTTACTGGCAACGGTTGATGAATACTGCGCGATCGCGCCATCGACCGCGTTGCCCCGGCAATGCCGCAATCGCCAATCCGGGTATCCAATAACCATCAACAACTTAGCGGCGGAGTTTTCCACCGGGTTTTACAAAATCGCGGCGCGCGATTTCGTCATTGCGGCCCGCCGGTCGCAGAGCTGCCGCATTGCCGTTGCCATCATCCTGCCGCGATTCCAGACGGGAAAGCATCAGGTTAGCGGAATGCCATATTCCAGCCGCTTTGGCGTTAACGATGCTGGAATGGGGCTTTAACGTTAACGTTGATTAAAAAAAGGTTACCGGACGCGTTTATTTGGATCGCAGAGGTGATTAAGGATAGTCGCACAGTCGGGAAAGCATCCAGGGGACGGCCAACACGCAAATCCGATGCTTGTACCTGCGAGTAAAAGAACGTGACCAGCACGCGCCCGTGGCGCGGCCCGGCGGAGGGCCGTGAGCCTGGTTTGGCGTAACGACGCGAGGCGACGGACATGGCGAATTTTCCAAAGAAATCCAAAGATCCGACAGAAGTGGCACTGTCGGCGATCCAGGACGCGCTCAACGTCCGGGAAACCGAGCAGAAGCCCGCCGCCGACGCCCCAGCGGTTGCTGTCGCGGTCCCGACCGCCACCGTGGCGCTACCGCAAGTCCCGCCTGAAGCCCGTCGCCGCGGTGCCCTGGTCGCCCCGACCCCGATCGATGAAGACCTGTTTCTCGATCCCGCCGGAGGAGCACCGGTGCGCGACGAGGCGCAGCCCTCCCGGCGCGCCGCCAATGACGACCGCGCCACCATCGGCCAGATCCTGCAATCGCTGCAGCGCCGCCCGGCCCGCACGCCTTACACGATTGCAGCAATCTCTTCGCTTGCCTGGGTCGTATGCGCGCTCGGCCTCGCCTACAGCTATTCGCCCGAACTCGGCTCCTTGGCCAGTCAGGGCGCAGCAGCGACGCCGGTGCTGGTCACCTTGGCGGCCATGTTCTGCGCGCCGATCGGTTTTTTCTTCGTGCTCGCTCACATGCTTTCGCGTTCGCTCGAATTGCGCATCATCGCCCAATCGATGGCTGAAGTTGCGGTGCGCTTGGCCGAACCGGAAGCCGTCGCACGCGAATCGATCGTCAGCGTCGGCCAGGCGATCCGGCGCGAAGTGGCGGCGATGGGCGACGGCGTCGAACGCGCGCTCGCGCGCGCAGCCGAACTCGAATCGCTCGTCAACAACGAGGTCTCCAGCCTCGAGCGCGCGTACAGCGACAATGAGGTCCGCATTCGCAGCCTGCTCGACAGTCTTGCGCAGCAGCGCGAAACATTGGTCGGACAGGCCGAGCAGGTGCGCAGCGCGATCAGCACCGTGCATCTCGACCTCACCCACGACATCACCCAGGTGAGCGAAGCCGTCTCCGAACGCATCGGCGATGCGGCGATGCGGATCACCCGCGCGCTCGCGGAAAAGGGCGAACACATCACCAACGCGCTCGGCACCGCCGGCGATTCCATGATCGAGGCAATCGGCGACCGCGGCGGCGATCTGCTCGAGCGCCTGGAATCCACCAGCGCCGAGACCGCCGGCGCGATCGTCAGTGCCAGCGATCGCCTGACCGCCAGCCTGAACTTCAAGACCGATCACATCGGTGAGGAATTTGCCCAGATCGCCACCAATATCCGCGACATGATGGCATCGCGCCTCGACGGCGTTATCGAAGGCTTCTCTCAGAAGTCCGAAGAAGTCATCGATTCCATGGAATCGCGTTCACGCAGCCTGACCGACGCGATCGTCGACAGTTCGAGCCGGATTGCGGAAACCATTGCTATCCGCGCCGACGAGGTCAACAATACGCTGAAATCGACCGGCGACTCGCTCGTGCTCGATCTCAGCCTGCGCGGTGGAGACGTGGTCTCCAAGCTCGAGCAGACCGGCACCAAGATCACCGAAACCATCATCCAGCGCACCGACACCATGTCGGATGCATTTCGCCAAAGCGCCGAAGCGCTCGCCGCGACGATCGGAACGCGCGGCGATGCGGTTCACGACATGCTGGCCCAGCGCCTGCAATCGTTCGAGCAGATGTTCACCGACGGCGGCTCCCAGCTCGCCGAACGCATCGGCCGCGACAGCTCCTCGCTCGGCAACCTGATCACGCGCCACCTCGGCGAATTCGACCGGACGGTGAAAACCTACGGCGGCGAGCTCGTCGACCGGCTCGGCAACCGCACGCACGAAGTCACCGAAGCGATGCGGACGTACCTCGAGGGCTTCGATGGCAAGGTGACGACCAAGGCGGTCGAAGTCACCACCTCGCTCGACCAGCGCCTCGCCCGCTTCCAGGAGGCGCTCGACAGCCGCACCCAGACCCTGAACGAGCAGCTGAATTCGCGGGTCACCGACATCGCCCGGACCGTGTCCGAAGGCGGCAAGGAAGTGGTGGACGCGCTCGACAAGCGCATCACCGACGTCACCGGCACCATCGCGTCGCGCGGCGCCGCGCTTGCCGACACCATCGGCGCCAAGATCGAAGATATCGACAAGGCGTTGGGCAGCCGCGCCATGGAGGTCGCCAACTCGCTCGACAGCCGCATCATGCGGTTCGAGGACCTGCTGATCGGACGCGCCGAGACCGTCACCAAGGAAATCGAGACCCGCACCAAGAATGCGGCCGACCTGCTCAACGCCCGCATGGAGCAGCTCGCTTCCTCGATCACCACCAATGCCGGGGCCGCCGAGCGCTCGCTCGGCTCGCTCGCAACCACGACGACCGAAGCCATCCGTTCCAGCGCATCCGATGTCGAGCGCTCGCTGACGACACTCTCGACCGGCGTCACCAGCGTGCTCAAGCAGAATGCCACCGAAGTTGAGCGCACGCTGCTCGGCGTCAGTTCCGAGGTCGCCCGCAACTTCGTCGGCCGTGCCGACGAGATCGCCGAAGCCGTCAGCAAACGCTCGGCCGAGCTCACGCGCATCCTCGACGACAAGAGCAGCACGCTGCTCGCCGCGATCAGCGGCAAGAGCGTGGAGTTCAGCGACGAAGTCGCACGCGTCACCGATCAGGCGGTCAAGCAGATCGAGGCCAAGGGCTTCACCTTCACCTCCACCATGATGGACAACAGCCAGCAGCTCGCGCGCATCATCAATGACGCCGGCGAGAACGCGTCCAAGAGCGTCAACAAGACCCTGCAGGATCTGCAGCACGCCACCGAGGACGCCGTCGAGCAATCGAAGCAGACCGCCAAGTCGACCGTCGCCGAGATCCTCGAAACCCACGGCATGCTGAGCTCCGACACCACCGCGCTGTTCGAGCGTCTGCGCGAAGCCAACCTGCTGCTGCGCGAAGTCATGGGCGGCGCCCAGGAGAACATGACCTCGATCGAGCAATTGCTGTCGACGCGCGTGAACGAGTTCGTCACGACGATGAATCAGTTGATCGAGCGCACCGGCACGACAACCGGCCGGATGGACGAAAACCTCACCTCGTTCTACACGCTGACCTCCAGGGTGCTGGGCGATCTTGGCGACCTCGCCGGCCACTTCCAGGGCCACGGCCAGGCCCTCGCCTCCGCCGTCGAAATGCTCGACAAGAGCAACCGGCGCACGGAAGATTCGGTCAATGATCGCCGTTCCTCGCTCGACTCGCTGCTGTCGACACTCGACATCCGCACCGAAGATCTCGACCAGAGGCTGAAGCGGTTCTCCGGCCTGCTCGATGAATCGCTGGCGGCGGCCGAGGGTCGCGCGCGCGACATTGCCCGCGTGGTGGCGGAATCGACATCCGACGGCGTGCGCACCATTTCCGAGCAATACGACATCGTGCGGGCTACCGCCGACGAGGAGCGCAAGCGCACCACCTCGGCGATGCGCACCGTCTACGAACAGGCGACCGGTGACGCGCACGCCATGTTCCGCGACTCGATGGAGCGGTTCACCGAGATCGTCGAAGGCATGAAGCACATGTCCGGCGACATGCAGCGCGAGCTCGATGCCACCCGGCAGGAACTCCGGCGCGGCGTGCTTGAGCTGCCGCAGGAGACCGCGGAAAGCGCCGCGCAAATGCGCCGGGTCATCGTCGATCAGATCGAAGCGCTGGCCGAACTCAACCGTATCGTCGCGCGCCACGGCCGCAGCTTCGATGCCGCCGAGCCGGTTCGCCGCGGAGCGCAGGAGCCCCTGCTTGCGGTTGTCGGCGGCGGCCGCGGCGAGGCAACGGCAGCGCGCACGAGCGGACGCACCGAACTCGGCGATACCTCCATGCCGGTTCTCGGCACCCCGGCGCCACGGCGCACCGAGGCGACGGCATCACGCGGGTCCGGACCCTCCGGCCCTTCCGGACCGACCGGGCCCGGCCGCGGCGGCTGGTTATCCGACCTGTTGAGCCGGGCTTCGCGCGAGCCGGACGATCAGGGGCGCAGCGAGGATCGCGGCCGCGGTGACGAGCGCGCGCCGCCGCCGCGTGACGATCGCACGCCGCGCAGCGAGGACCGCCCGGGGCGCACCGAAGACCGCAGCCCCCGCCATACCATCGAGTCCCTCGACTCGCTTTCCGTCGACATCGCCCGCATGATCGATCACGACGCGGCGGCCGAGCTCTGGGACCGCTATAATCGCGGCGAGCGCAACGTGTTCACGCGTCGGCTCTATACGATGCAGGGACAAAAGACCTTCGACGAGATACGCAAGCGCTACCGCGCCGATCGGGAATTCAAGCAGACCGTCGACCGCTACATTTCCGAGTTCGAACGCCTGCTCGACGAAGTCTCGCGCGACGACCGCGGACAGGTCGTGGTGCGGACGTATCTGACCTCGGAAACCGGCAAGGTCTATACCATGCTGGCGCACGCGGCCGGCCGCTTCGACTGACCGCCCTGCTCGGCGACATCGGGATGCGGCCGTCAATCAGCCTGCGCCAGCTTTGAAAGGCATCGCCGCATTCGATGCCCAAACGCGGTTGATAGAGTGAATGGCCCTGCCGCTCGACTTTGCCAGGAGCGTCGATCACGAGGCGGCCGCCGAACTGTGGGATCGCTACAGTCACGGTGAGCGCAACGTGTTCACGCGCCGGCTCTATACGATGCAGGGCCAGCGGGTGTTCGATGAAATCTGCAAGCGCTACCGCGCCGACCCGGATTTCCGGCAGACCGTCGAACGCTACCTGTCAGAATTCGAGCGCCTGCTCGAGGACGTCGCGCAGGACGATCCCCAGGAGGTTGTGGTGCGGACCTATCTGATTTCCGACACCGGCAAGGTCTATACCATGCTGGCCCACGCCGCCGGGCGCTTCGACTAGTCCATTTCCGTCCGCTCCAGCCGCCGAGGATCGCCTGCCCACCGCTCCGCGCCTGCGCGTTCTCACCGAGAGCTGGCCGATCGCCGGCACCTTCACCATCAGCCGCGGCTCAAAGACCGAGGCGCACGTGGTGGTGGCCGAACTGCATGACGAGAATAGCATCGGTCGCGGCGAATGCGTCCCTTATGCGCGCTACGGCGAAAGCGTCGAAGCGGTAACTGCGGCGCTCGCGGCGATGGCCGGTGCGATCTCCGACGGCCTCGATCGCACCCGCCTGCAACAAGCCATGCCGGCGGGCGCAGCGCGCAACGCGCTCGACTGCGCGTTCTGGGATTTGGAAGCCAAGCGCACCGGCACGCCGGTCCACGCCTTGGCCGGCCTCGCCCCGCCGCGCGCCCTTGTCACTGCCTACACGATTTCGCTCGACACGCCGGAGGCGATGGCCGAAGCGACCCGCAAGGCGGCCGCGCATCGGCTGCTGAAAATCAAGCTTGGCGGAACGCAGGACGCCGCGCGTCTCCGCGCAGTGCGATCGGCAGCACCGACATCCGAACTCATTGTCGACGCCAATGAGGGCTGGACCCCGGACAACCTCGCCGACAACCTCGCTGCCTGCGCCGCCGCCGGCGTGACCCTGGTCGAGCAGCCGCTGCCGGCCGGCAACGACGCGGCCTTATCGGGGCTCCCGCGTGCGATCCCGGTATGTGCCGACGAGAGCCTGCATGATCGCCATTCGCTCGAGGCCCTGGTGGGCAAATACGACGCGATCAATATCAAGCTCGACAAAGCCGGCGGACTGACCGAAGCGCTCGCGCTCGCCGATGCCGCACAACGCATGGGCTTCGGCCTCATGGTCGGCTGCATGATCTCGACATCGCTGGCGATCGCCCCGGCACTCCTGGTCGCCCAGCGCGCCCGCGTGGTCGACCTCGACGGCCCGCTGCTGCTGGCTCGCGACCGCAGTCCCGGATTGCGCTACGACGGTAGCGTCATACATCCAGCGCCCCCGAGCTTGTGGGGATAGACCGCCGCCAGCAGCGCGCACGCAATGGTGATGGGATTGCGGGCGCGTTCAAGCGCAGGAAATTGTGGAAAATCCCCGTTGGAACAATGTTCTACAGCCCCGAAACACGGTCGTAGCCTTCATTCGGACACGGAGCGGAGTCAAACCAATTGCGCTCCGGGATTGATCGTGCAGAGTCTTTTTTGGGATGGACGCCGTAATAGCCGATCCCGATCTGGCCGGGGGCAGATCGCCGGGGCGGCTTCGATTGTGATGTCGGGGTACGCGCTAACCTGAAGCTTAAGAAGCTAAACTGAAATCATGCGCGCGGTTTCAGCAGCGCCTGCCCGATCTCAAAGCGCGCGAAGTTGTTGTGGTCTGATCATGTCCGAAGAGACGTTTGCCGCTCCGACGTCGAATGAGCCCGGGCCCGCACTGACGGCCCCGAGCGAGGCAGACTACGACGCGATCTGCGCCGCGGTGATGGAAACCGTGCGCGGCCGCTGGTTTCTCAGCGAATACAGCCGGCGCAATCGCCACTCGGACACCGAATTGGTAATAGCCGCCATCGACCGCATTGAGTCCACGCTGCGCGGCGAGCGCACCACCCAGTCGAACGATCGCTTCCGCTATGATCTCATGGAAATGGCAAAGGCGATCGCGCGGACCAAGGGCGAGATCACCGGCGCCGCGCCCGACGGCAATGGCAATCTCGGGGCAGTGACCGAGGAACTCGATTACGTCGTTCAGGCAACCGAGCAGGCGACCACGAGCATCCTCGCCGCCGCCGCGCAAATTCAGGAAATTTCCTGGACCATGCGCGAACAGGGCAACGACGCGCGACTCTGCGATCAGCTCGACGCCCACGCCAGCGACATCAGCACTGCCTGCGCGACCCAGGAACTCAACACCCAACGCACGGAAAAAGTCGTGCATGTGATGCGTTACCTGGAAGGCCGCATCAACGCGATGATCGACGTCTGGGGCGAGGAACCGTTCGTGGTCAAAGGCACCGCGCTCGGACCGGCGGCGGAAGCCCCACGCGATCCCTCCGAAGGGCCGACAGACGCGTCAGAGAGTGCAGCGCTGCTCACGTCCGATGCGCCGCGCGGCGATTACCTCAACGGCAACGGCCACGCCTCCGACTATGCGAATGGCCACATCGTCATCGAACACGATCTCCATGCGCCGGCAGCGACGCCTGTCGCGCCGGCCGGAGCGTCCGAACCTTCCGCGGTTGCAGCGGCTTCGCCGGCGCCGTCAGACATGGATTCGGTTGCAGGCGATCCGCGCGGCACGATCAACACTGCCGATGCGCCCCGCGCCTCGGACGACCGAGCGGCAGCGCGCGAGAGCGCCCCACCCCCGCCGCCGGCGTCCCCCGATCCGGATCCCGCGCCGGCGTTCGATCTCCTGGGACCGGGAACGCTGTCCTCGTATTCCGATGTGATGGCACTGGTGTTTCCGGCAGAAGACGATGGGGAAGCCGTTGCTGTGCCCCCCGGAAGTTCGCTCTCCGCACCGCTGGTCGTACTGCAGCCCACGTTTGAGTCCGGGCCGGTGGTAATCGCGCCGGAGAACGCCTGGGCCAACACAACTGCGATCGCTGCGATGACCGCGCCGGCTCTGGAGTCGGTGCTGGTCATTTCCGACCAGGACGACGAGGCCGCGACTGCCGCCCCCACGGGCGGCGCGACTTCATTGCCCGATCTCTACGCCCTGCATGTGGAACGTTCGGCTGGAGCGCGGACCGAACGCGCCGATGCCATCGAGGCGGACGAGGCGTCGGTCACCGAATTGCGCGGCAGGAACAGGCCCGCCGCGGTGGTCATCGATTTCGACCTGGAGCCCCTGGCGACGGGCGCTCATGGTCCGATCCCGGTCAATAGCCCAGGTGATCCGGCGGCGGCGCCGTCGAACGATCCGGCGCGCACGACGGAGAAGCCCGCTGTCACGGCAACGGCAGCGGTTGCACCGGTGATCGACACAAAGCCCGCCAATGACACTGCCGCGGTCGCGCGATCCGCACCGGAGCCGATGCAGGCGCCGGCGGCCATCCCGGCCCGAGCGCCAGCGGCACCCGTCAACGCGGCGCCCGAGCCGCTCCCAGCACAATCTCCGCCGCCCCCACCGACGAATGCTCAGCCACATTCCGCACCGGTGGTGTTCCTGGCACGGGCAGAGGCCAAGGCGATCCCTGCGCAAGCCAGCGTGGTGGCCCGACCCGTCCCGCCTGCCGCTGTCGAGGCCGCATTGCCCGACACAGCGGCTGTCGAAGCCCGCGGGGTGACGGTCGCGCCGGAAGCGCCACCCGCTGCGGTTTCCAATCCGGAACCGGCCGCAGTCGCGGTTGAACAGGCGCAGCCGCCGATCGCCGCCAGCGAGCCGCCAGCACCGTCGGCCAAGCCAGCGGCCCCCGCCGGGAACGTCAAACTGCTGCGACCTTTGCCAGCGCCCGCGCCTATCGATCCGCTCGCGGCCATCGCCGCATTGAGCGACGAAGAAAAAATCGCCCTGTTCAGTTGATCTGGGCCGGCGCCGTGGCGCGAGGACTCGCGGGTTATGCCGTGAGGGCGGAGACGCCGTCTGGGCGCGCCGGACGGCCCACCAGTTCGGCATAGTCGTCGATCGCGCGCGGATGCCCGATCAGATAGCCCTGGACCTGGTCGCACGCCTCGCGCGCCAGAAAGGCCAGCTGTTCGCGGGTCTCGACCCCTTCGGCAACGACCGGCAGATTGAGGCCGCGGCCGAGACCGACGACCGCCCGGATGATCGCCGCCGATTGCGGATTCTTGTCGAGGTTGGCGATGAACGCCCGATCGATCTTGATCTTGTCGAACGGAAACGACTGCAGATACGACAGCGACGAATAGCCGGTGCCGAAATCGTCCATCGCGATCCGCACCCCCAGTAGCTTGAGACGGCGCAGGATGTTGAGCGCGCGCGCGGCGTCGTCGATCAGCACACCCTCGGTAATTTCAAGCTCGAGCCGGGCCGGTGCAAGGCCGGTTTCCAGCAGAATCGCGTGAACCAGCGCCGGCAGATCGCCATGGCGGAATTGCACAGGAGAAAGATTGACGGCGATCTGCAGCGGCCGGGGCCACGCCGCGGCCTCGCGACAGGCCTCGCGCAGAACCTGCTCGCCCATCGCGACGATCAGACCGCTTTCTTCCGCCAATGGAATAAAGATGACCGGAGAGACCAGACCACGGCTGGGGCTCTGCCACCGCAGCAGGGCCTCGAAGCCGACGATTTCGCCGGCGATCGTCGCCTGCGGTTGGTAGTGGAGGAACAGTTCGCCGTTTTCGACGGCGGCTTGCAGTTCCTGCTGCAGGGCGCGGCGCTCGCGCAGCCGGCTGTCCATGTCCGCCTCGAAGAAGCGAATGGCGCCGCCGCCCTCGACCTTGGCACGATGGAGCGCAGCATCCGCATTCGCGAGCAGCGCGGTGACATCGGCGCCATCGGTCGGAAAGATCGCGACGCCGACGCTGAGCCCGATGCGAATGCGATGGCCGTCAATGTCGAAGTCCTGCGTCACGACGCCGAGCAATCGGTCGGCGAGGCTCGCCGCGGTCTGAGGATATGGCCCCTGCGCAGCGATGACCGTGAATTCGTCGCCGCCCAGCCGTGCCAGAAATGCGCCATCCATGACCGACTGCATCCGCCGTGTCGCTTCCTGCAACACAGCGTCGCCAACTGAATGGCCGAACAAGTCATTGACGTCCTTGAAGCGATCGAGATTGAGGCACAGGAGCGCAAACGAACCTCCGGCGGCCGTCTGGCGTTCGAGCGTTGAAGCCAGTTCTTCGGAAAACGCCGCTCGGTTGGGCAGTCCGGTGAGACCGTCATGATAGGCGAGATGGGCGATTTGCTCCTCGGCGCGTTTGCGCTCGGTCACATCCTCGGAGACGGTGAGCAGATATTGCGCTCGCCCGTCCTTGCCCAGGATCGGGACCTTTTTGGTGCGCAGCACGCGGGTGCCGCATTGCGGGGTGTCGATCGACATTTCGCCGATATCCGCCGACATCTGCGTTTGCAGCACTTCTCGGTCACGATTG
>Ga0265339_10000738_pt1 | contig 25301 bp, 28 predicted proteins | sample 4CB219metaG_FD_202085 | JGI IMG/M metagenome (GOLD analysis project Ga0265339, IMG submission 202085) | Rhizosphere microbial communities from Carex aquatilis grown in University of Washington, Seatle, WA, United States - 4-CB2-19 metaG | ecosystem: Host-associated > Plants > Roots >... | reverse complement strand
GGATGGGTCGTTGGCGAGCTCGCCGAGGACCTTGTCCGCCGGCGGACAGGATGAGCAGCCCTGTGAGGTGAAGAGTTCAACCACCGCGCGCGGATCGGCATGGGCGGGACTTATGATGGCAATAATCGCGCAAGCGCCAAGCGCGCCTGACCAGCGCGAAATCAGACTATTGGCCATTATTCCTGCCATAACCCAGCAAGCACCCACATTGCCACCGGCGCCTTACAGCACCGGAATGACGCTGCCCCCGCAACGCCAAGAAGGCGGCCTTTTCATAGGCCGCCTCCCCGTATGCCGCTACTCACTTCGCAGTGAGCCGTCGATCAGGCCTTGCGTCATGCCGCGAGTTTGCGCAGCACATAATGCAGGATGCCCCCGTTTCGGTAGTAATCGAGTTCGTCGAGCGTATCGATCCGGCACAGCAGCGGCACGCGCTGCAATGCGCCATCGCTCGAGACGATTTCCGCCGTCAGTTTCTGACGCGGCTTCAGATCGCCCTGCAGTCCCCGGATGGTGACCGTCTCGTCGCCTTTCAGCCCGATCGACTGCCATGACGTGCCCTCCTCGAAAGTGAGCGGCAGCACGCCCATGCCGACCAGGTTGGAGCGGTGGATGCGCTCGAAGCTCTGGCAGATCACGGCACGCACGCCGAGTAGCCGCGTGCCCTTCGCGGCCCAGTCGCGCGAGGAGCCGTTGCCGTACTCGGCGCCGGCAAACACCACCAGCGGCACGCCCTCGGCCTGATACTTCACCGCGGCGTCGTAGATCGACATCTGCTCGCCGTCAGGCCAGTGCCTGGTGAAGCCGCCCTCCGGGATGTTGCCGTCGGCCCCCTTCAGCATGAAGTTCTTGATGCGGATGTTGGCGAAGGTGCCGCGCATCATCACCTCGTGATTGCCGCGCCGCGTACCGTACTGGTTGAAGTCGGCCGGCCGCACCTGGTGCTCGCTCAGGAACTTTCCGGCCGGCGAAGTCAGCTTGATGGAGCCTGCCGGCGAGATGTGGTCGGTGGTGATCTTGTCGCCGAACATCGCCAGAACCCGCGCGTCGACAATGTCGGCGATCGGCTCGGGCTGTTTCTTCATGCCCTCGAAGTACGGCGGATTCTGCACGTAGGTCGAGCTCATGTTCCAGCGATAGGTTTCGCTCTCGACCGTCTTGATCTTGCGCCAATTGGTATCGCCCTTGAACACGTCGGCGTATTTCTTCTTGAAGATCGAGGCGGTCACGTACCTCTTCATGAAGGTGTTGATCTCTTTCGTCGTCGGCCAGATGTCCTTCAGATAGACCGGCTTGCCGTCCTTGCCCTTGCCGAGCGGCTCCGTGGCAAGATTCCTCGTCACGCTGCCGGCTAGCGCATAGGCCACCACCAGCGGCGGCGAGGCCAGATAATTGGCCTGAACATCCGGACTGACGCGACCCTCGAAATTGCGGTTGCCCGACAGCACCGCAGCCGCGACGATGCCGTTGTCGTTGACCGATTTCGAAATCTCTTCCGGCAGCGGGCCCGAATTGCCGATACAGGTGGTACAGCCGAAACCGACCAGGTTGAACCCGACCTTGTCCAGACTGGCCTGCAGCCCGGATTTGGCGAGATATTCCGCGACCACCTGGCTGCCGGGCGCCAGCGAGGTCTTGACCCAGGGCTTTGCCTTCAATCCCTTGGCGGCCGCGTTGCGCGCCAAAAGGCCGGCGCCGATCAGAACGCTCGGATTGGAGGTGTTGGTGCAGGAGGTGATCGCGGCGATCACCACGTCGCCATGACGGAGCTCGAAATCGCGGTTATCGACCGGGTATGCCTTATCGGCGTCGTCGGCCTTCTTGTATTCGGACGCAAGAGCAGCGCCAAAACCTTCCGCCACGGACGGCAATGCGACGCGGCCCTCGGGACGCTTTGGTCCGGCCATCGAGGGGACGACGTCGCCGAGATCCAGCGTAATGGTTTCGGTGAAGACCGGATCGGGCGTCTTGGCCGTACGGAACAGGCCCTGCGCCCTGGCATAGGCAGCCACCAGCGCAACGCGGGCCGCCGCGCGGCCCGAGGTCTTCAGATAGTCGATGGTCGCGGCGTCGACCGGGAAGAAGCCGCAGGTTGCGCCATATTCCGGCGCCATGTTGCCGATCGTCGCCTTGTCCGCGACCGAGAGATGGTCGAGGCCGGGACCGAAAAACTCCACGAACTTGCCGACCACGCCCTGCTTACGCAGCATCTGCGTGACCGTCAGCACGAGGTCGGTCGCGGTGACGCCTTCCTTCAGTTGCCCCTTGAGCTTGAAGCCGACCACTTCCGGCAACAGCATCGACAGCGGCTGGCCCAGCATCGCAGCCTCCGCCTCGATGCCGCCGACGCCCCAGCCGAGCACGGCAAGTCCATTGACCATGGTGGTGTGCGAATCGGTGCCGACAAGCGAATCCGGATAAGCCAGCTCGAAGCTGCCGGTCTTCTTGCCGACCGTCATCTTCTGCTTCTTCGTCCACACCGTCTGCGCGAGATATTCCAGGTTGACCTGGTGGCAGATGCCGGTGCCGGGCGGCACCACGGAGAAATTCGAGAACGCCTTCTGGCCCCATTTCAGGAATTCGTAGCGTTCCTGGTTCTGCTTGTATTCCTCGACCACGTTCTTGGCGAAGGCCTTGTTGTCGCCGAAGAAGTTCACGATCACGGAATGGTCGATGACGAGGTCGACCGGCACCAGCGGGTTGATCTTTTCCGCATCGCCGCCAAGCTGCTGCATCGCATTGCGCATCGCGGCAAGATCGACCACCGCCGGCACGCCGGTGAAATCCTGCATCAACACGCGCGCAGGACGAAACGCGACCTCATGTTCGAGCTTGCGCTTCCTCAGCCATTTCGCGACCGCCAGAATGTCGTCCTTCTTAACGGTGCGGCCGTCCTCGTTGCGCAAAAGGTTTTCCAGCAGCACCTTCATCGAGTAAGGCAGCTTGGAAATTCCCTTCAGACCGTTTTTCTCTGCGGCGGGTAGGCTGTAATACACATAGGTCTTGCTGCCGACCTTGAGGGTCTTTTGGCATTTGAAGCTGTCGAGCGAAGTCATGCGAGGAAATCCCAATTGTCAGTTATACCCCGAATGAGGTATTATAGCACCGTCAGCGAGGGGCGGGCTTGATGATTTGCAGCGGCGCTTGTGTGCTGCATCAAGTTCCGGCTTATAGAAGCTTTCTACCGTCACCGCCACACCGACAATCATGCTGCAGCAGGGTGGGCACCCATAAATTCTGCTGCGCGCCCCAACGATTTTGAGGGCTGTTAAAGAGGCAAAATGCGGCTCTTGGGAAGCGGGGTCAGGTGCGTGCGGGGCGGCCGCGAAGTGTTCTCCGGCCTCGACTTTGAAGCGTCCGGCGGCGAATTGTTGGCGGTGACCGGCCGCAACGGGTCCGGCAAGACCTCGCTGCTGCGGCTGGTCGCGGGCCTTCTCGCGACCGCCGGCGGGTCGATCACGCTGGAAGGCGGCGATGCCGAGCTGACGCTTTCGGAGCAGGCGCATTATCTCGGCCATCGCGATGCACTGAAGCCGGCCCTGAGCGTGATGGAAAATCTCGCTTTCTGGCGGGATTTTCTCGGCGGCGAGGCCTTTGACGCGACCGAGAGCCTGTCCAGCGTCGGGCTTGATCATGCCGCGCATTTGCCGGCGGCATTCCTGTCGGCCGGCCAGCGGCGTCGGCTGTCGCTGGCCCGGCTCATTGCGGTCCGCCGGCCGCTCTGGCTCCTGGACGAGCCGACCACGGCGCTCGATACCGCCGGGCAGAGCGTGGTTGCCGGCTTGATGCGCGATCACCTCGCGCGTGGCGGCGTGATCGTCGCCGCCACCCACGCGGCGCTCGGGATTACGGCGCGGGAGCTGCGGATCGGAGACGCATCATGACCGCCCTTGCCGCGCTGATCCGGCGCGACATCAAAATCGCGCTGCGGGTGGGCGGCGGGGCCCTGATCGGCGTGCTGTTCTTCCTCACCGTGGTGGTGCTGATGCCGTTTGCGCTCGGTCCCGACCTTGCCCTGCTGTCGCGGCTGGGACCTGCGATCCTCTGGCTCGGCGCGTTGCTCGCAAGCCTGCTTACCCTTGACCGCCTGTTCATGGCCGACCACGAGGACGGCTCGCTCGATGTGATCGTGATGGGCCGCACCCCGCTGGAACTCACTTGTGCCGCCAAGGCGCTGGCGCACTGGCTGGCCGCCGGGCTGCCCCTGATCATCGCAACCCCGGTGCTGGGGCTTCTGCTCAACCTCGATGCACCGGCGACCTCGGCGGTGGCATTGACGCTGCTTGCGGGAACTCCGGCGCTGACCTTCACCGGCATGATCGGGGCTGCGCTTGCGGTCACCCTGCACCGCGGCGGATTGCTGCTGGCCGTGCTGGTGTTGCCGCTGTCGATCCCGGTGCTGATCTTCGGCGTCGCCGCCTCGCAGGCCGCCATCAGCGGGCCAGCGTCGTTCGGGGCGCCGTTTTCGATCCTGTGCGCGTTGTCGCTGGTGAGTTTCGTGATCGGACCGTTCGCGGCTGCCGCCAGCCTGCGGCACGGCCTGGACTGATGAAGCTGACCTGGACCGGGACAGCAACATTGATGCTGATCAACTCTTGCCGAGCGGACTTATGCTGATTGCCTGCAACGCCCTCGACCGCTAACAGGAAGCCATGACGCTGATCGACCTCGCCAATCCCACCAGGTTCCTGGCGTTGACCGCGCGGGTCCTCCCGTGGCTTGCGGGCGCGACCGCGGTGATACTCTTGATCGGCCTCTACCAATCGGCCATGGCTCCCGACGATTACCAGCAGGGCGCCACCGTGAAGATCATGTTCATCCATGTTCCCAATGCGTGGCTGTCGATGTTCATCTGGGGCGTGATGAGCATGGCATCGCTCGGCACCCTGGTGTGGCGGCATCCGCTCGCCGATGTTGCCGCCAAGGCCGCTGCCCCCATCGGCGCCGCCTTTACGTTCCTGGCGCTGGTGACGGGCTCGCTGTGGGGACGGCCGATGTGGGGCACCTATTGGGAATGGGATGCCCGGCTCACGTCGGTTCTGATCCTGTTCCTGATGTATCTCGGCGTGATGGCGCTGTGGCGGGCGGTCGAGGATCCCTCGCGCGCGGCGCGGGCGGCTGCGGTGCTGACCCTGGTCGGCGCCATCAACCTGCCGATCATCAAGTTTTCGGTCGATTGGTGGAACACGCTGCACCAGCCGGCCTCGGTGTTCCGGGCGGGCGGGCCGACACTCGACCGGGCCTTCCTGATTCCGCTCATGGTGATGGCGCTGGCATTCACCCTGTTGTTCCTGACGCTGCACATCGCGGCAATGCGCAACGAAATCCTGCGCCGGAGAGTGCGCGCCTTGCAGATGATGCAGGTGCGGGCATATTCGAGCGACGTGAAACCTGCCCGGCGCGAGGAAACCGCGTCGCTTTCGGCGTGAGGCAACATGTTCGGTCCCTACGCATACTTCATCGTGACATCCTATCTGGCGGCGGCGCTGGTGGTTGCGGTCCTGATCGCCTGGGTCGCGATCGACTACCGCAGCCAGACCCGGCGCCTGCGCAAACTCGAGCAAAGCGGCGTCGTCAGGCGGTCCGGGCGCAGCGCAACGGAGATGACATGACCGAACAAGCCGCAGCCGGGAGGGAGCCGCGAGGCCGCTCATGGCTGATGGCGGTGCCGCTGATCGCCTTCCTAAGCCTTGCCGCGCTGTTCTGGTTTCGCCTCGGCGACAGCGATCCATCGCGGATTCCCTCCGCCCTGATCGGCCATCCGGCGCCGCAGACCCCGCTGCCGCCGCTTGAGGGTCTTCTGAGCAACGGCGCGCAGGTGCCGGGGCTCGATCCCGCCGCGTTCAAGGGCAGGATCAGCGTGGTCAATGTCTGGGCGTCCTGGTGCATCCCCTGTCACGACGAAGCGCCGCTCCTCGACCTGCTCGCGAGGGACAAGCGGGTGCAGCTGATCGGCATCAACTACAAGGATACGCCGGACAATGCGCGGCGCTTCCTCGGCCGCTACGGCAATCCCTTCGCCTCCCTCGGCGTCGACGGCAACGGCCGCGCCGCGATCGAATGGGGCGTCTATGGCGTGCCCGAGACATTTTTCATCGGACGCGACGGCAAGATTTTCTACAAGCTGGTCGGCCCCATCACGCCCGACAACATCGACAGCGTGGTCAGGGCTGAGATCGACAAGGCGCTGAAGGCAGGGTCTTGATTCTTTACCTCTCCCCGTTCTTTGCGGGGAGAGCAGGCTTTGTCACCCCCTGCTCACATCGCCCGCCTCGGCTTCGCTCGACTCCAGCGATACCGGCTCCAGATGGTAGCGCTTGATCAGCGGCATCTGCGTGATCGCAAATCCCATGGTCAGCGGGATCACGCCGAATGCCTTGAACGCAACCCAGAAATTGGTGCTCTGGGTGCGCCATATCACCTCGTTGAGGATCGCCATCCCGAAAAAGAACAGCGCCCAGCGTACCGTCAGGACGCGCCAGCCGTGCGGCGTCAGGTTGAACATCTGGTCGAACATGATGGCGATAAAGGAGCGGCCGAACAGCAGCCCGCCGCCGAGCACCGCCGCAAACAGACCGTAGATGATGGTTGGCTTGACCTTGATGAAAGTCTCGTCATGCAGCACCAGCGTGAGCGTGCCGAACACCAGCACGATGATGCCGGTGACCAGCGCCATCACCGGTACGTGCCGGGTCACCAGATAGGAGGCGATCATGGCGGCGACGATCGCCACCATGAAAGCGGCGGTGGCAACGAACAGGTGAAATTTTGCGTTGACGCCGAAGAACACAAGCAATGGACCGAGTTCGGTCGCGAGCTTGAACAAAGGATGCGGCTGACTCTTGTCCATTTCATGCCTTCTGTTGCCGTCATCCCCCGTGGAAGGCGGGCGATGGCCGAGAAAATCTAGCCCTCGATGCCCGCGATGGCCTTCGCAAAATCCCTTGCGGTGAAAGGCGCGAGATCGTCGACGGCCTCGCCGACGCCGATGAAATGCACCGGCAGTTTGTGCTTCTCCGAAAGCGCCACCAGAATGCCGCCGCGCGCGGTACCGTCGAGCTTGGTCATGACCAGGCCGGTGACGCCGGCGGTGCGATGAAACGCCTCGACCTGCGACAGGGCGTTTTGTCCGACGGTGGCATCGAGCACCAGGAGCACCGCATGCGGCGCGGAAGGATCGACCTTCCTGATGACGCGAACGATCTTTTCCAGCTCGTTCATCAGTTCCGCCTTGTTCTGCAGCCGGCCTGCGGTGTCGATCAGGAGCACGTCGCGCCGTTGTTCCTTCGCCTCGCTCAGCGCGTTGAAGGCGAGGCTCGCGGAATCCGAGCCCTGGCTGCCGGCGGTGACGGGCGATCCGGTGCGCTCGCCCCAGATCTTCAATTGCTCGATGGCGGCGGCGCGAAAGGTATCGCCGGCGGCGAGCATCACCTTGCGGCCCTCGGCGGCGAATCTCGCCGCGAGCTTGCCGATGGTCGTGGTCTTGCCTGAGCCGTTGACGCCCACCACCAGGATCACGAACGGCCTGTGCGCGGTGTCGATCACCAGCGGCTTCGCCACCGGCGCCAGCACCTTTTCGACTTCGGTGGCCACCACGCTCTTGACTTCGTCGGCCGTGATCGCCTTGTCGTAGCGCCCGGCGCCGACCGCATCCGCAATGCGCGCCGCGACTTCGGTGCCGAGATCGGCGCGCAACAGCACGTCCTCGATGTCCTCGAGCATGGCGCGGTCGAGCTTGCGCCTGATGACAAGATCGGCCACGGCCGAACCGAGCGAAGCCGACGTGCGCTTCAGCCCGCTGGACAGCCGCCGCCACCAGCTCTGTTTGGGTGTCTCAGTCGTGGTGTCGTTCATGGTTAAGTGTGTTAGCTGGTCCTAGTGTCCCGGTTCTGGCTTTCGTATCATGTTGTGGTGAGCTCGTTTACGAATGCCAGAACCAAAGGGACACTAGCAAATAAAATTTCTAGTGCGGTTTTGGATTTGACATTCGCAATGAGGCCCCGCGGCAAATCCGAAACGGATGTCAAATCCACCGCACTAGCCGCAAACAAAGTTTTGTAAATTGCTCGACATTCCGGAACTGACCGCCGAAGAAATCCAGGCTCGCGTGCTCCACCGCGACGGACTGATGCTGGTGATCGACAAGCCGGCCGGCCTGCCGGTGCATCGCGGCCCGAAGGGCGGCGCGAACCTGGAATCCTCCTTCGATGCGCTGCGTTTCGGACTGCCGCGCCCTCCCGTGCTCGCCCATCGGCTGGACAAGGAGACGTCCGGCTGCCTGGTATTGGGGCGGCATCGCAAGGCAACGGCGTCGCTCGGGCTTTTGTTCAAACATGGCCGGATTGGCAAGACCTATTGGGCGGTGGTCGAGGGCGGGCCTGCCGAGGACGAAGGCGTCATCGATCTGCCGCTCGGTCGCCTCAACGCCGAGCGCGGCTGGTGGCAGAAGCCCGATGCGGACGGACAAAAGGCGATCACGAAGTGGCGGGTGCTGGGGCGAGGCAGCGGGCTCGCCTGGCTCGCGATGGAACCGGTCACCGGCCGCACCCATCAATTGCGCGTGCATGCGGCGGCCCAGGGCTGGCCGATCGTCGGCGACAACATTTACGGCAACGGCCCGCGCTTCGGCGAGCCGCGGCTGCATCTGCATTCCCGCGAACTGATCATTCCGATTTCGAAGAACAAGGAACCGGTGCGCGTGACCGCGCCCGCCCCTGCGCACATGCATGAGCGGCTCAAGGCGTGCGGGTGGCGCGGGGAATAGGGTTCCGAGGCGAGTCCCAAAGGCTACTGCTGTCCCCGCAAAAGCGGATAACAGCGGAATTAAACCGTCAGCCGCGCGCCGTCGTGGCCCTTGATTGCAAGCCGCCGCACCGCGCCGGGAGCTTCACCCGTAATCGCCACCGGCAAATAGTGCTCGGTGCGGCCCTGGCGATCGCTTTCGATCAAGACCTCGCGCATTGCGCCGGCCTCCGAGGCCAATCGCTTCCGTAGCGCCGCCTCTCCGGCCGCGCGCAGGCGTCTGGCGCGTTCCTTGATCTCGGGGCCTGGGACCTGTGGCATGCGGGCCGCCGGCGTGCCCGGCCGCGGGGAATACGGAAATACGTGGAGGAAGGTGAGGCCGCATTCCTCCACCAGATCGAGCGAGCGCGAAAACATCTCCTCGGTCTCGGTGGGGAAACCCGCGATGATGTCGGCGCCGAGCGCGATGCCCGGCCGCAACCGCTTGACCCGCGCGCAAAACTCGATCGCCTGGCTGCGCGAATGCCGCCGCTTCATCCGCTTCAGGATCAGGTCGTCGCCCGATTGCAGCGACAAATGCAGGTGCGGCATCAGCCGCTCGTCGTCCGCGATCACCTCGATCAGGTCGGAATCGGCTTCGATCGAATCGATCGACGAGATCCGCAAACGCTTCAGCTCGGGAACATGGCGCAGGATCTGCCTGGTCAATTGCCCGAGCCTTGGCGCGCCCGGGAGGTCCGCGCCGTAGCTCGTCAGATCGACACCCGTGAGCACGATCTCGGCATGACCGCGCCGGACCAGCCTGCGAACCTGCTCGACGACGGACCCCAAGGGCACCGAGCGCGAATTGCCGCGGCCGAACGGAATGATGCAGAAGGTGCAGCGGTGATCGCAGCCGTTCTGCACCTGCACGAAGACCCGCGGCAGCGTGCTTTGAAAGCCGTCAAGGAGATGCGGCGCCATCTCCCTGACCGCCATGATGTCGCTGACCGCGATCTTCTCGCTTGCGTCGGTGTCGAACGCGGCTCGCGCCGCGCGCCAAGCCTCTCCCCGCAGCTTGTCGTCATTGCCGATCACGCGATCGACCTCGGCCATGCGAGCGAACATCTTCGCCTGCGTCTGCGCCGCGCAGCCGGTGACGACGATGCGCGCGTCGGGCCGCTCGCGCTTCAGCCGCCGGATCGATTGCCGCGCCTGCGCGACCGCCTCGTTGGTGACGGCGCAGCTGTTGATGACGATGGTTTGCTGGAGCCCGGCGCTCTCCGCCTCGCGGGCGATCACCTCCGATTCGAAGGCATTGAGGCGGCAGCCGAAGGTGACGACGTCGACGCTCATCGCTTCAAGCGACGCTAGCGAACATGGCCGGGTCGAATCGGCCCTCATATTCGAAGCTCGCCGTCCCCGTCATCAGCACGTGATCATCGCGCTCGCGCCACTCGATCGAGAGATCGCCGCCCGGCAGGGCGATCTGCACGGTCCGATTGGCGCGCTTGAGCCGCGCCGCGGCAACCGCGGCGGCGCAGGCCGCCGAGCCGCAGGCCTTGGTCAGCCCCGCGCCGCGTTCCCAGGTGCGGATCGTGATGTGGTCGCGATCGACGATATGGGCGAGCGTGATGTTGGCGCGCTCCGGGAAGATCGGGTGATTTTCCAGCAGCGGCCCGACCCGGGAGAGATCGTAGGCATTGACATCGTCCACCCAGAAGATCGCATGCGGGTTGCCCATGCTGACCGCGGACGGCGAATGCAGCAGCGGCGCATCGATCGGCCCGACCTGCAACTCGATGTAGCGCGTGTCGCGAAATTCCTCGGCAAGCGGAATATCCTTCCAGCCGAATTTCGGCGCACCCATGTCGACGGTGTAGAGCCCGCTCGAAGGACCCTGCCAGCAATTCAACAGGCCGGCCTCGGTCTCGAAGGTCACCGCGGTCTGGCCGGTCTGTTCGAACAGCCGGCGCACCACGCAGCGCATGCCGTTGCCGCAGGCGCCGGCCTCCGACCCGTCGTTGTTGTAAATCCTGATGAACGCCTCGGTACCGGCCAGATGCGGCGGCTGCAGCACCATCAGCTGGTCATAGGGTATGTGCGCGGCCACCGCACGCGCATCCGCAGCCGACACCGCACCCGGCGCGTCGCGCAAATCGACCACGACGATCTCGTTGCCGATGCCGTTCATCTTGGCAAAGCTGCGGTTGGCGAGCGCGCTCATGAAAATATCCAATTTATGCCCGCCTTATATGGCGAAGGGTGAGCCATTGACCAGCCCGCCAGTGTCCCGGACCCCAGATAACCGATCTGTCATGGGACGAAATCGTGCTCCCCATGTTAGATAACGGCAAGACCGGGACGCCTTGGAGACATAACGAATGAATAACCGCATGTTCCGCCTCGCCTTGGCCGCGCTGATCGCGGCAGCCGCGGTGTCGCTGGGCCTCGGCCAGGCACTGGCGCAGTCGCCCGCGGCAACACCTGCCCCCGCTGCATCCCCAAGCCCGACGCCCGCGCCAGGCGAAACTCCGGCACCGGCCGCGAGCCCGTCGCCGGCTCCCGTTGCGCCGCCGGCCGCCGCGCAGAGCCCTGCGCCCGCGGCACCCGTCCAGGCTGCCGATCCCTTCGGCGAGGAGATCAATCTCGAAGCGAAGAAGGTGATGATCGCCAAGGGGACCGCAAACTGGGATTCGGCCTTCGACAGCCTGATGGACTCGGTCAAGGCGATGAACACGGTGCTCGACAAGCAGGGCGTCAAGCCATCGGGCAGTTTGATGATCGTGTATACGTCCACCGACGATACCGGCTTCAGCTATCTTGCCGAAATCCCCGTCGACCAGGATCTGAAGGACCTGGGCAAGGACATGAGCATGGGAAAATCGCCGGAAGGCAAGGCCCTGAAATTCGTCCATCGCGGCTCCTACGACAACATGGACAACACCTATGAGGCGATCACCAATCACCTCGACGACAAGAAACTGGAAGCCAAGGACACCTTCATCGAGGAATACATCACCGATCCCCTGAAGACCGCCGAGGACAAGCTGGTCATCAATGTCTATGTGCCGCTGAAATGAGGCCGATGAGCCGCCGCGCCGCGCTCGCTGCCGCCGCCATCGCTGGCCTGCTGCTCGGCGCGCCCGCGCTGGCGCAGCCGGAATTTCCGGCGGCGATTTCGGTCACCGGCGAAGCCAGCGTCGCGGCCCCGCCGGACCTCGCCCGGTTTGATGCCGGCGTCGCCTCGGACGGCAAGACGGCGCGAGAGGCGGCGGACGCCAACAACGCCGCGATCGGCAAGGTGCTGCTGGCGCTGAAGGGTGCCGGGGTCGAGGAAAAGGACTATCAGACCTCGCTGCTGGCGCTGCAGCCGCAATATGCGCCGAACCGCTCGGGGCCCTCGCCGATCACGGGCTATCGCGCCAGCAATCGCGTGACCATCAAGCTGCGCGACGTCGGCAAGGTCGCCACTGTAATCGACGCACTGGTCGCTGCCGGTGCCAACGACGTCGGCAATATCAGCTTCACTGTGTCGCAGCCCTCAAAACTTCTCGACGACGCCCGCGAAAAGGCTCTGGCCGACGCCCGCCGCAAAGCGGAGATCTACGCCAAAGCCGCCGGAGTGACCCTCGGCGCGCCGATATCCATCTCTGAAGGAGGCGCACCCGCCCCGGTGTTTCGCGCCAGGATGGTGGCCGCGCCGATGGCCACGTCCGCGCCGATCGCACAGGGCGAGGAGATGCTGTCAGTGACCGTCGACGTGACCTGGGCGATCAAGCAGGCGCAGTAGCCGGCGAGATTTCAAACACCTGCCCCGGCTTCAGGACGGCAAACCGCTCGCGCGGAATTCCTGCCGCATCCAGCGCGTCTCCCAATGCGACGACCGGCGCGTCGATCGCCTCGTCGGTGAGCTGAAACGTGCCGTGATGATGGGCGAGGGCCGCCTGGGCGCCGCAATCGGCCAGTGCCTTGACCGCGTCGGCCGGATTCATGTGCTGGTCGCGCATGAACCAGCGCGGTTCGTAGGCGCCGATCGGCAGGATAGCGAGCCGCAACGGTCCGTGCACCTCCGCCACGCGGCGGAAATGCCTGCCGTCGCCATAGCCGGAATCGCAGACGATGTAGATTTTCCCCACTGGGGTCTCCAGAACGAAGCTGGCCCACAGCGCCCGGTTGCGGTCGAACAGCCCGCGCGCCGACCAGTGCCGCGTCGGCACCAGGGTGACTGCGACGCCGCCGGAAAGTTCCACGCGGTCATGCCAGTCGAAGCCTTCCGCTTTAATCGCGCTGTCAGCTTCGCGCATGGTGAGGTCGTTACCGAGCGGGGTGATGACCCGCGGGCCGAATTTGCCTGCCAGCTTCGACAAGGTCGCCATGTCGAGGTGATCGTAATGGCCGTGCGACACCAGCACCGCGTCGATCTCGGGCAGCGCCTCGAAGGCGATACCGGGATGGTTGCGGCGCCTCGGCCCGGTCCAGGCGAAGGGCGAGGCGCGCGCCGACCACACGGGGTCGACCAGGATGTTCACGCTCGCGGTCTGGATCAGCCAGCTCACATGCCCGACGAAGGAGAGACGCACCTGGCTGCCGTCGACGCGGGCCGGCGGTATATCCGTAAACGGGCTTTCCGCCCATGTCGGCCATCTCGCGCGGGCGCGATTGCTGCCGAACTGCCAGCGCAGCAATTCGCGCAAGCTTTTCGGCGGAACGCCGTCGGGATCGAAGAAGCGCTCGCCGTCGAAATGATCGGTGGCGGGCCCGGAATAGGCTTTCGTGCGGCGGCGGGTCATTTCACCCCGATTGGCCTCAAAAATGCGGCTTCGGCAAGGAGGCAGGCCGACCGGTCAGGCGGCCCAAAACATCCATTCTGGCCGAGTTTCCTTGACTTTTGCGGCCTGCCGGAGTTTAAGGCAGCCCGTTCATCGGAAAGACGTCATCTTTTCGAGCCACCGCCCGGTCCAGCGAGGCCGGAGGTCAACGCCCGACAGCGCTGTGCGCCCTCGGGCGCGAAAGTGTTTGGAGCAGTGGTTTCCGTTCGCGCGGGAAAGCTTACGTCAGTCGTCATCGCCGGCAAAGGCACAAGGAAAAGCAGACGTGTTCGACAATCTGTCGGAAAAGCTGGGCGGCATTCTCGATCGGCTGACCGGACGAGGCTCGCTCTCGGAGGCCGACGTCGATGCGGCCATGCGCGAGGTGCGCCGCGCGCTGCTGGAAGCCGACGTCTCGCTCGAAGTGGTCAGAAGCTTCACCGATAAAGTCCGCGAGCAGGCGGTCGGCGCCACCGTGGTCAAATCGGTGACCCCCGGCCAGATGGTGGTGAAGATCGTCCATGACGAACTCGTCGCCACCCTCGGCTCCGACGGCCAGACCATCGATCTCAACGCCGTGCCCCCGGTTCCGATCATGATGGTCGGCCTGCAGGGCTCCGGCAAGACCACCACCACCGCAAAACTCGCCCGCCGGCTGACCCAGCGCGACAAGCGCAAGGTGCTGATGGCCTCGCTCGACGTCTACCGGCCGGCGGCGATGGAGCAGCTCGCCGTGCTGGGGCGCGATCTCGACATCGCGACGCTGCCGATCGTGGCGGGACAGAAGCCGGAGCAGATCGCGCGGCGCGCGCTCGAGGCGGGCAAGCTCGGCGGATACGACGTCGTGCTGCTCGATACCGCCGGCCGCACCACGCTGGACGAGGAGATGATGGCGGAAGCCGCCGCCATCAAGGCGACGGCCAATCCGCATGAAGTGCTTCTGGTCGCCGACGCCCTGACCGGCCAGGACGCGGTCAACCTGGCGCGCGCCTTCAATCAGCGCGTGGGACTGACCGGCATCGTGCTGACCCGCGTCGACGGCGACGGCCGCGGCGGTGCCGCGCTGTCGATGCGCGCGGTGACGGGCAAGCCGATCAAGCTGATCGGCACCGGTGAAAAGACCGACGCGCTGGAGGATTTCCACCCCTCCCGCATCGCCGGGCGCATTCTCGGCATGGGCGACGTGGTGTCGCTGGTGGAGAAGGCGGCGGCGAGCATCGACGCCGAAAAGGCCGCGCGCACCGCCGAGCGGATGCGCAAGGGCCAGTTCGACCTCAACGACATGCGCGAGCAACTGCTGCAGATGGCGAACATGGGCGGCATCAGCGGGCTGATGGGCATGATGCCCGGCATCGCCAAGATGAAGAACCAGATCGCCGCCGCGGGGCTCGACGACAGGATCATCAAGCGCCAGGTCGCCATCATCGATTCGATGACGCGCGACGAGCGGCGCCATCCCGATATTCTCAAGGCCAGCCGCAAGAAGCGCATTGCCGCCGGCTCCGGCCAGAGCGTCGAGTACGTCAACAAGCTCCTCAAGATGCACCGGAACATGGCCGACGTGATGAAGGCCATGGGTTCCGGCAAGCGCGGCCCGCTGGCGGGCATCGCGCAGGCGATGGGCTTTGGCGGCGGCATGCCCTCGCCCGAACAGATGAAGGCGATGGCTGAAAAAATGCCGGGCGGACTACCTGCCGGCCTGCCCAACCTTCCGAAGGACCTTCCCGCAGGACTGCGCGGCGGCTTGCCGAACCTCCCGGGTCTCACCGGGCTGAGCAACAAGCCGAACCTTCCCGGCCTCGGCGGCCTGCCCGGCTCGGGGAAGAAGAAATGAGCAAGCTCGTCCCCTCTCTTTCGTCATTCCGGGACGCGCGTCTTCGCGCGGGCCCGGAATCCATACTCCCGGCTGTGGTTATGGATTCCGGGTTCGCGACTTCGTTGCGCCCCGGAATGACGAACTAATCAAACACGCAAACCATACTTAGGAGAACCAAATGTCAGTCGTCATCCGCCTCGCACGCGCGGGCACCAAGAAGCGTCCGGTCTATCACGTCGTCGCCGCCGATTCGCGCTTTCCGCGCGACGGCCGCTTCATCGAGCGCCTTGGCTACTTCAATCCGCTGCTGCCGAAGGACAACGAGGGCCGGCTGAAGCTCGACATGGACAAGGTCAAGTCCTGGCTCGCCAAGGGAGCGCAGCCGTCGGATCGCGTGATGCGCTTCCTCGATGCCGCCGGCGTCAAGAAGCGCGAGAAGCGCAACAACCCGGAAAAGGCCGTGCCGCGCAAGGAGCGCAAGGCGCAGGCCGAAGCCGCCGCGAAGTCGGCGTAAGGCCGCCCGTCGCGGGTGAGCCCGGAAACCGAAAAGAAAGTCTGTGTCGCCCGCATCGGCGCCGCGCATGGCGTGCGCGGTGCCGTCAAGCTGTGGACGTTCACCGAAGATCCTTTCGCCGTGCAGCGCTACGGCCCGCTCGTCAGTAAGGACGGCTCGCGCCAGTTCGAGGTGGCGCAGGCGCGCCAAGCCAAGGGCCATCTGGTCGCGACGCTGAAGGGCATTGCGACCCGCGATGAGGCCGAGCGGCTGAATGGCACCGAACTGTATGTCGCGCGCGACAAATTGCCGGCGATCGATGCAGACGAGTTTTACCACGCCGACCTGGTCGGACTTGCAGCCGTCACCACCACGGGCGATCCACTCGGGCGCGTGATGGCGATCCACAATTTCGGGGCCGGCGACATTCTGGAGATCGCGCCGCCGCGAGGACCGACCCTGCTGCTGCCGTTCACGAACGCCGTGGTCCCCACCGTCGATATCGCCGGCGGCCGCGTGGTGATCGAGCTTCCCGGGGAGATCGAGGGCGACAAGCCGGACCTCTCCGGTCGTCCCCGCGAAGGCGGGGACCCATAGCCCCACACCTCTCGATCTTGGCCGGTGGAAGTTGATACCTTCCGTAACGACTTTCAGCAGTGGATATGGGCCCCGGATCGCACTCGCCTTCACTCGCTTGTCCAAAACGACAGTGAATTCTTGTCCATGACCTCCGACCCCACCATCTGGCGCACCACCATTCTGACCCTGTTTCCGGACATGTTTCCGGGTCCGCTCGGCGTCAGCCTCGCCGGCAGGGCGCTGGCCTCCGGCCTGTGGACCCTGGAGGTCCGCGACATCAGGGATTCCGCGACCGACCGGCATCGCAGCGTCGACGATACGCCGGCTGGCGGCGGTCCGGGCATGGTGTTGCGTGCCGACGTTCTGGCGGCGGCGATCGACGCGGCCACGCTGTCGTCCGACCGCCCGCGCCTGCTGATGAGCCCGCGCGGTCGGCCATTGACCCAGTCCAGGGTGAGGGAACTCGCGGCCGGCTCCGGCCCGCTGATTGTCTGCGGCCGGTTCGAAGGGGTCGACCAGCGCGTCATCGAGACGCGAGGGCTCGAGGAAATATCGATCGGCGATTACGTGCTTTCCGGCGGGGAAATCGCCGCTTTTGCGCTGATCGACGCCTGCGTGCGGCTGCTGCCGGGGGTCATGGGCAAGGCGGAATCAGCCGCCGAAGAGAGCTTTTCCGATTTCCTGCTGGAATACCCGCAATATACCCGCCCGCAAAACTTCGAGGGCCGGCTGATCCCCGACGTCCTGGTGTCCGGCGATCACGCCAAGGTCGCGGCTTGGCGGAGGCGGGAGGCCGAGGCCTTGACGCGGGCGCGGCGGCCGGATTTATGGGCCAATCGCGAAAAGCCGCCAAAAAACACGACAGACGGGTGACAAGCGGCCGCCTTTGCCTTATACGAGCGGCCAAATCCGCAAGTGACGACAGGATCAAGCGCGAGCCCCCCGTTGGCTGGGCGCGCAGCCGATGGAGAATTTCACGTGAACCTGATTCAGCAGCTCGAGAAAGAGCAATTCGACAAGCTTGCCGCCGGCAAGGATATCCCGGATTTCGGGCCTGGCGATACCGTCATCGTCAACGTCAAGGTGGTCGAAGGCGATCGCACCCGCGTGCAGGCCTATGAAGGCGTCTGCATCGGCCGCTCCGGCGGCGGGCTCAACGAGAGCTTCACCGTGCGCAAGATTTCCTACGGCGAGGGCGTGGAGCGCGTGTTCCCGCTGATGTCGCCGATGATCGACTCGATCAAGGTCGTGCGCCGCGGCAAGGTGCGCCGCGCCAAGCTGTTCTACCTGCGCAATCTGCGCGGCAAATCGGCCCGCATCGTCGAGAAGCAGGACCGCGCCACGGCCGTCGGCGAGTAACCGCCGCCAATCGGTTCGACAAAGCGCGGGTCCGCCCGCGCTTTTTTATTGCGGCGCCGTCATTGCATGCCAATGGGTCGCGCTTCGCGCCGGCTCGCGATGGCGCCGGCAACAGACGGATATCGCACTTCTGAACTTGCGTGCTATATAGGACGCAAATGGCCCTGGATCAGACCAGCATTGCTTGCCGGCGCATCGTGATCGACGATCGCTGCCGCCTGCCGGGCCGTTTCTTCGGACGCTTCGCGACCTCGGCGACCTCGGAACTTTTGCGCGCACTTTGATGCTGCGCCTTTCGGCCCGCCTGATTGCGCTCAATCCGCGCCGACCAAATCACACAACAATTGCTGGAGCTGACGCTCATGTCCAAACCGACCACGCTGTACGACAAAATCTGGAACGATCATCTGGTGCACGAGGCCGAAGACGGCACCTGCCTGATCTATATCGACCGCCATCTCGTCCACGAAGTCACCTCGCCGCAGGCTTTCGAAGGCCTGCGTGCCACGGGCCGCAAGGTGCGCGCCCCTGAAAAGACGCTCGCGGTGGTCGATCACAACGTTCCGACCACCGATCGGACGAAGCCCAATCCGGATCCGGAAAGCATCGAGCAGATGAGGGTGATGGCGGAGAACGCCAAACAATTCGGCATCGAATATTACAACGAGTTCGATCGGCGGCAGGGCATCGTGCACGTGATCGGCCCGGAGCAGGGATTTACGCTGCCCGGCACCACCATCGTCTGCGGCGACAGCCACACGTCTACTCACGGCGCGTTCGGCGCGCTCGCGCACGGCATCGGCACCTCGGAAGTCGAGCATGTGCTGGCGACGCAAACGCTGATCCAGAAGAAAGCCAAAAACATGCGCGCCATCGTCGACGGCAGATTGCCGGAGGGCGTGACGGGCAAGGACATCATCCTCGCGATCATCGGCGAGATCGGCACCGCGGGCGGCACCGGCTACGTGCTGGAATATGCCGGCGAGGCGATCCGCGGCCTCTCGATGGAGGGCCGCATGACCCTGTGCAACATGTCGATCGAGGGCGGCGCGCGCGCAGGCCTCGTCGCGCCGGACCAGAAGGCGTTCGATTTCCTGCGCGGCCGGCCGAAAGCGCCCAAGGGCGCCGATTGGGACGCCGCGATGCGCTACTGGGAAACCCTGCGCTCCGACGAGGGCGCGCATTTCGACCATGAGATCAGGCTCGATGCGGCAAAGCTGCCGCCGCTCGTCACCTGGGGCACCTCGCCCGAGGACGTCGCCTCGATCATCGGCGCCGTGCCCGATCCCGACAAAATCGAGGACGAGGCCAAGCGGCTCTCCAAGCACCGCGCGCTGAAGTACATGGGGCTGCAACCCGGCACCAAGATCACCGACATCAAGATCGACCGCGTGTTCATCGGCTCCTGCACCAACGGCCGGATCGAGGACCTGCGCGCGGCGGCAAAGATCGCCGAGGGCAAGACCGTCAACGCCAACGTCAATGCGATGGTGGTGCCCGGCTCGGGCCTCGTGAAGGAGCAGGCCGAAGCGGAGGGGCTGGACAAGATCTTTCTCAAAGCGGGCTTCGAATGGCGCGAGCCGGGCTGCTCGATGTGCCTTGCAATGAACCCCGACAAGCTGAAGCCCGAGGAGCGCTGCGCCTCCACCTCGAACCGCAACTTCGAGGGACGCCAGGGATTCAAGGGCCGCACCCACCTGGTTTCGCCTGCGATGGCCGCGGCGGCCGCAATCGCCGGGCATTTCGTCGATATCAGGGAGTGGCGCTAGATCAGGTGTGTGGCGCCAGGCGTTTCGCTCAAGCTCGCCGCACTTTGGCAACCAGTCCTTAAGCAACCGGGGGCACACTCCTCGCTTCGGGGCGCGGCGCTGCGGCCGAAGGAGCGATCGGTGGCCAACAAGCCTGAATTCGTCGACATGATCTCCGAGGCGACGCAGCAGAAGCGCCGCCGGGTCAAGCGCGCCGTGATCGAGTCCGATGTCAGGGAAGAGCGGCGGCTCAGCAACTGGCCGCCGGCCCGCTTCGCGCGGTGGCGGCTCGAGAACCTCACGCCATGGAGGCTGAAACTGCGATCCTGGAAATTCAAGGACTGGGTCTGAGCTCCAGCGCATGATCCGGAAAAGTGCGTAGCGGTTTTCCCTCGCGACAAACGCGAAGCGTTTGCGCGGAGATCATGCGCAAACAACAACTAAAGCACGGTGCCGATTAGACTTAAGGCCATCGCGCTTTGGGAGACCCGGGATAAAAAAGGGGCGCCTCATCAAGGCGCCCCTTTTCATGTCAGCTTTCGCCCCTTCCCTCAGTAATAGAGGCGGGACCAATGGCAGACACGGTGCCGACCGTGCTTGGTCTTGACGATCCGGCAGCGGCGCACCGGATAGCCTTCGTCGGGATAGTAATAGTCGGGATAATCGTAGCCGTAATAATACGGATAATAAAAGCCACCCCCGAAGAACGGACCACGCCAGCCGCCGTGCCAGCCGCCGCCACGAAAACCGCCGTGACCGAAACCACCGAAATGACCGCCGCCATGACCGCCGCGGACCTGTGTCAACAGGCCGTCGGAGGCGTATGTCGCCGATGGCGCGACACCGGGATTGATCGGCGACATCGCCGCAGCGGGTTGACCTGAGGCGACCGAGAGTGCCAGCAGCGCGGCCGCCGCGAGGCCGAGTCTGCGAACAAGTTTCAGACCGGGAAATGCAATCCTTATCATCGTGAATCCTTTTCTGGAGCAGGCGACGCAAAGCGCCCGGCCATCCGATGGCCGGGCGCTTTCTTCGCGCTGCTTTTCGGCCGCCCCCTCGCATTAAGAGGCGGAGAAGTGAACGTGCCATGAACGGCACGCGCACTCCGAACGCAGGGCCGGTATCCGCTTTTGCCGACTAAAGCGCGATCGCAGGACTAGTTTTGTCAAACGCGATGTCGCGCGAGCGGGCGCGGCGATCTTAATGCCGATGCCAGCGATGCCCACGGTGCCAGCGATGATGATGATGGCCCCAACGCACCTCGGTGGTCGCTCTCGAACCGTCCTGGACGGCTGCGGCAGCGGCGGGATTGCTCAGCGACGCCGCTTGCGCGCGCTCGGCCGGAGCGGCCAGCACAAACAATGCGCCGACGGCGGCAAGCCCAAGAATAGTCTTTAGCCGAATCCTCATTCCATTCATTTTAACGCTCCAATCAATATTGATTGCCTTGCGTTGCGCAGCGACTGTCGCCGCGACCCGCAAATGAAACTTAAAAGGAGTGTCTTGAATGCAGCGTGAACGACTGCGCTGCAAAGATGAACAGACTGCACGGCATCCGCCGCCCAGCGGCGGATGGTGATCCCTGTCTATTGTCTATGATGCATCAGCATTTGGTGTCGACGCCGGCTGCCGCCGAACGCGTTAGCCGGGACGCCAATGGCAACTCATGCGCGGCACGATCACCGTGCCGCTCGGCCGGTATTCCTGCGCGTAGAAGGCATTGCATTCGCGCACGGCGTTCGGACCCGGGAAGTAGCGTGGGTAGACCTCGGGCACGGCTTCATAGTTCGGATAGACCCGCAGCCGAGTCGGTGGTCGGCGAAGGTGGCGCGGCGCCGGCTCATCGGGTGGTGCCGCCTGCGCAACGCGGATGACCGATGGCGCGGTTTGGGCTTGTCCGGCCGCAGCAGCCGGTATGGAGGCGCAGACGCCCGCGAAAGCCATCAACCCCGCCGCCCCGATCCGCATCATTCCGCCCACCCAGTTTGACTTTCACAGTCGCTTGGCCGTTGTAACATCTGCATCCTGGGGCAGCTAGCCCTGTTACAAACCGGGGCGGGCGCACGCGGAACCAGCGCCAAGGAAGTGCCATGTGGACGACCCTGAAAGCCCCCTCGCTGGCCGAGATGGAAGCGATGGCGCTCGACATCTTTGGACGGCTGCCCGGGCACTTTCGCGACCTGTGCGAAGGCCTGATCATCCGCGTCGAGGATTTTCCGACCGACGAGGTGCTGGAGTAGATGGACGCGGAGAGCGAATTCGATCTGCTCGGCCTGTTCCACGGGGTCGGCCTGCCGCGTCAGAGCCATGGCGACATTGCGCGACTGCCGAACATGGTCTGGCTCTACCGCCGCCCGATCCTGGATTACTGGGCTGAACACGACGACGCGCTGGGGGATATCGTCCGCCACGTGCTGGTCCACGAGATTGGCCATCATTTCGGGCTTTCCGACGACGACATGGCCGCCGTCGAGACCACGACGGATTGAGGAATTCGCCCTTTATCGCCGGCCCCATTCGGGATAAACCACCTCACGTCCTGATATCGTTCAAACCATCCTTAAAGACGTGTGGCCATGGAAAAGTTCACCACGCTGGAAGGCGTCGCGGCGCCCTTGAAGATCATCAATGTCGACACCGACATGGTGATCCCGAAGCAATACCTGAAGACGATCAAGCGCACCGGACTCGGCAAGGGACTGTTCTCGGAACAGCGCTACAAGGACGACGGCAGCGAAAATCCGGATTTCATCCTCAACAAGCCCGCCTATCGCAACGCCAAGATCCTGGTCGCGGGCGATAATTTCGGCTGCGGTTCGAGCCGCGAGCACGCGCCCTGGGCGCTGCTCGATTTCGGCATCCGCTGCGTGATCTCGACCTCGTTCGGCGACATCTTCTACAACAACTGCTTCAAGAACGGCATTCTGCCGATCCGCGTGTCCCAGGCGGACCTCGACAAGCTGTTCGACGACGCCGAGCGCGGGGCGAACGCGACGCTGACCATCGATCTTCCCAATCAGGAAATCCGCGGTCCCGACGGCGGCAAGGTGAAGTTCGAGATCGATCCGTTCCGCAAGCATTGCCTGATCAACGGCCTCGACGATATCGGGCTCACCATGGAGAAGAAGGCGTCGATCGATGCCTATGAGGCGAAGGCCAAGCAAGAACGCGCCTGGGCCTGATCTCTCCGCGTCGGGTCAAAATCATCAAGTCAAGTGACGCGCATGCTGCCTGACGTCGTCACTTTCTGGCATGGCCCGCTGGACCGGCTGCGGCAGGTCTGCCTGAAGTCGCAACTCGCAGCCGGCCACAAGGTCACCGTCTACAGTTTCGATGCCATCCCGGGCCTGCCCGTCGGCGTCGCCAACGCGGACGCCGAAGCGGTGCTGCCGCACGCCTTCTCCGAAAAGCTGCGTCCCCCGCAGCCCGACGGCAGCTGGCGCGACTGGACCACGCTGCAATTCAGCGACTTCTTCCGCATGCGTCTGCTGGCAAGGCGCGCCGGTCTTTGGCTCGATGCCGACGTGCTGCTACTCAGACCCGTCGAACTCGATGCCGCAAAACCGTACTTCGCCTGGGAGCGGCCATTCCAGCTCGGCAATTCCGCTCTCTATCTGCCTTCGGACCACGCAATCGTCGCCGCCTTCGAGAAGCTGATGGCGCAGGACGAGCTGACCCCCGATTGGCTGGCGCTGCGGCATCGTCTGACCTTCGCGCTGCGCCGCCTGCGCGGCGAAACGAAGCGTCTGTCGGATGTTCGCGTCGCGATCTACGGCCCGGCTGCGCTGACCGCGCTGGCCCGCCGCCATGGTGAACTGCACGATGCGTTGCCCAGGCGAGCTTTCTACGCGGTGCATGCCGAACCGAAGCGCTTTTTCGAGCCCACGGATTTTTCCGCGCTGATTGCCGACCCCGACGTGATCGGGCTTCACATTTCGCCGAAGCGCCGCATCGACCAGCCGCCGGTTACCGGCAGCCTCTACGCCTGGGCCGCACAGCGGTTTGACTCGTGCTGAAGCGCGGCGCGAGCCGTTCCTCCAAGCTTTGCGAGGCGAACAAGGACTCGAAAACTCCGAGACGATCGATCCGATGGAACCCGGCGTAATTTGATCCATCGCAAGTCTGATCGGTATCGCCTGTGGTCCAATCAATTTGTTCCGCTTGCGACTGGAGGTGCGCCATGCCCGCCTACTGCAGGCCGTATTCCCGGCTTGATCTCTTGCTCGGCACATTCACCGAATGGCTCAAGCAGCGTTGCGAACTGAAGGAGCTGCACCGACTCGATCGCACCGATTTCGATCGCATCGCAAACGATCTGCGGGTGTCCCCGGATGACCTCGACGAATTGGTCCGCCACGGACCACATTCCGCCGACGAGCTGCCGAAAATGCTCAAGGCGCTTGGCATCAACGAGGTGGCGCTTGCAAACGTCGAGCCGCTGGTGGTGCGCGACATGGAGCGCGTCTGCGGGCTGTGCACTCGCAAGAGCAAATGCCACCGCGATCTCGTCGCCGGCACCGCAGCCGACCACTACACGAAATACTGCCTCAATGCCTCCACGATCTCTGAGATTCGCAGGAGTACCGGACGATAAGCCCGCGCCCTCGCGCTAGCTTCCCATCGCCGCGATCGCATCGGCGATCGTGATGGTGCGCTTCGCCATCTCGGCATGCAGGCGCTCCACCATCCGACCGTCGAGCTGAATCGCGCCCCGCGAGGCGTTCTCCGGCAAATCAAAGGCCGCGATGATCCTGCGCGCCTGCGCGACCTCTTCGGCCGGCGGCGTGAAGATCGCGTTGCAGGCCTCGATCTGGCCGGGATGGATCAGCGTCTTGCCGTCGAAACCAAGATCGCGGGCCTGCCGGCATTCCTGCGCAAAACCCTCGACATTCGAGAAATCGCTATAGGGTCCGTCGAGGATCTCGATGCCATGGGCTCGCGCCGCCAGAATGCAATGCGTGATCATCGGGATCATCGCGGCGCGACCCGGCAGCATCTTGATCCGCGTCTCCCGCGAAATATCGTTCGGACCGAACACGAAGCCGGCAAGCCGCGTCTTCGCATCGCGCGAGGCGGCCGCGAGCTGTTCGGCGTGCAGCACGGCGCACGCGGTCTCGATCATGGCCCACACCTTGATCGAAGCATCGGCGCCGACTTCGTCCAGCCGCGCGGCGATCGTGTTGAGATCGTCCACACTCGAAACCTTCGGCACCAGGATGCCGTCAGGCCGCGCGTGGCCGGCCATGGCGATGTCGTCGCGCCACCAGGACGTCTCCAGGCTGTTGACGCGAACCACGACTTCGCGCTTGCCAAACCCCCTGGCCGCGACGGCCGCCGCGATCTGATCCCGCGCCTTGGCCTTCGCGTCGGGCGCCACCGAATCCTCGAGATCGAGGATGAGGCCGTCGGCGGGCAGATTGCGTCCTTTTTCCAGCGCCCGTGCGTTGGAGCCCGGCATGAACAGGAGGCTGCGGCGCGGACGGGTCATGGCTTGCTTTCCTCCGCTCCCTCAGGCGAACGTCAAATCCAAAATGTCCCTTGACTGACATTCGTAAACGTCCGTCCCGAAAAAAGGGGCCAAATCCTAAAATCGGACCACTAGTGTCCCGGTTCTGACATTCGTATCATATCGCAGCGAGTCCCTTTTACGAATGTCAGAACCAAAGGGACACTGGCAACAATGACTTGCTGGTCCTTTGATCCTGACATTCGCAAACGTGGCTTCCGGATGGGATGCGAATGTTAGGATCGGACCACTAGCATTTCACCCGCCT
>Ga0265339_10000735_pt1 | contig 25337 bp, 20 predicted proteins | sample 4CB219metaG_FD_202085 | JGI IMG/M metagenome (GOLD analysis project Ga0265339, IMG submission 202085) | Rhizosphere microbial communities from Carex aquatilis grown in University of Washington, Seatle, WA, United States - 4-CB2-19 metaG | ecosystem: Host-associated > Plants > Roots >... | reverse complement strand
ACTCCACAAACTGCGCCAAACTCTCTTCCGAAAACCTCGAAGTTGTCATACAAGCAACTTCGGGCCTGCGCACGCCCCTTTAAAGTACCTTCAGTGGTTCAATCCATTTTCAAATGCGTTTGCCCTGGAGTTGCATCTGCAACCCACATCTATTCACTTGGGGGCGTGATACGATCTACTCTATTCCCGCCAAATCCAGTATTGACGGCTGAGAAGATCATGACGACAGATCAATTGTCAAAGGTCTCGCCCCCCAGGCGAAAGGGTCCGACATTTGTTGAGTTCGAACGAGTTTCGCACTGCGGCGAGCTCCTCATCGTCTTCTTTTATGCTGAAGCTTACGAAGAGGCTGTCAAGGCTCTCCTGAAGAGCGTGACGGACTCCGGCGAGTATGTCGGCCCCCTGCTCCTCGCCGGCATCTTCCTGGCTGTTACCGTTCGCTTTTTCATGGGGAATTTCTTTCACTTGTCCGATCCGCAGTGGGAGAAGACGTGGTCCCACGCTCCGGCAAGGATGCTCTATTATGTGGACTTCTTCTTCGTTCTACTAGAATCTCTCGCCATGATATTGCTCGGAAGTTATAACGCCGAGCATTCCAATGCATTTCAGCTCACCGGTACACTCATCGTGATTTCTGCCGTTGATGTGCTTTGGATCTGCGTCCAGCGCGTGCTAAAGAGAATCTGGGTAAAGTCGAGCCCGGTCCAGCTAAGTTGGGCCTGGTTGTGGTTGAATCTCACTACCCTTGCCTTGCAGGGCCTGGTGCTTTATGGTTTCCGCGCTCAGGCGCTCAACTCTACGATCCTGCTCGAATTAGGGATTATCAACTGGCTCGCATTTGCTGCGGATATCGTACTTACAAGCAGGATGGACCCATGGAAGAAGGAGAACGAATCGAGCGTGGAGCCCGAGGCGCCCTGCGACCGGCGTGAGGTTACTAAAGCGATACATCTCGATGATGATCGTTACATGAATTTGGCGTACGGCCAAGCCAAGAAAAGCTATGACGAAGGCGGATGTCCGATCGGCGCGGTCCTGATAGAGAATGCAACGGGCGAAATCGTGGGACAAGGGCATAATGGCCTCGTCCAGAAAGGCGACCCCACTCTACACGGTGAAATGGCTGCACTCCGCGCTGCCGGGCGGACGATCGACAGGCATGTCACCACCCTGTACACGACCCTGCAGCCCTGCTTCATGTGCGCGGGCGCTATTGCGCAGTTTGGGATTCCGCGCGTTGTTATCGGGGATGTTAAAAACGCGCCCAACCAGGAGACGATCCAGTTCCTGCGTTTGCGCGGCGTCGAAATCGTTGTCCTGGACCCCACTTCCCATCCAAGCGCCGCCGCCTGTACGGCACTGGTTACGCGCTTCAAGTCGGAGAAGCCGTCCCTTTGGAGCGAAGATTGGGGTGACGGCCGGAATCCTCATCTGCCGAAGGCTTGAGATCCAAACCTATAGTTCCCCAGTTGTTTCCCCAGTCAAGCCCGCGCGTTGACACCAATCTCCAGCACCCGTGCGTAAAATGCGATAACCTCATCCGGATCGTCGGTAATCAGAACGTTTGTTTCCAGCCAGGCAGGACCGCGGTGTGAACCCGCAATCACGTCCATCTGCCGCTTCAAATCGCTCCAGTAGTGGGTGGAATTCAACGACCCGAAAAACACCAGCGGACCGCGCTCGATGACCCCGAGCTTCATATCGGTTAATGTCAATCCTATCTCCTCCATGGTGCCGACTCCCCCAATGCAGAAGATATGAAAACTGGCAATGTCAAACCACCTTTGCCTGAAGTGCCTGGCTGTCCCCTGGAAGGTTTGATAAAACTGCACGGATTTTTGCATGTTCTGGTCAACCACCTCAAGGTAGTTTGACCCGGCCATCATCCCCAACTCATCTGCGATCTCCGCCGCCTGTTTCATGGCTCCTGGACCACCCCCAGTTAGCAACGCGATCTGCCCCGCAAAAAGCTCCTGCAACCTCTGTATAAGTACTTGCAGGCTTCGGAACTGTTCCATGGGGAGCGATAGCGTCGACCCATAAATGGCAAATACAAGTTTGGACATAAATGCTTCAACGTTACGGAACGGGACAAAGAACCCTCGTTGGCCTCTGTAAACGTGCAGCGCCGGCTCTTCAAAGAGCTCATTGAACCAGATCACCTCGAGACCAAAGGCGTCATAATCTGCCAGCCTGCCGTGGTCCCTGGCGGAAAGAAACGGGCCGTGCTCAAAAGACGCCTTCCGGAAGATCAGTTTATTGATGCGATTATCCTGGGCCGCCAGGCAGAGTTGAAGATGCTCAATATGGTTAGGAAAGTATTCCACCAGCACCGTGGCATCATTGGCCGGCGCTAGACCTTGCAGCAATTTGAAATTTTCCGACACTCGTTGCCTGTCTTTGACCGATGTTCTGAGGGACAGGACATTTGCGCCTGCCCCTTCGGCCGCATTTGCTGCCGGCGGCCTGCTCTGCAACAACGGCGCTCCCTCGAGATCGTTAATCACTGCGAACGGACGGTTCTCGTAGCTCGGCTGGCCCTGGTTGAAAGGCGCCGAGTGGAATAACTTCGAAAGGCTATGGAAATCTCCTGAAGACGCCGCCGTATCGCCCGGTGTCGTTGGCGGTACGCACATGCCATACCAGCACCGCTGAGGGGTGTGAATTTCATCCGCCTGATAAATGGACGCAAGGACATCCGGGTTTACGATGACCTGATTGGAGCGATTCGCAAACTCGAGAAACACGCGTGTACCGCGAGTAGTTACCGGATCGAGGATAACGGCGCCCAGATGCTGCCCGTGAGAACTCGATCGTGCGTCGAGGAGCACGAAATGGGAATGAAGGAACATTGTGCACGAGGTGATTACGCCGTCACCGGGCATCAAGACGATTGCGTCCACGTCCTTGCGCAACTGAAGCCGGTCCAGGATCAATTTGCCGTCGTCTCGCGTTAGAATCCCGAAGATCTCCTCCTGCCCGAGGTCTCCTGGAAGTTCATAGAGACAACGGTGCGGTCGAATGGTGACGTTACCTTCCGCGTCGATGGAAATTGGCGCCGGAAGCTGAAAGAGATGGTGGGTGGTCGCCTGGAATACCGCATCCCCAGTCAGCCGTTTGCCGGGATCGCAGAGCACCAGCCGGCCTACCGGCATTCCTCTGACGATCAATTCGCTTAGAAATCGCTTCGCGGGATATGCCTGCACCACGGCCTCAACCGTGGCTTCAAGATGTGCAGTTCGATTCTCAAGGCTCAACGGTGCGACGGGCCTGATATCGATTCCGAGCCGTGCGATGCGGCTGCGCATTACGAATCGTACATGCGGCCACAGCCCGTCACAGCGCTGGCGAAAAGAGTCCGGCAGCTCAAATGACAACCCGACCTTGACGACACCGTCTGCGACTTTTTCGGTACGCACTACCGTGCCGTCTTCTGTCTGGGGCGCCTCATACCTCGTAGTCTCAAGCGGGTTCACTGTTGGCCTCCTGCGCCGATTTCCAGTAAATGTTTCAATTGAGCTGATTCCACGTCATCACAGGGTATTGCTAACACCCGGTCAATAAGAACATCCGGTCGTGGAGTAATGATGAGTAACCTGGAGTAAATTCCGTTTCGCCTGATTTTCATATGGTGATGAGGAGAAGATCCAAATGCAGCCAGCGCCCCTTGGCTCCTTTCCTTGCGAGTATAAAGGCAGCAATGCCTTGGGGGGGCGACGCACACGTCCGGCAGCACCCGCACGCCCCGGGACGCCGAACACCACGAGACCTTGATCCATAGAGACGCAACTGGATTACGCAAAGCTGCCTGACGCAATCGGCTGGATTTGACCAAGCCTGAGCCAGCGTCGGCGATTGAGGCCGATCCCGACGATTCCCGGAAGGACCTGGGGCCGCGGCCCGGTCCGCATGAGCAGGCGCGCCCATGTACTCGCCGTCGCTGGCTGCCGCCCAGGGCCGGCGGAGGCGAACGCCCATCCACAAAAGTGGCATCCGGCCGGCGCGGCGCACGCCGTAGAATTGCAGGGAAAGGTCAGCCAACATGAAAGTTCCATTGCTTGATTTGAAGGCTCAGTATGCGGGCATCCGCGACGAAGTGATGCATGCGGTGAGCGAGGTGCTGGAGTCGCAGATGTGCATCCTGGGGCCGCGGGTGGAAGAGCTGGAGAAGAAGGTGGCGGCGCTGAGCGATTGCCGCTACGCGGTGGGCATGTCAAGCGGGACCGACGCGCTGCTGGCGGCGCTGATGGCGCTGGGGTTTGGCCCGGGCGACGAGGTGGTGACCACGCCGTTCACGTTTTTTGCCACCGCGGGGTGTGTGTCGCGCACGGGGGCGCTGCCGGTGTTTGTGGATATCGACCCGGGCACGTTCAACATCGATCCGGAGAGGATTGAAGCGGCGATCACGCCGAAGACCAAGGCCATTATGCCGGTGCATCTCTTCGGGCAGATGTGCGACATGGACCCGATTATGGAGATTGCCGGGCGGCACGGGATTCCGGTGATTGAGGACGCGGCGCAGGCCATCTCCGCGACCTACAAGGGGCGCAAGGCGGGGAGCGTGGGGGCGATCGGGTGCTTCAGCTTTTTCCCGTCAAAGAACCTGGGCGGCGCGGGCGATGGCGGGATGTGCGTGACCAACGATGCGCACCTGAACGAGATGCTGCTGCTGATGCGCTCGCATGGGTCAAAGCCGAAGTATTACCACAAGTACGTGGGGGGGAATTTCCGGCTTGATCCGCTTCAGGCGGCGGTGCTGCTGGTGAAGCTGCCGCACCTGGACGCGTGGTCTGCGGCGCGGCGGAGGAATGCGGCGCGGTACGATGCGGCGTTTGCGGGGAGCGCGGTGGTGACGCCGTTTATTCATCCGGATTGCGTGAGCATTTACAACCAGTACTCGATCCGCGTGCGGGGCCGGGATGCGCTGCGCAAGGCGCTTGCGGAAGCGGGCATTGGGACGGAGGTCTACTACCCGGTGCCGATGCATAAGCAGGAGTGCTTCCAAGGGCGATGCAGGGTGGTGGGGTCTCTGGATCAATCAGAGGCCGCGGCGAATGAGGTGTTGGCGCTGCCGATTTATCCCGAGCTGGCCGAGGAACAGATTGACTACGTGGCGCGGACGGTGGTTGAGAAGCAGGGATAAGGGACTGAGTAACTACCATTCGCTTGACGCAGAGCGGAATTCATTCCATTGTTATTGCGGCTCGTCCTGAAGAATGTTATCCGCTCGCAAGATTCTTGGCTTTGCCGCGCTGGCCGTGGGGTGCTGCGCGCTGCGGCCCGATGCTGCCGACCTGACGCCACCTGCGGGGCGCATGAAGGCGCTGCCGGCGCGCACCTTGTGGGTGTGGGAGCGGCCGGAGGACCTGAGCACTCTCGATCCGCGCACAACGGCGATTGCAACGCTGGACCGCACGGTGGTGCTGGGGCGCGGGGTCGCGATCATTCCGCGGCGGCAGTCTTACCTCTATCCCGCGGGCACTACGCGCATTGCCGTGGTGCGGATCGAGGCTCCGCGGGCGATTGATGCGGCGCTGGAGCCGGCCGCCGCTGACCTCATTCTGGAAACGCTGACGCAGGCGCCGGCTGCGCTCCAGATCGACTTTGACGCGCGGCGTTCACAGCGCGATTTCTACACCGCGCTGCTGCGGGATCTTCGGCGTCGCATGCCTGCGGCAATGCCGCTTTCAATCACTGCGCTGGCCTCGTGGTGCAGCAACGATGATTGGATTAGCCGTCTGCCGGTGGATGAGGCCGTGCCCATGCTGTTCCGGATGGAGCCGGACCGCCGCTCAGCGCCGCCGGACCTGCCGTGGTTCCGCATACGCGAGCCGCTGTGCCAGTCGTCGGTCGGCATCTCCACCCGCGAGCCCAGCCCCGTTCCCACCGCCGGTAAGCGCGTCTACATTTTTCCCGACCGCGGCTGGCACAACGACCTGCCCCTTGTTGACCACGCCGCATTTGCCCAGAGGACACTGCCATGAAGCGCCCGCTTTCGCTTGCTCCGTTGTTTGTCGCCATCGTATTTCCGTTTGTCAGCGTGCAGGCCTGCGGGCCGTTCTTTGAACCCGATATTTTCGTCCACAATCTTCATCCCGATCACCCGGCCGATTATGCGGCGGGAAAGCTGGGGATCCTGTTGCCCACTTACCCCCGCGCCGACCTCATCTTCGCGTGGCGGTACTTGAACGGCGCACCGCCCACGCGCGAAGAGCTGGAAGCGTATCAACCCACCTACGGCTTCGGCGAAACCGTCCCTGAAACGGACTCGGACAACAACGCTGTCAGGATGAAAGCCCCCGACGGCAGCCCCTACGCCGAGCCGCCCGGCCCCGCAGATGTGTGGCTCAAGGCGCGCAATAACTACGCGCCCGCTCCGCCTGAGGTTCACACGGTCAAGAACTACGGCGTGACTTATACAGCGGGCATGATTCTGGCCGGCTCCTACGATAACTGCCAGGGCGATGCCTTCCGCACCGCGGCGCTCACAGTGGACAGCCGCGCCAAGACGTGGGGCGCGAAGAGCCCCGAGGTTGCGGACTGGATTCGCGCGCAGGACGCTGTCTTCTCGAACTGTGGCGGGTCCGGCAACTCCGACTACCCTCCGCCCGGCACTCCCAAGATCACCCCCACGCAGCCCGCACCCGCATCCGGCAACGCACCCGCGCTGCTCCGCCAGGACCGCGCTTATCAGATTGCAGCCGCGCAGTTCTATGCCAGCCAGTTTGTGCCGGCGCGGGCCTCCTTCCAAGCCATCGCCGCCGACCCTGACTCGCCGTGGCGGGGCATTGCGGCTTACGTTGTGGCTCGCACGCTCATCCGCGACGCATTCCTCTCCGCGCCTCCCAATTCCGATAACGGCGGAGGGATGGCCGCGTTCGATCCCGCCCTGATGCGGCAGGCGCAGCAGCAGTTGGAGCGCATCCGCGACGAGCACCCGCCCGGCATCTCTGCGCATGCCATCCAGTCGCTGCTCAACCTGGTCCGTCTGCGCACGGAGCCCAAGGCGCGCCTGCGCGAGATCTCGGCCGCGCTTTCCAAGCCCGATGCCGACTTCAAGCAGGACCTTGACGACCTTACCTGGTATCTGGACATGAAGGCCGATTCTCTCCCCGTTCGCGAAGACACCGGGGACGAGGCATTTGACGTGCAGCGCGGGTCCGGCGGCTACCAGCCGCTCACGCCCGCAGAGAAGCAGCCCGGTTTTGAGCAGGCGCTGAAGGACCTCTCCGACCTGCGGTCCATCTCGCCGCTGATTGACTGGCTCATCACGTTCCAATCGCCGGCTGAGAGTGCGCACCGGCACGCATTGGAGGAATGGAAGCGCACCTCAAGCACAGCGTGGCTGGCCGCGGCCATCATGAAGGCCAAGGGCTCCGACGCCGCCACGCCCGACCTTCTGGAGGCCGCAGCCCGCGTTCCTGCCAGTTCGCCCGCGTGGCCCACCATCGCCTACCACCGCTTGCGGCTGCTGACTGACACCGGCCACGCCGCCCAGGCGCGAGCAGAGATCACGGCCGCCCTCCCCTCAATCCAGGCCCTGGCCTCGGACTCCGATCTCAATCTGTTTACCGGTCTGCGCATGCGGACCGCGACCACGCTCGAGGATGCGCTGACAGATGCCCCGCGCCGCATCCTGGACCGCACCTCTCAGCAACAGTCCTCGTTGGACGAGTGCCTGGACATCATGAAGGATCCCAAGCGCAAGTACGATTGCCGTGACGACAAGAGCCCGGTGGAGTTCAGCTCAGACGCCGCGAACCTCCTGAACGACGAGATGCCGCTGGCCACGCTGGCGCGGGCCGCGCAATCCGGCGCGTTGCCTCCGCGGCTGCGGCAGTCCGTGGCGATGACGGCCTGGGTGCGCGCGGTCCTGCTCAAGGACGAGTCCACGGCGGCACAGATGCTGCCGCTGCTGCCGGAGAAGCTGAAGGGCGAGGCCGGGGCCGGCGTGGGTTGGCATCCGCTGATGGCGCTGCTGCGCAATCCTGGTCTAAGGCCGTATCTCGATAGCGGCGTCCAGCGGTCTTACTCGTATGACTTTGTGGAGAGCTACAGCGATAACTGGTGGTGCGAGGACTGGTCCAGCCCTTATGGCGGCGGCTCCGGCGAGCCGGCAGGCTCAACGGCTGCCGTGTTTCTCACGGCCGAGGAACGCGCCGCGGCGGCGAAGCAGCTGGCGGATTTAAGGGCGCTGGGCAGCGCCGATGAGGTGCTGGGGGCGCAGGCCGTGGCGTACGTGAAGGATCATCCGCAGGACCCCGACGCGCCGGAGGCACTTTACCTGGTGCTCCGCATGATGCGCTACAGTTGCAGTCGCGATAACGGAACCGCGGAAGAGAAGGCGCGGGGAGATAGGGTGGCGTCGATTGCGAATGAAGCGGGGGCGCTGATGCGGCATCGGTATCCGACCAATGCGTGGACGAAGAAGGCTGCGCCGTATGTGTGGGTGAAGGATAAGAAGACTTCTCAGTGAGTAACGTCGTCGTTTCTCACGCTAACCGCAGAAAGCGCGGTTAGGATGGGGCACCCACGGAGGTGAGCGCCGATTCTCGTTGCCGTTACTCAGTTTTCAGTGGGTCGCTCGATGCGGTCGATCGCGAGCACCTCGACCGGAGCATCTGCGGGCTGGAGTTTTAGTCCAAGCTGCTCCTGAATCGCCGTGAACAGACCGGGGGCGTGATAAACTATCTCCCAGAGAGAGACTGTTTTTATGAAAAGGACGAAAGCGCAACAATCGGCGCAACTGTTCACGCCCGGAGAGGCGGCAGCGGTGGCCGGCGTTCCGGTGAAGGCCGTTTACAAGACGGCAGCGAAGCGGCTGCCCCGAGCGACAGTCGTGCGCCGTTCAGGACAGACGTTTCTGACGCCGGCAGCGATCGTTTGTATCCGGCTGGACTATGAACTGCCCAAGGATGTGCCGGTGAAAGTGCGCCGTTTTGTCTACGACAAGTTGCGGCAAGGACATTCCGGGCAAGTCGAATTCGGAGAGCGGATGTTCAGTTACATTGTGGATCCGCGGCCCGCGGCGGCCACAGTTGGGGAACGGATGCGCCGTTACCGGAAGGCAATGCGGATGATCGTCGAGAATCCGCAGATTCAGGGCGGGGCGGCGACATTCAAGGGGACGAGGTTGCCGGTGCATCAAGTGGCCGACTTGCTCAAGCAGGGCGTGCCGGAGAAGGAGTTGCGGGAGGACTATCCGAATCTGACAGTCGCAATGATCGAGGCGGCGCGAATTTTTGTCGAGGCCCATCCGCGCCGGGGACGCCCGCGCAAGCCCGCCTGGCGCAACTCCCCGCCAATCGAGACCGAGACGCTGCGGAGGCGCAGTGCTTGAGGCCGCCGCGCTTTCTTGTTGACGAGAATCTCTCAGTCTTTTTGCCCAAGACGGCCCATGCGCGCGGCTACGACGCAACGCATGTCAATCACCGCGGGCTGCATCAAGCCAAGGACTGGGAGATCCTCCAGGTGGCTCGAGAGGAGGACTGGATTCTGGTCACCAACAACGCCATCGAGTTCCGCGGCCGATATCGACGGCTCGAGGTCCACCCAGGGGTCGTTTTTCTGTTGCCCGCCATTAGCCGTGCCCAGCAGATCGAACTGTTCTCAGCGGCACTGGATGCAATTGAGCGGGCTCCCGACATTGTGAACACCGCGATGGATGTCGACTACGACGGCGGCTTCGTTCGGGTGAGGCGGTACCGGCTGCCATAACCGCCGGCATGGAGCCGTGCGAAGCTTCAGGCTGTGGGAGCGTTGTCATGGCGGGCTGGAACCGTTAAGATTGGCTGTTTGTCTGGAGCGATATGCAAGACGCGAAGAAGTTGAGCTTGATGCATCGGGAGCGGTATGGCGCGGAGCCGCGGGTGTTTGCGGCGCCGGGGCGGGTGAACCTGATTGGGGAGCATACCGATTACGCCGAGGGGTTTGTGATGCCGGCGGCGATTGACTTTGCCACGTTGGCGGGGATTTCTCCGCGGACGGACGGGAAGATCGCGATATGGGCGGAGAACTACGGCGAGGAGCGGGTGTTTGAGGCCGGGGCGCTGCCGGAAGAGCGGAGCGGGCACTGGAGCGACTACCCGGTGGGCGTGCTGAGGATGCTGGAGGAGGACGGGCACCGGATTCCGCCGTTAAGCCTGACGCTTTGGGGCGATGTGCCGCTGGGGTCGGGGCTGTCCAGCTCGGCGGCCGTGGAGGTGGCGACGGCGCTGGCGGCGGCGGATCTGGTGGGAGCGCAGTACGACGGACCGGGCTTGGCGCGGCTGTGCCAGCGGGCGGAGAACCGGTTTGTGGGCTCGAGCTGCGGCATCATGGACCAGTTTGTGAGCGTGAACGCCCGGGAGGGGTGTGCGCTGCTGCTGGATTGCAGGGACCTGAGCTACCGGCTGGCGCCCATTCCGGCGGACGTGGCGCTGGTGATTGCCAACACCATGGTGAGGCACGCGGTGACCGGCGGTGAGTATACGAGCCGGCGGGCGGAGGTGGAAGAGGCCGCTGCGGTGATCGGGCGGCACCGGCCTGAGGTGAAGTTCCTGCGTGACGCGACCGTGGAGGACCTGGAGCGCTGGGGCGGGGAGATGAGCCCGAATGCGCTGAAGCGGGCGCGGCACGTGATTACCGAAAACACGCGGACCGTCGCAGCCGCGGAAGCGCTGATTCAGAAAGACTTGCACGAGCTTGGGCGGCTGATAGCGGAGGCGCACTGGAGCTACAGCCGGGACTTTGAGGCGAGCTGCGAGGAGGCCGACGCCATGGTGGAACTGGCGCAGGGACTTCCCGGATTGATTGGAGCGCGCCTCACCGGCGGCGGGTTCGGCGGCTGCACGGTGAACCTGGTGGAAGCCCAGCAGGCTGAAGCATTTAGGGCGAGTCTGGGGGAGAGCTATCGGCTGCGGACGGGGATTGAGGCGCAGATCCACATTTGCCACGCCTCTGCCGGCGCTCATCGCGTGGAATGAGCGCATCCAACCGAACAGGTATCGACGGAGGCCGCATGGACCGTGCGAGAGGTCGCGGTTGTGCTGGAATAGAAGAAATGGGGCCGCGAACGGGCGGTTCGGGGGGACAACAAGGCTCCCGCCAATCCATCGTCTGCAGGAATGGGAACTGAGGGTGTTAAGGCTGGGCGAATCTTGCTAGAATCGGTGAGACATCTGACCGATTAGTAGTAATAGCAAAGCGCCCTTGCGGTGAGCCATGCTGCTTTTGAACGATGTGCAGGCTGCGGTCCAATAAGCTGGCGGCAAGCCGGAGGCGAATAAAGGAACTATGCCATCCACACAAACTAAGCCATTTTCCTATGAGACTTTCCCCACATCAGGACACGTAGCGTACTTCTCCATGGAGATTGCCATCAACCCGGAGATGCCGACGTACTCGGGTGGGTTGGGGGTCCTGGCCGGAGACACGCTGCGGTCGGCTGCGGACCTGGGCGTCCCGCTGGTTGCATTTACGCTGCTGCACCGGAAGGGGTATTTCCGGCAGCATCTGGATCAGGCGGGCCAGCAGACGGAAGACGTGCAACCGTGGAACCCGGCGGACTTCTGTACCGAAGATCCGGCGCGGGTGACGGTGGCCATCGAGGACCGGATTGTGACGGTGCGGGCGTGGCGGTATGACATGGTGGGCCGCAGCGGCCACGTGGTGCCTATCTACCTGCTGGACACGGACCTGGACGGGAATTCGGGGTGGGACCGCGGGCTGACAGATCACCTTTATGGGGGCGACACCAATTACCGGCTGCAGCAGGAGATTGTGCTCGGGATGGGCGGCCTCCGCATGGCCCATGCCCTGGGGCTGCATGTAAACGTGTACCACATGAATGAGGGGCACGCGGCGCTGCTGACGCTGGCGTTGCTGGAAAGCCAGTTGGGCGGCGGCCCGCTGAACGGCGCAACCAAATCCGACCTGGATGCAGTGCGCAACAAGTGCGTATTTACCACGCACACGCCGGTGCCGGCGGGGCACGACCGTTTCTCCACCGAACAGGCGATCCGGATCCTGGGCGGGGAGCGGACGGCGCGCCTGGAAAAGCTGCAGGTGTATCGCGACGGGTTGCTGAACATGACCCTGCTGGCGCTTCGCTTCTCACGCTATACCAATGGCGTGGCATTGCAGCACGGCAAGGTGTCGCGGGAGATGTTCCCGGAATTTACCATCGACTCAATCACCAACGGTGTGCACGCGCCCACGTGGGTATCGGAGCCGGTGCAGAGCATGCTGGACCAGCACATTCCGGCGTGGCGGCGCGACAATCTTTACCTGCGCAACGCCATTGACCTGCCGCTGGACGCGTTGCAGCAGGCCCATGCGCGAGCCAAGGAAACGCTGCTGGCCGAGGTGGCGTCGCGCACCGGACTGGTGCTGAATCCCAAGGTGCTGACCCTGGGATTTGCACGGCGCGTGGCCACCTACAAGCGCGCAGGGCTGATGTTTACCGATACGGACCGGCTGGTGAAGATTGCCCAGGCGGCCGGCGGGCTGCAGATTCTGTATGCGGGCAAGGCGCATCCCCACGACAATGACGGCAAGGCGCTGATCCGGGAGGTATTCGAGCGCTCGGCTCAGCTTTCGAGCGACATGCTGCGGATTGTGTACCTGGAGAACTACGACTGGGACCTGGGCGCGATGCTGACGGCGGGCGTGGACGTGTGGGTGAACACGCCGAAGCGGCCGTATGAGGCCTCCGGCACCAGCGGGATGAAGGCCGCGCTGAACGGCGTACCAAGCCTGTCCATCCTGGACGGCTGGTGGATTGAGGGCTGCATTGAAGGCGTGACGGGATGGGCCATCCCCGACGGGGCCAACAACGCTGAAGAAGCGGCGAACCTATACGACAAGCTGGAAAACACGGTGGTGCCGCTGTACTGCCACAATCCCGACGAGTGGACGCGAATGATGCGCACCACATTGGCGTTCAACGGATCGTTCTTCAACACCAACCGCATGGTGAAGCAGTACACGCGGAATGCGTATTACCCGGTGAAGCTGCTGGAGAATGTGCCGGTGGAAGAGGCGGTTTCAGCCGAAGAGCAGAACGTAGGCAGCAGGGAGTAGGGCGCTGCCGGGCGGTTCCCGAGGACGGAGAGGTAACCGCGCGATGGCCAGCAGCTCATCCGATGCCGCAAGCGGATGAAACGCCACCCCTCATTCCCGCTGGCCATCATCCCAGACACGATGAACACGCGAAACCGATGCCCCGCTTCTCATCCATTCGCCGATGAGCCGGCGAGAGGATGGGGCGCCCAAACTTATTGAGCGGGACTACTGGACAGCACCCTGGGGACGGAGGCGGCGAAGGTCGAGCGCGCAGGCCAGCGCGTTCAGGGCGGAGAGGCGCAGATTGTCTGTTGCAGCCCACAGCCAGAAACGGGAGGATTGCATGGGATTGCGGCCTTCCTGCACCGGACGCAGCCGCACCAGGATGTCGTTCTGCCCCGTGGCGGCCAGATTCGACGGAGAATCCGTGTCCTCCAGGACAAGGTCAACGTGTTCGCCGCCGAGAGCTTCTTCAAGGATGGCAATCTCCACGGAGCGGTCGAGCTCGAGCGCGATGGAGAAGGCGTGACCGTGGAAGACAGGCGCGGCAATGAGCTGAAGCGCGAGCGCAGGCAGGCGGCCGCGGCCCAGGGATGAGTAGTCGCGACGGATGCGGGCTTCAAGTTCGGGCAGGCTGGCCCGGGCGCTTTCGCCCATGCCGGAGAGCAGATTGAAGGCCGCCTGGGCGTCGTAGATGGCGCGGGGCATGGCCTGGAAGCTGAGCAGGTTCACGGTCTGCTGGTGCAGCTCGTCCATGGCGGTCTGGCCGAACTCACTGGCCGGGACGAGCATGGTAACCGCAGCGGTGCGCACCGGGGCAGCCTGCTGAATCCGGCCGAGGAGAAGCGCGAATGCCAGCGCCGCCGGATGCGCCGGCACGGTAGCTGGCGTGAGCAGATCCGCCGGAGGGGTGTCGGTTTCCAGCCAGGGGGCGCGAATTAGGACGCCGGGCTCGCTTTCAAGCACGCCGGAAAGGTCGAGAACGGTTGAGCCGGCGAGCAGGGCGTTCTTCCAAAAATTCAGGGTCATCTCCCGCGAGCCGCAGAAGAAGGCAAAGTCAATCTTGTCCCAGGAGTCGGAGAGGATGGGCTGGATGAAGGTGATCTCGTCGCCCACCTGGTCAAGCTGGCCCTGGGCGGCCGCGTCGTCAAGCAGGATAAATGAAGCCGTGGCCAGGGGCGAGTCGCCAATGGCGTCTTTGAGTTCCTTGCCGAGGAGAGTGGATGCGCCAGCAATAGCGATGCGGTACACGGGCTTCCTTTACTGCGACAACTACGGGGTCCGCGGATCTGCGTCCGTGGAACGGGTGGGGTGGAGGCGGTAGCGCCGGCGCCGCGACCAGGAGTAAGCCGCGCGCGCCCAAATGCCGGAGAACATGTACACGAGCGCGATGCAGAAGAAGACGGGGCCGGAGAACCGCACAATGAGGAACAGCATGATGGCCAGCAGAAGGAGAATCTGCGAAGGATGACTACGGGAGAAACTGATCTCCTTGCCGGACCAGAAGCGCCAGGTGCTGACCATGAGGAATCCGCAGGTGCCGACGAGGACAAGCCAGATGATGGCGATCCACCAGGCGGGGTTGGGGATGCCGTTGAAGAAATGCACGCTGGCGGCGATGATGCCGGCGGCGGCGGGGATGGGCATGCCGACAAAGTACTTGCGGTCAGGGCGGCCGGGATTGCGCGGCACGGGGTTGTGGCTGATGTTGAAGCGCGCCAGCCGGGAGGCGCCGCCGATAAGGAAAAGGAAGCAGACAAACGGCCCCAGATGCTGGAGGTTTTCGCGCAGGAGCGGATTCTCAGAGGTGGGCAGGAAATAAAAGCCCCAGATGAAGGCGAGGAGACTGGGGGCGACGCCGAAGGTGATCACGTCAGCCAGCGAATCGAGCTCCTTGCCGAATTCGCTGACGGTGTTGGTCATGCGCGCGATGCGGCCGTCAAGCGCGTCAAAGGGGATGGCGATGAGGATGGCCAGCGCGGCCCGGTTGAGGTGGACCTGCGCATTGGCGTTGGCGGCGATTGAGGCGATGCTCTCGGTAATAGAGAAATAGCCGAATGCGATGTTGCCCACGGTGAAGAGCGAGGGCAGGAGGAACATTCCGCGGCGAAAGCGCGCTCTGGCCTGAGCGCGCGCGCGGGAATCGTGGCCGTTCACCGCAGGTCTCCTTGCTGGTCATCGGGTTCGGCATGGGCCCCGGCGGAGCGCAGTTGTTGGGGCCTGCCCGCAGCTCCGGCGCCGGCCATCATCACGGCGAGGACGCTGGAGCCCCCCCTCACGCGCTGGCCGACCTTGACCTGGAGCTCGGCTTCGGCAGGGATCAGAACATCGACGCGCGAGCCGAACTTGATTAGGCCCACGCGCTGGCCGCGCTCCACGCGATCGCCCTCGCGGTGCGGGAAAACAATCCGCCGGGCGATAAGGCCCGCGATCTGCTTGAACGTGACCTCAATGCCTTCGCCGCGCATGGTCACAATATTTTGTTCGTTCTGGTCGGCGGAGGCCGGGTTCATTGCGTTCAGGTACTTGCCTTTTTGATATTGCACTCGGCTCAGGACGCCGGCGATGGGGGCGCGGTTCACGTGCACATCAAAGACGTTAAGGAAGATGCTGATGCGCTGGCGCGGGCCGTTAGGCGTGGAAAGCGCGATAGTTTCCGTCACCAGGCCGTCGCCGGGGGAGACGATGAGACCGGGATCTCCAGGGATGGCGCGCCGCGGATCGCGGAAGAACCAGAGGAAGAAGGCAGCCAGGACCAGCGGAGGAATCGCCCACCATCCGCTGCGCGTCACCCACACAAGCAGGGCGGCAATCGCCGACAGGCTGACACCGTAGATGTAACCGTCACGCACCATCTTCAGAAAAAGCCTCCGCGCCGGTTCCTGGACGGCAACGGGCGGGGCAGGCTCCTTCGATTATACGGTTGTTCACGATTGGCAAGGGCATGGAGAAGACACACTTGACGCGCAGGGGCAGAATTGCACGCCACTCCGTCTCGACCCTGACCTTCTTCCGCCTCTGCAGCGGAGCTACGCCATTACCGCCTGGCGGCGCTCGAGGGCGTATATGAGGTCCTTGGCATGAAGTTTCAGCTTCTTCAGCCGAACTTCTTCGAGCTGTTCGTCATCGGAAAGATACGGTTTTTGAACCAGTTCTTCCAACCGCTGAGCGTAGCGACGGTGCTCGCCGTGCAGACGATCTATTTCTTCGCTCAGCGGATCGTGAATTTCGTCCATCTTGCCCTCCATCTATGTCCGAACATTAACAAATAGCTCCGGAACCGTCGAGTTGGCAAGCGGGAATTTATGGGGAAGGCGGCTGGGGTAATTGAATTGTGCGAGAACGCTGCAAATGTGATGCAAATCACAACACAGAAAAGCGCCGGAAGCCCTTAACCCCTCAAGTGGCCGCCACCCAGTCCACCGTCAGCTCCGTCAGCTGCCCGTTGGTAAAGACCGCCCTGATCGATTCCGACTGCCAGTAGGTCCCATAATCCTCGCGGATTTCGGCTTCGCTTTGCTCTGGATGGGATTTGAGAATCTGGGCCAGATCCTTGGCGCTCGTCTTCTTTTCCATCTCGAAATCCCAAAAGAGCTTTTCTGTAGCTGCTTTCGTGCTCCGTGACCGCCGCGTCGGTAGGCCTAATGCCGAGATAATGTCCTGGGAGCTCATTCCAAGGTGGATTCCAGCCTGAGTAGCGATTCCGCGGGTGATCGAGGGGGACCGGCGGCAAAACTCACCCTTTTTCAGCGGTCCAGCCCCGGCGGCCAAAGTGAAGTAAAAATCCATCTCACCCCTGCCGAAGAACAGCCGCGTGTTTTCCCCCGGATTACTGGACCGATAACAGACAAGTTCGTCGTAGTCCCCGGCATCTCCGGGAGCTGCGGATTCTATCTTTCCGAGTCTCCGCGCGGCCTGCGCCGGCGGGTCTTCCCTCCCCATGAGATCGACCCCGGCAATGCGGAAGTTCGCGGCCGGAAGCTCACCGTGCTGCTCACGAAATTTCCTACCCTTCTCGTCCTCAGCATAGGTATCGGTCTTGCCGGGGGGCGCGATCCCGGGCTGCTGTTGACCGGAGAAACGGTTCACAGCGAGGCACAGCGGAAGAGCAGTCAATAGAAGTCGAAGGCGAATCCGTGATTGCCACATGATTGTTTGCCAACAATTATGCGCCCATACGCATGACAATGGCGTCTTCAGGCGGATCGGCGTAGTACGCCTTGCGGCAGCCGGACTCCGCGAACCCAAGCGAGCGGTAGAGGCTGCGGGCGGGTAAGTTGGAGGCGCGCACCTCAAGAAAGAGCGTCCGGACGGCCCGCTCACCCAGGTGCGCGGCCAGACGACTGAACAGCGAGCGGGCTACTCCCTGGCGCTGGAACCGGGGTGCGACGGCGATGGATTCGAGCTCTGATTCTGACCCCACGATGGAGGCGATGGCGAAGCCGGCCAGTGCGCCGTCGGAGTCTTCGGCCACAAGCGCGATCCGCTCGGGCTGGCTGACAGGATGCAGCGCGACCTGGTAAGTGCTTTGGGGCCAATGCGGTGCGGCGGGCAACAGGTCAGCCAGTGCCGTGACGGCGGGAATATCCGCCGGCATCATGGCCCGGATGCGCAGCTCGGCGCTCATCGGGCCGGGCTCCCGCCGGATTCCGCCGAACGGCCCTTCTCGCCGAAGATTTCGGCGTCGGAACGGCGGAGGTAGTGCCCGTCGAGGAGGGCTACGTCGTCGAAGTCGCCGCTAGCGATCCGCGCCACGGCCAAGCGAAGCGCGTCAGAGGCATTCGGCTCGGCAACCCTGACCAGTTCAGCCACGGGCCATGCGGCGGCCAGCAGGGCTTCCGCGCTCGGATCGCACACTGCAACCCGGGCCGACTGGCCGAGTGCGGCAAGGTCCTCCGCCCCGGCCAGCAATTCCCGCTCGCCCAGGCGCAGATAGATTTCATGCCGGTGTGCATCCAGGGCGGCATTGGCGACACCGGCATCGGCGGCGAGCACGCCCAGGCGGCTTAAAGCGATCACGGGAATGCCCGCGCCCTCAGCCAGGCCCTTGGCCGCGCTCAGGCCCACGCGCACGCCGGTAAAGCTCCCCGGGCCATTGACGACGACGAGCGCGCCGATCTCCCGCAAACGAACTCCATTCGCCTTGAGGAGCGCTTCAACGGCCGCAACCAGCGTAGCCGAGTAGGTGCGGCCCTCCAGCGTCGCCTCACTCAGAACCTGCATGGCGGAATCGGCGAGGCGAGCGAGGGCAACAGAGCCGGTGGGCCCGCAGGTGTCAATGCCGAGCAACAGCATCCCACCGACTTCGGCTCGGTTCTCAATTGGCGTGCCCATTCAATCCATTGTTCACCATCGAATCGGGCTCACGCGCTCACTGCTGCGCCTGCTGCACGGTTACGGTGAGGTCCCAGGTAGCGCCGTCCTTGGTCACATGAATTGTCTGGTTCACTGGCTCGGCCTGGCCGTTGGTCCAGTTCAGATGAACGCTGTTCATCGAGCTGGATAGCTGGCTGAAATTATTCGCCTGCGGAACCACGACGCCGGCGCTGGCCATGCTGCCCTGCGCCTGCGCCAGCGCCCGCTTCTGCATGTCTGCGATCACTGCCTGCCCCGCCGGCCCCATGAGCCAGCCCACGTCGCTCTTGTGCGCCTCAATCTGCGCTTTGTCCTGGTCCATGGCCGCAGTACTGCTGCTGGAGGACGATGAGGAACTGGCGGCGCCCGGCACGGAAGGCGCGCCGCCGGTGACCGCATTGGTGGCCGAAGAATTCACTTCGTTGGCTGCGATCACCGAGGACAAAAACGATAGCAACAACGTTGTCTTCTGCGTGTGTCCCAGCGCCGTCACTTCTTCCTGGGGCACGGTCATACCTGCCAGCGGAGCCTGGAACAGCGGCTGCGGATCACACAGGGTCACCTGCGGGGGCTGCTTGATGGTGGCCATGTACTGGTGCGAGCTGGAAAGCGTTACCGGGATTTGCCTGGTGCCCCCGTTGGCCTGGTGATCGATTGACACCATGTCCCACGAGGCCACGTTGACTGACATCTGGCCGCCATTCTCCCATTTCGGCGTGTAGCAACTGTGGCCCAGGTCCAGGTCCAGCTTCATTTTGGCCTTGCCCGTCCAGGTCGCGTTCAGGTGCGACCCGTCACTCCCTACCGTCGTGACCTTCAGATTCATGTTCACGTTGAATGTCATCAGCTTGTCCATCTTCTCGATGGTCTTCTGAAACTGGTCCATGTTCGTCGACGGACCGCCCAGCAGCTCCGTGTCCCGGTAAAGCTCCGCATACACCGGGCACAGGTTGTACTGGTGCCCGCTCAGCACCTTGGTTTCAATGTCGTCCACAATGGAAGCCGTCCACGTGCTCACGTATTGCATGGTCTGGCTGTCCGATTGACTGCTTCCCGACTGGATGGCGACCAGCAGGATGCCGTCCCGGCCCGCCTTGAGCAGGAACATGATCCCCGCATACGCCATCTTGGAGTTTTTGTCGTAGCTTTTGGCCATCTCATAGCTCTTCTGCATCAGCCGATTGCCGATGGCCGCCAGCGCCTGGTTGATGGCACTCTCATTGAATTGGCCCAGCGCCTTTTCCGCGGCCGGCGTCAGCGTGCCCGCCGGCAGTTGCTGGTAGAGCCCCGCCTGGTGGGCAATCGCCGTCAACTCCGCGGCCTTGGCCACCTCAGGATTCTCTGAGGCTGTCACCCACGCGGCAACCTGCGCCTCGCCCTGTGTCGGGGTGTTGTCTCCGCACAAATGGCACGGGAAATCCACCACTGGCGGCACCGGCGCCGGCGACTTGGGCGCGTGGTTCGCCCAGTCCAGATCCGCGTTCAGCTTCTTTATGTTTGAAGTCGCCCAGAAGATAACTTCCGCGCTCTTCTGCGAGTCATAGTTCGGGTACGCGGCCGCGCTCGCATTAAGCGCCAGGCAAATCAGCACCACGCCCGCCACTCGCCCGGCCAGCCTCCGGTTTCCCCAGCCAGCAGCGGTCATTCGCGTTGGGTTGTAGTTTGGAGAAGTGAAACGCTTTCCCAAGACACGCATCGCAGGACCTCTCTATCGCTTGCCACGCCACGGCACACATCGGGATGCGCTGCGGTGCTGGAGGCCCGTGCATCTCTTCCGGCGTTAATCGCGGTGTGACGATTTGCGGTAGTATACGGGGCCTGGTACACGAAGAGCATCAGGATTCTTCCCTGCACCCCGCAGCGGACACGCTTCGGCTAATCTGGAATGAGCAGCATCTTCCGGCAATCCCAACAGCCTATCAGAGGAGCAGACCCTTGGCGGCCGCGGCGGCAACCCTCACCTTCCATGACACGTGGCGGCCGCGCGCCAATCCGTGGGCCATTGCCCTCACCGTGACGATGGCCACGTTCATGGAGGCGCTGGACAGCTCCATTGCCAACGTGGCTATGCAGCACATTGCAGGCACGCTCTCCGCAACTCAGGACGAAGCCACCTGGGTGCTCACCAGCTACCTGGTGGCCAACGCCATGGTGCTGCCCATCTCTGGCTGGATCGCCAACCGCATCGGGCGCAAGCGCTTTTACATGACGTGCGTGTTTCTCTTCACGGTCTGCTCGCTGTTGTGCGGGCTGGCGCCGTCACTGGGCATCCTGGTGTTCTTCCGCGTGCTGCAGGGCGCGGCGGGCGGCGGCTTGCAGCCCAGCGAGCAGGCCATCCTGGCCGACACCTTCCGGCCGGAGAAGCGCTCCATGGCGTTTGCGGTTTACGGCGTGGCTGTGGTCATGGCGCCGGCCATCGGGCCCACGGTCGGCGGCTGGATCATCGACAACTACTCATGGCGCTGGATCTTCTTCCTCAACATTCCGGTGGGGATTCTGTCGCTGATTCTGAGCAACCGCATGGTGGAGGACCCGCCCTACCTGGCCGAGGTAAGGAAAAAGCGCGAGGGGATCGATGGATGGGGACTGGGCCTGCTGATTGTGGCCATCGGCGCGCTGCAAATCATGCTGGACAAGGGCCAGGAGGACGACTGGTTTTCTTCGCGGTTCATCGTTTCGTGCACTGTGATCGCCGCGGTCGGGCTCGCCCTGTTTATTTACCGTGAACTCCATGTGGAGCATCCCGTCCTCGATCTGCGCCTCTACATGCAGCGCAACGTGGGCATGACGCAGCTGGTCCTGTTCATGGTCGGGCTGTCGCTGTACACATCCACGGTGTTCGTTCCGCTGTTCCTGCAGGAGCTGATGGGCTACACCGCGCGGCAGGCGGGAATGGCGGTTTCAAGCGGGGCGCTCGTGCTCATGTTTCTGTTTCCGCTGGCCGGGATGTTCGCGCCCAGGTTCGACGCGCGCATGCTGGTTTCAATCGGGTTCATCATCACCACCATTGGGCTGATCCGGATGGCCAACCTGAACCTTCAGGTCAGTTTCTGGCAGGCGGTAAGCTGGCGCGCGTTCATCGCGCTGGGCCTGCCGTTCCTGTTTATCCCCATCAACATTCTTTGCTACGCGGGAATACCGCAGCACAAGAACAACGAGATCAGCGGCATGAGCGCGCTAAGCCGCAACCTGGGCGGGAGCGTGGGAATCAGCTTTATGACCACCATGCTGGCGCGGCTGACGCAGCGGCACCTGGCGTTCCTCGGCGCCAACGCCACACCCGGCAACGGGCCGTTTGAAGCCATGCGCTCTGGGATCGCCGGGGCCCTGCAACAGCGCACCGGAATTGCGCAGCCGGATGCCATCTACCGCGCCGGTGCGCAGATCTACGGCATGGCGCAGCGCCAGGCACGGCTGCTGGCCTATGTGGACGTGATCTGGATCTTTGTCATCATCACAGTGATCCTGGTGCCGCTGCCGTTCCTGATGCGCCGGCCGCCAAAGGCCACCAGATCCATTGCGGCACATTGAAACCTGCTGCACAAAGGCTGTAACTCCTCGATCCAGCCACCTTGTTGCCGCGCAAACTCGCAGATAACTCACCAGAAATCCTCAGCTTCCCGGCAGAATGTTCTTGACAAGCTCCTGTTGCCGGGGAAGAATCAGGTTGCTCCCCACACCGCTGACACCATCGATGGGTGAGGCAGTTTGTCTGCCGTCCTTCATTCCCCTGACTGCGCAGTAACTCAACTTCTCACTGGACTTACCAGCGCGTCGTGCCATTCGGCCCGCGTCAGCCCGCGCGTTCGTCGGCGCCGGCGGCAGGCCAATTGGCAGTCCAGCTCTTGCCTTGGGGGGAACTGACTCGTGTCTCGATTTAGCGATTACCGGGTGCAGGCGCCTGTGCGCACTGTACCTTCCAAGTTACCCGGCATCGATTGGAAATCGGTGGGCGCGCAGGCGCCAGCGCCGGTACAGATCGACTACAAGGGCCCCACTGCCCCGCTGCCCGCGGCAGATGTGGTCATGTTCACATGGACCGACTCCGAATGGTCGGCCATGGATCACGTTTATCTGCACAGCACTACGGCCGGCGACACCCAGTCCACTGAGCTGATTCACAAGTGGCTGCTTTACACCAAAGATGCGCCTTCGGGAACGACGCCCGGCGGAGATCTGTGGGGCTACTACCAGCTTGTGGACTTCGCCGGGAGCGGCGCGGGCGCGAAGAAGAAGCGCGTGCTGCTGTTCAAGGCGGACGCGCACCTCTCGCACTCGCCGTGGCTCGCCGGGCTGGTCACGATGGTGCAGACCATTGCCGCGGATACGGAGCCGAGCCTGATTTATTCCATCGGCACAGCCGGTGGCGCCAGCCTGAGCCAGAACCTGGGCGACGTCTCAATTACCAACAGCGGCAAGCTGCAACTCGAACTCCAGGAGAACCTCTCGTCGGGGCTCAACGGCAACACCTACACCGCGACGACATTCCCCTCGTGGGACCTGATCGGCAGCGCGCAGAAGCTGATGATGCCGCTGAGTAAGGTGGCTTCGTGGTCAGAACTTGAAAAGGTGCTGGAGAATGCCAAGAACAGCCGCGACCAGGGGGCATCGTCGCTCAAGCCATTCAGCTTGACGGACCTGGTGAATGCGCCGATCAATCCGAATAACCTGGGCTCGCCCAAGGCGGTGAATTACGATAAACTGCCGCTGCTGACCACCGACTATTACTACATCGCGGAGGGTCCAACGAATTATGCGGCGCTGGAGATGGACGATGCGGTAATCGGTTACGCGGCGCAAAAGGCGGGCCTGGATTTTGTGTTTGTGCGCAACATCTCTGACACCCTGATACCCGCCCAGACGCCGGATGGGAAGTCCATTCCAGACGACGCGCGCCAGGCATGGTCGTCGGCCATTTACGACTCGTTTGGCTTGTACACCAGCTTCAATGGCGCGCTGGCGGCGTGGGCCGCCATCGCAGGCTAGTGGATTGACGTGCCCTAGACGGACGACAAGCGGCACTCGATCCGTCAAGGCAAAACTCTTCTTTCTTCCCCGTTCTGGCAAGGCCGGATTCCAGCGCATGCACAGCGCGGCATCCTCGCGCAACACTGCCCTCCTGCCTGGGCCCCCGGGCGTTCGCAACGAGGGTGAACGAGTTGTTTGTCAAGGAAACAAAACAGGAGGTTCAAGTGAGAAGAAGCACGTATCCCCAACTTGCAACCATGGCGCTCGGCCTTGTTATGGCGGGCGCCGCGGCGTGCGGCGCGCAGCAGCCGGCGCCCCACGCGGTGCACGATGCGTCGTACTACGCGTTCCGCAACGCAGCAACCGAACCGCCCAGGAATCCCACCACTCCGGTGTTTGAACTGAGCAGGGACTATCCCCATCAACCGCCGCATCCGCTCACTGAAAAGTGTCCCCAGGCCGAGTGCCCGTGGCTCTATATCGAAGTGAACTTCAATCCGTCGTTCCCCAGTGACAGCCATCCGCCGCAGCCGCAGTGGCATGGGCAGGGTTGGGACGAATACCTGGCGGCCATCCTGAAGTACGTGCGCCAGGGGCAGACGGATGACCTGAACAACAAGGACGGCTGGCGCATCAAGGTAGACGGCAAGACGCGCTGGTTTAACGTGCCGTGGATGGCTTACGACCCCACAGCCGGACGCGAATACGTTCACGGAACCACCAACGAGCGCACCGCGCCATTGTCTGAGCTCATCGGTCCGGTGCACTCGCCGCACGCAATGGCGGAGATCGCCGGCGAATCGGAGGATTGCAAAAAGCAGTATCCCTACGGCTTTGAAAGCTGGTCAGTGGGCTACTACAACCCGTACGGCGGCTACGTCATGGGGCGGGCAATTCCGGCCACCGGCGTTCCGCAAATGGGCGATTACATGGGCGTGTCAATGCCCGCAGGGTTGCCCTTCCCCGAGGGGACCGTGGTGGTGAAGGTGCTTACCTCAACCGTGCCGCAGGAGTGCGTCCCTTATCTCAAGGACTCCCCGGCGTGGCAGGTGGACCGGCACAAGTACTCCGACGACAAGGGCTACCAGTGCGCGCGCGAGGTGCAGACCGATCACATTGTGCAGGTTGACGTGGCGGTCACGGATTCGCGGTCACCCATCGGCTGGGTCTACGGCACGTTTGCCTACGACGGCAACACGCCGGGCACAACCTTCTGGGATCACCTGGTGCCGCTGGGATTGCAGTGGGGCTCGGATCCGTGGAGCTTCCCTGCCGTGCCGCGCCCGGTGAGCCTGCCCCTGCAGCAGAGCGTCATCAATCCGGGCATTGAGACATACCAGCACCTGGGATGCGAAAAACGGCTCGCGGGCCCGGTGGATAATCCCAACTCATCGTGCACTTCCTGCCACGCCAGCGCGTATGCCGCGCCCCATGGGGCTCTCAACGAGATGGGATCCAACGTGCCGCCCAGCTTCGGATTCGCCGGCATGTGCGAGGAGTTCAGCCAGGAAAACTCTGACTACTTCCAGAACCAGTCGGCGCCGCAGGGATTTCCCGGCGGACTGTATCCCACCGCCATGAGCCTGGATACGTCTCTTCAGATGGCCGTGGCGTTCACGCAATTCGGTAACTACCACACCAATCACGCGCCGGATCCGTGCACCGATCCCAACCAGATCAAGCCGGCGCCAAAACACCTGGCTCAGTTCGCGGGAGGGAACAAAAAATGAAGCGAGTTTCTCGTCGCAAGTTCTTTTCGCTGGCTGCCGGGGCTGCTGCCGCGGCCGCAACCGTCAAGGCCGAGCCTGCGCTGTTGCCCAACCCGGCACTGGACCCATCGCTTGAGCCGCTGGGATCACAGGGGGCGCAGGCTGAGTGGGACGATTTCAAACCCGACCTCACCCTTGACTGCGCCATCCTCACCAAGGAAATTGAGCCGGGAGTGACCGCCAAACTGCGCGCCTACAACG
>Ga0265339_10000733_pt1 | contig 25409 bp, 16 predicted proteins | sample 4CB219metaG_FD_202085 | JGI IMG/M metagenome (GOLD analysis project Ga0265339, IMG submission 202085) | Rhizosphere microbial communities from Carex aquatilis grown in University of Washington, Seatle, WA, United States - 4-CB2-19 metaG | ecosystem: Host-associated > Plants > Roots >... | reverse complement strand
CTGCAGGCGCGGCGCGGTGTGCTCGACGGTAAGCCCGCGAACGGCGTGTCCGACGCGGATGACGCCATGCGTCGCGGCGGCGCACACACCCGGCGCGAGGCGCGCCACCCAGCGGTCGAGCACGAGCGGCCACGCTGCGTCGCGCAACTCGGCGCTGAACTGCGCGCGCCAGTCGGCGACGCGGCGCTCGTCGCCGAGCGCGTCGCGCCACGTGTCGGCGGTCAGCCGCGCCTGCGCCGCGGGCCAGGGCAACATGCCGGTCCGGTAGCGCTCGATCCACGGCGGCACGGCATCGGGACGGCCGATCGCGCACAGCGCCTCGGCGACCATCGGCGCGTGACTGGTCATGCCGTTGCGCAGGTCGGGACCATACGCGGCGAGCTGCTCCAAGGCTTCGTCGAAGGTGGCATACGCGGCCTGCAGAGTGATTGGGGCGGTGGCTGACATCTGATCGTCCTCTCTCGCGACATCCTCGCGGGTCGCCGTCAGCCCGGCAACGAATACTCTATTATACTGGCGACCGGTCATCCGGCCGGAGCGTCGTCTGGCGACTGCTGCGGTTGCGGTTCTCATTTGCGGTCAACTGTGGTTCGCATGGCGCGCATGGTGGACGACGCGCAGCTGAATCTCGGCGCCAACCTGCGGCAGCTGCGCGAGATGCGCGGCGTGTCGCAGGAACAGGTTGCGCGCTCCGCCGGCATTCCGCGCGCCACCTGGGCGAGCTTGGAATCGGGCGCGGCCAATCCGACGCTGGTGGTGCTGACGCGTGTCGCGGCGGCGCTCGGCGTCTCGATCGAGGAGCTGATCGCCGCGCCGCGCACCGCGTGTCGGCTCTATCGCGCCGCCGATCTGCCGGAGCGGCGCCGGCAAGGCGTGCGCGTGCGGCCGCTGTTGCCGGAGGCGATCGCCGGCCTCGAGGTCACTCGGATGGAGCTGCCGCCCGGCACGAGCCTGACCGGGGTGCCGCACACGCCCGGCACGCGCGAGTACCTGACGTGCGAGCGCGGCCGTATCGAGCTGGCCGCCGCCGGCGAGCGCTGGCAGCTGGAGGCGGGTGACGTGCTGGTCTTCCGCGGCGATCAGCGCCACGGCTACCGCAATCTCGACGCGCGCGCCGCGGCCGTGGCGATCAGCGTGGTGTGCTTCGCGCGCTGAGAAAAGAAGGTTGTTAGGTTGCTAGGTTGTTAGTTGTCAGGCCGGCGGGCCGGAATAGACCAGCTGGAAGGCCAGCAACGTAACAACCTTCCCTCACACGCCCGCCTCAATCGTGTCAGCCGGTCCCTTGCCGTCGGGGCCGAGGCGGCCGCCGCGGCCGAAGTGGCCTTGGCCGGGGACGAAGTTCACCTCGATGCGGAGGCCGTCCGGATCCTCGAACAGCACCGAGTAGTAGCCAGGCGCGAACTGCGAGCCGTCTTCCGGCGGATGGACGATGTGCGCGGACAGCTCGTCGACGACGAAGCGATACACGGCGTCGACGTCCTCGCGACTGCGAGCGCGAAAGCACAGGTGATGCAGGCCGGGGCGATCCTGATCGAAGCGCCGATCGCGTTTCTCAACCGGCGCGCCGCGCACCAGAACGCCCGTGCGACTGCCGATGCAGTAGACGATCTCGTCGCCCCTGACCAACGTGCTCATTTCGAGGAAGTGGCAGAGCTTCTCCCAGAACGGTACACAGCGCACCGGGTCGTTCACGGTGAGCTGCACGTGGGCGATGCCGTTGATCGAAATCGTCATCGGTCGCTCCAGAGCTCGTCGGTATAGCGATCGGTGCCGACGACGGTCGGCAGCCACGGCGAGGCGAAGACGATGCGGCCGAGGCCGCTGGCGCTGACGTCGCGGTCGAGCTGGCGAAAGCGCTCCCAACACGCGTCAGGCGGCGCGTCGAGGAAGAATAGATAGAGGTCGAGCAGGTGTGTGCGCTCGACGCGCGGGATGCTCATCGGGCCCTCGCGCTGCGGGATCGGCGACCAACGCGCGCAAGTCGCGACCGGCGTGCCGCGCAGGAAGCCGTCCAAGTACTGGTCGCGAAACCAGGCGTCGAAGCGCTGGGTGTCGATGCCCTCGTTGCGCTCGATGAACACCGACGCCATGCCGGCGTAGGGATGGTCGAGCGCCAGCGACAGCGGCACCGGATCGGCGTCGCGATAGTGCGTCCACGCATGCGTGTACATGAGCGTGTGGATATGCGTGCGCGCATCGAAGCCGCGGTTGTTCTGGTAGAGCCAGCGCGCCTGCTGGCCCGCCCACTCGTGGTGCTCTTGGTGATGGCCGGCGTGAATCCAGTACGTCGCGACGTACGAGCCGGCTTCGACGCTCGGCTTGGCGATGCTGCTGTCGGCCGGGAAGCGCAAGGCCTTCAGCCGCTTCGGCGCGACCCAGCGCCGGCCGGCGAACAGCCATGGGCCGACCATGCAGCCGGCATAGAAATGATCGCGCTCATACCAGCGATTGTACGCGACCTCGTGGCCGACGTGCGGGTCGACCATGGTGAACAGCATGCTGCCGACTTGAACCGGAAACTCCTGCATCGATGTCCTCCAGAGAGACAAGCTGAAACCACAGATGACCTCCCATGAATACTGCGCGGACCGCGTGCCGAGCCAGCCGCGCTCCGGTCTCCTGCGCAGGCGCCGCACGGCAACAACGTTACGAACTTTGGAACGCCGCAGGGGATGAGCGGAGGGATGTGATGGCAGGCCCACAATCTCGTACACAGATGAAGGTCATCAGTGCGGTGGTTTCGCAGGCGCCGGAGCAGACGGCCGTCGGCGGCACCGCCAGCGGCTGGAGCGGCGAGGTGTCGTTCGGCACCAGCCGGGCGCAGCCGCAGCGGCGTGGCTTCGAGCCCGGCTTCGTGTTGTTCGAGGCGCCGGTGATGGAGGTGCTCCGCGGCCGTGCCGCGGCGCGCGGCATCGGCTACGACGCCCTCGTCAGGCTCATCGTGCGCGAGCATATCGACAAGTATTGAGCGCGGCAGCTGATCGTTGGCAGCCAAGTCGAACGGTCGGCTGTCCTGAGGGGTGCACGTCGGGGACGCGCCCACGCTCGATGCCAGAGCCTGAGCGACCAGGGGAGGGGTCGCCTGGCTGCGCCAGTTCTATGTGCGATGGCTCTGGCGGTATCAGCTCGGGAGCAAAGCGGTACGGCCAACAGCAACGACGTCACTGCCTTGTCCGTTCGGCCGCAACGCAGATCTCGCCTCCGTTGGCGCTCCGCAGCTGACGGCCGATGCCGGTGGCCGACGGCTGACAGCGATTTGTCGGGCAAAGGGCTGACGCCCGGCGCCTTGGCCGGAGTGCGAGCGCTCGCGGGCCGATTCGTTCGCTTGCGTGTCCAGCGGCCGATCTGGTAACGCTGTTAACGCTCACCCGTAACGCCGTTACCATGACCGCTGTTCGCCTCACCGCCATCGCCGCGCGCCGCCGACCGACGCGCCGTGCGCGCGCCACGTTGACCAGCGCGGCAATCGTCACCGCGGCGCGGCGACTGATCGAGCGGCGCGGCGTCGATGCCTGCTCGATGCGCACCTTGGTCGCCGCACTGGGGGTGCAGGCGCCTGCGGTCTATCGCCGCATCGGCAGCAAGGACGAGCTGCTGGCGCTGGTGCTCGACGACGTCATGGGCGATCTGACGCCGCCGGAGGATGGCGACTGGCAGGCGCAACTCGCGGAGCTCATGCGTCGACTGCGCGCCCTGTTTGCGCGCCGCCCGGCGCTGGCCGCCTTGCATGCCTACAGTACACCGCACGGACCCAACGCCGTGCGCTTCATCGAGGCGGCGGCGGCGCCGCTGCGCCGCGCCGGCTTCTCGGAAGCCAGCGCCACCTTCGCGATCACGGCGCTGACGACGTACACCATCGGCTTCACTTTTTTGAGCGCCAGCCGCTCGCGCGGCACGGCGCACCGCCAGGCGCAGGAATCGCTGCGCCGCAGCCGCGAAGCCGCAGCGCGGCGTCGCGCTGCCGATGCACCGCTGGCGGCGTACGCCTTATTGGAAGGCACACACTATGCCGATCCCGAGCCGCTGTTCGAATTCGGCCTGCGCCACATGATCGCTGGGCTCGAAACCGATTTGCCGCGCGCGCACCCAGCGCCCGCGTCGGTACGGGCTGCCATCGCGTCATCTGGGTCAACGCGTCGCCGCTAACGCGCCAATTCACCAACGAAAGGATCTCCACATGCACACTCCCGTTTGCGACCTGCTCGGTATCGACTTTCCCATCTTTGCCTTCAGCCATTGTCGCGACGTGGTCGCGGCGGTGAGCAAAGCCGGCGGCATCGGCGTGCTCGGCGCCGTCGGCTTCACACCGGAGCAGTTGGAAGTCGAGCTCAAGTGGCTCGACGAGCACGTCGGCGACAAGCCGTACGGCGTCGATATCGTCATCCCCGGTAAATACGAGGGCATGGGCGAGGTCGACCCGGCGAAGCTTGAAGAGATGCTGATGGCGGCAATCCCCGAGCAGCACCGCAAGTTCGCCGACAAGATCCTGTCCGATCACGGCGTGCCGAAGCTTCCCGAGAGCGAAGGGGGCGTGCGCCAGTTGCTTGGCTGGACGGCGGCCACCGCGACGCCGCAGGTCGAGATGGCGCTCAAGCATCCGAAGGTACGATTGATCGCCAATGCGCTGGGCACGCCGCCGGACGACATCATCAAGGAGATTCACGACAGCGGCCGCTTGGTCGCGGCGCTGTGCGGCGCGGCCAAGCAAGCGAAATCGCACCAGGCGGCTGGCATCGACATCATCATCGCGCAGGGCACCGAAGGCGGCGGCCATACGGGCGATGTCGGCAGCATGGTGCTGTGGCCGGAGGTCATTCAGGCGGTCGCACCGACACCGGTGCTCGCCGCCGGCGGTATCGGCTCCGGCAATCAGATCGCCGCAGCCCTGGCGCTGGGCGCGCAGGGCGTATGGACCGGAACGCTGTGGCTGACGGTGGCGGAAGCCGATGCGCCGCCGGCGCAGGTCGAGGCCTATTTGAAGGCCGGCACGCGCGATACGGTGCGCTCGAAGAGCTTCACCGGCAAGCCGTGCCGCATGCTGAAGAACGACTGGACCGACGCCTGGGAGGGGCCGGACTCTCCGGGCACGCTCGGCATGCCGTTGCAGTTCATGGTGACGTCCGAAGCGGTGAGCCGCGGCCATCGCTACGCCGACAAGGCCAAGGACGTGATGTTCAACCCGGCCGGCCAAGTCATCGGCCATATCAATGCAGTGCGGCCGGTGCGCGAAGTGATGAACGAGTTGGTGAACGGCTACGTCGAAGCGGTGGAGCGCCTGCAGGCATTGACGAACGGTTGAGCTGAGTCCGCGAGGGGAGGACATCACTGCCTCCTCTCGCGGCAGTGACTAGCGCAGCGTCAGCTGTTGCCCCAGCGGGCGCGCCGCCACGGGCGGACGCTCCGCCTGCTCGCGCATGGCGCGGCGCACGCTGCGCGGCAGGTCGCCGTTCGACTGCAGCACCCAGTTGATGCGCGTCGCCACCTCGGGCGACGGGTCGCGCAGATACGGTACGAGCTGCTCGAGCAGGTCGGCATCGCGCGGCTGCAAGCGAGTCAATGCATGCGCCGCCCATTGGCGGCGCGCCGTATCAGGACTGTCGAGCGCCGCTGCGACGTGCATGGCGACGCGCGGGTCGGTCGGCGCCAGGCACGATATCAGGCGCAGGCCCTGCGCGTCGGCGTAGACCGCATCTGGGATGTCCGTGGCGGCGAAGTCCTTGCGCAGCGTCGCGTGCTTGGTGATCTCGCACATGATGTCGACGACTTCGGCGGTCAGCGGTCCGTGCAGCAACTGCGCTGCCGAGGCCTTGGCGAGGTCGTGCAATTGCGCTGGGCGCAGCCAACCGACCAACGCGGCGAAGTGGGCAAGCTCCAACTTGAGCGCCGAGACATTGAGATGATCGACCAGACCCAAGACGGCATCGCGCGCGCCGTCGAGGCCGCGGATCTCGGCTAACGCGGCGCGCTCCTCCGCGGTCATTTGCGTGGCGGGATGGCGCGCCAGGAAGACCTGCAGGGTGGGAATGAAGCTCAGTGCGTCCCCGCGCTGCAGAAAGCCGCGCGCAATGCGCAACCGTTCTAGGACTGGGTGCGATTCGTCATACAGTGCGCAGATGTCTTTCCGATCGACCGCAGCGGCCTCCGACGATGTCAGCCCGTTCGTCTGGGTCAACGCCGTGCCTTTGAATGACGCCATCAGCGCCAGGTTGCGGCCGTCGTCGCGCCCGGTGCGGCGCAGGGTCTGCGCGTAGTCGCCTTGGCTGCGCAGATAGCGCGCCAGCATCGGCGCGGTGATCTCGCCGCGCGGCGCCACCGAGGAAAAGCCGTAGATGCGCGGCACGCCGGCGAAGACGCGTCGCAACGATTCGCGAAAGCTCGGACCGAGCGGACCATAGCGCAGCTCGACGACGCGCTCCGCCGCCGCGCGATCGAAGCCGTGCTCCAAGAGCACCTGCAGATATTCGTCCGGCGTACGGCTGTCTTGATTCTTGGTCGCCAGCGTATTGCAGGCGAGCAGGAACACTTCCGTCGGCTTCTGAAACAACCCGGCACAGCGCGCCTGGCACGACGCCTCTTCCATCTCCTGCAAGCCGATCGAGCCCTGCTTGCCGAAGAAGCGGCCGGCGAACTCGGCGGTATAGACCATCACGTCGCAACTCGTGTCCGGCGTACAGGCATTGGCCAGCCATGGTGCGCCGGCGTCGTCGGCAGCCGCCGGATGAATGGCGTTGGCGGTGGCGCGCACGTCGATGAATTCGAATCGCTTCGCGTCCAGGCTGTCGCGGAATACATCGGTCTCATGGGGCTCGTTGAGCGACACCATGCAGACCTTCAGCCGCTGCGCCGGGATCGATGCCGCAAATACGCTCGGCGCGGCGAGGAAGATTGCGACGACCAGAATTACCAGAATGCGCAGCAGCGCACGGCGCGTCGTATCGCGCGAGCCCAACGGTTGCAGATGCCACCCCATCACGATTGCTCCTCCCGACCACCGCTTCGTGCACCAGGCACGCAGCATGAGAGGTTGATTGTGCAACCGATGTGCCGCCCGCTAATGGGGTCCTGGGCTGGGCCGGCAGGGACGCGTGAGCCGGGTGGCGGTAATTCCTACCCGAGGAGGAATCGGGCGCGGTGAAAGGTGCAGCGCCGCCGGCTGCGGCGCTGCGGGTGACCGTAAAGATTGTGCGCAGTGTGCGCGGTGGCGCGACTACGCCAGCGCGCCGCGCGTGCGCGCCCGGCGCCGGCGACGCGGTTGCGCAAGCGCCCCGCCGTCGTTCGGTGCCGTCTGTTGTGTGCTGCGGCGCCGTGGTCGGCCGGTATCGCGCGGTGCCGGCGCCGGATGCGGACGCTGCCCCTCGGGCGTGAAATCGGGCAGCGTCATGCCGATCTCGACTTCGATCTCGGCGATGAGCGATTCATCGTCGGCGGTGATGAAGGTAATCACCTGGCCCGTCGCGCCGGCGCGCGCCGTGCGGCCGGCGCGGTGGATGTAGTCTTCCGCCGAGCGTGGTACGTCGAAGTTGATGACGTGGGAGATGCCGCTGATATCGAGGCCGCGGCCGGCGACGTCAGTCGCCACCAGGACCGGAAACTCGCCGCGCCGAAACGCATCGAGCGCCGCGCTGCGCTCCGCCTGACTGCGGTCGGAGTGGATGCTGGTGGTCGGAATGCCGCTGCGCGCGACGCGCCGCGCCAAGCGATCGGCGTCGATCTTGCGCTTCACGAAGACGATCGCGCAGCGCGTCTCTTCCGGTTTCAGCAGGCTGGTGAGCAATGCCGGCTTGCCATCCGGGCTGACGCGATAGGTGCGGTGTTCGATGCCGCCGGCCGGCCGCTGGCGGTCGACGGTGACGGTCTCCGGATCGCGCATGATGCTGTCCGCCAACTCGCGGATGCGCGGCGACAGCGTGGCGGAGAACAGCAGCGTCTGTCGCGTCGCCGGCAGCGCGGCGAGAATGCGCTGCACATCGGGCAGAAAACCCATGTCGAGCATGCGGTCCGCTTCGTCGAGCACGACGACTTCGACATGGCTGAGATCCGCCGAGCCGAAGCGCATATGGTCGAGCAGGCGGCCCGGCGTGGCGACGACGATGTCGCTGCCCGACTTGAGCGCGTGCTCTTGCGGGCCCATATCGACACCGCCGACGACCGACACGGCGCTCAGCCCCACGTAGTAGCCGAGGGCGAGCGCTTGCTCGTCGATCTGCATCGCCAGCTCGCGCGTCGGCGAGAGGATCAGCGCGCGGCAGCCGACGTCGCTCGGTCCGCCGAGAAGCTGCAGGATGGGCAACAGGAACGCGGCCGTCTTGCCGGTGCCGGTGGAGGCGCAGCCGATCAGGTCGCGGCCGCTGAGAATGGCCGGTATGGCTTTGGCCTGGATCGGGGTGGGGTCGTTGTACCCCATGTCCGCCACGGCGTCGGCCAGCGCCGGAATCAGGCGGAGGTCTTGCATTGATGTCGTCATGTATCTCCGAGGGTTGGGACGTTGCGCAGGGCCGCCGGAATGGCGGCGCTGCCAGCCGGCAGCAGTGCAGAGCGCAGCCAATAGGCGCGCCGCGGCCGGCTAGCGGCAGAGAGCAAGTCGTCGTGAGTGGTGATCAGTTACTTCCTACCCACCAGCGCGGCCACGTCAGCGACGCCGCACGTCTGCTAATGGGGGTACTCGACGCTTGTCGCACAGTCCGGCGACCAATGCGAGCGGGGAGGCTCGGGTCCCGAGTCAGGTGCGAGGTTCCAGGGCGCAGGTGTCAGGTGGCCGTGGGAACAAGGCTGCGCCCGGGCAGAGCGTCGTTCTGCTGCGTGCGTCGGCGTGCCGGCGGTCCCAGGGCAACGCGCCGTGGCTCCGCGCCGACACCCGACACCCGACCCCCGGTTCCCTAGGCTCGCGCCCGCAGCCGCGCCACGACCGCCGGATGGGCGCGCACTTGGATGTGACGGCCGATCTCGTCGTAGCGCTCGCCGAGCACGCGGCAGCTGGAGTGGATCTCGCCGAGCAGATGCTGCTGCGTGTACGGCACGAGCAGCTCCTCTTCGATCATGTCGCGCTCGAAGAAGGTGACGATGGTAGCGTGCAACGCGGCCACGTCGTCGGGCGATTTCGCCGACAGCAGCAGGGCGTCGGGGAATTGGCTTTGCAATGCCGCGCGCTGCGCGGCGTCGAGCTTGTCGGCCTTGTTGAGCACCAACAGGCGCGGCAGGTCGGCGGCGTCGATGTCGGCCAGGACGTCGGTGGTGACGGTGATCTGCGAGGGGAAATCCGGGTCGGCGGCGTCGACGACCTGAAGCAACAAGCTGGCCTCGCGCGCTGCGTCGAGGGTCGAGCGAAATGAGGCGACCAAGTCGTGCGGCAGCTTCTTGATGAAGCCGACGGTGTCGCTGACGAGAATGCGCGGCACGGTCTCCGGCTGCAGGGCGCGCACGGTGGTGTCGAGCGTGGCGAAGAGTTGGTCGGCGACGAGCAGGTTGGTGCTGGTCAAGGCACGCATCAGCGACGACTTGCCGGCGTTGGTATAGCCGACGATAGCGACCGTGGGCTGATCGGCGCGCCGCCGGCGGCGCGTCGCGGCGTCCTGCTCGATCGCCGCCAAGTCGCGCCGCAGCTGGGCGATGCGGTCGCGCACCTTGCGCCGGTCGAGCTCGATCTGCGATTCGCCCGCGCCTTTGCCGCCGATGCCGCCGCTTTGTCGATCGCCGCCGCCGCCCTCACGTAGGCGCGGCGCCAGGTAGGTCAGGCGCGCGATCTCGACCTGCAGCCGCGCCTCCCGGCTGCGCGCGTGGCGCTGAAAGATGGCGAGGATCACGGCGCTGCGATCGAGCACCTCGGCGCCGGTGGCGCGCTCCAGGTTGCGCGCCTGAGAAGGCGAGATGTCGTGATCGACCAGCACTACCGTCGCCTGCGCTGCCGCGGGCGCGCCGGCAGCGACGTCGTCGCCGGCCGCTTCGGTCGGGTGCGGGTCGACTGCATCCTCGGCGTCCGCCTCGTCGGCGACGCGTTTGCCACCGACGCGGATGCGATGCGCCGGTACGCCGGAGGGGATGACGCCGCTGCCGCCGGTGAGCTGCGCCAGCTCGTGCAGCTTGCCCTCTCCGACCACTGCGGCAGCGGCCAGGGCGCTGCGCTTCTGGCTGATTTCCGCGACCACGGCGAGGCCGAGCGTCTTGGCGAGGCGCCCCAGCTCGATCAGCGAGGCGGCATGTGCGGCGTCGTCGACGCCGGGCAGCTGCACGCCGAGCAGGACGGCGCGCGGCTTCTCATCGGACGGCATCGCGGCAGAATTCCCGCTGCGTGACGGCGATGCAACCCGGGCAATGTCGACGATCGTCTTCGACGCCGGCCTACGTCAGCGGTCGATCGCCGGTCTCGGGGGTGCCCAGGCCCATGGCGAAGCTGACGGCGCAGGCAAGGATGACGTAGGCGGCGGGCGCCAAGGCGCTGCCGCTGGCGTCGGCCAGGGCCGTCGAAATCAGCGGCGTCGTGCCGCCGAGGATCCCGGCGGCACCGTTGTATGCCAGGCCGAGGCCGCTGGTCCGCATCGCGTGCGGAAAGCTTTCGGCGATCCAGACCTGGTATACCGGCAACGCGCACACGATCAATGCCGAGTACAGCAGCTCGGCGAACAGATCGTCGCGCGGATCGCCGTTGCGCAAGATCATCAGGAGCGGCGCTGCGAGCGCGGCCAGCAGCGCCAGCCCGCTCAGTACGACGCGGCGCCGGCCGACGCGGTCGGCGAGCGCGCCGGCCAGCGGGGTCAGCACCACCATCAGCGCAATCGAGGCGGTTTGCAGGCCGAGCGCGCTCTGCAGCGGCAACATGCGCTCGGTGGCCATGAACGAGCCGAGGAAGACCGCCACGGTGTAGAAAGCGGAGTTCGGCCCCCAGCCGAGCAGCGCGCCGCGCACGATGCGGCGCGGATGCGAGCGCAGGACGGCCCATACCGGCGACACCGTGCCGGGCGCGCGCGCGGCTTGCGGCGCGTCGGCCGGCAGTGTCGCGCGCAAGACGGCGAGCGACAGCCCGAGCGGTACGGAGAGCAGGAACGGCAATCGCCACGCCCATGCCAGCACGTCGTCGTGCGTGAAGATCGAGAACAAGGCGTTGCCCATCGCCGACCCCAACAAGATCCCGAGGCCGCCGGTGCATCCGGCGAGGCTGCCCTGCAGGGCGCGATGGCGCGGCGGCGCATGCTCGATCAGAAAGGAGATCGAGGTGGTGAACTCGCCGCCGACCGACAGGCCCTGCAAGAGGCGAAACAGCGTGAACAAGATCGGAGCCCAGACGCCGGCTTGCGCGTAGGTCGGCAGGCAGCCGACCAACGCCGTCGCCAGCGCCATGACGCTGGCCGATACGAGCAGCGCGCGGCGGCGCCCGAGTCGATCGCCGATGTGGCCGAACGCCGCACCGCCGACGACGCGCATGACAAAGCCGGCGGCGAAGACGCCGAAGACTGCGAGCAGCGCCGCCAGTCGGCTGCCATGCGGAAAGAACAGCTGGCCGAGCGTCGCCGCCAGCACGCCGTAGAGCGCGAAGTCGTACCACTCCATCAGATTGCCGGACATGCCGGCGACCAGCGCCAGCGGCGACAGCGTCGGCGCGGCGGGCTTCACCGTCTGGCTCATGCGCGCCCAGCGCCGTAGTGGAAGGAAACGAAAAGCTCAACAAGCGACCACGGCCGCAGAAGGCCGAGTTCGCTCAATGCTGAGGGTGTGGTGGCCGGACAGCATCGTGCGGCAACGCCGCGGAAGTCGTGCGGGCTTCCACGCGTCCGCGCAGCCGGATCGATCTGCGTGTCTGGATCCCTATCCGTTGCGCTTGGCGTCGAGCTCGGCCCAGCGCGCGAACAGGCGGTCGATGGCTTCCTGCGCCGCGGTGACCGCGTGCCAGCGCGCCGCCACCTCGTCGGCGCGCGCCGCGATGGCCGGGTCGTGCGCCGCGGTCTGGCACTCCTCCAAATGGGCTTCGGCGACGAGGATGGCGTCTTCAATGCCTTCCCATTCGCGCTGCTCGGCCCAGCTCAAGCGTTTTGCCGAAGGCTTCGCCGGCGCGGCGGTCGCCGTCGGTTTGACGCGCTGAGCGCCGAGGCTCGCTGCGCGGCGTGCGGCGTCCCACTGCGCGTAGTCGCTGTACGGCGTCGCGCCGCCGCGGCCGTCGAGCGCCAGCACGTGGGTGGTGACGCGCTCGAACAGAAAGCGATCGTGCGTCACCAGCACCACGGCACCGGGAAAGTCCAGCAGGCTCTCCTCCAAGACCTCGAGGGTCGGAATGTCGAGGTCGTTGGTCGGCTCGTCGAGCACCAGGAGATCGGCCGGCTGCAGCATCAGCGAGGCGAGCAGGACGCGCGCTTGCTCGCCGCCCGAGAGGCGGCCGACCGGCATGACCAGTTGCTCGGAGCGAAAGAGAAAGCGCCGCGCCCAACCGGCGACGTGCACCGAGCGGTCGCCGAAGACGACTTGATCGCCTTGCGGCGCGAGCGCGCGGCGCAGCGTCAGCGACGGATCAAGCTGCTGGCGATGCTGATCGAGCAGCGCGACGCGCAAGCCGTCGGCGCGCTCGACGCGTCCGCTATCGGGCGCCAGGTCGCCGGTCAGTAGGCGGATCAGCGTCGACTTGCCGCTGCCGTTTGGCCCCAGCAGGCCGAGGCGCGTGCCGGGTCCGAGCACCAGGTTCACGTCGTCGAGCACGCGCCGCTCGCCGAACGATTTGGCGACGTGCTGCGCGACGACGAGGCGTCTGGTGCGCCGCTCGGTGGCGACGAAGTCGATGCCGGCGCTGCGCTGTGCGGTGCGCGACTTCACCGCCGCCAGCTCGTCGACCAAGCGCCCGGCTTCCTGGATGCGCGCCTGCTGCTTGGTGGTGCGCGCCTTGGCGCCGTGCTGCAGCCAATCGACCTCGCGGCGCACCCGGTTGGCCAGCGTCTCCTGCCAATGCGCTTGCTCGCGCAGCGCCGCGTCCTTGCGCTCGAGGAATTCGCTGTAGCGGCCGCGCGTCTCGAAGAAGCCGCCGGCGTGCACCGGATCGAGATCGAGCATGCGCTCGGCGACATGTTCCAGGAACCAGCGGTCGTGGCTGATGACCAGAAAGGCGCTGGTTTCGGATTGGAGCAGTCGTTCCAGCCATAGAATGCCGTCGAGGTCGAGATGGTTGGTCGGCTCGTCCATCAGCAACAAGTCCGGCTGCTGGACGAGCGCCGCGGCGATCGCCAATCGCTTGCGCCAACCGCCCGACAAGCGATCTGGGTCGGCGTGCGGATCGGCAAAGCCGCAGCGCGACAACGTCGAAGCGAGGCGCGTCTCGCGTGCCACCGCGTCGAGCGCCTCGCCGGCCACCGCGTCCGCGAGCACGCCGGCGACGTCGCGCTCGGGCGCGAACTCCGGGTGCTGCGCGACATACGCGACGCGCGTCAGCCGGCGCAGCGCGACGCTGCCGCTGTCGGGCGAATCGAGCCCGGCCAAGACGCGCAGCAGCGTCGACTTGCCGCTGCCGTTCGGGCCCACCAAGCCGATGCGGTCGCCATCGTGGATGCCGAGCGACAGATCGGCGAACAACGGCGCGGTACCGAACGCTTTCGCAATCCGCTGACAGCTGAGCAGCAGCGCCATCCGCCCCTTGTAGCAGCGCTGCGCGGTGCGCGGCGATATGGGTCAGCGCAGCCGCGGCGCGAGCGGACGCATTCGGGTCGCGACCTGGTCCCGTGCGCCTCTGCGCACGTAAGCGGGGCCGTCCGCTCCGGGCGAGCGCGTCGAAAGCCTCTCGTCGGACAGCCGGCCGCTGTCCGGTTGCCCAGCCGGCGGTCTCCCCGATGGCTGGCCGAGCTTGCGCGCGCCGTGCTAGCTCGCGCGCTCAACCCGAGGAGGTCCGATGATCAAACTGTATGGCGTGCCGCAGTCGCGCGCCTTTCGTCCGCTGTGGATGCTGCATGAGCTCGGCCTGCAGTTCGAGAACGTGCCGACGCATTTTGCCGGCGGCACGCGCACCGCCGAGTTCCTCAAGCTCAACCCCAACGGCCATATTCCCGTCCTGATTGACGGCGATGTGGTGCTGTGGGAGTCGCTGGCCATCAACCTCTACCTGGCTCAGAAGTACGGCGCCCAGTCGCTGTGGCCGGGATCGCTGGCGGATCAAGGCCGCACCTACCAGTGGAGTTTCTGGGCGATGACCGAGGTCGAGCCCAATCTGCTGCCGGTGCTGCTGCACCGCCGCGCCTTGCCGAAGGATCAGCGCCAAGCGTCGATTGCCGATGCGGCCGAGGCCAAGCTCGCCGGACCGTTCGGCGTCATCGACGGCGCGCTGCGCAGCCACGAATATCTGCTCGGCAACGCCTTCACCGCCGCCGATCTCAACGTCGCCTCGGTGCTCAGCTGGGCGCCGACGGCCGGCGTCGACCTGAACAAGACGCCGCAACTGGCCGCCTGGCTGACGCGCTGTACCGAGCGACCGGCCTGCAAAGCGGCGCGCGGCGTGTAGCCTTTCGTCGAGCGCGGCGGACGACCGTTCCGCTCCGGAGCACCAAGCGGCTCAGCCGGAGCGGAACGGTCCACCGACCTCACTCACATGGGAACGGCTGCACGCCGGGGATGTCGGTGACCAGCGTGCCTTCTTCGATCTGGTCGCCGACCGTGTCGGGGCTGCTGAAGCCGCTGGCGAGCCAGTCGCGCATGATGACGCCGTCGACGGCGCGGCCGGTGTAGAGCTCGTTGCGCGTGCTGATGACGTGCACGCTCTCGCTGATCGCGGGCAGGAAATACTGCACGCCCAGCAGGTCGTGAGTCGCGCAGTAGGCGGCCCGCATCGCATTCACCCAATCGGGCAGATTGTCGAAGTAGGTGGTATCGACTTGGGTCTGGTCGACCTGATTCGACAGGATGAGGAACTGCTGGTCCGGCACCGCCTTGAGGCGCGGTGAGGTTTTCTGCAAGAGCACCGGGCCGACGCCGCAGTTGGTGGCGAAGCAGTAGGGCGGCAGGAAGTTGAGCGAATTCCAGCCGAGCGGCGGCGTGCCCGAGATGAGCAGCGCGCCGAGCGCCGCGACGCCGAGCGGCTGGCCGTTGTCGAGCGCCAAGCCGGCGTCCGGGTAGGCGGACGTGTGCGCCCACTGCAGGTCATCGAGCACCCAATGATAGTTGTAGATGGTGCCGAAGCCGCCGGCGGAGAAGCCGCCGAACAGCGCTTTGACGTCGTCGGGCTGGTAGCCGCCGGCGCGCTCGTGATCGAGCTCGCGCCACAGAATGTCGCGCACGGCGTGCAGCGCGCCGCGCACGTCGAGGGCGCCGTAGCGTTCGACGGTGACTTGGTCGAAGGCGCTGGTCGCGCCGCCGCCGATGAAGACGTCCTGCGTGCAGTAGGGCAGATAGACCTTGGTCCAATCGGCGAACGGGCTGACGTCCGGATCGTTGGACAGCGGCCCGGTGGTCTCCGGCTGATCGTTGAGCGCTTCGAACAGATCGGCGGGGACCTTGGCGCAGTCGTCGCCGAAGACGCAGACGCCGCCGCCCTGCATGCCGATCACGACGTGATCGATCGGGCTGCCTTGCGGCGCCAGACGGATCCAGAATGCATACGGGCTGCCGTCGCCGCAGCGCGTGCCGGTGGTCGCCTCGTCGAGCACGACCTGCACGTACTCGCCGCGCGGCGTGTCGGGGAGCGGATCGGTCGGACCGCAGTCGAGCGCCAGCGGCGCGGTGGCCGGATGGACGTACGCCGCCAGACAGCGCGCTTGCGCCGCGGCGCGCGTGGTGAACGCGGTGGTGTCGACGGCGATGAGGCTCTGCAGCGGTTGCGGGCAGGCGTCGGCGATCTGCGCTGCGGCGGTGCCGACTTGCTGCGCGATCGCTTGCTCGGTGTCGCCGGCGCTGCAGGTCGGGCTGCTCAAGCAGGAATTGAAGCCGGCCAGCACGTCGTGCAGCAGCGTTGCGCCGAGCGTGTGCGCGTCGTGCAAGCAGCTGCGCGCCGCCGCGTCGGCGCCGTCGAGCGCCGCGCCCTGCGGGCCGCCGAAGCTGCGCACGGCCAGGGAGGTGGACTCGGTGCTGCAGGCCTGTTGCAGGCGGCTGGTGAGGCCGGCCACGGTGAATTGCTCGCCATAGCCGACGGCGCGCACGGTGGCGTCGTCGGGGCAGGCGGCGCTGACGCTGGCGGCCAGCGCGTCGAGCGCCGCAGTGCTGGCGGGGGCATCGGTGGCGCACAAATGGCCGTCGCTCTCGTAGCAGTCGCGCAGTGCGCTACTGGACTGCGCGACGCACTCGAGCAGGCCGGCGGCGGCACCGCGCTCGCATGCGATGGCGTCCGGCGTCGCCGTCGCGGCCGGGGTGTCGACCGCCGTCGAGCTGCTCGTGGGCGTCGCGCTCGCCGCGCTGGTCGGCGTCGGTGAAGCGCTGGGCGCCTGCGTCGACGTCGCGATGGTGGTCGGCGTCCTGCTGACAGCGGCGGTTGGCGTCGTCGTCGGCGCTGGGGTGGCGGTGCGGGATCGCGTCGCCGTCGGCGTGGCGTGCGGGCCGTTGTTGTCATTCGAGCCGCAGGCGGCGAGCCCTACGGCGCAGAGAGCGAGAGCTACAGAAAGGTATACGCGCATCATCCAGGCATCTCCCATGCTCTGCGGGCTTGCAAGCTTCAGGCTGCTGAATCGTCGCCGCGAGGATCTTGCGGCCGCCCAGGTCGCGCCAGCGGCCGCAGCACCGCCGCGCCGCGGCCCGCTTGCTCCGCCGATCGGTCTGGTTTAGCTCGCGCTCTTCCCCATACAGGCGCAGCGCCGGCGGCAGCGGCCGCGCCGGACGCATGGAGCGGTGAGCGTGTTACAGCAGGCGACCAAGGCGAAGCGAGCGCCGCTCGAGCGGTCTGGCGCTTGATGTACGTCCATCGCAGCAATCGCACCGAGGCGCTGGTCGAGGCGCTGGTCGAGGTGGTCGCGACGCCACCCGACGATCCGTTCGCGCCCGAGACCATCGTCGTGCAGGGACGCGGCATGGCGCGCTGGCTCGGCTTGGAGCTGGCCCGCCGCCTCGGCGTGTGGGCCAATCCGGCGTTTCCGTTCCCGCGCGCGCTGATCGATGCGGCCGCGACCGCTTGGCTCGGAGATGCCGCCGAGGCCGCGGCATGTTTCCAGCCCGAGACGCTGCGCTGGGCGATTGCGGCGGCGCTGCCGGCACACGCCGCCGATCCGACGTTCGCCAGCCTCACGCGCTATCTCGCCGACGATGTGGGCGGCGGCCGGCGTCTGACATTGGCCGAGCGCATCGCCGACTTGTTCGATCAGTATGCGGTGTTCCGACCCGATCTGGTGGAGGAATGGAAGCGCGGCGGCGGCGAGGACTGGCAAGCGCCGCTGTGGCGCACCGTGCGCGGGCGCCTCGGCGCCGCCGATCCGACGACGCGCGCCACGGCGCTCTTGCGGGCGCTGCGCGCCGGGAACGCGCGCCGCGGAGACTTTCCGCAGCGCATCAGTCTGTTCGGGCTGTCGACGCTGCCGCCGCTCTACGTCGACGTGCTGGCGGCATTGGCGACGCATGTCGAGCTGCATCTCTATCTGCTCAGCCCGTCGCGAGAGTATTGGGGCGATCTGGCGAGCACGCGCGAAGCCTTGCGAGCACAAGTACGCAGCGGCGGATTGGATCTGGAAACGCTGCATCTGAATGACGGCCATCCGCTGCTCGCGTCGCTCGGGCGGGTCGGTCGCGACTTCCAGCGCGTATTGGAGAGCCGCGCCGACTATGAGGATGACGAGCGCTACACCGAGACAGGCGATGCGGACGCATTGACGCAGCTTCAGTCCGACATGCTGTCACTGCGTGTGCGCTCGGCGCCCGATCGCGCGGCGTGGCGCAAGGGCGACGCCTCGATCCGCATTCACGCCTGTCATGCGCCGATGCGCGAGGTCGAGGTGCTGCACGATCAGCTCGCCGCGCTGTTTGCCGGCGACGCGTCGCTGGCGCCGCACGAAGTCATCGTCCTGGCGCCGCAGATCGACGCGTACGCGCCGCTGATCGAAGCGGTATTCACCAGTCCGGATCGGCCGGTGATTCCGTTTCGCATCGCCGATCGGACAACGCGCGCCACGCACGACGTCGTCGACGCGTTCTTGCGGGCGCTCGAGCTGATTCCGGGTCGCCTGCCGGCGCCGGCGGTGATGGACCTGCTGGCACTGGCGCCGGTGCGCGAGCGGTTCGCCATTCCGTCGGAGGCGCTCGACCGGTTGCGCACATGGGTCGGCGAATCCGGCATCCGCTGGGGCGCCGACGCCGCGCATCGGGTGGCGGAAGGACAGCCGAATTGTCTGCAGAACACCTGGCGCTTCGGCTTCGATCGACTGCTGCTCGGCGTCGCGTTGCCCGACGCCGCTGGCGGCCTGTACGCCGGCACGTTGCCGTACGACGACGTGGAAGGCGACGATGCGGCGCTGCTCGGCCGTTTTGCGGGGTTTGTCGACACCCTGCTGCGCGCACAGCACGACGTGGCGACACCGCGACAGCTGCAATCCTGGCGCGCGGTGCTCGGCGAATTGCTGGCGGCCGTGGTGGCCACCGCGCCGGCGAATGAGCATGAGCACGAGGCGATTCTCGCCGCGCTGACTCGCCTCAGCCGCGAAGCCGCGGCCGGCGGCTTCGACGAGGCGATCGATCTCGACACCATGCGGCGGCTGCTCGCCGCGGCGCTCGACGACGGCGGCGCGCCGCAGGGGTTTCTCACCGGCGCCGTGACGCTCTGTCAGATGGTGCCGATGCGCACGATTCCGTTTCGCGTCGTCTGTCTGCTCGGCATGAGCGACGGCGTGTTCCCGCGCAGTCGGCGTCCGCTCGGTTTCGATCTGATGGCGGCGGCGCCACGCCCGGGTGACCGCACGCCGCGCGACGACGATCGCTATCTGTTTCTGGAAGCGCTGCTGGCGGCGCGTCAGCGTCTGCTGCTGACCTACGTCGGTCAGAGCATCAGCGACAACGCCGAGCTGCCGCCGTCGGCGGTGGTCAGCGAGCTGCTGGACGCGATGGACGCGACCTTCGATTTCGGCGCACAGCAGGCGCGGCAAGCGGTCATCGTGCGCCATCCGCTCCAGCCGTTCAGTCCGGACTACTTCGACGCGGCGCCGCGGCCGGGGCTGGTGAGCTTCGCGCACAGCCATTTCGACGGCGCCGCGGCGCTGCAGGGTCCGAAGGTCGAGCCGTTGCCATTCATCGAGCGCATGGCGCACGCCGCCGCGCCGGAGACGCTCGACCTGGAAGACCTGATCCGCTTTCTCACGCACTCGTCGCGCTGGTTCCTGCAGCAGCGCCTCGAGCTGTATCTGCCGGATCGCGCGGCGTTGCTCGACGAACGGGAGCCGGACGAGCTCGACACGTTGGAGCTGTGGCAGATCGGCGATCGCGTATTGCAGCTCGCACGCGCCGGCCACCCGGCCGAGCGCGACGCGGATCTGCTGCGCGGTGAGGGGCTGCTGCCGCTCGGCGCGGTCGGCGACGCGCTTCTCGCCGACATCCAGTGCCAGGCGCGAGCGATCGCGCGCGCGGCGCCGTTGCCGTCGCGCCAGCCCTTGCCGATCGACATCGCGGCCGGCGACTATCGCCTCACCGGTACGCTGAACGACCTCGGCGACCAGGGCCTCATCACAACGCAGTTTTCCAAAGTCGGCGGCTATCACGAGCTGCGCTTGTGGGTGCGCCATCTGGCGCTGAGCGCCGTCGTACCAGGCTCGTCCTCGCTCCTGGCCGGCCGCGCCAAGGACAAACCGGACGGCATCACCTGCGTCGTCTTTCGGCCCGTCGTCGATCCGGTGAAACATCTGGAAGCCCTGCTGGACATTTACCGACAGGCGCACGATCGGCCGCCGCCGCTGTTCAAGTACGCGTCGCGCGTGTACGCCGAGCGCCTCGCTGCGGGGGAGAAGAAAGCGCTGGAGGAAGCACAGAAGAAGTTCGGACCGGGCACGCAGCAAGGCGTCGTCGATTGCCGCGACGTCTACGTGGCGCAGATCTTCCGCGATCCGGCGACGGCGCTGGCGTCGCCGCCAGGCGACGCGTTCAGTTTCGCGGCGCTGGCCACATGCGTCTATGGGCCGCTGCTCGAGCATCGGGAGGAGACGTGAGCGAACCGCAGCTCGGCCCCCTCGATCCGCTGCACGTCGATCTGCGCGGTGTCCACCTGGTGGAAGCCAGCGCCGGCACCGGCAAGACGCACGCGATCACGACACTGGTGGTGCGCGCCGTGCTGGAGGCCGAGATCGAGGTCGGGCGGATTCTGGTCGTGACGTTCACCAACGCGGCGACGGCGGAATTGCGCGAGCGCGTGCGCCGGCGGCTGCACGCGGCGTATCAGGCGCTGGACGATCCGAGCGCCTGTGCAGACGCGGAGCTCGGCGCGCTGCTGGCGGCGCGGCCGCCCGACCGGCGCGCTGCGGACCGGCAGCGCGTGCTGGCGGCGCTGTACGGCTTCGACGACGCGGCGATCTTCACCATCCACGGCTTCTGCCAGCGCGTCTTGCAGGAATTCGCCTTCGAGAGCGGCGTGCGCTTCGACGCCGAGCTGCTCGGCGACGTGCGGCCGCTGTTCGCCGACGTCGTGCGCGACTACCGCGTCGCCCGGCTGTATGAAGCGTCGCCGGATCTGCTGCGGGCGCTGGCCAAGCCGGCGGTCGGCCAGAAGCGCCTGATGGACGTCGCGCAGCAGGTGTTGCGCCATCCGCATCTGCGCATGCTCGAGACGCCGCCGCCCGGCCATGTCGATGCGCCGCAGCAAGCCGCGGTGCGCGCGCTGCTGCAGGGCATCGGCCCGTATGCGCGCGCCGCGCTGGCGCGCCGCAAGGCCGCCGCTAACGCGCAGTTCTTCGACGACCTTCTGCAGGATCTCGGCGCCGCGCTCGCAGGCGCGCACGGCGCCGCCCTGGCGGCGACCTTGCGGCGCCGCTATCCGATCGCGCTGATCGATGAGTTTCAGGACACCGACCCGGTACAGTTCGACATCTTCCGTCGGATCTACGCCGGCGGCGATGCGGCGGCGCTGTTCCTGATCGGCGATCCGAAGCAGGCGATCTACGCCTTCCGTGGCGCCGACGTGTTCGCCTACTTCACCGCCAACCGCCTGGCCGATCAGCGCCACACGCTGCCGACCAATCGGCGCTCCAGTCCGCGGCTCGTGCAGGCGATCAACGCCGTCTTCGACGCGCGGCCGGACGCGCTGGTGCTGGAGCAGATGACGTTTCGCGATGCCGTCGCGGCGCGTGACGACGAACCGCTGAGCGGCGCGCCGCTGCGCGTCTGGTTCGTCGAACGCGGGCCGTTCAAGTGTCAGCGGGATAGTCTTCGCCAACCCCTCCTGACGCCGAACATGCCGGGGCATCCGTTCTTCGGTGCGCTGGCCGACGGTATCGTCTGCCTGCTCGACGGCACGACGACGCTCGCTGGCCGGCCGATCGAGCCCGGCGACATCGCCGTCTTGTGCCGCACCAACGCACAGCTGCTCATGGTGCAGGACGCTTTGCGAAAAGCCGGCGTGGCGAGCGTCGTGCTCGGCGACTCGAGTGTCTTCGACACCGCCGAAGCGCAGATGCTCGAATGGCTGTTGCGCGCCCTGGCCGAGCCCGGCGACGCCGCAGCGATTCGCGCCGCGCTGGTGACGCCGCTGCTCGGTCGGCGCGGCGACGACCTCGATCGCCTGCGCGAAGACGAGAGCGAGTGGGACCGCGTGCTCGAACGCTTTCAGAGCTGGAGCGCGCGCTGGCGCAGCGGCGGCTTCACCAGCGCCTTCCGCGCCGTGCTCGACGACGAGGGTGTGCCGGGCAGGCTATTGAGCGCGGTCGGCGGGGAGCGCGCTCTCACCAATCTCTTGCACCTCGGTGAGCTACTGCAGCGCGCCGCCAGCGCCGAGCGGCGCGGACCGCTGGCGCTGGTCGAGTGGCTGCGCCGCATGCGCCTCGACGCGGCGGCGCGCGATGAGCAGGCGGTCGAAGCGGCGCAGATCCGCCTCGAAAGCGACGTGCGCGCGCTCAAGCTGACCACCGTCCACAAGAGCAAGGGCCTGCAGTATCCGGTGGTCGTCTGTCCCTTCTTGTGGAACAGCGGTCCCAAATCGGACGCCGATGCGCCGCCGCTGTTTCACGCGCAGGACGAGGGGGCCAGGCTGGATCTCGGATGGCCGGCGCACGCGGAGAACTCCGCGGCAGCTGCCGTTGAGCGCCTGGCGGAGTCGACGCGGCTGACATACGTCGCGCTGACGCGCGCGCGCGATCTGTGCGTCGTCGTGTGGGGCAGTTTTCCAGACTTCGAGCAAAGCGCGCTGGCGCGCCTGTGGCACGAGATGCCGCGGCGCCAGACGGTGCCGCGCTCGGCGAAGGACGTGCGCGGGCTGTCGGATGCTGAGCTGCGCGCTGACCTCGATGCCTACGCGCACGCGGCGCCCGGCGCGGTCGCAATCGCGTCGCTGAAGCCGCCCGAATCACGCCGCTACGTGCCGGCCGACATTGCGCAGCCGGCGCTCCAGGCACCGCCGCCGGTGTGGCGCGTCGCGCAGCCCTGGCGGGTCAGCAGCTTCACCGCACTGGCGGCCGGCGGCGAGGCGCTTGGCTGGCACGGCGAAGAGGGCATCGACCGCGACGAGCTGGCCAGCGCCGAGGCGAGCGCGGTCGCCGCGCTCGACGGATTCCCGCGCGGCCGTCGGCCGGGAACGCTGGTGCACGCGATCTTCGAAGCGTTCGATTTCAGCGAGACCGATGCCGGCGTATTGCAGCAATTGGTGCGCGAGCGGCTGGCGGCTTTCCGCGTCGGCCTGGAGCACACCGACGCGCTGTGCGCGGCGGTCACGGCCGTCGTCGAGACGCCGCTCAACAGCGCCGCCCCGCCGTTGCGCCTCCGCGACGTGCCGTCGAGTCGGCGCCTCAACGAGATGGAGTTCGCTTTTCCGATCGCCCTCGGCGACGCAAGGCGCCGGCCGTTGACGCCCGAACGACTGGCGGGTGCGTTGGCCCGCCACGCCGCCGGCGACTCGGCGCGCGCCTATGCCGAGCGCGTCGCGCGCCTGCCGTTCCGCTCGCTCGCCGGCTATTTGCGCGGCTTCATCGACCTCGTCTTCCGGCACGACGAGCGCTGGTACGTCGTCGACTACAAGTCGAACGATCTCGGCGGGCGCGCCGCCTACTACGCGCCGCGCGCGTTGGCGGCGGCCATGCTGCAGCACGACTACGTGCTGCAAGCGCATCTGTACGCGGTCGCGCTGCATCGCTACCTGGCGCAGCGCGTCGCCGGCTACGACTACGAGCGGCACTTCGGCGGCGTGTACTACTTGTTCGTGCGCGGCATGCATCCGTCGCGCGGCGCGTCTACTGGCGTGGTGTTCGATCGTCCGTCAGCGGCGCTGCTGCGCGAGCTCGACGCGTTGCTGGCGGGAGACGACGCATGACCTCGCCGTACGCTCCTGACGATCCGCGCCTTCGGGAGACTGGCATGCTTACTGCCTTGCAGGCGCGCGGTGTGTTGTCGGATCTCGACGTGCACCTGGCGCGCACGCTGACGCGCCTGGCCGATGACCAACGCGAGCCGATCGCATTGGCGGCCGCGCTGGCGAGCCGCGCCGTCGGACAGGGCCACGTCTGCCTGGACCTGGCGCGCGTCGCGCAGCCGGGCGCACTGGTCGACGCGGCCGGCGTGCCGATCGACGCCGCGCAGTTGCCAACCTGCGCGGCGTGGCAGGCGGCACTGCGCAGCAGCCGGTTGGTCGGTGATGCCGATGCGATCACGCCGTTGGTGCTCGACGGCGAGCGACTCTACTTGCGACGCTACTGGCAGTACGAAGTCGATCTCGCCGCCGCCATCCTCGCCCGCGTCGACGCCGTCGATGTCGGACCGCACCCGGAGAGCCTGCGCGCGAGTCTGGCGCGGTTGTTTCCAACGGCGGCCGGCGCGCCGCATCCCGATTGGCAACGCGTCGCGGCGTTCGCGGCTGTGCAGCGCCGCTTCTGCGTCATTTCGGGCGGTCCCGGCACCGGCAAGACGTACACCGTCGTGCGCATTCTGGCGCTGCTCCTCGAGTTGGCGCTGGCAGGCGGCTGCACGCCGCCGCGCATTGCGCTGCTGGCGCCGACCGGCAAGGCGGCGGCGCGACTGACCGAGTCGATTCGCGACGGCAAGCAGGCGCTCGATTGCAGCGACGCGGTGCGTGCCGCCATTCCCGATGAGGCACAGACGCTGCATCGCGCGCTCGGGGCGGTGCCGGGCCGCAGCGCCAGATTCCGCCGCACGCGCAAAACGCCGATGCAGGTCGACATTGCGCTGGTCGACGAAGCGTCGATGGTCGATCTGTCGCTCATGGCGCATTTGGTCGACGCGCTGCCGGCCGCCGCGCGCCTCATCCTACTCGGCGATCAAGACCAGTTGGCGTCGGTCGAAGCCGGAGCGGTGCTGGGCGACATCTGCAACAGCGGCACGCCGCATCACAGCTCGCGCGCGTTTCGCCGCGCCGCCGTCGCGGCAACCGGCGAAGCGTTGCCGGCTGCAGGTGATCGGGCGACGGACGCAGGGCTTGCGGACGCGATCGTCGTGCTGGCGCACAGCCATCGCTACGACGCGCGCGGCGGCATCGGTCGGCTGGCGCGCGCCGTCAACGCCGGCGACATGGCCGCAGTCGACGATGCGCTCACCCGCGACCCCGCCGTCAGCCGCACCGATCCGCGCGACGGCGGCGGGCTCGACGGCGCCGTCGCCGACGCGATCGTCGCCGGCTTCGCGCCGTATTGCGCCGCGGACACGCCGCTGGCGCGGCTCGAAGCGTTGAAAGCATTTCGCGTCCTGTGCGCGCACCGGCGCGGCGCCTTTGGTGTCGAGCCGATCAATGCGCAGATCGAGCAGCTGCTCGCGGCGCGGTGCGGTCTGCTGCCGGACGGCGCCGCGTACCGCGGCCGACCGATCCTGATCACGCGCAACGACTACGCCCTCGGCCTGTTCAATGGGGACGTCGGCGTCATCGATGTCGCGGCCGACGACGCCAGTCGGCGGACGGCGTACTTTCTCGTCGCCGGAGGCCTGCGCGCAGTGGCTGTGGCGCGCCTGCCCGAGCACGAAACCGTCTTTGCGATGAGCGTGCACAAGAGCCAGGGCTCGGAATTCGACGCGGTGGCCGTGCTGCTGCCGCGCGAGGTGTCGCCGGTGGTTTCGCGCGAGTTGCTGTACACGGCGCTGACGCGTGCCCGCGAACGCGCGCTATTGGTGGCGACGCCGCAGGTCCTGGCGCACGCTGTCGCCACTCCGGTGCAGCGCGCCTCAGGCCTGCGGCTGCGTCTGTGGCCGGCCGCGCTGTCGCGAACGACGGCCCAGTTGTCGCTTTTCTAGAAAACGCTACCGGAGAGCGGAGTCTCGGGTCCATCGAGCGAAGATGATGGCGCCCGCCGGACTATCGACCAGCTGCGAGGCCGGTTCAAAGAAGCACGGGAACTAATTCTGCCGCG
>Ga0265339_10000731_pt1 | contig 25444 bp, 22 predicted proteins | sample 4CB219metaG_FD_202085 | JGI IMG/M metagenome (GOLD analysis project Ga0265339, IMG submission 202085) | Rhizosphere microbial communities from Carex aquatilis grown in University of Washington, Seatle, WA, United States - 4-CB2-19 metaG | ecosystem: Host-associated > Plants > Roots >... | reverse complement strand
CCTCCTGTGCCAGTTCGACGAAGCCAGGCGTCGGGTGCGCCTGCCAATACCCGAGTTGCAGTCCGAGCTTCATGAATTGCCTTTACGGAAGAGGCGCTGCCCGTGACCGGCGATCAAGTGGCCGGTGCAAGGGGCGCTCACTGGCCACCGGTCACCGAACACCGGTCACGCAGTGTGCATCCGCCATAGTCGACCGCCGCGTGGTGAGGCAAACGCTCGTTCGGTTGAGGAAGGGCTCGGACAAAAGACCAAGGCTGGCGCGGCGCGAACGCTTCGGCGCTGCAGCGCGCGGCAGGCGGCCGTCCTCCGCTGTCGCCTTCCTGTGCTTTCAGGCCAAGTGCTCGAGCGCCACCAGCGTGACGCTCGCCGCGAGCCCGGAGATGAAGGCGAGATACGCCAGCCGCAGATAGCGATACTTGCGCTCGGCGAGGAAGCGACCAAGCGTGTAGACCTCGCGCACCTGCATCTCGTAATTGCGATTCGGATCGTTCATCACGTGCTCCATCGCCGCATGGAAGGTTTTGTAATCCATGCGCACGAAGTCGCCGAAGAAGAACAGATTGAAGCGCGGGTCGGCGGGGTCGGCGTCGTTACGCGCAATGACTGGCACCTTCGGCATCGCCGCGTAGGTCGCCAGACCAACCGTCAGCAGACAACACACGCCAAGCGCGATCACCGCGGGGCCGAAGGTCGGATCGCCGACGTAACGGCCCGCCAGCGTCAGCACCACAGACGAGAGCGTCAGCAACATGCTCGATTTCACGTCGGCCATGCTGCTGAGCTGAATCAGATTGCCACGTGTCTGCCGCAGCATCTGATCCAGATGCCCGCCGGGCTGTTCGATCTGCATGGAACCCCTCCGTTCAAAGCTCGGAGGGTGCGGGGCGGCGCGGCAAACTGCAACTGGGCGGCGCGCACGACGAACGACGAAGGACGAAAGACCGGAGTTGGTTCGCGTCGGGAACGATTTGCTTCAGCCGCGTACGCGAGGAGCATGCGACTCTATCCTGGCGCCCCCGCTCAAGGATGGGGAAGACAGTCCTTCAGGTTTCAGCCTTTCGTCTCAGATCGTCAGCCCGCCGTCCATCGAGACGATGGCACCGGTCATATAGCGACCCTCGTCCGAGGCGACGAAGGCGACGAGCGAGGCGACCTCGTCGGTCGACGCGTTGCCCCATGGCGTGCGCAGCTTGCCGAGGCGTGTGGCGTCCGCCCCTTCCGGCAGTTGGTGAAACTGTGTCTGCAGCGGCGTCGTCATGCCGCCGGGCGCGATGCAGTTCACTCGTACTCTCTTGGTATAGAGGTACTCGTCGGCGAGCGCGCGCGTCAGCTGCACGACACCGCCCTTCGAGGCGCAGTACGCGGCGCTGTACGGCTGGCCCATCAAGCCGGCATTCGAGGCGATGGTGATGATGTTGCCGCCGTGCTCGAGCAAGTGCGGCAGCACGGCGCGGCAACTGAGGTATGTGCCGGTGAGATTGACGGCGATGATACGCATCCAATCCTCGACCGCCATGTCGTGCGCGTTGGCGAACTTGCCGATACCCGCGCAGGTCACCAGCACGGCGGGCACGCCGAGATCGCGCAGCGTCGCGTCGACCGCCGCGCCGACCGACGGCGCGTCCGAGACGTCGACCTTGTAGGCCTTGGCCTTCCCACCCGCCGCGCCGATCTGCGCCGCCGTTTCCTCTGCGGCGGGCAGCGACATGTCGAGACAGGCGACCGCCGCGCCTTCCTTAGCCAATCGCAGCGCCACCGAGCGGCCGAGGCCCGAGCCGGCGCCGGTGATCACTGCCACGCGTTCCTTGAAGCGATCCATGTGTGCTCTCCCGCTGCGAAGGCCCGGACCTTACTCGGGGCGTCGGCGATCGCGCAAACGCCCGTTTGGCCGGCCCCAGATCAGCCGTTGAGCCATGCCGCGACGTTGCGCGTGTACGCGTGTACGCCGCGCAGCAGCGTCGGGTCGCGGACGACCGCGTCGCTCGGCGGCTCGTCGACGAAGCTCGGAGAGCCGCGGCGCGGGTCCCAGTTGTAGTCGCAGAAGTGATGGAAGGTCGACTGCGCAATGGCCCGGCCCAGCGGCCGGCCGCGCGCGTCGCGTTCGCCGTCGAAAGCGACGATGCTGTTGAACGTGCGCCCGCTCGTCTGGCTGGTGGCGGTTGCGAGGACGCGCGCAAACGCCGCGGCGCCGCGCGGCACGCCGACGGCGCCCTCGTGCGGATGCGCCGGCAGCTGCTCTACGCGATCGGCGAAGAGCGGATGCTGCGCATCGAGCGCCTGGATCGTCTGTACGTCGCCGTTGGCGCCCGAGTGGTAGTTGGGCCAGGTGATCGCGGCGGTCACCAGATCGTCGGCGCGGTGTCGCGCCGTATCCGGTTCGCGGTTGATGGAATGGAAGTGATGGGCGGCGCCGAGCGCACCGAGGCCGGCGAGACAGGCGCCGAGGTCCTGGTGATCGCGCGTCGTCAGGACCCCGCCGCCGCGCGCGCGAAAGGTGATGATGCCGGCGCAGTCCGCCGGCGTCAGGCCGCCGCCGAGGTCGACCGCGAACAGCCACAACTGATCGAACGGCTGCGCCGCGAGGTCGACGAGCTGCGCATCGTCGCCCGCGCTGTTCATCTCGCGGTCGCGCGCCGTGGCGGCATGGCCGAGCCCGCGCAGGTGGTCGCACAACAGCGAGAAACGATCGATGTGCCAATCGTCTAGCGCGAACGGGATCGTCGTTTTGAGCAGGATGCGGGCCATCAACGCATCATAACTCGACGGCGTCGGGGTAGCACCAACCCCACTCTTCACCGCGCTCGAGCGAGCGCATAACCGGATGTTGCGTCTGCTGCCAATGCGCCGTGGCGTGCTTGTTCGGCGACGAATCGCAGCAGCCGACGTGGCCGCAGCTCATGCACAGGCGCAGATGCACCCAGCGGTCGCCGGCGCGGAGGCATTCCTCGCAGCCCGGCGTGCGCGGGCGCTGCGGGCGAATGCGATCGAGGTGCCCGCATTGTGCGCCGGCCTTCGGCACCAGCGTGACGATCTGCGTCGTGTCGACCTTGCGCGCGTCGGCCGCGCTCTCGAACGCGGCGACATCGTCGGCGGTCAGCGTGCCGCTGCGGAAGAGCGCCGCTGCCTGCGCGAAGGCGGCAGCGCTGCCGGACAAGTCCAGCTCGTCGCCCGCCGCGAGCACGGTGTCGCCGTCCGGCGCATCGAAATGCTGTGCGCCGCGCTGCAGGCCTTCGAGATGAATGCCGAAGCGGTCTTGCAGCTGCAACGCAGCCAGCCGCTGCCCCAACGCCGGCGCGCCGCTGCGTACCGTCACCGTGCGGCGGTCGAGGCAATCGGCGCCGAGCGCGCATTCCGCCACCGGGTCGGACGGCAGCTGCTCGACGCGCAACGCCGCGTAGCCAGCGCGGCGCACCGCCGCCTCGTTCGCCATGATCTCTTCCGGCGCGACGTGATAGGTGCGCATGACGTCGGTGAACAGCGACACGACGCTCTCCAGCTCTTCGGCGATGACGCGGTCGACGCCGACGTCGGCGAGCGGCTCGACTTCGGCAATGTACGGCGTGCGCACCAGGATGCGCATGGTCGGATTGAGCGTGCGCGCCACGGCGGCGATGCGGCGCGCCATGCCGGGATCGTCGTCGGCGATGACCAAGCCCTTGGCGCGCTCGACGCCGGCGAGCTCGAGCGTGTGCTGGCGGCTCGCATCGCCGCGCAGCACCGGCAGGCCTTCCGCCTCCGCATCGTTGGCCCCCTGCGGATTGAGCGTCGTGATCAAGTACGGGATGCGGGAGCCGGCCAAGACGCGCACCAGGCGCTTCGCGGCGTCGCCGTAGCCGGCGATGATGACGTGATTCTCGATCGGCGCGTTGTCCGGCAGCACCGGCTCGAGCGCGGCCTGATGATCGGCGCGCACGTGCTCGACGCGTTTGCCGAATGCGACGCCGAGCGAGGTGAGCAGCGGCGTCGCCACCATCAGCAACACCGTCGAGGCGATGAACACCTGCGACCCGCCATCCGCCATGCCGGCGGGCGACAGCCCGAGCGCGCGGCCGGCGCGCTCCAATACGAAGGAGAACTCGCCGACCTGCGCCAGCATCAAGCCGGACGCCGCGGCCACCGGCGCCGAATAGCCGAGCGCGCGCACGCTGAAGGATGTCGTGGTGACTTTCACCAGCAGCACCAACGCGACCGCCATCAGCACCAGCGGCAGGTGGGTGACGAGGAAGCCGAGGTCGAGCAGCATGCCGACCGAGACAAAGAACGCGGCGCTGAACAGAATCTGCAGCGGCAGAATCTCGCCCAGGGCGTGCTCGCTGAAACGGCTCTCGCTCACCACCAAGCCAGCCAGGAAGGCGCCGAGCGACAAGCTGACGCCGGCCAGGTTGGTCAGGAACGCGGTGCCGAAGCACACCGCGATCACCGACAGCAGGAACAACTCCGGCGAACAGGTGCGCGCCACCGCCTCGAGCGCCGGCGGCATGATGCGCCGCGCGATGATCAAGATCGCGGCGATGATCAACGCGGCTTTGCCGAGGGCGATGCCGATCATGCTGCCGCCGCCACTGCCGCCGGCCAACATCGGCACCAGCAGCACCATGACGATCACCGCCAAGTCTTGAAAAATCAGCAGCCCGAGCGCCACCTGGCCGTGCGCTGCATTGGTCTCGCCGCGATCGCTCAGCAACTTCAGCACGATCGCCGTCGAGCTGAGCGCGACGAGAAAGCCGCTGAACAGCCCGGCGCGCCAGTCGACGCCGAACAGCAACAGCACGAGCATCATGCCGAGCGAGGCGCTGAGGACTTGCAGGCCGCCGCCGCCGAAGATCAGCCGCTGAATGCGCGCCAGCTTCTCCAGGCTGAACTCGATGCCGATGGTGTAGAGCAGGAACATGACGCCGATCTCGGCGGCGGCGTCGACGGTCCCCTGATCCTGCACGATGCCGAGGCCGTGCGGCCCGATGATCACCCCGGCGACCAGGAAGCCGACGATCGGCACCAACCCGAGGCGAAAGCAGACGTAGGCGATCAACGCTGCGGCGACGATCAGCGCCACCGCCTCGGGCAGAACGTCGTGAGTCACGCGCTGGGGGTAAACGATCGCCGCGCGATGAGCAATGCAGCGGACGGTGTCGGGTGTCAGGTTTCAGTGTTGAACACCGATGCCCGACAGCCGACACCTGACTCCTATCCGGTCACCACCGTGAGGTGCGCGAAACCGCGCACGTTGACCGAGTGAACGCGCGACGTGTTCTCGAGATCGATCTCGTAGTCGGGATGACGGCGCCAGAATTCTTCGAGGGCGACGCGGCCTTCGAGTCGCGCGAGCGAGGCGCCGAGGCAGAAGTGGATACCGTGGCCGAAGGCCAGCGTCTGCGTCGTATCGCGCAGGATATCGTACCGCGCCGGCTCGTCGAACACGCGCTCGTCGCGATTCGCCGAGCCGACCAGCAGCACGATCATGTCGCCGGCGCTGATGCGCCGGCCGTGCAGCTCCACGTCCGTCGTCGCCAAGCGCGCCAGCGCTTGTGTCGAGTTGTCGTAGCGCAGCGTTTCTTCGACCCACTGCGGCAGCCGCGACGCGTCCTCGCGCAGGCGTGCGCGCTGATCCGGATTGCGCCACAGCCAATGCAGCGCGTTGCCGATCAACTTGGTCGTCGTCTCGCTGCCGGCGATGACCATGAGGAACAGGAAGCCCATGATCTCGGAGTCGGTGAGGCGATCGCCGTCGATCTCGGCCACCAGCAGCGCGCTGGTCAGATCGTCGCCCGGCCGGGCGCGCCGCTGCGCGATCAAGTGCACGAAATGACCCATCAACGAGCGCGCGGCGGCAGCCGCGGCGGTCGGACGCCCCTCCGCCCCTTCTTCGCGATGCACGACCATATCGGCCCAGGAGCGCAACTGATCGCGATCCGCCTCGGCAATGCCGAGCATCTCGCTGATCACGTCCATCGGCAGCTTGCCGGCGAAGTCGTCGATCGCATCCCAGCGCGCACGGCCGGCGACCGCGTCGAGATGCCGCGTCGCAATGGCGCGCACGCGCGGCTCCAACTCGGCGACGCGGCGCGGCGTGAAGCCCTTCGACACCAGCGCGCGCAGGCGATCGTGGCGCGGCGGATCCATGGCGAGAAACGAGGCGGTGTGCTCGGCCGTCGGCGCGAAGGCATCGCGATCGAGCGCCACGCCGTGCCGATTCGAGTACTGCGTCCACTCGCGGAACGCCGTCTTCACGTCGGCATGCCGCGACAGCGCCCACAGGCCGAGCCGCTCGTTGCGATACGCCGGCGCCTCGGCGCGCAATCGCGCGTACACGGGATACGGATCCTCGTGGATGGCGTAGTCGAATGGGTCGAAGACGAACGGCGCGGACATGCCGGTGTCCTAACAACGGAGCGCGCATCGACGCCAGCGGTTTTCTCGTCGGCCCGCGCTTCGTGTAGAGGCGAGCTCGGCAGGGAGGTGACCAGGCATGCGGAGGCTCGACGGAAAGGTCGCATTGATCACCGGCGGGCGTCGGGAATCGGCGCCGCCACGGCGCGCCGCCTGGTTGCCGAGGGTGCACGGGTCGTCGTCGCCGACCTGAATGGCGACGCCGCGCAGGGGCTCGTCGACGAGCTCGGCGCTCCAGTGGCGCGCGCTCTGCGCGCCGACATCACGCGCGTCGTCGACGCCGACGCCATGGTGCGGACGGCGGTGGAAGCCTTCGGCCGACTCGACATCGTGCACAACAATGCCGCCAGCGGCATTCCCGGCCGCATCGGCGACCTCGATCCCGCCGGCTGGGAGCGCACGCTGGCGATCAATCTCAGCGGACACTTCCTCGTCACACGCGCGGCGCTGCCGGCGATGCTGGCGCAGCGCAGCGGCGTGTTCGTGAACATGGCGACCGGCGCAGCCGTGTTGGTCGAGGAAGGCATCGGCGCGTATGCCGCCGCCAAAGCGGGGGTCATCGCGCTGACGCGGCAAGTCGCGGTCGAGTACGGTCGCCACGGCATTCGCGCCAACTGCATCTGCCTGGTGCCGTGGGCACTCCGCCGACGTTGGCGTTCATCGACGCGGTCGCGGGCGTTGGCGAGCCATGGCGGCCGCCAATCCGCTGCGCCGCATCGGCACGCCCGACGAGCTGGCCAATGTGGTCGCGTTCTTGGCCTCCGACGAGGCCGCGTTCATGACCGGTGCGACGCTGATGGTCGACGGCGGCGCCAGCGCCGACAAAACGATCGGCTTGCTCGGTATCGCCTGAGCGCGCCGAACCGCTGCGGCGGCTCCCTGTACCGCATCGACGCGTTGAGGTCGTCGACCGCCAGCACCGAACTCGCTACCGGTGCGACGGAGGAATGCACATGGCACAGCGCCGGCGCATCAGCGGGCTGGACCGCCTCACCCAGTTGGTCCATGTGGTACGCGCGCAACGGGTGCTGCTCGACAGCGATCTCGGTCGCCTGTACGGCGTGTCGACGAAAGCCCTCGTGCAGGCGGTGAAGCGCAACGCGGAGCGCTTTCCTGCCGCTTCATGCTTCGCCTCACCGATCGCGAGGTCGAAGGTTTGCGGTCACAAAATGTGACCGAAAACGGACGGGGCGGGCGACGGAGCCTCCCGTATGCGTTTACCGAGCAGGGTGTCGCGATGCTCTCCTCGGTGTTGCGCAGCACGCGCGCGATGCAGGTGAACATCGAGATTATGCGTGTCTTCGTGCGGCTGCGCCGCCTGCCGTCGACGCACGCCGCGATCGCGCAACGACTGGACAAATTGGAGCTAAAGCTTGGGCGACATGACGATGAGATCGCCGCGGTGTTTGCCGCCATTCGTCAGCTCGTCGCGACGCCGATCGCGACTCGCAAGCGGATCGGCTTCTGATCCGCGCCGACTCAGCGCGCTAGCGGGCCGGCGCGTACTCGATCTGCAAGGCGACCAAGCTGCGGGTGTCGCGTCCGTAGCGTTGCTCGATCTCGCTCAGCAAGGCGTCGAAGGTCGCCGGAGCGCGCAAGGTGCGGTGGTCCGCGCCCCCGGCGCCGCCGATCACGTCTGGAATCACGCGCAGGCCGCGCCGGCCGCGCAACGGCGACGTCACGCCGGCCGTCGCCGTGCGGACGGCATAGGTGCGCTGTAACAAATCGACGTTGAACGCCAGCGCCAACTCGTCGAAGCCCTCGGGGAGGTCGAACGTCACGACGTCCCAGCGCCACGGCAGCGCATAGTTCATCGCCCCGGCCGTCACGTCGGTCACCCCGATCCGAAAGGCGGCGCCATCGTGCGGCGGACCGTCGCCGGCACCGGCAAGCGTGCGGTCGTTGCGCAGCAAGGTCGCGAGATAACGCGACACGGGCTCCGAAGCGCTGACCCCGGCCGAGGTGAGAACCGGCCCGTCGCGCACCCAGCGCACATCTTGCCGCCAGCGGGTGCGCGGGAAGCGTTCGCGCAGCGTCGGCAGCGAGTACCAGTGACTGGTGGCGCGCCGGCCGTCGAGCAGTCCGGCATCGGCGAGCACCCAGGCGCCGTCGCAGATCGACACCGTCATTGCGCCCGCCGCCGACCAGCGCCGCAGCGCAGCCAGCAGCGTCGGTTCGCTCGGGTCGTGCATCGCCGGCACGATCACCACGTCGGGCGTCGTCGCAACATCGGCCAGCGTCGCATCCGGCTCGACGACCAGGCCCGGCATCAAGCGCACCGGGCCCGGCTCGCTGGCCACGATCTCCACGTCGGCGACGCCGGCGTCTTTGAGGATGGCATACGGTGTCAGCAGGTCGGTGGTTTCGGCGCCGGAGTTGTTGGCGACGATCACAACGTGTGGCCGCGGTCCGTCGGCCGCGGCGCGCAGACAGCATGCGCTCCCGACCCACCAAGACGCCGAGAAGACCAAGCAGCGCGCGAGACGCGACGTCATTCTCGGCGACTCGGTGGCGGTCGCTCAGACGAGACCGTGCACGCGCGCGAAGGGGTCCCAGCTCGCGTCGCGATGCCACTCATATTCGGTGGCGACGGCAAGCTGCTCGCTGAAAGCCTGACCGGCCAAGCGCGCGACGATGGCCAGCGCCATGTCGATCCCGGCTGAAACGCCGGACGACGTGGCAAACGGCCCATCCTCGACCCAGCGCGCCTCCTTCACCCAATTGACGCGCGGGTGGTCGCCGGTGACTTGACCGAAAAACATCTTGTTGGTCGTGGCGCGCCGGCCATCGAGCAGCCCGGTCGCCGCCACCAGCTCGGTGCCCGAGCACACCGTCATCGTCAGCTCGGCCTGCGGAATGCGGCGGCGCAGCCAGTCGATGATCGCCGGGTTCTCAACCTCGGCATGTGAGGTCATGCCGCCCGGAATCAGCAGCAGATCGAGCGGCGGACAGTTGTCGAACCCGTACGTCGCAACGATCTCCGGACCCTGTGCGCTGCGCACCGGGCCGGCGCTCTGCGCCACCGTGACGATCTCGACCATGCCCGGCATATTGCCGAACATTTCGAGCGGGCCGCAGGTGTCGAGCATCTCCCAGCCGGGATAGAAGACGGCGCCGAGGCGCCGCAGGCGCGTGTCGTTCATGCGCTTCTCCTGATCGGCGCCGCAACCGGGCGCCGGTGAAAGTGCCGCCGGTAGTCGACCGGCACGATGTGCAGATGGCGAGTAAACGTACGGCGCATCTGCTCGGCCGAGCCGAAGCCGCAACGCGCCGCCACCTCCTCGAAGCCGAGTCGGCCGTCTTCCAAATGACGGCGCGCGGCATCGAGACGCACCCGCTCGACGAACTTTGCCGGCGTGGCGCCGGTCTCCTGATGAAAGATGCGTGCGAAGTGGCGTGGGCTCATGGCCGCACGCGCCGCCAGTGCCTCGACCGACAAATCCTCGCGCACATGCGCGACGATCCATTCGGGAAGATCCTTGAGCGGCCCGGGCGGAATCGCCTGCGCAGCCAGATGACTGCTGAACTGCGACTGGCCGCCGGGCCGCTTGAGGAACACCACGAGCCAGCGCGCGACTTCCAGCGCGATGGCATGACCGAGATCATCCTCGACCAGAGCCAGCGCGAGATCGATACCGCTGGTGACGCCGGCGGACGTGTACACGTCGCCGTCGCGCACGAAAATCGCGTCGGGCTCGACGTGGACGCCCGGGTAGCGCTGGACGAACTGATCGACGACAGACCAATGTGTCGTGGCGCGTCGGCCGTCGAGCAAGCCGGCCTCGGCCAAGATGAAGGCGCCGGAGCACACGGACGCGAGGCGGCGCACGCGACGCGACTGCGCCACCACCCAGCGCCGCACGGCGCGGTCCATCATGATCTCTTCGACGTTGCCGCCGGCGATCATCAGCGTGTCGAGGCTGCCGCGCGTGTCGCTGATGGCGTGGTCGGGCGCGATGCGCAGACCCGAGCTCGTCTTCACCGGCCGCGTCGACGGGGCGACGATCCGGGTCGTGTACGCCGCCGCGTGCCCCCGCTGCGTACACAGCCAGCTGGCGCCGGCGAACACCTCCAACGGGCCGGTGAGATCGAGCGACTGCATGCCGTCGAAGGCGAGGAACGCAATGCGGCGCGGCCCGGACATGCGGCAAACGTAGTCGCGTGGGTTGCTGGCTGCAATGACAATACCCCAGCAAATCCTGCCATCGCGCAGCGCGTCCGGCGTCGCGGTGCCGAGCGGCGACATCCGGTTCCAAGTCGCCGCAGCTATTCGCTGTCGACGCCGAACCGTTCGCTGTAGCTCGCGTAACGCGCCCGTTCGGTGCCGGCGCGCAAGCCGGCGTCGGCCAGGGTGTAGCGATGCGCCCCGTGCTTGTCCTTCGGGTTGGCGGCGAGGAAGCGGCGCATGCGCTCGGCGGCATCGTCGCTGAGCGTCCAACCGAAGTGGGCGTAAATCCGTCGCACCATGCCGATCTCGTCGCGCAGGAATTCGCCGAACTGCATGTCGAAGGGCGGCGTCGTGCCGGCCGGCAGGTGATCGCGCACGCGCGTCGCACGCGTCAGGCCGTCGACCAGGCGCTCGGTCCATTCGAGGCCGATGGCGCGGCGATCGATACGGTGGCTCGACATGCTGCGCAGCGTCGCCACCAAGCTGGCCAACGAGGCGATCACCTTCAGCGGATCGCGGTGCGTCTGGACGATGCACGCGTCCGGATACTCGGCGAGCAGCGCGTCGAGGGCCCACAAGTGGCCGGGCGACTTCAACACCCAGCGCTGCGATGGGCAGTGCCACTGCAGATACTGCAGCTGCCGGCGGTGGGAGGCGTACACCGGCCGCAGGTCGGCGGCGTCGAGCCACGCTTGGTAGCTCGGGACATCGTGCGTCGTGCTGAACAGCATGCTGGCGAAATCGTGTGCGGTGATCGCGACGCATTCCTGCGGCAGCTCGGCACCCATCGGATGCATTTGCTTGAATCCGGGCATGAGCCGGTCGACGCCGCCGAGATGCGTGTCGACCTGCGCGATGCGCGGATCGCTCGTGTACGTCGCGCGCTCCGGCGGCGGATACGGATACATCACTTCCCAGCTCATCGGCACACGGCTCTGCGGATCCTGCGCCAAGAGCTCGTGCAGGATGCTGGTTCCGGTGCGCGGCAGGCCGACGACGAACAGCGGCCTGCGGATTGCCTGGGCGCCGATCTCCGGATGGCGCGCGCGCACGTCGGTCATGCGCAGGCGGTTCTCCAGCAAGCGCGCCACGTCGGCATGCGCGATGATCCGTCCGAGCGCCGTCAGCCCCGCCTCGCGCTCGAATGAATCGAGTAGGCGGCGCAGCGGCGTGCGAAACCACTCGTCACCGAAGTCCGACAGGCGAGTCGCGCGGCGCGCGCGATCGAGCAACGTCTCCTCGTCGAGGCTCATCTGCGGCACGCCGACACGGCGCAGCACACCTCCCAGCGCGTTGAGCGCGCGCACCCCCACAGGCATCGCCACGCGCGCCGGTTGAGCACGGACGAGAGATCGAGGCAAAGTCGACGGCGAATTCGCCATCCGCGAGCGGCCGGCCGCTGTGGGCGGCGCGGCTATGCCGGCGCGGAGGGCCGGCAGCACGCAAGGCGGATTGGCGCGTCAGCCCATGCGGCAGAAGCCCGCGGGCTCAGCTCGAGTAGCGGTCGTTGCGCCACGGATGCGCAGTGTTCGAGTAGCCGCGCAGCTCCCAGAAGCCGCGTTGATCGCGCCGCATGAACTCGATGCGCTTGATCCACTTGGCGCCCTTCCAGGCGTAGAGCTGCGGCGTGATGAGACGGACCGGGCCGCCATGCTCGCGCGGCAGCGGACCGCCGTCGGCACTGTGCACCAGCAGCACGTCGTCTTTGAGCGCCTCGGCAAGCGACAAATTGGTCGTGTAGTTGTCATAGGCGTGACAAAGGACGAACTCCGCATCGTCGTCGGGCTCGGCGAGCGCAGCGACGGTGGCGAAGCGGACGCCGCGCCACGACACATCGAAGCGCGACCAGCCCGTGACGCAGTGAAAATCGCTGACATCGTCGACCTGCTCGAGGCGCATGAACGCGTCCCAATCGAGCGTCTGCGGATGCCGACAGGCGCCGTCGAGCGCGAGCGTCCACTGCGCCGTTGCGACGCTCGGCGCGACGCCGAGATCGAGCACCGGCCATTTGCCCGGCGCCGTGGCGGTCTGTCCGACCGGCAGTTTCGGCATGCCGTGTCGATTCGGCGGACCGCTGCCCTGCGGCGCATTGTCCGCCATTCCCGGCGTGCGCTGCATCTCGTCGAGGAAGCGCTCGCGCAGTCTGAGGCGCGCCGCGACGATACGGCGCTGCAGATCGTCGGGTTCGCCGCTCATAGGCGGGGATTATAGCGAAAAGCGGAGAGGTGACAGCGGAAAGTCGGTCGGCAGCACGCCGCTCCTCGGGTTCTTACGTCGATCCACCCATCCGCATTGATCCTGCCGCTCCCCACCTTCAGCTTTCTGGTGTCTGCTCTCTCCAGTTCACGCTTGCGCTCGCACCACATTGCGCTGCTCGCCGAGATCGATGGCGCCGTCGTCGGTGCGCACCGAGGCGCGGATGCGGTCGCCGGGCTTGAGAAAGCGCGGGTTCGCCGCGTTCGCCTTGATGAAGCCGCGCCACTTCATCGCGTCCGGCAGCAGCCGGCCGATGAGCTGCATCGGTTTCGGCGGCGCCTGCAGCGCGCAGCCGCCGGGCGTACCGGTGGCGATCAGATCGCCCGGCAGGAGATCTTGCAACGCCGACAGCTCGGTAAGAGTCGGCGCCGGCGCATAGACCATGTCCGCGGCCAAGCTGTCCTGGCGGATCTCGTCATTGACCGAGAGGCGCAGCCGCAGCTCCGAGAAACGCGCCAACTCGGCCGCGTCGACCAGCGTCAAATAGGGGCCCACCGGACCGAAGGTGCGGTAGCTCTTGCCCTTGTAGAACTGCGTCTGCGGCAGCTGCACATCGCGCGCGCTGACATCGTTGACCAGCACCAGCGCGGCGATCACCTCGTGCAGCGAGCCCGGCGTCACGGCGCGCGCCTCGGTCAGCGGCGCGCCGACGACGAGCCCGATCTCGACTTCGTAATCGAGCAGCAGCACATGCGGCGGCCGAAGGATCTCGGTGTCGGCCGGCGCCAGGCACGAGGACGCCTTGCGGAAGATCATGTTGAACGAAGCGGTGCCGGGATCGAGCCCCGACTCGCGCATGTGACCGCGGTAGTTGATGCCCTGGCAGATGAACTGCTGATTGCGCGTGATCGGGCACAGCAGCTCGACCTGGGACTCGGCCAGCACACCGGGTGCGGCGCTGGCGGCCAGCGCACGCGCCGCGGCGGCGCCGTCGCGAACGAAGTCGCCGGTGGTGGCGAAGCGCCCGGCAATCGGCGCGATGCGCCCCTCGCGCGCCACACCCCAGCTCGCTTCGCCGTTGTGACAATAGTGGATGACGTTGATGGACATGGGTCCTCAGGTGTCTGGTGGCAGGTGCCTGTTGTCGGTGCGAGGTTGAGCCTCAAGCCGCGCTATGTCCGCTGCCGGACTGCAAACTGACAGCCGACATCAGACACCCAAGACCGTCCTCACCGCCCCATCGCCTTCGCCATGCCGACCAGCTTCTTCAGGCTGAAGTCGCCGCGGCCGGCGAGAGCGGAGACGATCTGCAGGGCTTTGCGCGGCGACAGCGAGGTGTCGATGAAATCGGCCGGCAGCGGCGGCCCCCACTGCGCCAGGCCGTGCTTGCTGAACGGTGTGCTGTGCGTTTCGACCGCGGCGTCGAAGAGGTCGCCGTCGGCGTAGTGTTCCAGCATGTGTCCGTCGCCGTCGCGCCAGTAGTCGAAGATCTGACTGCCCAGGATGTGACGGCCGACGCCCCAGGCGCGCGTCCACCCTTGGCGGCGCAGGTACTCGCCGCCCATCGCCACCGCGTCGAGGTCCTGCACTTCGAACGCCGCATGCTCGAAGGCGTCGACGAAGCCGGCGCCCAGCGCGACGGTGTGGTGATCGCTCGGCGTCGTGCCGAGATCGCAGCGCAGAAACGCGATTACCGGCCCAGCATCAGGAGCGCTCGGAAGGACTTGGTAATCGGAGACGATCAGACCGAAGCTGCGCAGCAGCCACGACAGCACACGCGCGTGGTCGCGTGTCATCAGCACGACGTGTCCGAGGCGGCGCACCTCGGCCGGTGCCAGCGGTGGACGCTGCGCTGCGTTGCGGCGCGGCTTGTTGTCGACGGTGTTGGTGAGAAGTGCTGCGCGCATCGGGCTTGGCGCGACCGTTTCGATGCCGTGCACGACGTCGACGACGACGCCATTGGGCGCCCGCAGCCGCACGCGCTTGCCGCCGCCGGGCTCGCCAATCGACTCTACCGGCGAGGCGCCGGGCAGCGCGGCGAGGCGCTCGAGATCGCGCCCGTCGGCGGCTACCAGGCCAACGCCGAGAAACGCCGCCTCGGCAGCGCGCTCGGCGATGTAGCAGTGATGCGCAACGCCGTGGCCGCGCAGATAGAGGGCATCGGCTGTGCGCGCAGCCGGCAACAGGCCGAAGTCCGCGCCGAAACGCGCGGCGGCGTCCAAGTCCGGCTTGGCGAAGCGCACGTAGGCGATGTCGGCAACTTTGATCGCCGGATTTGCGGCGCGGCCGTGCGTCAGCTCGGCGCGCGCCGCCGCATCGATCATGGTCATGCGAGCACTCCACGCGGCGCCGCCTCACGCAGCAGCGCGCGCCTCCGCAACGCGAACCTGCAATCGCGTCGTGTATGCAGCGAGGGTTTGTGCGGCCGTTGCGGCAGTGAACTGCGCGGCACAGAAACGGTCGGGGCGGATGAGGACCAGGCGCTCGGCGCATGCGCCGAACCACGTCCCCAGTCCGCCGCTGCCATCTTCAACCGCGTCGCCGCTCGGCGCGACGCCGCGCGGCATGACGCACACCAGACGCGCGCCCAATGTGGCCAGCCGGTGCTGAGTAGCGGCATCGAGCGCGTCGCGCGGATCGACGCCGTAGCCGACTACCGCATGCTCCGCGCCGAGCACGGCATCGAGCAACACGGTGGATCCGTCGGCGCACCGTACCGGCGGCTGCACGATCATCTGACCGCTGAGCGCGACATCGCCGCCCGTGTTGGACGCCGCGACAAAGACGCCGCGGCGCAAGCGCGGCGCGATCAGCGTACCCATGAGCCGGCGCAGCAGCGCCACCTGCCCGCGCCGGCTGCGGTTGAGGCAGAAGAAGAAAGCGTCGCGCAGTGCGGCGCGCCAGCGACTGGTCGGCTGAATCATGGCACCCAGCCGATTGGCCAGCGCCGTCGCAGCGATGACGTGTCCGCGACGCTCCTGCTCGTACGAATCGAGCAGCGCCGGCGCGGCGTAACCGCGGGTCACCAGCGCCAGCTTCCAGGCGATGTTCACCGCGTCACGAATGCCGCCGTTCATGCCCTGACCGGCAAACGGTGGCATCATGTGCGCCGCGTCGCCGGCGATCATCACGCGGCCGGCGCGATAGCGGTCGGCGACCAGCGAGTGGAAGGTGTAGACGCACTGGCGCTCCAGCTGCACGTGCTGCGGACGCGTGTACGGCATCAGCAAGCGCGCGATCATGCCGTCGTCGAGCAGATCGGCTTCCGACTCGTCGGGCATCAGCATCCATTCCCAGCGCCGCCGCTGATGCTGTTTGCGCAGCGTCATGGCCGGGCGGCGCGGATCGCAGAAGAACCGGCACTCCATGGACGCGGCGAGGAACGGATCGATGGTGTCGATGACCAGCCAGCGCTGCGGCGCGCTCTTGCCGTGCATCTCGATGCCGAGCGCCTGCCGCACCGGCGAGCGCCCGCCATCGCAGCCGACGAGGTACTGCGCCACGCAACTGAACGGCGTGCCATCAGCGGCGGCTCCGAACACGGTGACGGCATCGGCCGTCGCATCGAAGCGCTCGACCGCGTGGCCGAAGCGCACGTCGACGTGCGGAAAGCGCGTCAGCCCGCCGGCCAGCGCCTGCTCGAGCAGCGGTTGATGAAACGCATTCTGCTGCGCATGCCCGTACGGCGTCTGCCCGAGCTCGACGTGCAGCAGCGGCGTGCCGCGACCATTCACGTAGTCGACGCTGAAGCCGAGCAGCAGATCAGGCGCAACGGCGTCGTACAGGCCGACCGCCCGCACGGCGCGCAACGATTCGGCGTCGATCGCGATGGCGCGCGGCTCGTCGACCGTCGCCGCCTTGCGCTCGAGCACGACGGTGCGCACGCCGTAGACGCCGAGCAAGTTGGCCAGCATCAGGCCGACCGGCCCGGCGCCGACGATGGCGACGTCGTAGGTCATAGGAGGGGCGTCGCAAGAGCGGGGTTAGCGGTTACGGGGTTGGGGGTTGGGGCGGAAACTGCGGCTGATCGAGCTCGTTGCCCAAAGCGGGGCGTAGTAGTTGGATCCGTTCCTCCCCAACCCCTAACCCCACAACCCTCAACCCCTGCGTGACGGCTGGTCGGCAGTGAGACGCAGAGCGCGTTCATGTGCGCCGCTTTCCCTTCTTCACCGGCGTCGTGCGCGTAGGCCCGAAAAGAACCGCGCTGATGGCGTCGGCATGCGCTTCGATGGCGGCATGGCGCAGAGGATCGCGGCCGGTGAGGCGACGGCATTCCGGCGCGACGACGAACAAATGCGCGACCGCGCCGATCAAGATGTAGTGCAGGTGCACCAGCGGCACGTTCGGCACCACGCCGGCGCGTTGCGCGTCGGCGATCAGCCCGCTCGACATCTCGTACAGCGGCCGCACGTGGCGATCGACCAGCCATTGCATGCGCGGCCCGTCGTGCTTGCCCTCCTGCATCATCAGCCGGTGCAACTCCGGGTGCGCCGCGGCGAAACGCACGTAATGGCGCACCAGCAGGCGCAGGCGCGTCGCCGCATCGGCCTCGGCCAGCGCCGACGCATGCGCGGCGAAATGCACCCGCAACGTGCCGAAGATCTCGTCGACCGCCGCCTGCCACAACGGCAGCTTGCCGGCGAAGTGGTAGGTGATCAGCCCTTGATTGACCCCGGCGCGTTCGGCGATGTCGCGCGTCGTGGCGCCGTCGAAGCCGAGATCGGCAAACGCGGCCAGCGCTGCGTCGATGATGCGGGCTCGCGTATCGAGCGCGCGCTGCTGCGGCGCGCGCGGCGCGGTGATCGCTCGAGCCGCCATCGCAGCGACTATTTGTTCAGCTGAATAACTTTGTCAAGGAAACTTAGTCGACTGACCGGGATTGATGGCCAGGCCGGCAGTCGACAACGATCGCAAACCTGCCGTCGACAGTTGGAAGCCGTCCGCCGACAGATCGTCGGGCTACGACGTCTCAGGCGCTCTGTATGCGCCCGTAGATGGCCAGCAGAATCACCGCGCCGATGACCGATGCAATGAAGCCTGCCGTCTGTCCGGGCTCGTACCAACCGACGAAGTGACCGAGGTAACCCATCAACACCGCACCGGCGATGCCGATCAGCGTGGTCATGATGAAACCGAGATTGTCACGACCGGGGTGTACCAACTTGGCGATGACACCGATGACGAACCCGATGATGATGGTCCAGATAATGCCCATGGCGAGCCCTCCCTCGTAGGACGTTGGGTGCGTAGTGGCGCCTAGCGCGGTTATAGCCGCTGTGGCCCGCTTGACCAGGGGTGACCGGGCGCTTGCCTCAGAATGCCATCAGCGATCCGCCGCGCGCTAGCAGCGAGCGCTCAGATCGTTGTGTCCGTTGAGGGGTCCGAGGCTGAACGCCGATCGCTGACGGCGGAGAGCGATTCTCGGGGCAAAGCCAGGTGATCCGCCCCTCTGTGGTTTGTAAAACCTTGCGAGTCCCGCCGCCTTGGTGGCCTGGCGATTTGCTCGGCGCGGGCGCTCAGGGGCGCGTGCCGACCAGATGCGTGACCAGCGGCGTGCCGCGGCGCTGGAAGGCGCGCACGCGCCCCTCGACCAGGCGATCCGCCACGGTGATACGCTCGTGCTGGCGCATGTGCTCCAGCCACGACGGCACGAAGAACGTCTCGACGAAACGGGTCTCGCGCTCGGAGTCGCGATAGAGCGCCCAATCGATCGCGCCGTCGCGCCGGCGGATCGGCTCCAGCGCCGCCGCCGCCGCGATGAAAGCCGCCGCGTCGTGCGGCGCGATCTCGTACTCGACCGTCACCAACACCGGCACCTCTTCCGGATCGATGTGCGCCGGTAGGCTCGGCGCGGGGCGCGCTTGGCTCGGCGTCAGATCGAGATCAGCCAAGCCGTGCAAACGGCGGCGGCGCGTCAACAGCACGCCGCCGGTCATTGCCACGCCGAAGGCGGCGAGTGCCTCCGACGTGCCGACGCGCGTCGCCAGCGCGCCGGCGGCGAGGCTTCCGAGCGCCAAGCTGCCCTGAATGACCAGCAGGCTGAGGGCGAGCGCGCGCGCCCGCACCCAGGCCGGCGCAGCTTGTTGGGCGGCGACACTGAGAATCGACATGCCGACCATCCACGCCACACCGCCACCGACCATGGCGACCGCGATGATCGGCAGGTTGTGCGCCAGCCCGAGCAGCGCGACGGCGGCGGCGAATGCGATCGTCGCCACGGCGAGCGTGCGATCACTGCCCAGCCGGCGTCCGAGCCGCGGCAGCAGCAACGCGCCGGCGATGGCGCCGATACCCAGGCAACCGAGCAGCAGTCCGTAACCGACGCCGCCGAGGCCGAGATCGTGGCGCGCCACCTGCGGCAGCAGGGCCCACAGCGCGCTGCCGGCGAAGACGAACGCGGCGCTGTGCACCAAGACGTCGCGCATTCCCTGCGAGTGCCGCGTGAAGCGCGCCCCGGCGATCATCGCGCCGATGACGCGCTCGGGCGGCAATGTGGTCTCGCGCGCCACCGGTCGAATCATCAGCGTGACCAGGATGACGGCGAGGAAGCTCGCGGCGTTAATGAGAAACACCAGTCCCGGATGGTGCGCCGCGACCAACAAGCCGCCGAGCGCCGGACCGACGGCGCGCGCGACATTCATCGACACGCCGCCGAGCGCGATCGCGCCGCCGAGCTCGCTGCGCGGCACCAGCTCGGGAATGATCGCCTGAAACGCCGGCGCGCTCAGCGCCGCGCCGACGCCGAGCAAGAACGTCAGCCCGAGCAAGCTCCACGCGTCGACCATGTCGTACAGCGCCAAGACGCCGAGCACGCCAGCCGAGACGGCCATCCAGGCTTGCGTCGCCAGCAGCACGCGCCGTCGGTCGACGATATCGGCCAGCGCGCCCCCGGGCAGCGCGAGCAGAAAAAACGGCAAGCTGCTGGCCGTCTGCATCAACGCCACCAGGACCGGCGACGTCGACAGCGAGGTCATCATCCAGGCCGCGCCGGCGCTCTGCATCCAGGTGCCGACGTTCGAAATGAGCGACGCCAGCCACAGCGCGCGAAACGCCTCGATGCGCAGCGCCGCCCAGGGCGAGCTGGCGGTCGCTACCGCCGGCTGCGCCGGATCGGGATCAGCCACGACGACACCAAGACCGCAGAAGCAAGGGTGAGCACCGGATGCGACGCGTGAGCCGACTACCAGCGCACGAGCTCGTCGCCCGCCACCGCACCGTGCACGCTCTCGACTGTCACCGGCCCGCGTGCCGCGAGTTGGCCGTGCCCGCTCGTCGCGAGCGAGAACGTGGGCGAGCGGAAGCGGCCCCCTTGGCCGACGGCCAGCGTGCCGCGCGCCGTCGGCTCGACGCCGAGCAGGCGCAGGTACGCCAACAGCGGCTGGCCGTGACTGTGCATGTTGTTGACCGGAAACGTCTGCATGGCGAACAGCGGCGCGGCCGACCACGTGCGCCCGGGGCGCGAGTACTCCGGCGCGTTCCACGCATCGGGGCCGGACAAGGTGCCTTCCCAGATCGTCGGGTAGGCGGCGCTGTGCGCGGCCAACGTCATGCGCCGCCACTCCTCCCACGCCAGCGCCGGATCGAAGCGGGACGCCGCCCACACCAACGTCATGTTGATCGAGTACCAGATGCCGCCGGCGGTGCTGGTTCCCCACGTCCCGGCGTCGACTTGGTCCTGCCGCGCCGGCCAGCGCAGGCGCGCGCCGAGCGGCGAGCCGGCGCGATGCCCCTGATCGATCGTCGCCAGCAGCGCGGCCGCCTGCGACGCGTCGGCGGCGCCGCAGAGCAGCGCCCACGGCTGCACTTCGAGCCAGCAGTCGCTGTCGCCTACCGGAGCGGCGCCGGGCGCATAGGCGCGGTGAAACCAGCGGCCGTTCCACGCCGCGGCGACGAGTTGTCGGAGCTCCTCGCCTTGTGCGCGCGCTTCGCCGGCGAGCGCGGTATCTCCCCAGCGGTCGGCCAGGCCGGCGAAGGTCGGCAGGACCCAGGCGGCCATCGCCGAGTTCAGCACCGAGCCGCCGTGATCGATCATGACCTGCCGGTCGATGCCCGCATCGGAGATCGCGACGTCGTTCCAGTCGGCGTTGAGAATGCGCACGTGCCCGCCCTCGCCGCGGCCGACGAAGTCGATGAAGAAGCGAAACTGGCGGCGCAGATGCTCGCGCAACGGCACCGCGTCGGTGGCGTACAGCCGATGGTAGGCGAGCGGCGCGTCGAAGGCCGCCAGGTCGCCGGTGGCGGCGGCGTACTCCGCCGCCAACCACAGCGCCCAGAGGTTCTGATCGGAAGGCCGGAAGCCGATGTTGTTGGGTTGCTTGGCCGGATCCAGCGCGTATGGCAGGTCGCCGTTCGGCATCGCCCACGTGCAGGTGTTGCGCAGCACCGCGAGCGCGCGGTCGGGATCGATGTAGACCAGGGGCAGCGCGTGCTGCAGCGGATCGCGCGCCGCGCCGTTGATGCCGATCGAGAACTCGTAGGCCGACGATTGATTGAGCGTGTGGCCGCCGAGCACCCGATCGACGTTGAGCCCGCCGCTCAGCATTGCCGCGTGCCAGGGGATCTCGTGGCGCGCTTCCGGCGCCTGCGCCGCTCCGGCGCGCGGCAGGCGTCGCGCCAGCCCGCGGCGCGTCGCGCGCAGGAGCGCGATCGGATCAATCGTGTCGCCGGTGTCGCGGCCGAAGCGAAACCAGAGCTCGCGCTGCTCGCCGGGGTCCAGGCTGATGCCGGTTTCGATCTCCAGGGTCGGGTGCGGCACTCCGTCGCCGCGCGTCGTACCCATCGTATCGCCGAGCGCTTCGAGCGCGAGCGTAGCGGGCGGACCGATCAGACCCTTGGCTGCGTCGCCGACCGCGCCGCCGGCATCGACGGCGGCGAACTGCTCGTGCGCCACGACGCGCCGCGCGCCAGCCTCGACCGCATACGCCACCGCCAGCATGGCGCGCTGGCGCTGCGCGTCGGCGGATTCGAGCAGGTTGACGAAACGCGGACGCAACGCCCAGCGCTCGATGTGCTGGAGGGTGCGGGGCGCGACTGCCGCGGCGGCCAGCGTCAGGCGAACGCGCACCAGGACCCACGGCGCCTCGCCCTCCGGGCAGACGATGAGGCGCTCCAGGCGCAGCTGATCGCGCGTATCGCGCACCTCGAACCAGGTCGGCCCGAATGTGCGCAGCACCACTTGCTCGGCGCCGCGCATGCTGAAGTCGCTGCCCCACGCGTCGCCGTTGTCGACCACCACCGACACGCCGGTGCCGACCGGGTCGGGGCCGGTGAGCCAGCGCAACCCGTCGCCCTCGTCGAACAATGCGACGGTGCCATCGTTCGCCAGCTGCATGCGCACCGCACCATTGCCGACCATCAGCCAATGGCGGCGCGTCTTCGGCGCCAAGATCGGATCCCACTCGGCTTCCGGCAACGCGTCCTGATCGGCGCTGTATACAAACGCCGGCAATCCGCCGCGCACCACCCAATGCCCGTAGCGGCTGGAGCCGCCGAGCGCGGCGGACACCATCGGCAACGTCGCGAATGCCCGCGGGCGCGCCAGCAGCAGGCCGGCGCCGGTCAAGCCGGTGAGGCGGATGAAGTCACGCCGCCGCATACGAGACGTGCTCTGCGAAACGCCGCGATACCCCGGCCATGCCACCGGCAGCGCCCGAGGCCTGTGCCGTCCCACACACGGCAGGGACCTGCAGGACGCCACCGGCGCCGGCGCTGGCGGGAATGGCAGCCATGTTCATCGTCCTGCTTCGACGCTCGTGATCGGTGCGGGCGCAATCGCAATGGTGCGCACCACCCAGTAGTCGCCGGCATTCTCCGCCGCAGTCGCTTCGGGCGTGAACTGCTCGAACGCATGCGACGGACCGAGGTCGACGTCGAACGCGATGCGCCCATCCACGTCGGCGGTCACGTCCTGCGTGTCCGTGCCCGCTCCGGTCACCCAATACCGGTCGCCGGGCGTATAGCGCGCCGCGGTGCGAATCGTCGCGCGGCCCGAGCCCTGGACCACCATCCCGTCGCGCGTCACCGCGCTCAGATCGAAGAATTCGCGCACGTCGCGCGTCACGTTGACGTCGTAGCCCCACACCGAGAAGCTCGCCGACACCGAACGATAGCGAAAGCTCGGGCGAGGTGTGCCCACCGGCGCCGGCGGCTCGGCCGGCCGCGGATCGGCGAGTCGCGCGAGCAAGAACGGCAGCTGGTGCTGGCGCAGCCACAGCGGCCACCAATTCCACGAGTGCGCCCCCTCGCCTTCGCGATAGTCCAGCACACCGTCGTCCGCACCGCGCACCGCCGCCAGGCGCGCGGAGAAATCGCGGTTGGCCGGCACGAAGATCTGCTCGAACTGGAAGGCGAGGCAGTTGTCGCGCGTCTTGTCGGTGATGCACTCGGTGCCGATGTCCATGACCAGGTCGACGCCATCGAGATTGGTCGCCAGGTCGATCGGCAGGCTGCCGTGGAAATATGCCGGCGCCGTCGCTTGCGCGAGGCCATCGAAGGTGAGGGCCGCGAGGTTCGCCGACATCGTGCCGGCGGCGACGAAGCGGTCCGGCGCTTTCGCCGCGAAGTGCGCGGCGCCGTAGCCGCCGTTCGACAGGCCGTCGACGGCTCGCCCGTCGCGCGCGGCGATGGTGCGGAAGTGGCGCTCGACGTAGGGGATGAGGAAGTCGAAGAGGTAGCGCTGGTTCTGCACGCTGCCGTCGAGCGCGTCGTACCACTGCCCGTCGGTGCCGTCCGGCATGACGACGATCGCCGCGCTCGCCGCGTCGGCCACGACGGCTTCGTCCATGATCGATCGAATGCCGCCGTAGGTCACCCAATCGGCCTCATCGCCGCCGCCGCCGTGCAGCAGGTACAACACCGGGTAGGCCAAGCCGCTGTCGGCGTAGCCGGGGGGCAGGTACACGCAGGCACCGGCCGTGAAGGCGAGCCCCCCATCATCCTTCAGCGGTCCCTTCGGCGTGATGCGGATGACCAGCGATCCGGCGGCCGCTTGCAGCGTGTCCTTGCACGCGTCGACCGGGCGAACATGCGAGGGGTTGTTGAACGGATTGCGCCCTTCGGTGCCGTTGTCGAGCCCGGCGGGCAATTCGTCATCGACCGTCGCGGTCGCAGTGGCGGACGCGGACGGCGTCAGCGTCGGGGTGTTCTTCGGTGACGGAACGTCGGTCGGGCTGAACGTCGTAGTGGCGCTGAACGTCGCTGTCGCGTTGCGCGTCGGCGTCGCGCTCGGCGCGGCCGTCGCCGTATCCAGGGCAGTCGGTGTGGCTGACGCGACGTGCGTCGCCGTGGGGGTCGGCGAGGGTGTCGAGCGCGCGCTGGTGCTGTCGCCGCAGCCGGCAGCCGCGCCGACGACCAGCCAGGCGAGCGCGGTCGCGGCTAGGCGGACACTGCCGCGCGCATGGCCGCAGCCGAGACCCCACGCGTCGTGCGAATGATGTCCGCCACGGCGTGCGTGAGCGGTTCCAGACTGGCCTGATGGATCTTGTCGAGCGTGTCGCACGAATCGAACAGATACATCGGCGCGGTGAGGAAATGCACGAGCGGAACGCCGGCGGGATGGAAGTAGGCGCCATCGGTCGTCGGCATCGGCCCGAACACGTCGGGTGGTAGCACCAGCGAGCGGCGCAGGTCGTGGGTCGCCAGCGCCGCGGCGACGGCGCGCTGCAGCGCCGGGATGCGCGAGGTGAACCACCAGCGCACCTCGGGCTCGTCGGTGGGCTGCAGAGCGCCGTCGATCGCGATACAGCGGCGCGCCACATGCTCCAGGTGCAGTTGCAGGACCGTGCGCTCGAGCAGGGCCGCATAACGCGCAATGAAGGCGCGCGTGCCCGCGGCCTCGGCCATGTGACCCGAGGTGAGCAGAAACAGCAGATTGTGCGGTCGCTCCTCGCGCGGTAGCGCGGCCCAAAGCGCCGCCTGCGCCAACACCAGCGCGATACCTGAGGCGTCTTCGACCGCCGACGCCCACGGCGCGTCGTGATGTGAGGCGATGACGACCCACTCGTTGGATCTGCCCGGCAGCGTGCCAATGACGTTGTGCGTGGTGACCGGGTGCTGCACGACATCGACCGTCAGCCGGCCGTGCACCGGTCCACGAGCGAGACGCGCCAGCAAGCGGCGCCCGTCGGCACCGGACAACCACACCCCCGGTATCGGACGCGCCACCGCGTCGTACGGCACGTAGTAGTCGCGAGTCTCCCACGGGAACCCGGTGAGCAACCCGACGAAGCCGAGCGCGCCGGCGGCGATGGCTGGATCCATCACCTCGCGAAAGCGCGCGCCGAACGGCAACACCTGCTCCAGCGTGTCGAAGTCGCCTTCGGGGTCGTACGCCGAGGTCGCCAGCAAACGGAACCCCGACTGCGGCATGCGCAAGAGATCGAGCTGGCTGACCGCCAGGCGGCCGCGCACGTCGCCGCCGTCGAGCGTCAGCTCGGCATCGACATCGCCGGGCGCGGCATGCGGCAAGGGGAATCCGACGTAGCGTTCGTCGCCGGCGATCAACTCGGCGTGGCGCGGCTCCCAGTACGGCAGCTCGACCGGCTCCAATCTGACGTCGGCCAGACCGAGGCGACGCAACTCTTCGGCCGCCCAGCCCTCGACCCACCGGTCGGCGGGATAGCCGGGACGGCGAATGCCTTGTGCGACGACGGCCTCGATCCAGGCCATCATCTGCCGCGCATCAGCCGAGGTCGT
>Ga0265339_10000730_pt1 | contig 25459 bp, 19 predicted proteins | sample 4CB219metaG_FD_202085 | JGI IMG/M metagenome (GOLD analysis project Ga0265339, IMG submission 202085) | Rhizosphere microbial communities from Carex aquatilis grown in University of Washington, Seatle, WA, United States - 4-CB2-19 metaG | ecosystem: Host-associated > Plants > Roots >... | reverse complement strand
CCAAGGCGACGCTGCGGCGCCACAGATCGCGTCGCGTCCGTTCCGCGATCGTTGCTCCGACACACGACAGCACCGCGGCGATCAGCGGGCCGACCATTTCGTGCGGGCGCTCGACGGGGCGGCCGCGCGCCGCGAGCGCGGCGTAATAGAGCAGCATGGTCGCCGCGGTCGAGATGTATTGGGTCACCGGATGCCACGACCACAGCACGACGGTGGACAGCAGCTTCAGCGACAGGAACAGCGCGGTGCCGGAGACGGTGGTCGTCGGCAGCAGCAGGCGGAACGCGATCAGCGACGTGAAGCACAGATCGGCCAGGAGCGTGACCGCTTCGATCTGGCTCGCCAGGCGGGTGCGCAACACCAACACCGCGGCGAAAGGAATCGTCAGCTCGAGCACGTAGGTGAGCGCTTGCCAGCCATTCGGCACGCGCAGCAGATCGATGATCGCGTAGAATGCCGTCAACGCGACGACGGCGGAGACCGTCGTGGGCACGCTCTCCGCCAGCACGCGCTGGCGGTGTGCGGCGTACGATGGCGCGGGGACACCAACGACCGCGCCCCCCGAGGTCGATCCGGCCCGCATGCGCGCGGCATCCTAGCCGCGCATGCCATACCGCGATACAGAAATCTTTCGTCGCATTTCCCTTTTCGATCCGCCGTCGCTATGCGCGCGGCGAGCGCAAGAGGAGAGCACATGGCGCCCGAAATGGACTGGTCGGCATCGCTGCGCGAGGGGGGCGCGACGTCCGCGTTGGCCGACGGTGGCGAGATCGTCGGCCGCGTCCTGCAAGAGTGCGGCGTCCGCTATCTGTTCGCCATCAATGGCGGGCACACGTTCCCGATCCTGGCCGCCCTGCGGGCGCACGGCGTGCAGCTGATTCACATGCGACATGAGCAGGCATGTGCGTATGCCGCCGACGGCTATGCACGCGCCAGCGGCGCCGTGGGCGTCTGCAGCGTCACCGCTGGTTGCGGCTTGACCAATGCCATCACCGGCCTGGCGCTGGCCGGCATGACCGGCAGCGCGGTCGTGTGCATCGCCGGCCAGCACCCGACGACCGAGGACGGCCTCGGGTCGTTCCAGGAAGCGTACGGCGTCGAGATCTGCGGCTCGTTCGCCAACTCCGCGCGGCGCGTGCTCGACTGGTCGATGATCGGCTTCGCCGTCCGCCAGGCGTTTCGCGCCGCGCGCAATGCGCCGCAAGGCGTGGCCCTGGTCGAGCTGCCGACGAACATTCTCTACCACCAGGGCGACCCGGCCACGCAGCGTCAAGGGGCCCAGGTCTATGCGCCAGACGCCGTGCGCGCGCAGGCCGATCCGCGCGCCATCGAACGCGCGCTCGATGCGCTTCTCGCGGCCGAGCGCCCGTTGCTGGCCGCCGGCGACGGGGTGTTCTGGTCGGACGCCGCGGCGGAGTTGCGCGCCTTGGCTGAGAGGCTGGGCGTGCCGGTGTACTGCCGCCGCGCCGCGCAGGGCGCGGTGCCCGAGGACCATCCGCTCGCCGTGCGCGGGCCCTGGAAGAAGCCGTTCAGCTCGCGGGCCGACGTCGTGCTGGCCGTGGGCTTTCGCTTCTGGAGCGGTGAGCACTTCGGCGACCCGCCCACCTGGAACGCGTCGGCGACTTATATTCAGGTCGACGCGACGCCGTCGCGCATCGGCTGGCAGGTGCCGGCGCAGCAGGCGTTGGTCGGCGATCCGAAGCTCGTCCTGCAGCAGTTGCTCGATGCAGCAGGGGCGCGCCGCGCCGCCCCGCGCACCGGCGCGTGGGTGGACGAAGTGACGGCGGCGCGCCGCGCTTTCGACGCGCGGCTCGACGCGCGCGAACGCGGCAGCCGCGCCCGCGTGCCGATCCATCCCGACGCGTTGGCGCGGGCGCTCGTCGAAGCGCTGGCGCCGGATGCGACGGTCATCCTCGATTCGTTCACGATGAGCGGTTGGATCGCCCAGTGGTTGCAAGCCCGCTTTGCCGGCCAGGTGCTCGATGCCGGACCGTTGGCGCCGGTCGGCCATAGCATCGGTATGGCGATCGGCGCCCAACTGGCACGACCGGGCAAGCAGGTGGTCGCGGTGATCGGCGACGGCGGCCTGGGGATCGGCGGCTGGGACATCGAGACGGCGCTGCGCTACCAGCTACCGGTCCACACCGTGCTGTGGAACAACAGCAGCTGGGGCCCGGGCTTCGAAGAAATGCCACTGCTCAAAGGACGCACCGACCCGTTCGCCATGCTGGAGAACATTCGTTACGACCAGATGTTCGCGGTGATGGGCTGTCACACCGAGCACGTGACGCAGCCCGCGGAGATCGGCCCGGCGCTGCGGCGGGCCTTCGCCTCGGACAAGGCGTCGCTGGTCAACGTCGTCGGCGACAAGCGCGTCGGCCATCCGGGACTGGGCGGCAATCTGCTCGGCTCGACCGAGCTCAAGGGCTGACGCTGGGCGCGCGTCAGACTCGAAACGGGCGCGCCAACAAGATGCGCCCTGCCGGATCGACGACGTAGACCAGGACCGTGTCGAACAGCACGCCGCTCGGCGGCGTCGGAAATGTCGCGTTGATGCGCTCCCACGCGTCGGTCAGCGTCATGGCGTAGCCGCTGGTCGGCGTGCTGCCGTGGAAGTGGCCGCTGGCGGTGATCGCGGCGCCGGTCGCTTGGGGCGGCCAAATCGCCCATTCCTTCGGCGTCACGACGTCATTGCGCGCGACGACAAACGCGAAGCAGGGCAGGCTGACGCTGGCGCTGGTGCGGACGCGCAGCGACACGCTGAGGCGATCTCCGTCGTCGCTGTGCTCGCGGCGGGCGGAAAATCGGTCGAACAGCACCGCATCGCGTTGCGCCCGCATGTCGCGTTCATGGTGGTCGGTTGCGTCGGGCAGCGACTGCCGCAACAGCAGCGCCGCGCCGACGGCCAGCAGCAGGAGCACGAGCACCACCGCCGCGGCACGGTCGCGCCGTCGCAAATCGCTCGGCGCCGCCATCACCGGCACACCAGCCGCCCGATCATCTCACCGTTCCGGCTGCGGCAAGTTTCGTTTGAGCCACGCCTCGCCTCTGGTATGGTCGACCAGTGTTTGGGCTCGGCCTGTTCGGCACTGCCCTCGTGCTCGGTGTCCTTTTCCTGCTGGGTGGGGTGAAGGTCATTCGCGAGTACGAACGAGCGGTGATCTTGCGCCTCGGCCGACTGGTCGCCAGTCGTGGCCCCGGGATCATCTACGTCATTCCGTTCCTCGAGCAGATGTACAAGCTCGACCTGCGCACGATCACACTCGACGTGCCGTCACAGGACGTCATCACGCGCGACAACGTCTCGGTCAAGGTCAGCGCCGTGCTCTATTTTCGTGTGCTCGATCCGGCGCGCGCCGTCGTCGAGGTGCAGAACTATCTGTACGCCACGTCGCAGCTGGCGCAGACGACGCTGCGCAGTGTGTGCGGCCAAGCGCAGCTGGACGAGTTGCTGGCCGAGCGCGAGCGCCTCAACGAGCAGTTGCAAGAGATCATCGACAGCAGCACCGAGCCGTGGGGCATCAAGGTCATGCTGGTCGAGATCAAGCACATCGATCTGCCGACCGATCTGCAGCGCGCCATGGCGCGCCAGGCCGAGGCCGAACGGCTGCGTCGCGCCAAGGTGATCAGCGCCGAGGGCGAGTTCCAGGCCGCGACGAAGCTCGGCGAAGCCGCCAAGGTGATGGAAGCGGAACCGGTGGCGGTGCAGTTGCGCATGTTGCAGACGCTGGCGCAGGTCGGTTCCGAGAAGAATCATACGGTGATCGTTCCCTTTCCGCTGGACGTGCTGCGCAGCTTGTTCGGTCCGCCGGCGCCGCGGAGCTGATCGCCTCGTGGAGCAGTCGGTATTCGCCGCCCGCCGCCGCCGCTTGATGGAGGCGCTGGGACCAGACGCCATCGCGATCTTTCCGGCCGCGCCGGAGCGCACGCGTTCGAACGATGTCGAGCACCGCTACCGGCAGCAGAGCGATTTCTACTACCTGACCGGCTTTGCCGAGCCGGGCGCGGTGGCGGTGCTGATGCCGAAGCACGCCGACCATGACTACGTCTTGTTCGTGCGGCCGCGCGACCAGGAGCGCGAGACCTGGACCGGGCGGCGCGCCGGCATCGAAGGCGCGATGATCGACTTCGAAGCGGTCAAGGCCTTCAACATCGACCAGCTCGACAGCTTGCTGCCGCAGTGGATTGCGACCCGCGCGCAGCTCTACGCGGCGCTCGATCACGACGAGCTGTTCGCCGCCAAGGCGCTGGCGTGGTGGCAAAGCGCGCAGCCGGCGCGGCAGCGCAGCGGCACGGGGCCGACCGGATTGCTCGATGCGCGCGCGCCGGTGCACGAGATGCGGCTGCGCAAAACGCCGGAGGAGCTGGAGAGCCTGCGCCGCGCGATAGCGGTGTCGGCCGAGGCGCACCGCGCCGCCATGCGCACGGCGCGTGCCGGCGATTGGGAGTACGAGGTCGAAGCGCGGATCGAATACGAGTTCCGCCGCCACGGTGCCGCCGGTCCGGCCTATCCATCGATCGTCGCGGCGGGCGGCAATGCGACGATCCTGCACTACACCACCAACGATCGCCGCCTGGCGGAGGATCAGCTGTTGCTGATCGATGCCGGCGCCGAGCTCGACTACTACTGCGCCGATATCACGCGCACGTTCCCGGTTGGACCCCGGTTCGCCGGCCGGCAGCGCGATATCTATGCGTTGGTGTTGGCGGCGCAGCTGACCGCCATCGAGGCGGTCAAGCCGGGAGCGCCGTTCGACGCCCCACACCAACGCGCCGTGCGCGTGCTGGTCGAGGGCCTGGTGTCGCTGCGCATTCTCGACGGGTCGGTGGACGAGATCATCAGCAAGGAGACCTACAAGCCGCTCTACATGCACCGCACCAGCCACTGGTTGGGCATGGATGTGCATGATGTCGGCCTCTACCGCCAAGGCGAGGCGGCGCGCGCGCTGGAGCCCGGGATGGTGCTGACGATCGAGCCCGGGCTGTACGTCGGCGAGTTCCTGTCCGACGTCGACCCGGCCTGGCACGGTATCGGCGTGCGCATTGAAGACGACGTGCTGGTTACCGACGGTGGTTGCGAGGTGCTCACCGCCGCGGCGCCGAAGGCGATCGACGAGATCGAGGCGCTGCGCCGCGAGGCGCTGCGGGGCTGATGGGCGCGGTCGACGTCGCGCGCTGCGCCGTCTGGATTGGGGCGGATTGCCACACCGCGTGTCCGTCTGCCTCATCTACGGACGCGGCGCGGCGCTGTCCGGCCCGCTGCAGCGCGATGCCGGGGGACGGCGGTCGTGTGGCATGCGGCTCGCAGATAAAGGGGTAGCCATGGGGGGGGTGCCAGCGTCGCGCGGCGGGCCGCGCGAACGCCCGGATGAAATTCAAGCGTACTACCGCGATCCGGCGGTGGTGCAGGAATATATGGAGCGGCGCACCGCGCAGCCGCTCAACGGCATGGTGCACCGGCGCCAGGTGCAATTCCTCAATGAGGTCCTCGCCGAGCGCCGCCCGGCTCGTCTGCTTGAAGTTGCGCCGGGTCCGGCGCGGCTCACCGCCGAGCTCACGTTCTCGGGCGACGGAGTCGCGGTGGACTTCAGCACGGAGATGCTTGCCGTGGCGCGACAGCGTCTGGCCGGCGGACCGGCGCGCTGGGCGGTGGTGCGCGGCAACGCGTTTTCGCTGCCGGTGCCCGACCGCTGCGTCGACATGGCGTTCTCACTGCGCTTCGTGCGGCGCTTTCAAGCCGTCGAGCGCGCCCAGCTGTATGCGGAGATACGCCGTTGTCTGGTGCCCGGCGGTGTCATGGTGATCGATGCGCAGAACCGCGCCGTCGCGTTGCCACATCGTCAGCGCAAGGGCCTGGACAGCTATCCGGTGTTCGACGCGCTCTACGATCGGCAGGAGCTCATCGACGAGGTCGAAGCGGCCGGGTTTCGCGTCTTGCGCTTGGATGGAATCCTGCAGCACTTCGCTTTGCAGTCGCGCCTGAACCGCTTGCGGCGCTATGGGCTGGGTGGCGTCGCCGGCCGCCTGATCGAGCTCGCCGAGATGGTGCCGGGACGCCAGGCGTCGACGTGGATGCTGCTGGCGGAAGCGACGCATGAGTGAGCCCGCGCGCGACGCGGGCACGGCGGCGAAACCGGAGGACGGAGAGCTCTTCGTCGAGCTGGCCGGCGTCAGTGCCGCGCTGAGTTGCGATTTCGCCCCCTTTCTCGACTACGCGCGCGCGCACCTGGCGCCGCTGCTGGCGCCAGCGACGCGTCTTCCGAAGTTGCGCGCGCGCCTGCGCTGGCACGAGGGGCCGGCACCGCCGCGTCAGGAACTGGTTGCGGATCTGGTCGGCTGGGATCGCGCCGACCGCGACCTCTATCGGCGCGAACAGCGGCTGGCGTGGTTCCGCATCGATGAGCTGCCGGACCTGCACCTGCGCTTCACCGTCGAGCACGGCGAGCTGCTGGTCGAAGGCGACTACTACCATCACCTGGGGCGCACGCCGCGCCGCGACTGGTTGCAGCGCGTGTTGTACTATCGTGCGTTGCCGCGGCTGCGCCGCCGCCGCTTCACGACGCTGCTCTACTATCTGATCTACTATCCGTGCTTTTGGTGGCTGGAGCATCACGGCGAGTTTCACCCCATCCACGCCGGCGGCGTCGAGCTGCCCGACGGCATCATCGCGCTGGCCGGGCCAAGCGGCGTCGGCAAGTCGACGTTGACCACAGGCCTCGCCGCCAGTCCCGGCGGCCGCCTGCTGTCCGATACCTTTCTCTTGCATCGTGGCGCAGCCGTGCGCGCGGTGCCCGAGCCGCTGCTGCTCGACGATTGGAGCTGCCGCTGGCTGGGCAGCGAGGCGGCGTCGGCGCTTCTGCCCATCGCGCATCGCTACTCGCTCGGGCGGCAGGGCTATCACTGGCCGGTCGAGCGCAGCAGCCCGGGCGGTACCGTGTCGGTGCTCGTCTTTCCGCAGCGCGCCGCCTCGCATTTCGTGCGCCGCCTGACCCCGGGCCAAGCACAAGGGCGCATCCGCGCCGGCGATCTGATCGTTAACGACCTGCGTCGCTACTGGGCGTTCGCCGCGGTGCTGGAGGTGTTGAATCCCAAACCGCTGGTGCTGGCGCGCGAGGAAAGCTTGGCGCGTTTCGTTTCGGCGGTGCCGGCCTACGAAGTGGGTCTGACGGCGGACTTGATACGCACGGACATGGTCGAAACGTTCACCGGCTTGCTGCACGCCGAAGGCAGCGCGCGCTTGCGCGCTGAGAGCTGAGCGTCGCCGCGCCGGTTGACCGCGATGCGGTCAGCAGATGGCGCCGCGTTCCTTCAGGGCCGCGATGTCGTCCCAGGTGTAGCCGAGCTCGAGCAGCGTGGCCTCGGTGTCGGCGCCGAGCTCGGCGGCGGCGCGGCGCACCTCGGGCGCCGCGTTGCCGAACTGCACCGGACTGGCGCTCACACGGTATTGGCCGAGCGCCGGATGCTCGAACTGCTGCACGTAGCCGTTGGCCACGACCTGCGGATCCGCCGGAATCTCCGCCGGCGACTGCAGCGGCGCCCAGATGCACTCCGAGGCATTGAGCCGCTCGGCCCATTCGGCGCGCGACTTGGTCGCGATGAGCGCCTTGATCTCGCCGACCAGCGCCGCCGCTTCGCGCTGGCGTTTCTCGGCGGTGTCGTAGCGCGGATCGGTGAGCAGAGGCTCGCAGCCGAGCGTGGCGGCGGCGAGCGGCCAGAAGCGCTCGCTCTGCAGCATCATCAGGACGATGCCTTTGCCGTCCGCGGCGAAGTACGTGTTGACCAGCGGGTTGGGCGATCCCATGGCGCCACTCGGCGGCAACTCGAAGCCATAGGTCATCGCGGCGACGATGTCTGGAGCCATGATCCACACGGCGTTGCCGAGCAGCGAGACATCGACTTCCAAGCCTTCGCCGGTGCGCTCGCGATGATACAGCGCGCCGGCGATGCCGCCGGCGAGGAACATGCCGCCGGTGAAATCGCCGAATGCCGGTCGCTGTTGCACCAGCGGCTGACCCGGTGTGGTCAGTCGATCGGCGACGCCGCCGCGCGCCCAGAACGAGCAGCCGTCGTACCCGCCGCGCCCGGCGTCGGGGCCCTTCTGCCCCTGGCCGTGGCCCTTGGCATAGATGAGGCGCGGATTGAGTGGGCGCAGATCCTCATAGGTGATGCCCAAGCGTTGGCGCGCATCGGGGAGGAAGTTGGTCAGGAAGATGTCGGCGGTGCGCACCATGCGGTAGAGCACGTCGCGGCCGGCCTCGGTGTTGAGATCGACGCCGACGCTGCGCTTGTTGCGGCTCAGATGCTCGACGAAAAAGTTGACGCCGCGCGCGCCGGGAACCAGGCCGGACGTCACCAGACCGCGCATCGGGTCGCCGCGCACCGGATGCTCGATCTTGATGACGTCGGCGCCCCAGTCGCCGAGCACGGTCGCCGCCGAAGGCACGAAGCCCCAGTCGGCGACCTCGATCAGACGCAGCCCGTCGAGAATCTGCAACACGGTCGCGGCCGAATCACTTCGGCTGTGGGACGACGCGCAAATACGGCTTGACGGTCTTCCAGCCGCCGGGGAACTTTTGCTTCGCCGCTTCGTCGTTGAGCGACGGCACGATGATGACGTCTTGCCCGCTCTTCCAGTTCACCGGTGTCGCCACGCTGTGCTTGTCGGTCAGCTGCAGCGAGTCGACGACGCGCAAGAGCTCGTCGAAGTTGCGCCCCGTGCTGGCCGGGTACGTGAGGATGAGCCGCACCTTCTTGTTCGGGTCGATGATGAACACCGAGCGCACGGTGAGCGTATTGTCCGCGTTGGGATGGATCATGTCGTAGAGGCCCGACACCGCCCGATCCGAGTCGGCGATGAGCGGGAAGTTGAGCGCGTGGCCCTGCGTTTCCTTGATGTCGTCGGCCCACTTGCTGTGCGAATCGGCCGGATCGACGCTCAGGCCGATGATCTTGACGTCGCGCTTGTCGAACTCCGGCTTGAGGCGTGCCGCTTCGCCGAGCTCGGTGGTGCACACCGGCGTGAAATCTTTCGGGTGTGAAAACAGGACCGCCCAACTATTGCCGATCCACTGGTGGAAGCTGATCGGTCCCTGCGTCGTCTGCGCCGTGAAATCCGGCGCAATGTCGCCCAATCGAATCGCCATCTCGGTTCCTCCTTGGGAAAGTTGAAGCCCTCTACTCGCCCTCGCGTCCGGGACTTGTCAACTCCGCCGCGCGCTCGCGTGCGCTATACGGCGACGCAGTGGCAGAGCCTCTGGCGGGCTCGCCGGCTTTGTCCAAGAAGACGCTGTCAGCCGTCAGCGATCAGCCGTTAGCTCCGGAGAAGCCAAATGGATGTGGATCCGCACGCTGACTGATCGCGCAAGGCTGTTCGCTGACAGCATGCTTGGGCAAAGCCGGGCACGCCGATTCGGTCGTCTCTCGGCCCGGAGCTGGCCGCGTAGTCCGGTCTGTGCGGGCGTCCTGGCACGCCTGCGTGAGACGTCCTCAGAGGTCGAATCGGTTGATGCCGCTGCCGGCGTCGTGCGTTATGCGGCCGGCGGCGCCGATCAGCTCCTCGCGCTCGCTGCGCTCCAGCACGTCGCGCTGTGCGAGGTTGGCCCAACAGCGCCGGCCATCGCCGAGGCGCGCGACGATGATGCCGATGGCCGGATTGCCTTCGCGGTCGTGCGACACGGTGTAGGTCTCGACCGTGGCGTCGCCGTCCGCCGACTCGGCCAGCGTCGGATGCGGCTCGGCGTCTACGACCGCTTGCGTCGTCTTGGGGTCGACCCGTTCAAAGGCGTGCTGCGGTGCGGCGCTCTGGTACACGCCGACGGCATGCTTGGTGAGGTACCACCCGACGCCGGTGACGAGGCCGCGCGCGCCCGGTGTGGCGCGCAGGCGGTCGACCATGCAGGCGATGGCGTGCGTGACGTAGTTGTTGCCGGGGCCGCCGTGGTACGGCAGGCCGCCGGCGACCGTGCGCGGACGCGCATCGTCGACGCCGACGCCGAGCATGTCACCGCCGAGCTGCACGGCACAGGGGAAGCAGCTGTAGAGGTCGAAGTAGTCGACGTCACCGACCGACAACTTGGCTTGCTGGAGTGCCGCCGCGCCGGCGGCGCGGATTGCCGGAACGGTGGAGAAGTTGACGCGGTCGCTGACGTACCAGTGCTCGGTCGCGTCGCCGCAGCCGGTGACGTAGACCCATTTCTCCGCCGGGATGCCGAGCCGGCGTGCGGTTTCGGTGTCGGTGAGCAGCAACGCCGCGGCTTGGTCGACCGCAATGATGGCGTTCATGTATTTGGGGTAGGGCCAGCTGATCAGGCGGTTGGCGTCCGTCACCGTGGTGATTTCCGCCGCGCTCTTGCCGTCGCGAAACCAGGCGTACGGATTGTCCTTCGCCACGGCGGCCAGTCCGGCGCAGAGCTGGCCGAGATATTCTCGATGACGCGCGATGCTCCAGCCGCGCGCGGCGCGGAGCGCGTTCTCGAACAACGGGTAGACGGCGGTCGGCATCTGCGCGTGATGGCGCTGCTCCACTTCGTTGTTGCCCCAGCGGCTGTCGCCGACCATCTCCGGGTGGCCCTCCGCCGCCCAGGTCAATTTCACGCCGGCCTTGCGCGCCAAGGCCAATCCGGCCATCGCTTCGGCGCCGGCGATCAAGGCCAGGCGCACCTCGCCACGCGCGATGCGCTCGGCCGTCTCGTTGACGCGCCACTGCGGTGAGTTGCCGCCCATCGCGGTGTAGATCGTGCGACGGGGCGTGCAGCCGAGGCGCTCGGCGAGAAAGCCGGCCGGGTCGGCATAGTGGCGCGAAATGCAGTTGATGACGGTGATCTCATCGATCTCAGCGAGTCCGATGCCGGCGTCGGCGGCCGCGCGACGCGCGGCCTCTGCCATCAATTCGAGTGGTTCCATGACCTCGGCGGGAGCGGCGGCGCGGTGTGTGAGCTGGCCCACCCCGACGAGAATCGGCTGCCGTGCGGCCATGCGATCCTCCGGATAAAAGTGCAGCCGCACCTGACCATAGATGTGCGCCGAGCGCTATGTGGGGAGACCGGAGTGGGGCGGCTGCGGCCGTGGTCATCGGGGCCTTTCTGTGGTTCGTTGCGCCATGCCGCCGCGCATTCCGATCGCCGTGGTCGGCACGGGTTTCGGCACTCGCATCCAGGTTCCCGGTCTGACGGCCAGCGGCCGATTCGTCGTCGTCGCCGTGGTCGGCCGTCGTCCCGATCGGACGCGCACGTTGGCCGCGCAGCTGGGTGTGCCGCACGGGTTGAGCGACTTGGATGAGGCGCTCGCGCTGCCGGGGCTGCGGGCCGTGTCGATTGCGACGCCGCCGGATACACACGCCGAGTACGCAATCCGCGCCGCGCGTGCCGGCCTGCATGTGCTCTGCGAGAAGCCGATGGCGCGCAGCCTGAGCGAGGCCCGATCGATGCGTGATGCGACACGCGCCGCCGGGGTGGCGGCAATGGTCGATCACGAGTTCCGCTTCGACCCGGCGCGCGCCACGCTGGCGCGGCTGATACACGCCGGCGTGCTCGGCACCCCGCAGCTCGCAACTTGCATCGCGCTGAGCCCGCTTTACGTCGATCCGTATCGGCCCGCGCCGGCGTGGTGGTTCGACGCGGCGCGCGGCGGCGGCTGGCTCGGCGCCTCGGGCTCGCACATGCTCGACGCCTTGCGGGTCTGGCTGGGCGAAGTTCAATCGGTCGCGGCGCTCGTCGATCACGCTGAGGCGCGCCCTGGCGTTGGCCAAGCGGCCGACGCGACGTTCTCGCTGCTCTTGCAGATGGCCAGCGGCGCGACGGGCATACTGCAACAATCGGCAGCGAGCTGGGGGCCGCGCCTGACACTGGTGCGCGTCACCGGTTCGGAGGCAACGGCATGGATCGACGAGCGCTGGCGATTGTGGGTGGCGAGCGCGCAGCGCGAAGCCGCACAGGTCGAGGTCGAGGCGTCATTGCAGCTGCCGCGCGTTGCGGTACCCGACGGCAGTGGACCGTTCGCGCGTTGGGAGCTGCCGGCATTCGTGCGCATGGCCGAGCGCTTTGCCGACGCCATCGACGGCCGTGCCGGATCGGAGCCGTGCGCCGCGACGTTCGACGATGGAGTCGCGGTGCAGGGCGTGATGGATGCGGCGCGCCGCGCCGCGCGCGAGCACCGCTGGGTCGATATCGAACCGGCGTGCGAATGAGCGGGACGCGACTCGCTTACGAGATCGCACCCGACTCCTTGTACTTGGCCAGCTCTTCCCAGCTGACGCCGAGCTCGAGTAGTACCTCCTCGGTGTGTTGACCGAGGTCTGGCGCGCGCTGCACGCGTGGCGGCGTGCCGTCGAACTGCAGCGGATTGGCGACCAATGAAAACGTCGAGCCGTCGGCGTGCTCGACCGGCAACAGATATCCGTTGGCGGCGGTTTGCGGATCGGCCGGCAACTCGCTTGCCGTTTGCATCGGCGCCCATACGCCCTCGGCGTCGCCGAGGGCGTGGCGCCATTCGTCGAGGGTGCGCGAGGCGAAGATCTCGTCCAAGGCGCGCACGCAATCGACGCGGTTCATGAAGCGCGACATGCCGTCCTTGAAACGCTCGTCTTCGATGAGCTGCGGGTGGCCGATGCGCCGGCACAGATCCGGCCAGAAACGATCGGGCTGCAGCATGTTCAGGAACAGCCACCGGCCGTCCTTGGTTTTGTAGCTATTGACGATTGGGTTGGGGGCGTCGGCGCGAGTAAACTGGGGCATCGGTTGGCTGGACAACGTGCTGGCGATGACGTCCGGTGCCATCAGCCACATCGCCGTGGCGAGCAGGGACAGATCGATGACCGATCCGTCGCCGCTGCGCTCGCGCTTGAAGAGTGCCGCGGCGATGCCGCCGGCCAACGCCAGACCGCCGGTCGAGTCGCCGAAAGCGGCGCGCTGCATGATCGGCGTCTCGGCGCCGGCCGGGGTCAGCGCGTTGCAGATGCTGCCGCGGCACCAGAAGGAAGCCGCGTCGTAGCCGCCGCGTTCGGCGTCCGGGCCGCGCGCACCCTGGCCGTGACCGCGCGCGTAAATGATCTTTGGATTGACGCGGCGAATGTCGTCGACATCGATCTGCAGCTTGCGCCGCGCCTCGGGCAGGAAGCTGGTCAGGAAAACATCGGCGGTGGCGACCAACCGGTAGAGCAGGGCGCGCCCATCGGGATTGGCGAGGTCGATGCCGAGTCCCCGCTTGCCGCGGTTGGGCTGCTCGACCATGAAATTGACCTTGCCGGCGCCCGGCATGAGGCCGGACGAGACCAAACCACGCATCGGATCGCCGCTGATCGGATGCTCGATCTTGAGCACCTCGGCTCCCCAGTCAGCCAGCACCGCCCCGGCAGCCGGCACGAACCACCATTGGGCTACTTCGACGATACGGACGCCTTTCAGCACCTGTTCCATCGCAGGTTCTCCTTTCCGACGGCGGCGGACCTAGCACGCCATCCGCTCGAAGAGCCATCGAATTAGAAAAATCAGACCTCTACGAGAGACCGGCACTGCCGATAAATCAGCGCTCAACTAGTGAATATTCCGTCTCTTTTGGAGTCTATATCCGAAACCAGTCAACAAACCGCCGCATAGCCGCGCAGACACTGCGCGCTAGCGGCGCATCTTTTCAGGCCTCTACGCACGTAGAGGTTAAACTATTGTGGACCTGAAGCGTCTATGATAAGTGAACTGCCGTTCATACAAGGAAGGAGTCGAGACAGGCTTATGAGCACACGATCAGCAGGATCGGCGGGTGCGCGAGGCGGCGTGCCGCAGATGTGGTCGGGGGTGTCGGACGAAGCCCTGGTTCCTGACGCTGCCCTCCCGAGCCAGTTTGCCGATATTTGGCACCGCTCGCGGTCGATCAGTCCTGAACGCGCCTTGGCGCTGGCCGTACTTCAAGAGGCGGTAGTCGACCTGGAGAAGTACCGCTTCGCCAAGCGTCGCCGCCAGCAGCGCCTCTTCTGGGAGGCATACCAGTGGGTCGCGTCGAACGACCGTCGCTGGCCGTTCTCGTACGTAAACCTCTGTGAGTTGATTGGCATGGAGCCGGATTCGGCCCGCCGTCAGCTCCTCGGCGAAATGGCACCACCGCGCAGTGAAGAGTTCCCAACGCATCAGTTGGGCGAAGCTGCGTAACGAGAGGTCAGTCGTCGGTTGCGGCCCATTGGGACGCGACCGACGACGCCCCCACGGCCCCGCTCATATGTTGAGCGGGCGGCCGTCGACGGCGAGCGCGGCTTCTTTGAGCGCCTCTGCCAACGTCGGGTGGGCGTGCACGGTCCGTCCGATATCCTCCGCGCTCGCGGAGAACTCGATCGCCAATGCGGCTTCCGCAATCACGTCGGAGGCATGCGGACCGAGAATGTGGATGCCCAAGACGCGATCCGTGGTCGCGTCGGCGACCACTTTGACGGCGCCCTCGGTTTCGCCGATCGAGCGCGCGCGACCGTTTGCGGTGTAGGGGAATGACCCGATGCGCACCGCGATGCCGCGGCGCTTGGCCTCGTCCTCACTCAGGCCGACGCTGGCCAGCTCCGGCGCAGTGTACACAACATTCGGAATCGCGTCGTAGTTGACGTGCCCGGCGACGCCCGCCATGCGCTCGACCGCCGCGACGCCTTCGTCTTCGGCTTTGTGCGCCAGCATCAGGCCGGGGATGACATCGCCGATGGCGAATACGCCGGCGACAGCGGTCTCATAGTGCGGGCCGACCGGAATGCGTCCGCGCTCGTCGAGCGTGAGTCCGATGACGTCCAGACCGAGGCCCTCGGTGTAGGGACGCCGGCCGACCGCGACGAGCAGCACGTCAGCGCGCTCCTGGCTGACACCCTTCGGGCCTTTGAGACCGACGTCGACGCCGTTCGCATCGGCCGTGGCGGACTTCAGCGTTGTCCCGAGCTGGAATGTCAGGCCTTGACGCTGCAGGGCGCGCTGCAGCTGCGCGGCCATTTGCGTGTCCATACCCGGCACTAAGCGGTCGAGCATCTCGACCACCAGGACCTCACTGCCGAGGCGCGACCACACGGATCCCATCTCCAGGCCGATGGCGCCGCCGCCGATGACGATCATGCGACCCGGTACGGTAGGTAGCGAGAGCGCCTCGGTCGACGAGACGATGCGTTTCCCGTCGAAGCGGGCGATCGGCAGCTCGATCGGCGCGCTACCGGTGGCGATGAGGATGCGCGGAGCAGTGACTATCTGGACGTCGGCGCCGCTGATCTCGAGGCGATTCGGTGCGAGAAAACGGGCACGGCCGGTGATGCCGGTGATCGTGTGCTTCTTGAACAGGCTGGCGACGCCGCGCGTCAGGGCGCGCACGACGCCGTCCTTGCGGCTCATCATCTTCGCCAGGTCGAGGCCCAGACCGCTCGCCTGGATGCCGTGCGCGGCGAAGTCGTGGCCGGCTTGGTAGTAACGCTCGCTCGACTCCAAGAGCGCCTTGCTCGGGATGCAGCCGATGTTGAGGCAGGTGCCGCCGAGCGTCGAATCCTTCTCGACGCAGGCGACCCGCATGCCGAGCTGTGCGGCGCGGATGGCGGCGATGTAGCCGCCGGGGCCCGAGCCGATGACGATCAGGTCGTAGGTGGACTCAGCCATGCCAGGATCTCGCGAAAATGAGGAACTGAAAATAAGGCTCAAACGCCGAGCAGCAAGCGGCTCGGCTCTTCGAGGCGTTCTTTCACCTTCACGAGGAACCGGACGGCCTCGGCGCCATCGATCAGCCGGTGATCGTATGACAGCGCCAGGTACATCATTGGTCGAATGACGATCTGGTCGCCGACCACCACGGCGCGCTTCTCGATCTTGTGCATGCCGAGGATGGCGCTTTGCGGCGGGTTCAGGATCGGCGTCGAGAGCAACGAGCCGTAGACCCCGCCGTTCGAGATGGTGAACGTGCCGCCGCTGAGGTCGTCGATGCCGAGCTTGTTATCGCGTGCCAGTCCGGCCAAGCGTGCGATCTCGCGCTCGATGTCGGCGAACGCGTGTTGCTCGGCGTTGTGTACGATCGGCACCACCAGACCGCGCTCCGTGCCGACGGCGACGCCGAGATGGACATGGTGGTTGTAGACGATGTCCGTGCCGTCGATCTGCGCATTGATCAACGGCATCTCTTGCAGCGTCGCGATGCAGGCGCGCGCGAAGAACGACATGAAGCCGAGCGGCACGCCGTGTACCTCGGCGAAGCGCGTTTTGAAGCGTGCGCGCAACTCCATCACCGCGCTCATGTCGATCTCGTTGAACGTCGTGAGAATGGCCGCCGTCGCTTGCGCCTGCCGTAGGCGCTCGGCGATGCGCTGGCGCAGGCGCGTCATCGGTACGCGCTCGATCGCGTCGCCGCTAGCGCCCGGACGGGGAGCGTCAGGGTGCGGATACGGCGTCGGCGGCCGCGGCGCTTCGGCCGATGCTGCTGGCCCTGCCGAGGGAGTTGCCTCCGCCGATGAGTCGGATGCCGGCGCGTTCAAGTGCGCCAGGACATCGCCTTTGGTCAGGCGGCCGCCTTTGCCGCTGGCGGCGATCTGCGCCGGATCGAGCGCATGCTCGTCGACCAGGCGGCGCACTGCCGGGGAGAGCGGAGCCGCCGCGGCGCTCGCGGTGGCGGGCGCGGGCGGGTTCGGTGAAGGAGGCGGTGGCGTTGCCGCGGGCTGAGGTGTGGCTGGCGCGGCTGCCTTGGCGGCGCCGTTGGGTTCGATGCGGGCGACGACATCGCCGACGTGAACGGTCTGGCCCTCCTTCGCCAAGACCGCGATGATGCCGGCGCTGGGCGCCGGGATTTCCACGCTGGCTTTGTCGGTCTCGAGCTCGAACAGCGCTTCGTCGACCGCAACCGTCTCGCCGTCGCGCTTCAGCCAGCGGACGATGACGCCTTCGGACACCGATTCGCCGAGCGCCGGAATCTGTACGTCAACGGCCATGGCCCTTCCTCAATGCACGAGCGACGATGTCCGCCTGCTCACTCTGATGCCGTTTGTATGATCCGACGGCCGGGCTGGCCGCTTCGTCGCGGCCGACGTAGCGCAGCGGTCGCCCGCCGGTAAGCGCTGCGAGCCGCGCCTGCAGGAAATGCCACGCGCCCATGTTCCACGGCTCTTCCTGCGCCCAAAAGACGTCTTCGACGCCAGGAAACGGCGCCAGTGCCGCGCTGATCGCATCGGCCGGAAACGGATAGAGTTGTTCGATGCGCACGACGGCGACGTCGTGCTGCTCGCGCTGCTCCCGCGCCAGCACCAGGTCATAATAGATCTTGCCGCTGCACAGGACGACGCGCCGTACGCCGGCGGGATCGAGCGCGCTCGCTTCCGGCAGGACTGTCTGGAAGCCGCCCTCGGTGAAGGCATTGAGATTCGAAACGGCCAACTTGAGCCGCAGCATGCTCTTCGGGCTCATCACCACCAGCGGCTTGCGGAACGGGCGATGCATCTGCCGTCGCAGCAGGTGGAAATACTGTGCGGGCGTCGTCGGGTAACAGACCTGCCAGTTGTCGTCGGCGCACAGCTGCAGATAGCGCTCCAGCCGTGCGCTGGAATGCTCGGGGCCCTGGCCCTCGTAGCCATGCGGCAACAGCATCACCAAGCCGCTCATGCGCTGCCATTTAGATTCGGCCGAGGAGATGAACTGGTCGATCATCACCTGCGCGCCGTTGGCGAAGTCGCCGAACTGCGCTTCCCATAGCACCAAGTTGCGCGGATCGGCGGAGGCGAAGCCGTACTCGAAGCCCAGCACAGCAGCTTCCGAGAGCATGGTGTCGAAGACCTGGAACCATCCCTGCTCGGGCGCCAGGTGCGCCAAAGGCACATGCCGTCCGGCGTTGCCGCGGTCGTAGAGCACCGCGTGCCGGTGGCTGAACGTTCCGCGCCCGCTGTCCTGGCCGGCGAGCCGAACGTTGGTGCCCTCGCGCAGCAGACTGCCGAGGGCCAGCATTTCGGCGCAGCCCCAATCGATGTCGTGTCCGGTTTGCACCGCGGCGGCGCGCTCGTCGTAGAGCTTTTGCAGCTTGGGGTGCGGGTCGAAGCCGTCCGGCATTCGGCGCGCGGATTCGGCGATCTCAGCCAAGCGCTGGCGCGGCACGGCGGTCTGCGCGCTCCAATCGTCGCCGGCCCAGCTGAACCCCTTCCACACGCCGCCGAGCGCGAACACCTGCTGACGCGGCATGAAGTCGCGCGCATAGTTCAACGCGTCGTCGAGCAGATCGCGCAGCTCCGCTTTGCGCTGTTGTACGTCGGCTTCGCTCATGACGCCCTGCTCGACGAGGCGCGCGGCGTAGACCTCGCGCGGCGTCGGCAGGCGATTGATGACTTGGTACATGGTCGGCTGCGTGAACGTCGGATCGTCGGTCTCGTTGTGGCCGTGCCGGCGATAGCAGACGATGTTGATGATCACGTCGATGCGAAACGTGTTGCGGAACGCCGCCGCCAGCCGCGCTGCGTGCACCGCCGCTTCCGGGTCGTTGCCGTTGACGTGGAACACCGGCGCTTCGATGACCTTGGCGACGTCGCTGGCGTAGCGGGTGAAGCGGTAGTCGGCCGGTCGCGCCGTGAAGCCGACCTGATTGTCGACGATGACGTGCACCGTGCCGCCGGTGCGATAGGCGGCGAGCTCGGAAAGCGACAGCGTCTCGACCACCAGCCCCTGGCCGGTGAAGGCGGCGTCGCCGTGGATCAACAACGGCATGACGGTGGTGCCCTGCGGATCGTGGCGGTACATCTGCTTGGCGCGCACGATGCCCTCGGCGACCGGATTGACCGCTTCGAGATGGCTCGGATTCGACAGCAACGACACATGCACTTTGTGGCCGTTGCGGGTGACGTGATCGCGCGCAAAGCCGAGGTGATACTTCACGTCGCCGTCGCCCTGGATGTGGGCGGGGAGAAAGGTGCCTTCGAACTCGGCGAGGATCATCTCGTACGGCTTGCCGAGAATGTTGGCCAGCACGTTGAGGCGGCCGCGATGCGGCATGCCCATGATGATTTCGTCCACGCCGGCAGATCCGGCGTCTTCGATCAACACGTCGAGCAGCGGAATCAGCGCCTCGGCGCCTTCCAGTGAGAAGCGCTTCTGGCCGACGTACTTGGTGCCGAGAAACTCTTCGAAGCCGGTCGAGGCGTTGAGCTTGTCGAAAATGCGCCGCCGATCTTCCACGCTCAGCGCCGGCCGATTGAGCATCGGTTCCATGTGCTCTTTCAGCCAATCGCGCTGCGTCTTGTCGGAGATGTACATGTACTCGACGGCGAACGTGCCGGAGTAGGTGGCGCGCAGCAGCGCCAGCAGCTCGCGCAGCGTCGTGTGCTCGTGGCCGCGGAAGGTCGATCGCTGCACGGTGCGATCCAGATCGGCGTCGCTAAAGCCGAACTGCGACAAGTCGAGCAGCGGATGCTCGATCAGGTTGCCGCCGAGCGGATTGAGATCGGCGATCAGGTGGCCGAGCTCGCGGTAGGTATGGATCAAGTCGAAGACGCCGATGACGCGCTCGGCTTGTGGCGCGGCGGCAGCGGGCGCGGCAGCGGCCTGGCGCACGGCGGCCGGGCCGTGGCCGTTGGTGCCGAGCTCAAAGCCGGCGAAGAAGTGCGCCCAATCGGCGCCGACCGCGTTCGGGTCGCGCTGGTACTGCCGGTACAGGTCGTCGATGTAGTCGGGGTTCGCTCGTAGAATGAAGTCCAAGTCCATGTCGCCGCCTCCTTCATACGCGGCGTTTCTGCACAGAGTAGCAGACCGGGACCGGAAATCACCCGCAAGACGCCGCCGAAGGGGCGTGCCCAGCGCCCCACCACCGCGACGAGCCCTACTCGGGCACCGCGGCCAGCGCAAGCCGCGGTCGCCGCCGGCGCGGCGGTCGCCGTCATCAAGTCGTCACGGCGATTTTTCGGCGCCGTCACACCGGCATCATTGGCCGGTCACCGCCGCGGCCTAGCGTGTCGCTCGGTAGGGGAAGGAGCGCTGGAGGCGATGACGATGACGAGCCCGAGCCCGACAGTCCGACCGCCGGTCGGTTGCGCGCCGTTCGAAGTCTCACTGGCGCGCAGCGCGGCGGAAATGCGCGCGGCGCAGCGGCTGCGCTACGAGGTGTTTGCACTCGAGATGGGGGCGCGCCTGCCGAGCGCCGCGAACGGTCTCGACTGCGATCGCCTGGACGAGCATTGCGACCACCTCCTGGTGCGCGAGACTTCCGGCGGCCGAGTGGTCGGCACGTACCGCATGTTGCCCGCCGCGCGCGTCGCCGCGGCAGGCGGCTGGTACTGCGCCGACGAGTTTGCCGTCGAGGCGCTGCTGCCGCACCGAGCCGGTATCGTCGAGGCCGGCCGCGCCTGTGTCGCGCCGGCGTATCGGAGCGGCTTGGTGATCGCGCTCTTGTGGGGTGGCTTGCTGCGCTACGTGCGCGCGCAGGGCGCGACCGATGTCATCGGTTGCGCCAGCCTCGGGACCGGCGACGGCGGTCACCAGGCCGCCAGCGTCTGCCGGCGCTTGCTGCGCGATCATCTCGCGGCGCCGCCGTGGCGCGTCCAGCCGCGGCGCGCCTTCGTGCTCGAAGGCTGGCGCGATGTGCCCGACGCGCCCGTGCCGCCGCTGCTCAAGGGCTACCTGCGGCTGGGCGCCGAGGTGTGCGGCGATCCGGCATGGGATGCGGCGTTTCGCAGCGCCGACCTGCTGGTGCGGCTCGACCTGACGCGTGCCAATCCTCGCTATGTCGACCGACTGCTACGCGCCGCCTGACGAGCGTCCGACCGCGGTCGCGCGCCTGCTGCGGCTCGGTCGCTTGCTGGCGCATCTCGGTGCCATGTGGCTGACGGCGCGTCTGCTGGCGCCCCGCCTGAGCCGCGCACAGCGTGCCGCGACGACGCGCTTCTGGGCGGCGCGGCTGCTGGCGGCAATCGCTGTCGAAGTACGCGTGCGCGGCACGCGGCCGCGCGCTGGCGAGGCGGCGCTGTTCGTCGCCAATCACGTCTCGTGGTTGGACACCTATGCGCTGCACACGGTGCATGCGGCACGCTTTGTCGCCAAGGACGAGGTGGCGGGCTGGCCGATCATCGGCGTGATCGCGGCGCGCTTCGGCACCTTGTTCATTCGTCGCGGCTCCCGTCGCGCTGCGGCGCACACGGTCGCCGCGTTGGCGCAGGCGTTGTGCGAGGGCGAGTCGGTGGCGGCCTTTCCGGAAGCGACGACCAGCGATGGAACGGAGCTGCTGCCGTTCTTCCCGGCCATGTTCCAGTCGGCGGTCGTCACCGGCGCGCGCGTCCATCCGGTCGCGATCCGCTACTGCGATCGCGCCGGCCGCCCGACGAGCGCGGCGGCGTTCGTCGGCGACATGTCGATCGCCGCCTCGCTGCGACTGCTGCTCGACCAGTCGCGCATCGTCGCCGAGCTGACTTTCTGCGCTCCGATCGACCCGAACGGTCTCGACCGCAAGGCATTGGGAGCCACCGCGCGGACGGCGATTGCCACCGCGCTGCAAGTGCCGAGCGCCGCGGCCAGTCCCACGACGCCACTGCGTCGCGCCGCGTAACCGCATCGCCGCGGCGCTAACCTCGCCGCGCCGGCCGGTGCGGCGCGCCACACCAGCGCGTGCGGGGCGACTACGCGTCGCGCCCACGCATGGCGTAGATGCGCGTGATCTCGATCTCCAACGCCACGGTGCGGCGCGCTTCACCGGCCGCGCCGGGGCGCGTCTCGCGCGAACTGTCGGGAATTTCGCGCGCGACGCCGTAGACGATCGCCGCGGCGCCGTGCGGGCCCCAAGTGGTCAGGGCGACGCGCGGGTTGGTGCGCAGATCGCGCCGCCGCACGGCGTTCTCGTAGATGGTCGAGCGCAGTCGGCCGTCGAATAGCTCGGCGTGCACCGGGGCGATGTGCGGCGCGCCGTCCGGTCCGGTGGTCGCCATCGCCTTCATGCGCGACGCGTTCCAGAAGTTGACGAACTCCGCCGCCTCGAGTCGCCGCGTCGGGTGATCGAAGGTGGCCAGCACGGCCTCGCCGGCGCTGGCGCGGCTGCGGTCGAGCAGTGCTTGCAGCGCTGCCAGGGCATCCGCGGACCAGGTGGCGGGATCGCGTGCGTCGCGCGGCGCATCGGCAGCAATCGGCTGCGCTGTACGCTTGTCGGGAGGCGCTGTCATGGCTGACGTCTTTGTAGCACGCGCGGGCGCTACACCGCGCGCGTCGATCAGTGCTCGCCGGGGCCCTGGCCAAGTGCGAGTCGGGCGAGGGCCCGCACCTGTTCGTTCGGGCCGTTCTGCATCAATCGGCGCAGGGCCGCGTCGCCGGGTGGACCGGCGAGCGCGAGGGCTGCCATGGCCCCAGCCGCTCGCGGCGGTGACGTACGCGCCACGTCTTCCAGCGCCGGCACGGCGGGCGCGCCGAGCCGGCCGAGCCCGGTGACGGCGGCATTGCGCACCGTCGGATCCGCGTCTGCCAAGGCGGGCATACAGCCGTCGACGCCCCAGATCGTGCGCGTCGCGGCCAGGCCGGCGACGGCGGCGGCGCGCACCTGCGGCGACGCGTCAGCGCGCGCCAGCGTGGGGAGGCGGCGCTCGGCAAGTGCGCCGGTGGCGTAGCGCGCGCCGACAGCGCGCAAGTCGGCGCGCTGGTCATTCAACAGTGCCTCGACTTGATCGGGCGGCAAGGCGTCGAGCTGGCCGAGTGCCTGCAGCGCCAGCGCCGCCAGCGGGTCCGAGCGGGGAATCCGTTGCAGTGGGCCGATTGCCGCCTTCCAGCGCGCGCTGGCGGCAATCTCGATGATGGCACGGCGTACCCCCTGCGGCCGGTGCGGCTCCATGGCGAGGCGCAACAACCGTTCGACGTCTTTGGCTGCGAGCTGCGCCGCGAGGTCGGGTTGCGCGGCCATGCGCGCGATCGCCGCTGTCGCGAGCGTGTCGCTGCCGAGACCCGCCAGCGTGACGAGTGCGCTGGCGCGCTGCGAGGCTGGGGCGTCGGCGGGCAGCGCGACGTAGCCGGCCAGCGCCTTGAGATCGGGTGCGGCCGGGGCGGGCCAGAACGCATTGCCATCGGCGGCGATGACGTGCAGCGTTGGCCGAGCCTGCATGCGCCGCCGCCACAAGGACTGTGACGGCGGATCCTCGAGCGCGATCAAGACGTCCTGTCCGGCGTTCAAACGCGGCGTCTGCGGGCGTCCCGGCTCTTCCCAGGCGACGCTGAGCGAGTCGCCTGCCTTGATCGGACCGCGCAGCCCGCGCGCAACGCGCAGCTGCGCGCCGTAGGCGCTGGCATCGAGCGGCACGATGTCGGTGACGCGCCCGACGACGATCAGCGGGGCGCGCTCGATCGCGGCGAGCAGCGGCGCACCCGGCGCGCTGGCTTGCGCTGCGGCCAGCGCCGCGCACAGCACGGCGACCAACGCCGCGCCCGCCGCGCGGCGGACGGCGGTCAGAACACTACACGCGCGCGCAGCGCGACGATCGCACTGCGCGCGCACAGTTGGTCAGCGCGTGAAGCCGGGGACGCCGTCGACGTCGGCGTACAGCGGGTTGGTGAAGCCGAGCGACAGCACGCCGCCTTGGCCGAGATTGTCGTCGATCAGGTCCGCCAGCGTCGTGTTCGTCGCCGGGTCGAGATCGCCGCCGATGACCGGGAACATCGGGCGCGACACGCCGTCCGTGCCGCGGACGAGGACGACGAACCACGTGTCGCGATCGAGATCGAACGGTACCGAGAGCGCGGTCTCGAAGCGTTCCGCTCCCGGTATCGAGGCGTCGACGACGGTGCGCGTGACGGTGAAGTCCTGGCCGGCCAGGAGCACCAGCGTCGGCTCGGCGCTATAGAGCACCGGCGTGCCCTTTTGTTCGCGCGTCACCACCGTCTGCGCGTTGGCGTAGATCTCGATGCGATCGAACGGCGCCCACAGCGGCGCTTGCGCGTTGATGTCGAGCACGACTTTGCCGTTGCTGCTGGCGACGAGGGTGCTGCCGGTGAGCGTCAGGTCGGCGCTGGCGTTCGAGCCGTCGTCGGCGCGCAGGCGCGTCTGAACGTACGTCCCTTGTCCGCCGACGGCGTGCCCCGCAGCGACGGCGCGCGCCACGGCGCCGGGGTCGACGTCGGCCGGCTCGTCCGATACCGACGCGGTCCAGGTGCGCGCGCCGGCGGCGTTGATCGGCAGGAACTCGTGCGTGTCGGTGTCGGCGATTGCCGTCGGCAAGATGCCCTGGTTGAGCAAGTTCATCCAAATGCCGATGCGCAGATCGAGGAACTCGCTCTGCTTGGCGCGCCCGGCGCCGTTCCACAGCTCCAGCGCGCGGAACGGCGCGAACAGGTTGCCGCTGTTTGGGTCGAGGCGGAAGCGCAGCTTGTCGGCCGGACTGATGAACGACTGCGGCGGCACCAGCGCGGTGTCGATCTGCAGCGGCTGGAAGTGATCGTCGATGTGATTGATCTGGATGATGGTGTCCGGCGTGCTGAGCGGCCCGTGCTCGGCCAGGTCGCGAATCTGTGCCGGCGTCAGGCTGTAGGCGCCGTAGGCGACGAAATCGCGGCCCGGCGGTGCGGCGCCGGCCCAATCGGTCGAGCCGCCGGTGGCGCGCGTGTCGTCGATCAGCATCGGATAGGTGTTGTAGTGGCCGTAGTTCCAGGTCGTGACTTCTTCGCCGATGGTGGCGTGGACGAAGCGCTCGAAGCCGAGCCGGTCGATGGTCGGCATCAGGTCGGTGTGCGCGTGGTGATCGGTCATGATGATGTTGTCGACCCCCTCACCGGCGAACTGCCTGACGCGTTCACTGTGCGGCACGCGCGAGTCGGCGCTGTTGATGCCGTGCACGTGATGGTCGGACGAGATGAAGCCGGGTGTGTCGATGACGTGTGCCAGCTTGGCCGTCGCGGTGGCGGGCACGTCGGTCCCCACCTCGAGCGGTTGCTCGGACAACGAGTACTCGACGCCGCGCGACACGGCGACCTCGTAGCTGCCGGGCTCGATCTCGAAATCGGCGACGCCGTCGCTATCGGTGTAGGCGATATGCGCAAAGCCGTAGGGGACCGATTCCTTCTCATCGTAGAACAAGCCGGTGACGTCGCTGCCGGGGAAGATCACGTCGGGGCTCGGGTCGAAGCCGAGTACGCTCACACGCGCCGGCATGGGTTGCCCGGCGGCGTCGGTGACGGTGACGTGCACCCGGCCGGTGGCGGGCAGCGCGATGTCCTGTGTTGCCGCCTGGCCGGCGACGATGCTCAGCGGGTGTACGATCGGCGTGGCGCCGCCGCCCTCGTACGGGACCCCGTGCCGTGCCGCGGCGAGCCCATATGCGCCCGGCAGCAGCGTGCCGGCGTAGCATCCGTCGTCGCCGGTGACGAAAATGTCGGTCACGCCGCTGATGGCGCCGTTGGTCACCGGACCGACGGCGACGCGCACCTGGGGCGCCGCGTGTCCGCCGACGGTGACACAGCCGCTGATGCTGCCGACCGGCAGCTCCTTGAGCCGGTGCTCCAGATCGACGGCGTTGCTGCCGCTGCCATCGCCGACGGCG
>Ga0265339_10000729_pt1 | contig 25486 bp, 21 predicted proteins | sample 4CB219metaG_FD_202085 | JGI IMG/M metagenome (GOLD analysis project Ga0265339, IMG submission 202085) | Rhizosphere microbial communities from Carex aquatilis grown in University of Washington, Seatle, WA, United States - 4-CB2-19 metaG | ecosystem: Host-associated > Plants > Roots >... | reverse complement strand
GTGAACGTCGTGCGCGCACTTTCCCGCCATCACTTTCCCGTCATGATCTGCAATGGCTGGTTCATGACACCCGAACTGGCGCGGCAACTGTGGCAGGCCGGCATCTACGAGGTGAGCATTTCGATCGACTACGCCCACGCCGACCGCCACGATGCCCAGCGCGGAGTCCCGGGCGCGCATGCGCGGGCGTTGCAAGCCTTGCGCGTGCTGAACGAGACGCGCGTGCACCCCTTGCAACGGGTACACATGATCTCCGTGATCTTCGACGACAACCTGGACGATGTGGAGCCGCTGATTCAAACGTGCCGCGCGATGGGCATCACGTACTTGATTACCCTCTACTCGGACACTCGCGGCCAGCGCTCGTCGCGTCCCATCGATCGAAACGTAAGTCAGAGGCTTCTCGACTTGAAACGCAAGTATCCCGAATTCGTCGCCTTGCGCGGGTACCTGTCGCGCTTTTCCCAGGCCGTGGAGGAAGGCGGCATCGGTCCGTGCCAGGCTGGCCGCATGCTGTGCAACATCGACAGCCGCGGCCACGTCGGCCTGTGCATCGATCGAGTCTCGCGAGTCTCGGAATCCGTGGGCAACATCTTGGTCGACGACATGGCCTTGCTCGAAGCGCGGCTGCGTGCGGCCCATCGCTCGAACACCTGCCACGCGTGCTGGACCAGCTGCCGCGGCAACATCGAATCCATGCGCGACCCGAAGAATTTCATCGGCAATGTCTGGGACTACCACCGCATGTCCCGCGCCATGGATTTGGTTTCGCCGGCCTGACCTATACCGTCGCCCCTCCGCAGCTCGATCCCGCTCCAGCGGTGCAGCCAAAGCAGTGGCTTGCCACGCGAATGCGCCGCGCTTGCAGGGCTTGGGCATCGAAGTCGCGCACGTGCTGGGGCGCCGAGGGCTCGACCGGGATGTCGAGCATCTGGTTGAAGTCACAGTCGAAGAGCCGACCGTCCCAGCCGACCGAGATGATTTTTCGGCACATGATGTTGCACGCGGCGGCGGGATTGAATGCCCCGGCCAGGCGCTGCACATAGGTCTCGGCATTGTTCGTTTCCACCAACCACTCCAAGAACCGTCCGATCGGCATGTTGGTCAGACAATAGAGAGCGTCGCGAGAAGCCGAGAGCGCAGGCCGACTGGCATTGGTTCGGACAGACGGGATCTGGGCCATGCCGCCTCCGGCCCTCGGCGCGCAGGGCGTGCAGATCGGGCGCTTCGAGCAAGCTGCCGGCGATGGTCCCTTTTTCGAGGCAGGGGTAGAAGACTTCCCCGGCCGGCGAAACCGCCACCAGGGTGGAAGGCCGGCAGCGGAACGGGCGTAGGTCGCGCATGTATTCGAGGTATTTCACCGAGCCGTTCACGGCAAAGCCGCGGCGCTTTTGCGCGATGAGATGGTCGAAAACGGCGCGGTAGCGCGGATCCGTGACCAGTTTGGGATCCGGGACCACGCCGCGCAGGACTGGGCAGACTGCGTGGCGAAAACCGTACTCGCGAGCGAAGGCATTCACGACCGGCAGGTCGTCGAGATTGTCCGGCGTGGCCACCGAGGAAATGATGATCTCGAAGCGGCGGCGTGGGGTGCGGCGCGCGGCCTCGATGTTCGCCACGATGGCCCGGTGGCAACCCGGTCCGCGTCCGAGCCAAACATCGCCCTTCGCCTCATCCATGGTGTCCAGGCTGAAGACCAAATAGCGTACCGCGGCCGCGATGGCGGGGAGCTGGCCGTGCAATTCGTGCCCAATGGTCGTAAGCACGACGCTATCGAAACGGTGGCGCGGCACCATGTGCAGCAATTCGCCAAAATCCGGATGCAAGGTGGGCTCGCCGCCCGTGATGACCAGGTGGTCGCAAGCGCGGCGCAGTCTGCTCAGTAGCTGGTCGAGTTCAGACCCGCGCAGAATCTTCGAGCGAAGCTCGTGGTACGGCTTGCCCGATCCGTCGCAACAGTAGGGACAGCGGAACTCGCAAGCATAGGTCAGGTAATACACCGCCAACATCGGGTGCCAGCCCCGCGGCTGCCGGCTCACGGCATGGCGCACGTAGTTCGTCAGCGACTTCCACATGAATGGGCAACATCATCGGTCCTTGCAGGCATGCAATGCAACCCTGGGCCGATCAGCCCGCGCAACCGGGAGCTGCGGCTAGGGCCCCCCTATCGTCGCGCGCGGGCTTGGGCTAGATTGGCCGCCGCTTATGGCAACCGTTGCACTGGAACACGTCGAGAAGATCTACGAGGGTGGCTTCAAGGCGGTCGACGACTTCAACCTGCAGATCAAGGATCGCGAGTTCATCGTGCTAGTCGGGCCTTCGGGCTGCGGCAAGTCGACCACCCTACGCATGATCGCCGGCCTGGAAGAAATCACGGCCGGCACGCTTAGCATCGACGGCAAGTTGATGAACAACGTGGCGCCCAAGGATCGCGACATCGCCATGGTATTTCAGAGCTACGCGCTCTACCCGCACATGACGGTGTTCGAGAACATGGCCTTCGCGCTAGGGCTGCGCAAGACGCCCACGGCAGTCATCGCCGAGAAGGTGCAGAAAGCGGCGGAGGTGCTGGGCATCGCGCACCTCATGGGGCAACGGCCCAAGCAGCTTTCGGGCGGCCAGCGCCAGCGCGTCGCGGTCGGCAGGGCCATCGTACGCGATCCGAAGTGCTTTCTCTTCGACGAACCGCTGTCGAACTTGGACGCCAAGCTGCGCATCGAGATGCGCGCCGAGCTCAAGCGGCTGCACCTGCAGCTCGGTAGCACCACGGTCTATGTCACGCACGATCAGGAAGAGGCCAGCACCATGGGCGACCGCGTGGTGGTGATGAAGGACGGCGTGGTTCAACAGTGCGATGGCGCGCTCGAAATCTACCATCACCCCGCCAATCGCTTCGTGGCCGGCTTCTTCGGCAGCCCGCCCATGAATTTCTTTGAGGGCCGCCTGGTCGAAGAAGGTGGCCGCCTGCTTTTCGACGAAGGCTCGGGCAAGCTGCCAGTGCCGGGTTGGGCCAAGGAGGCACTGGGCGGCAAAGGCAACGCCGAGGTCGTGCTCGGCCTGCGGCCCGAGGCGTTCGCTCCCGTGGGACGCGCGCGATTCACGGCCACCGAGAGTCAGCTGCCCATGAAGATCTGGCTGGTGCAAACCCTGGGCGCGGTGATGGACGTCTATCTGGCGACGGAGAAGCACAAGCGCATCGTCGCCCATATCGATGCCTTCGCCGGTCTCGCCGTCGATCAAGTGACCACCATGGCCGTGGACATGGAGCGCGCGCACTTCTTCGAGCCGGGCGAAGTCGGCCGTGCCATCATCAGCAACCCGCGACCGTATTCCTAGCGCGTTTCGCCGGTTCGGCGGAAAACACACGAGAGCAAGCCATGCCACAGTCACAGTACCTTGGACTTGATTCGAGCACGCAGAGCCTGTCGGCCCTGCTCATCGACACCGACAGCGGTCGGGTGGTTGCCGACCACAGTGTGAACTTCGGCGCGCGCTTGCCGCACTACCATTCGCCGAGCGGCTTCCTGCAAAGCGACGATCCAACCATCAAGCACGCGGATCCCTTGATGTGGGTCGAGGCGCTCGATCTGATCCTGCAAGAACTGCGCGACAGTGGCGTGGATCTCGGCCGCGTGCGCGCCATCAGCGGCGCTGGCCAGCAGCACGGCTCGGTCTATCTCGCGAAATCGCTGGACGAGGTGGGCGGTTGGTCAGCGAGCACGGCGCTGTGCGAACAGATCCGGCCGCTGCTTTCGCGCAAGACCTCGCCCATTTGGATGGACAGCTCGACCAGCGCCGAGTGCGACGAAATCACGCGAGCGGCCGGCGGTGACGAGCGCGTATCGGCGATTTCCGGATCGCGCGCCACCCCGCGCTTCACGGGTCCGCAGATCCGCCGGTTCTTCAAGACCAGCCCGGCCGAGTGGCAGCGCACGGCCGAGATTCACCTTGTTAGTTCGTTCATGGCCTCGCTGCTCGTGGGCAAGAGCGCCAGCATCGACCTCGGCGACGGCGCCGGCATGAACCTTCTCGATATTGCGAAGGGCGACTGGAGCGACGCTTTGCTCGACGCCACCGCGCCGGGCCTCCGGCAGAAGCTGAAACGGCCCGTGGCCAGCACGACGCCTGTCGGCGAGATCGCCGGCTATTTCGTCAAGAAGTACGGATTCGCGCCGGGCACCAAGGTCATCGCCTTCACGGGCGACAATCCGAGCAGCCTTGTCGGTATGGGCGCGAGCAAGCCCGGCACTGCCGTCATCAGCTTGGGCACCAGCGACACGGTTTTCACCGCCATGACCGCGCCACGCACCGATCCGCGCGGCTACGGCAGCGTGTTCGGCAATCCGGCCGGCGGGTTCATGTCGCTGGCTTGTTTCGCGAACGGCTCGCTAGCGCGCGAGGAGATCACCCGGCGTTTCGGCTTTTCCTGGGACGATTTCGCAACCGCCATCGTCGAGAAAACCAAGCCTGGCAATGGCGGCAACTTGCTCTTGCCCTACTTTGTTCCGGAAATCACACCACGAGTGCTCCGGCCCGCCGTGCGCTGGTTCGGCAGCGAGGACTTCGTGGCTGGACGCGACGGGGCCGCCGCGGCGCGCGCGGTGGCCGAGGCCCAGGCGCTGAGCATGCGTCTGCATTCCGACTGGATCGGCGAGAAAATGCACACCATTCTCGTGACCGGCGGCGCGTCGAGAAACCGCGGCCTTCTGCGCGTGCTCGCCGATGTCTTCCAGGCCACCATCATGCCCTTGCCCGTCAGCAACGCGTCGGCGCTGGGCGGTGCCTTGCGTGCCGCGCAGGCTGCGGAAAATTGCGCCTGGGACAGCTTGTTCGCGCGCTTTTGCCCGCCCGATCGGGCCATGGCCGTGGCGCCCGATCCCAGCACGCGTCAGGTCTACGCAGAACTTGGCGCTACTTTTGAAACACGTCTCAAAGAAGTTTTGTCGGAAGCATCTACGCGCTAAAAAGGATCCCATGTCACAGCCAACCTTCCCCGGCATCGAGTCCATCCCATTCCAAGGTCCGGATTCGCAGAATCCGCTCGCCTTCCGCTTCTACGACAAGAACCGCATCGTGCGCGGCAAGCGCATGGAAGAGCAGCTGCGCGTCGCGGTCTGCTACTGGCACACCTTCTGCGGCAACGGCGCCGACGTGTTCGGCTCGGGCACTTTCGGGCGCGCCTGGCAGGGCGACGGCGACGCCTTCGAACTGGCCAAGCAAAAGGCCGTCGCGGCTTTTGAGTTTTTCCAGAAGCTGGGCGCTCCCTACTACTGCTTCCACGACCGCGACGTCGCGCCCGAGGGCAAATCGCTGGCCGAGAGCAACGACATCCTCGACCGCATCGTCGAGGTGCTGGCCGGTCATCAGCAGCGCACGGGTGTGAAGCTGCTGTGGGGCACGGCCAACCTGTTTTCCAATCCGCGCTTCATGTCCGGCGCGGCCACCAATCCCGATCCCGAAGTCTTCGCCTACGCCGCCGCGCAGGTGAAGAAGGCGCTCGATGTCACGCAAAAGCTGGGTGGCGAAAACTACGTGCTGTGGGGCGGGCGCGAAGGCTACGAGACCCTGCTCAACACCGACATGAAGCGCGAACTCGACCAGCTTGGCCGCTTCATGAATTTGGTGGTCGAGTACAAGCACAAGATCGGCTTCAAGGGCCCGCTGCTCATCGAGCCCAAGCCGCGCGAGCCCACCAAGCACCAGTACGACTACGACGGCGGCAACGTGTACGCGTTCCTGCAGCGCTACGGCCTTTCCAGCGACGATTTCAAGCTCAACATCGAGAACAACCACGCTACGCTCGCCGGCCACACCTTCGAACACGAAGTTGCCTACGCCGTGGCCAACGGCCTGTTTGGCAGCATCGACATGAACCGCGGCGATCTCTTGCTCGGCTGGGACACCGACCAGTTCCCGAACGACCTCGGCGAAATGGCGCTGGTGCTTCGCCACATCCTCGCCGCGGGCGGATTCAAGACCGGCGGCTTCAACTTCGACGCCAAGGTGCGCCGGCAAAGCATCGACCTCGGCGACCTTTTCCACGCCCACATCGGCGGCATGGACATCCTGGCCCGCGCCCTGCTGGTCGCCGACCGCATGGTCGAAGACGGCAAACTACAAGCCGCCATAGACGCCCGCTACAAAGGTTGGACCGCGGGCCTCGGCAAGGACATCCTCGACCGCAAGCTGTCACTCGCCGAGCTCTCCGACCGCGCCCTTGCGCAAAAGCTCGACCCCAAACCGCGCTCGGGCCAGCAGGAGCTGCTGGAGAATCTGGTGAATCGCTACGTGATTTAGGCTGAGCCGTCTCGCCAAGCTGTGCCTTGTGCCAGCCCAGGGTTGACGATTTCTGGGTTGGGGTTTACGTTTACTGGTCGGAGGTTTACGATTTCTCCGCCTGCCCAAACGGATCGCCGAGCCCAGATCCTGGCCCTCGCGGCCAAAGGCAATGCCCTGTCCGCCGGAATGGTCGGGCGCAGCCTCGGGGTGTCCCGGCAAATGGCGCACCGGATCCTTTCCCGACTGGTCGATGAAGGCAACCTGGTCAGAAGCGGCGCGGGACGATCCGTCAGCTATCGCGACAGCGGAGGCTTGCCTTTCGTGCGGCACTATCCGCGCGCGGTCATCGCCGAAGATCGCGTGTGGGACGAGGTCTCCAACGCGTGCCATGCCGTAGGCGCGCTGTCGAAGCCCGCACGCTCGATCTTGCAGTACGCGTTCACCGAGATGCTGAACAACGCCATCGAGCATTCGGGTGGTAGCGAGATCGAAGTGCGATTCGAAAGCACGCCGGGCGGCCTTGCCTTTGTCATCGCCGACGATGGCGTGGGCGTGTTTGCAAATCTGCGCAAGATGCTTCGCCTGGAATCCGATTTGGTGGCGCTACAAGAGCTCTCCAAGGGCAAGCTCACGACCTTGCCCGCGGGGCACACCGGCGAGGGCATCTTCTTCACCTCCAAGGCAGCTCGGATCTTTGAGATGTCGAGCCATGGACTTCACTGGACCGTCGACAACGTGGTCGGCGATATGGCCGTAGGTTCGGCCCCCTCGCGACGCGGAACCGTCGTTCGCGTCGAGGTCTCCCACAAACCGCGCCGAACGCTGGCCAACCTTTTCGCGGAGTACACCGAGGACTTCGCGTTCACCAAGACCCGCATCGTGGTCAAATTGTTCACTATCGGAACGCGCTTCATCTCGCGCTCCGAGGCCCGACGCGTCCTCGCCAACCTGGAAAAATTCCGCAGCGTCGTCCTCGATTTCTCAGGCGTCGAAGAGATCGGCCAGGGCTTCGCCGACGAAGTCTTCCGCGTCTGGAAAGCATCCCACCCAGCCATCAAGCTTGAAGCCGTGTCCATGTCCGTACCAGTCGCGTTCCTGGTGCGCCGGGCGAAGAGCACGTAGTTTCTTACTTGATGGTCTTCCACACCGGACGGAAGTCGGTCGCCCGCAACACGGGATCCTCCACGCTCAAGATGTAGTCCACGCGACGGTTGCGGGGCTCGTCGGTGTTGTCGGGCGTGGCAATGCGCAGGGCTTGCTCGCCGTAGCCTTCGAAAGCGATGGGGATGCGCAGGCCGCTCTTGCGGAACCAGCCGGCGATGGCCTGGGCGCGCTTGCGCGACAGACCCAAATTGTAGTCGGCTTTTCCAACCGTGTCGGTGTGGCCGGCGACGTACAGCTTGATGGGGCCGAGATCCTTATGCTTGGCGAGAGCATCCGCGATCTTGGCCAGGCTTGCCTGCAACTTCGGCGTCTCCGTCGGCGCGATGGCGGCCGAGTCGGTGGCGAAGTTGACCTCCTCGTGCGGAATGTAGACCTGCCACGGAAAGAGCGAGTAGCTCTGGAACGCGCCCGAGGGATCGGACACGCGCACGTCCACGCGACCGACCTCGGCATCCTTGGCCGGTGGATCCCATTTCACGACCAGTGGATCTCGCGGGGCATGATCCGAAAACGACTGTTCGTGGTCGACCAGCGTGGCTCCGTCGGTGGCCGAGATGATCTTCAGCTCGACCTTGCCCTCGGGAATCGAGACCTGCATCTCCAAACGGCCGCGTGCAATGTCCACGCGCGACTTGTCCAGCCCGACGGTCAGCACGCCCGACACCACGGTCTCGAACTCCACCTGGGTTGCGCTCGGCTTGCCGTTCAACACGCAAGCGATGCGACCGCTGTACTTGTGCTTGCCCACGGCGGCGTCGAGCATCACGTCGCGCCAGCCGCCCGCACCGAGGTCGCCGATGGTTTCGTCGACCATCTTGCCGTCGTCGCGATTGAGCAGCACCTCGACCTTGTCCACGGGCTGCAGTGCCGTGATGGTCAGTCTCGGCTGCTGGCCGGCCGGCACGGTAGTGACCATCTTGACCGAAATCGCGTCGGCCTTGGCCGTGTCCGGCAGCGCAAGTACGAGGAGCCAGGCGACCGCGGCAAGAACACCAGATCGCAATCGAGCATCGCGCATGGCGCGGAATCTATCACCAAGACGAAAAACCGCGTTGCAAAACCCGAGGCGGCGTTTGATCGTCCATCGAGATGACGAACGACGTGGCGCAAGCCAGCCCTGACGCGAGCCCTTCCAAGCAGCCGCCGGGCCTGTTCCTGCTTTTCGGCGTCGAGATGTGGGAGCGCTTCTCGTTCTACGGCATGCGCGCCTTCCTGACCTTGTTCCTCATCAGCAAGGCCGGCGGTTTCGGCTGGAGCAAAGAGCAGGCGAGCCACCTCTACGGCTGGTACCAGGGCTTGGTCTACCTGACGCCGCTGCTCGGCGGCTATCTCGCCGACCGCCTCATCGGCACCCACCGCTCGATCATTATCGGCGGCATCATCATCGCCTCGGGCCACTTCTGCCTGGCCGTGCCCGCCAAGCCGACCTTCTTCCTCGGGCTCGGGCTCATCATCCTGGGCACGGGATTTTTCAAGTCCAACATCTCGACCATGGTGGGCCAGCTTTACAGCGAAAAAGATCGCCGCCGCGACGCCGCCTTCACCATCTTCTACATGGGCATCAACCTGGGCGCGTCCATGGGTCAGATCGTTTGCCCCAAGCTGGCCGACGCGTTCAACTGGCACGTCGGGTTTTCCGCCGCCGGGTTCGGCATGGTGCTGGGGTTGATCGTCTACCTCATTTTCAAACGCCGTTTCCTTGGCACGATCGGGGACATTCCCGCCAGGCGAGTTCATCAGACCGAGAAGACGAGCACAGCCAAGCAACCCCTGACCGCGCTGGAAAAGCAGGGCATCGCCGCCATCGCGATCTTGGCCTTCTTCAATATCTTCTTCTGGATGGCCTTCGAGCAGGCAGGATCGTCGATGACCTTCTTCGCCGAAGAGCGCACGCAGCGCATGTTCCTCGGCCTGAATTTCCTGGCGCCCTACTTTCAGTCGGTGAATTCCTTTTCCGTAATCCTGCTCGCTCCTGTCTTCGCCTGGACGTGGACGCGCCTGGAAGCGCGCGGCCGGGCGCCCAGCACGCCCGTACGCTTTGCTCTGGGCCTATTTCTTCTCGGCGCGGGATTCATCGTTCTGGTCGTCGGCGCGCGTGTCTCTGACGGCGGCGTTCGCGTCAGCCCCATGTGGCTGATCGTGACCTACGTCCTGCACACCTGCGGCGAGTTGTGCCTGTCGCCGGTGGGCCTGTCCATGGTCACCAAGCTCGCGCCCGCGCGCTTTGCTTCGCTGGCCATGGGGGCTTGGTTCTTCTCCATGTTCATCTCGGATCTGCTGGCGGGCCTCCTGGCTGGCACCGTCGAAAAGATCGAGAAGGGACAAGTCTTCCACTTGCTAGGCGGGCAAGCCGACTTCTTCCTGATGTTCGTGGTGTCCACCTTCGTCGCAGGATCCGCCCTGCTGGCCATCTCGCCCATCGTAAAAGGTCTCATGGCCGGGAGGGCGTGATAGGAATTGTTGGCCATCATGGCATTTACCCTGCTTGCCGCACCGCCGGCGACGCGCACAGAAGACGTGGTCGAAAAGATCCACGGGGTCGAGGTGCGAGATCCGTATCGTTGGTTGGAAAACGGCGACTCGGCTGAAGTGAAGGCCTGGACCGACGCGCAGAATCGGCGCATGCGCGAGCGTCTGGATGCGGTGCCGGGCCGCAGGTGGCTGGAGGAGCGGCTCTGGCAATGGCAAGAAACCGGCAGCCTGGGCGCGCCCGAGGTGCGCGGCAAGGGCAAGACCGCACGCCTTTTCTACACCCGGCGCGAGGGCAAGCAGAACCAGCCCGTGCTCTACGTGCGCGAGGGCAAGAGCGGCAAAGATCGTCTGCTCCTCGACGTCAACCAACTGGCCACCGACGGGACCTCGGCCCTCGACTGGTGGTATCCCTCGGAAGATGGCGCCTTGCTCGCCTACGGCGTCTCCTCCGGCGGCGACGAAAACTCGATCCTGCGCGTGCGCGAGGTCGCCACTGCTCGCGATCGCGAAGACGCGATCCCGCACGCGCGCGCCTGCTCGCTGGCTTGGCTGCCCGCGGGCGACGGCTTCTATTACACGCGCTATCCGACGCCAGGCTCTGTGCCGGTTGGCGAAGAGCACTACCACCGGCACGTCTATCTCCACCGACTTGGCGCCGATCCCGCCACCGACACGAAGATCTTTGGCGAAGGTCTTGGCTTCTCGTCCTGGCCGAACGTAGATCTGTCGCCCGACGGCCGATGGTTGGCCATCGACGTATCCGAGGGCTGGAGCAAGAGCGAGATCTTCCTGCTCGACACGCGAAAGCATGAATCGCCCGTGCCGGTGGTCACCGGCCGCAATGCCATCTTCAACCTGATCGAGGTACTCGACGACCGGATGTATGTCGTGTCGAACGAAAATGCCCCTCGCTACCAACTATGGCAGGTCGATCCACGAAAGCCCGAGTGCGAGCATTGGAAGCTGGTGATCCCAGAAGGCGAAGACATCCTGGAATCGGTGGCGGCCGCGAGTGGCAAACTGGTCGCGCTCTATCTCAAGGATGCTGCCTCGCGCGTGCGGGTCTTTTCCAGCGCGGGCAAGTATTTGCACGAAATCGCGTTGCCTGGCCTGGGCACGGTTTCGGCCGTGCACGGGCGCCACGATCAGCGCGAAATCTATTTTCCGTTCATGTCGTTTCTCACCCCGACGAAGGTCCTACGCCACGACGTGACCACGAACAAGACCGTTCTGTGGAAAGCGCTGACCGCGCCCGTCGATACCACGCAGTTCACCGTCGAACAGGTGCGCTATCCGTCGAAGGACGGAACCTTGGTGCCCATGTTTCTCGTGCACAAAGAAGATCTTGTGCGCGACGGGAACAACCCGACCCTTCTCTATGGCTATGGTGGCTTCAACGTCAACCTGACCCCAGGGTTCGCCGCCTGGGTGGGACCGTTCATCGAGCGCGGTGGTGTCTATGCCGTGCCCAATCTACGCGGCGGCGGCGAGTACGGCGAGACCTGGCACCGGGCCGGCATGCTGGAGAGCAAGCAGAACGTCTTCGACGATTTCGCCGCCGCGGCCGAGTACCTGATTCGCGCAAAGATCACCGCGCCCGAACGCCTCGCCATTTCGGGCCGATCCAATGGCGGTCTGCTGGTTGCAGCGGCCGTCATCCAGCATCCCGCCCTGTTCAAAGCCGCCGTGTGTGGCGTGCCCCTGACCGACATGGTTCGCTACCACCTGCTGCAGATCGCACGCCTGTGGATCCCGGAATACGGTTCGCCGGAAAACCCCGAGCAGTTCCCGTTCCTCTACGCTTATTCACCCTACCACCACGTGAAAGACGGCACCGCCTATCCCGCGACCCTGGTTTTTTCCGCCGAGTCGGACACTCGCGTGGATCCCATGCACGCGCGCAAGTTCGCCGCGCGTCTGCAGGCCGCCACGTCGAGCAAAGCCCCGATCCTCCTGCGCATGGAAGGCAAGGCGGGCCACGGCGCCGGCAAGCCCATGGCCAAGATCATAGAGCAATACATCGACGAGTTTTCGTTCCTGTTCGAGGAGCTTGGAGTCTCAGCACCTTGACCACCTAAGGAAGCACAGCACGTGAAAAAGACCCGCGTTATCATCCTCTTTGGCGGCCGCTCGGCGGAGCACGAGGTTTCCCTGCTCTCGGCTCGCAATGTCTTCCTGGCCCTCGACCGCGACCGCTTCGAGCCCATACTGGTCGGCATCGACAAGCAAGGCCGGTGGCGAATTGAGCCGGACAAAACCCTAATCGATGCCACCGGCGATCCGCGCATGCTCAAGCTGGTGGCGGCGGGCCGCGAGCTGGCCGTGCCCGTGCACCCGCAAACCAAGGATCTCGCCAATTCGGATGGCTCGCGTCCGCTTTTAGCCGGCGACGATGTGGTCTTTCCGGTGCTGCACGGCACCTACGGCGAAGACGGCACGGTGCAAGGCCTGCTGGAACTGGCGGACATCGCCTATGTCGGTCCGGGGCCCCTCGGCTCGGCCATCGGCATGGACAAGGACGTGGCCAAGCGTCTGCTCGCGCAGGCCGGGATTCCCGTGGTGCCCTGGCGCATGGTCACGGCCCACGCCATGAAATGCGATCCAGCCCGCTGCCTGGCGGTCGCAAGCGAGCTGGGTTTCCCCGCCTTCGTGAAGCCGGCCAACGCCGGATCCTCGGTGGGCGTTAGCAAGGTGAAGAGCGGCGCCGAGCTTGAGCCCGCCTTGCGCGCGGCACTGACCTTCGACACCAAGGTTTTGGTCGAGGCCGCCGTGAACGCGCGCGAGATCGAGTGTGCCGTGCTCGGCAACGACGAGCCCATGGCTTCCATCCCAGCCGAGATCGTCGTACACTACAAGGACGGCTTCTATTCCTACGACGCGAAGTATGTGGATGCCGACGGCGCGGACGCCAAGATCCCCGCCGACATCCCACCCGAAACCGCGCTGCGCGTGCGCACTTTGGCGGTCGAAACCTTCCGCGTTCTAGAGCTCGCCGGCATGGCGCGCGTGGATTTCTTCCTCGATAGAGATCGCGGTGACTTCTACGTCAACGAGGTCAACACCATCCCCGGCTTCACCGCCATCTCGATGTACCCCAAGCTGTGGGAAGCCTCGGGCGTGCCGATCAAGGAGCTGGTCAGCCGTCTCATCGATCTAGCCGTCGAACGCCGCGCGGCCCGCCGCGCGCTCAAGACGCAGCTGTAGAACCAGTCAGGGGATTCTTTACTTCTCGCTCGCCGCGAACGCGACAAGCGGCGCGAGGCCGCTCGACAGAACACCCGAGTGGGCGCAAGCAATGGCCTTAACCTCGGCAGCCGACGACGCCAGCCGTTGCGCGAGCGCGCGCAGGGATGCACGGTCTTGCGCCGGATTCTCCGTGAACAGCCAGTGCCCTGCCGCCAGCTTGGCGTCCTTCGTCGCTTCCGCGCTGTCGCCCAGGAACAGCACTCCGCGCGCAAGAAAAGCGGCGCTGCCCTTGGTGTGGCCGGGCACGGCGAAGACCTGCACGTCGAGATTGCCCAGGGTCACACGCTCTCCGTCGTGCAACGCACGCCCGACCTGGATGCCATTCGGGTGCGGGGAAGCAAAGTGCTTGAAGAGCGACTTCACCTCGCGGCCTTCGGTCAAGGCGACATCAGGCTCGAGAGCCATGATTTCGGCGTGGGGGAAGGCCGGCACACCCGCAGTATGATCGTGGTCGCCGTGGGTAAGCAGGATCGCCTTGACCGCATCGGGGGCAAGGTTACGTCGGGCCAGCGCGAGTAGGATGGGTTTGGCTTGGCGATCGTTGCCTGCGTCGATCAGCGCCACGCTGCGATCGTCGATGTCGACGATGAAGGCCGAAACAATCCCGTCCTTGACCACCTCGACGCCGTCCAGGCGCTGGCCATCCTGGATGGGCATGCCGCCCGAAAAGGTGACCAAGAGCAACACCGCCAACCCGGCCACCAAGAGGCCTACCACGATGCCAAGAATCTTGAAGATCTTGAAGATGCGTTTCATGGCGAGGTTCCTTTTACACCTGCACGACCACGCTGTCGCGCCCGCAATGAAGACCGCCCGGCTGTACGGTCGCGCCCTGGATCCTGACCACGGCGCCACGCTCGATCTCGTCGAGCAACTGATTGCCGGGCGAGCGATCGCGATCGAGGCGCGTGACGAGCAAGCGGCCGGCCGGTCCGCAGGCGTGGAAGCGCAAGCGTCCCTTGTCCTTCATCGGATCGCTGACGATGCGAAAGACGGATGCGTCCTCATTCGGCGTGCCCTGCGTGCGCAGAACCAGATAGCTGAAATCGACGCGCGAGCGCCCCTGCGCGATAGCCGGGGCGCTCATGTGGCAAAAGTCTCGCTCTCGGGCGAGCGCGGGGCACGGACCGTGCCACAAGCAAGGCGCAACCACAAATAGCCCGGCCGCGATCAGACGGTCGCGAACGGCGAGAAGCCCGCGCGAGGTCTCGCGAAGGGCGGGCTCGACCAAGACGCAAGTGCCCCGCTCTTCCAGCAATTCGCGGCACCAGCCCTGCACCAGGCGTGCGCGACCGTCCATGTCGAGCGCAAGCTCGTTGAGCAGGTGCGCGGCCACAATCAGATCGAAGCGGCCCGAGGCGCCCGGTTGCCGAAGCGCGCGCGTGACGTCGGCGCGCAGGATACCGGGGCCAGGAACCTTGTCCACGGCAACGATCTCGGCGCTCGGCCACCGCGTGCGAACCGCCTGGCTGGCGGCGCCGGTGCCAGCGCCAAGATCGAGCACCCGGCGTGGCGCGAGCATGGCCGCGCTGGTGAAGATCCATTCCAGCGCCGCGACGGTGCGTGGCGCGATCTCGCTTGCGTACTCGCGCCGAAGCTGCGCATCGGCCAAATAGGCTGCGCCGACCAACGCACGTTCGCCAACCAGTCCGCGGTGGATCCGGCTAGGACGTTTGGGCAAGCACTAGCCCATCTTCTTGAAGAAGATGCCCTTGATGTCGTTGAAGGTGACCACCACCAGCACCATGAGCAGGAACATGATCCCGACCATGTGAATCTTGGTTTCGATGTTGGGGTTCATGTCCCGGCGCCGGATAGAGTTGATGCCCACGAAGAAGATGCGGCCGCCGTCGAGTCCCGGCAGGGGCAAGAGGTTGAACACGCCGAGCGCCACGGAAATCAAAATCAGAATCTCCAAGAACTTGAGCAGGCCTTGCTTGGCCGCGCCGGCCATCTCCTTCGCGATGCCGAGCGGCCCGGTCAACCCGCCTTCGATCTTGCGCGTGATAAGATCCCAGATGTTCCTGAGCAACACCGCCGACAGCGCGATGGGCATGACCACCGCCTCCTTGACCGCGTCGAGGAAGGGCCCGCGTGCCCGCGCCTGGCCGAAGCGCACGCCGATCATGTAGGCGCCGCTCGCCGAATCCTTGCGCGGCGTGATCTGCAAGGTGACGGGCGCGCCCGAGCGGGTGACCCTGAGTTCGATGGCCGATCCGTTCGAAGCGCGCACGACCTGGGTCACGTCCGACGGCTTGGAGACTGTCTTGCCGCCCACGCCAGCCACCACGTCTCCAGGCAGAAGTCCCACCGCTTGCGCGGCGCTGCCTTGCACGATTTCATCGACGGTGGTGGTGCCCGTGTATTGTCCGTAGCTCAGCAGCACCACGAAGCCGATCACCATCGCAGTCAGGTAATTGGCCGCCGGCCCTGCCACCAGCACCAAGAAGCGCATCCAGCGTGGCCGGTTGGGGTACACGTAAGGATCGTCGTGGTCGAATTCTTCTTGCGGATTCATGCCCGTGACTTGCACGAAGCCACCCAAGGGAATAGGCGCGATTTGGTAGACGGTATCCCCACGTTTGAAGGAAACCAGGGCATTGCCGAAGCCGATGGAAAAGCGCTCGACACGCATCCCGCACAGGCGCGCGGCGAGAAAGTGCCCCGCCTCGTGCAGCACGATCAGGACGGCAAGACCGAAGATGGCGACAACTATGGACATCGTGACTCTGAATCTAGCAGGGTTTGCCCGCTATCACACCGACAGGATGCGCAGAACTGGCGCCAGAAGATGCCGGCCGCGCCGCCGAGATCGCCGACCCACGATTTCCATGTCGAGCCCCAGAGCCGCGGCCTGGCGTTCGAAACGCACCTCGTAGTCGCCCCAGCGCCCGCTGGTTTCAAGCAGGATGGGCAAGGCGCGCATGCGGTTGGCCAGCACGAAACGGCCACGCACGATGACCGCAGCCTTGCGCGCCAGCCGAGACAGCGCCCAACCCAACACCGCGTGCGGAAAGGCAATGCCGCGATCGGCATCCCACAGCAGCACGGCCTCGCCTCGCGCATGGGCGACGGCGCGGCGAAAGGCGCGCCCACTGCGCGCCAGGCCAACCACCGACAACTCGGGGATCTCCGAGCACAGGAAACGCAGCAAGGTCAGGCTGGTGTCGCGGGAGCCATCGCTGGCCGCCAGGATCTCGAACGCAAGTCCGCGCTCTCGCAGATGCGCCGCCAGGCTGCGCACGTCGCGGCCGATCGAGTCCTCGACGTCGTGCACGGCTACAATCACGGAAAGCCTCATGGTGATTCTTCCCAGCTATCTGCACTACCAGCGTAGCAGAGGCCAACTGAAACGCGAGAATCGACTCGCCATTGTGCACGCCGCAAAAACGCGGTTTTTGACGCTTCCAAATTTGGCTTGTGTGCCGACGGATTCGCCCGATACTCACCTGCCAGGTGCGGCATGGTGCCGCGTCCTGAAGTGGCAGTCCAAGTAGTACTTCAGTTACTTCCTAGGAGGTCACGACAATGGAACGAGTGAATCTATCGGAGATGCAACCAGCCGGGGCAGCGGCAGCTGGAATCGGCATCGGAGCCATGATCTTCTTTGCGGTGATCGTCATCCTGATCATCGCTTCGATGTGGAAGGTCTATACCAAGGCCGGCCAGCCGGGGTGGGCCGCGATCGTGCCCATCTACAATATCGTTGTCCTTCTGCAGATCGTGCGCAAGCCGCTGTGGTGGATCGTGATGTTCTTCATTCCCATCGTCAATCTCATCTTCGTCATTCTTGTCTACGTCGAGTTGGCCAAGGCCTTTGGCAAGGGCGGCGGATTCGCCGCTGGCTTGATCTTCTTGAGCGTCATCTTCTTCCCGATCTTGGGCTTCGGTTCATCGCAGTACGTATTCGGCGACGCCGCGCCCAAGGCCGCTTAAAAGCTCCGACAGCACGGGCGGGCGGGCTCTTGCTCAGCCCGCTTCGTGCTTGCCGGTCGGTAGCGCACGCGCGATGGCCTGCACCAAGGCGCCATCCTCGTTGGGATCCACGAGAGTCAGCCCTTGGGCACCCTGAAGTTCGCCGAGGCCGCCGCTGGCGGAGGCGATCACAGGCAGGCCGCAGGCCAAGGCCTCGCGCACCACGAGGGGCATGCCCTCGCTCCGCCCGTTGGCGAGCGTGCGGCAAGGGTGAACGAAGAGATCGGCGGCTGCCATGCATTCGGCAAGCGCTCGCTGTCCGAGAACCCCTGTGAGTTGCAGCCGCACGCCCACCTCTCGCGCAAGTCTCACCAGGTGCGCTTTCTCGGGACCCTCGCCAGCAATGATCAGCGCGGGCCGCGCCGCCGGAGGGATTTGCCCAAGCGCGGCCACCAGAGCGTCGAAGCCCTTGATGGGCACGAGCCGTCCGGCGGCAAGCACCGTGGGTGTGCGCAGGCCTAGCGCGAGCCGCAAGCGCGTTTTGTCTTCGTCCGAGCGACGGCAAAACACGCGCGCGGCGAAGGCCGCGGGTTCGATTCGGCATTCCGCTCCCAAGGCCTCTGGCGCCGAACCAATCAGCCCGGAGAATCGGTCGCGCAGCGAAACACTGGCGAATACGAGCGTGGGCCTGCACCGGCAGATGGCTCGCGCCACGCAGTCGCCCCAGGGCAGCCTGGCCAGCAAATAGAGATCGCCGCCGTGAACGTGCGCGCGGTGGGGCAGGTGTGGCAAAGCAGCGCATGCCAGCAGTCCGCAGGGCACGAGCCAATGACTCTCGACCGAGTCCCAGCGACTGCGTCGCTCGGTCAGGTGCCGCCACATCGTCAGCGAGAAACGCGCGGCCTCGGCCATGGCCAGCCATCGCCGCAAGAGCTCCGGCGCTTCCAGCGCCTCGGGTGCGCCACCTTCATAGAACAACCCGCCGGCCTCGATGCGCGTCACCAGGGCGTCATCGGCACCGACTCCATCACGTGCGCCGGCGGCCAGGATCTCGACGGCGTGCCCCTCGGCGAGCAAAGCGCACACGCGCTCGCGCACGAAGCCCCCCGCGCCGTCGTCGGGGAAACGTGGATACGAGGTGGTCAGAACGCCAATCACGGCTGCGGTGGTTCGGGCATGGGCATGGAGGACTGACCCAGCACCAGGCGCTGGATCCCGCGCATGCCCCGCGCGCAGATTCCACGGAGCATGAGGCGCAGCAGCGGCAGCACCACGCGCGGGATGCGGATCCCCGAGTGCCAATCGGCCCCGTACACCGGGCGCACCGGCACGTCAACCACGCGCGCGCCATGGCCGCCCAGCCGGCAGAGAATGTCGTTGGGATAGCCGTAGCGGGGAAAGACCTCGCCCGACAAGATGACCGAAAGCGCCCGCCGATTGGCCACGGTGTATCCGCATTGCGAATCGAACACGTGCCTGTACCCCGATGCGAGGCGGGTCAGAAGCGAAAGCACGACATTGCCGATCATGCGCGAGGCAGGCATCACACGATACACGCCAGGCCACGCAAACCGATTGCCCTTGGCGTAATCCGCACGCCCGGAAACTACCGGCTCGACCAGCACCAGGAGATCGGCGGGATCCATCTGCGAATCACCCGCCATCACCGCCGACACATCCGCGCCCGCCGCAAAGGCCGCCGCGTACCCGGTGGCGATGGCCGCCCCGACGCCGCGATTGCACCCGTGGCGAAGCACGAGGAGGCCCCGCCGCTGGCTGCGCTGGGCGATGCGGCCCGTCCCATCCACGCTGGCATCGTCGACGACGATCACGTGGTCGACGAAACCGGGAATCGAGCGCAGGGTGCGCGCAATCTTGCTGCCCTCATTGAAGGCTGGCACCACGACAGCAATTCGACGACCTTTGAACATTTCCGTGGGCGCCAGATCTCTAGCGGAACGGCGAAGCCTTGGGACCAAGCGGATCCCTGTTCGATGGGGTGTCGAAGGGATCTTTCGAATCCTTGCTGCCCCCTCCGCCCTTGCCGTGAACTTTGCCGTGCGGCGGCTTGCCAGGCTTGGCCTTGTCGAATGGATCGGGTTTGATCGCATCGGTGGTTGGGCGCGGGTGCGCCGCCGGAGGAGCAGCCACTGGAGCTGCGGGCGGTGGCGCGGGAACGGGTGGTGGGACAGCGGGCGCAGGCATGGCTTGCAAGGTCACCGCGCCTAGGAAATCAGGCCTCACCTCTTTGGTCATCTCCATATATCCCGCCAGGCGGAACACCACGAAGGTGGAGCGGTCGTCCCGATACTCCACCTTGCGCCGGAAAGGCGTGCGGCCAAGGTACTCATTGCTACCCACGATGTAGACGTCGGCGCCAATGGGGCTCGATTGAAAGGCGAGATCGAGAAGTACGATCTTTGGAATCGCGTTCTGCGCCGCCATCCCACCACTCGACGGGCCTCGCAGCGTCCAGATGGCCCCGCCCACGAAGGCAAAGCCGAGCAGAAGGAGCGCGGCCACCGCGACCCAGCCGGGAACCGAGCCCACCAAGGGCCGCATGAGAAAACCGATTGAGCTCGTGGGCGGCGCCACGATGTTGGAGTGACTGGGCGGAACCCGATACGAGGCCGATGTAATAGGCGTTTTCGAAACCGAGGGCGGCACGGTGGGCGAGCGCGTTCCGGTAGGGCCCGGCCGCGACGTCTGCGAACCACTACGCGGAATACCGGTGTTGGATCGCGATGGGCTGACCGAACCGGTCATCATGTGCGGTGCGCGCCCGGCGCCGGCCGCGCGGACATCGCCCACGGCGTCGGCCGGGAAAAGACTGCGCATGGTCTGCGCAAGATGGGTGGCCTGGAAACGAGACGCGTACACCACGTCGTCAAGCGCGTCCGCCATTTCGGAAGCGGACTGATACCGTTCATCGCGGTTTCTGGCCAGCGCTTGCAGCACGATCTGGTCAAGCTGAGGCGGACACAGGGGATTGTACAGCGAGGGCGCCACCACTTCACAGCGTCGCACGCGCTCGATAGTCTGCATGTCGTTCTCGCCCTTGAACAAGCGACGGCCGGTCAAAATCTCGTGCAGCACGATCCCGGTTGCGAAAATGTCGATACGCCGATCGATCTCGTTCGACACCGTCTGCTCGGGCGCCATATACGCGAACTTGCCCTTGAGTGTGCCGCTCTTGGTGTTCTCCTCGGCCGCGTCGCCGCCCAAGGCCTTGGCGATACCGAAATCGAGAATCTTCACCGCCCCGTCGTAGGACAGCATGACGTTCGACGGGGAGATGTCGCGGTGGATCATGCCCAGCACTTGGCCGTCCTCGGACGTAAATTCGTGCGCGTAGGCCAGCGCCCGGCACATCTCGCGACCCACGTACGCTACCAGCTCGGGCCGCGGCGGCCCCACGCGTGCCCACAGCGTGCGCATGGTTTCGGCCAGATCGTGACCACGCACGTACTCCATGGACATGAAGTACTCGTCGTCGACGGAGCCGAGCTCGAACACCTGCACGATGTTCGGGTGCGACAGCTTGGCCGCGATCTTGGCCTCGTCGATGAACATCTTGGTGAACGAGGGATCGTCCGACAGATGGGGAAGGATGCGTTTGACGACGAAGGTTCGCTCGAAGCCCGCTGGGCCTTGGATACGCGCCTTGAAGACATCGGCCATACCCCCCCGTCCGATGCGTTCAAACAGCGTGTACTTGCCGAATGGTATCGGCTGCGGAAGCGCTACTCCCACGGCGTCACAATTGATTGTATCCTGAAAAGTCCCAGGTTCGCTCGTTCCGTGACCGCATTCCTCACGGGAATGCTTCGATTTTTCTGCGGCGGGTGTGAAACTACCCACGAGTCGACTACCTGTGCAAGTGTTCCTGTAACCATTCGACCGACCCAGGTGGAAACTGAACCTACATCAACCTACCCGAAGCGATTTTCCGGCCAACGTCGTGCTCGTGGGCGGGCTCGACCCCGGCTCTGGTGCGGGCGTGGCCCGAGACCTACTGACGGCAACCGCCCTTTGCGCACGCGGGGTGGTGGTTGGAACGGCCTGGACCGAGCAAGGTTCGCCTTCGGAGTCCACCATCGAGCCGCGCGCGCCCGAGCGCGTGCAGGCTGCCCTGGCGTCGGCGCTGGCAAGGGTCGGCGAGGCGGGCAGCGCAGTGAAGATCGGAATGGTTGCGACGGCGCCCATCGCCCAAGCGATCAAGCTAGCGCTGGCCTCCTATGCTGGCCCCATCGTCTACGATCCCGTGTTGCGGGCGTCGAGCGGAGACTCGCTCTACGACGGCGATCGCGACGCCATCCTCGCACTGGCGCGCAGGGCGACCCTGCTCACGCCCAACCTCGGCGAGGCAGCCTGGCTCCTCGAACAGCCGGTGCGAAGCGAATCCGACGCGCGCGCGGCGGCTCGTTCCCTTCGTGCCCTCGGCGTCGCCGCGGTTCTGGTCAAAGGCGGCCATCTCGAAGGCGACGCCACGGACGTGCTGCTTTCCTCAGCCGGGGAAGGCCTGTTTTCAAGTCCGCGCATCGCCGGCCCAAGTCCGCGCGGAACCGGCTGCGCCCTGGCCACCGCCATCGCCGTCGGCCTGGCGCGCGGCGAACCGCTTGAGCTTGCGGTCGCGTCGGCCAAGACCTGGCTGACCCGGCAGATTGCAGGGGCCCGCACCGTCGGCAACGAACGGCATTTATGAGTCAAGGTTTGACCGACCACGCACAGAGTTTTTCGACGACTTCGCACAGGCCAGCGATGCGCATCCCGCCTCGGCCCGCGGCCCAAGCTTGTGGCGCGGGCAGTTCCATGTGAGTCAGGCACTCCTCGACGGTGCCCGCGCGGCGGGCGAGCACCTTGCTGGCGATGAGGCGCGCGTCGAGGTGAGGATGTTCGATGCCGTAGCCATCGGCAACCAAGGTCGCCAGCGAGAAGTGACCCCAATGCACCAGCACGTCAATGGGGCGCAGGAAGGCACGGAAGCGCGTGAGGAAGCTATTCCAGGACTCGCCCGCGGCCAGGGTCTCAGGGGCGAGCTGAATGTGGTGGCAGGTCGAGGGCGCCAGCGGGCGGCGCGGGACGATCACCGACTCGAAAGACTCGCCGGTCGCAAGTCGCCGGGCCAGCCAGTGCACGGTTTCGGGCGGACTGCGATCCGGATGCAGACGCGGCCACGCATTCGCTTCGCCCTGCACGCAGACCACATCCGCCCGTCGCTGGCGCAACTCTGCCGGAATGGGATCGCGGGGCGTGCGCTTGATGATGGAGTGTCTGTGGCGATTGCTCGCAACTTCGGTGACGTAGTGGAGCTGGCGCTCGACCATGGCCGCCATGGGGCGCAGGAATTCGGCGAAGCGCTCGCGATCCTTTTCCAGGTAGCCGAGCACATGGGCGATGGCCTCGATGGTGGCCACGCAGTGGGCGGCGGGCTCGCGGCGGATCTGACCGTACAGGCTGGGCGCGACCGGCGATAGGCGCAAGCGCGGCAGCGCTGCCAGACCTGGATTGGCCTTGAGCAGTTTCTGCGCTTGCGTCCACGTCCCGTCGAGAACCACCAGCGTGATGGGCGAGGCGAAGTCGGCCGTCTCGACGTCGATGGCGTCGGGTCCTGGAAACAGCAGGTACGCGTTGCCCGACGCCAGCACCTCGCGCACGATGGGATCGTCGCCGAAATCCACATCGCGGCGAAGCTCGCACCCGGCCAGGCCCAGGCGCGCAAGGCGGACGGTGCCGATGCCCACGTCGCGCTCGCGCGGGTGCTGCAGGATCACCACCCTGGTCTTGGTCGCAACAGGCTTGAGGTCGGCACAGAAACAAACCGAGCACGGCCGAAAGCACCGCTCGCACACCTGGCGCGGCGGCGGCGCCGATTCCATTTGTGGGGCCAGCGCTAGTCCGCCTCTTGGTGTTCGTTGATGAGGTACTTGGCCACCACCGACTCGACCGGAACCGCCGAGGGTTCGCCGCGCAGAAGATGGCCGAGGGCTTCGAGGTCGGACTTCCAACCCAAATCGCCCGGGGCCAGCACGCACACGCGGCCGGTGTCGTAGGTGTCGAAGAGCTTGCCGTCCTTATAGTAGAAGTGCGACTTGCTCGTTTCAGTCGGATAGGGGTGCATGGCAGGCGGGATGTCGCCGGGCCGGAACCACAGTTTGATCTCACGTTCGGCATCGGCCGTGTTGGCCGAGGCGTGGATCAGGTTGTCCATGCGCTCGCCCAGAACCTTGCCCTCGGCGTCCTTGAGCGTCTCGACCGTGCCGAGAGAACGAATGCAGCCGGGCCGCTCCTCGCGCGCCTTGTGTGGGTTGGTCGGGCCACACAGCTCGCGCAGACGAGTCACGGCCTTGGGACCCTGGTAGACGATCGCGACCACCCGGCGCCTCCAAGGCTCTTTCGCGTAGTGCAAGCGGCCCTGGATGTAATCGAGCAGCGAGGCAAAGAAGAATTTTCCACGGTGCTCGGCATAGTGCTCGCCCGCCAGCATGGAGCTGACGTGAACGATCTTGGTACCCGCGAAACGCAAACCGGTGTGGAACTCGGAAAGCTGGGACAGCACGTAGCCGGTCAAGGAGTTCTTGAGAGCGTCGGGCTTGATGAGTACCAGGGTCTGCTCGATGTCTTTCTGTTCCACGGATCGGGTCCTTTCTCGTTACTAGGCGGCAAAATGGCTGCCTAGATTTACGATGCAGACCGCGGATTATCCAGCGCTGACTTGCGCTTCGACGATGGTTTTCGTCTTTTGCGCAATCATCAGCTCTTCGTTGGTCGGCACGACCCAGGCGGCGATGCGCGCCCCATCCCGTGTGATGACCTTTTCTCTAGCGTCGGAGCCGTTGCGCACCGGATCTAACTCGGCGCCAAGGAATGCGAGCGGTTCGAGAATTTTGGCGCGCGTGGAGGTCGCGTTTTCCCCGATGCCGCCCGTGAAGACGATGGCATCCGCCCCACCCATGGCCGCCACGTAGGCACCGATGTATTTCACCACGCGATACACGAAGATATCGAGCGCGAGCTTGGCCCGCTGATTGCCCTCTTCCGCCTTCTGTTCAATCTCGCGCATGTCATTGCTGATGCCGGAGATCCCCTTCATGCCGCTCTTGTTGTTAAGCAGCGTGTTCATCTCCTGCGGCGACAGTTTCTGCCGGTCCATGATGTAGAGCACGACGGCCGGATCCATGTCGCCGGTGCGCGTTCCCATGACCACGCCTTCAAGCGGCGTGAGTCCCATCGAGGTGTCGAACGACTTGCCGTTCTTGACCGCGGTGATGCTGGAGCCGTTGCCCATGTGGCAGGTGATGAGGCGGATCTTGTCGAAATCCTTCTTCATCAGGTCGGCGCAGCGGCGCGCGACGTACTCGTGCGAGGTGCCGTGGAAGCCGTACTTGCGGATGTGGTACTTGTCGTACTGCTCGTAGGGCAAACCGTAGAGGAACACGTGCGGCGGCATGGACTGGTGGAAAGCCGTGTCGAACACCGCCACCTGCGGCAGCCCAGGGAAAATCGTTTCGCAGGCCGTGATGCCGGCCAGGTTGGGTGGATTGTGCAGTGGCGCGATGGCGATGCACTCTTCAATCGCGGCGCGCACACCGGGCGTGACCAGCGCCGAGGCCGAGAACTTCTCGCCGCCGTGGACCACGCGGTGGCCGACGGCGTCGACCTGGATCTTGTCCTGGAAGAGGCCGTATTCCGGGTGCAGAAGCGCATCCTTCATCGCGACCACGGCTTGCGTGTGATCCTTGGCGACCACTTCCAGCACCAGCTTGTTCGGCGACTTGTGCGTCTTGTAGGTGAACTTGGATTTCTCGCGCCCGATTTCCTCGACCACGCCTTCGGCCAGCAGGTGGCCGGCCTCGGTCGAGGTCAGATCGTAGAGCTTGAACTTGAGCGACGAACTACCGCAGTTGACAACCAGGATCCGCATACTCGCGCCTCCGAAAAACTACTTCTGCGCGAATTGCAGACGGACGACGTTGATGGCGATGACGTTGACGATGTCGGTTGCATTGCAGCCGCGCGACAGATCCGACGACGGCTTGGCCATGCCTTGCAAAACAGGTCCGAGTGCCTGGGCCTTGGCCAAGCGTTCTGTCAGCTTGTAGCTGATGTTGCCGGAATCCAGGTCCGGGAAGATAAGCACGTTCGCTTTGCCAGCCACCGGAGAACCCTTGGCCTTGCGCTCGCCCACCGAAGGAATCAGAGCGGCGTCGCCCTGCAGTTCACCATCAATGACGAGATCGGGGCGACGCTTTTGGGCCAGTACCATGGCGGCGACCACCTTGTCCACACGGGCATGCTTGGCGCTGCCCTTGGTCGAACACGAAAGCATGGCCACGCGTGGGGCTTCACCCACCAGGCTGGCGAAGCTGTCGGCCGTCGCGATCGCGATGTCCGCCAACTGTTCGACATT
>Ga0265339_10000726_pt1 | contig 25569 bp, 19 predicted proteins | sample 4CB219metaG_FD_202085 | JGI IMG/M metagenome (GOLD analysis project Ga0265339, IMG submission 202085) | Rhizosphere microbial communities from Carex aquatilis grown in University of Washington, Seatle, WA, United States - 4-CB2-19 metaG | ecosystem: Host-associated > Plants > Roots >... | reverse complement strand
GTCTCCCGCGAAGTCATCGCCGATTCGATCGAGTTGGTGACGCGCGGCCATCTGCTCGATGCCGTGGTGGCGCTGTCCGGCTGCGACAAGACGATTCCCGGCACCATCATGGCGCTGGCGCGTCTCGATCTGCCGTCGCTGATGCTCTACGGCGGCTCGATCGCCCCGGGGCACTTGGCGGACAAGGACCTCACCATTCAGGACGTGTTCGAGGCGGTCGGCGCCTACAACGCCGGAAAGCTCAGCGCAGAGGGCCTGCGCGCCGTCGAAGATGCCGCCTGTCCGGGTCCGGGCGCCTGCGGCGGGCAGTTCACCGCCAACACCATGGCCATGGCCGGCGAGATGCTGGGCATTTCCCCGATCGGCACCGCAAGCGTGCCGGCGATGGACAATCACAAGGACGCTGTCGCGTACGACTGCGGCAAGCTCGTCATGCAGGTGCTGCAGCGCGGCCAGAACGCGCGCGCTGTCATCACCCGCGCCGCGCTGGAGAATGCCATCACGGCGGTGTGTGCCTCAGGCGGCTCGACCAACGCGGTCCTGCATCTGCTCGCTATCGCCCACGAGGCCGGTATCGAGCTCAATATCGACGACTTCGACCGCGTCAGCGCGCGCACGCCGCTGCTGTGCGACCTCAAGCCGGGCGGGCGCTTCGTCGCCGCCGATCTCTACCGCGCCGGCGGTGTGGCGTTGCTGGCGCGGCGCCTTCTCGAGGCCGGCAAGCTGCACGCCGACGCGCAGACCGTCACCGGGCGCACGATCGGCGATGAGGCCGGCCGCGCCACCGAAACGCCGGGGCAAGTCGTGGTCCGACCGCTGAGCGATCCGCTCAAGGCAACCGGCGGGTTGGTGATTCTCAAAGGCAATCTCGCGCCGGAGGGATGCGTCGTGAAGGTGGCCGGTCACGAGCGCATGCTGCATCGCGGGCCGGCGCGCGTCTTCGAATGCGAAGAGGATGCGTTCGCGGCAGTGAAGGCGCGCCGCATCAAAGAGGGCGACGTGGTGGTCATTCGCAACGAGGGTCCGACCGGCGGGCCCGGCATGCGCGAGATGCTCGGGGTTACTGCGGCGCTGGTCGGCGAAGGGCTCGGCGAGACCGTTGCGCTGCTGACCGACGGCCGGTTCTCCGGCGCGACACACGGGCTGATGGCCGGTCACGTCGCCCCCGAGGCGGCGCGCGGCGGCCCAATCGCAGCAGTGCGCGACGGCGATTCGATCGTCTTCGACATCAAGGCCCGCCGGCTCGATGTCGAGATTGGCGACGCCGAGATCCAATCGCGCTTGCAGAGCTGGCGGGCGCCAGCCCCGCGCTATGCGCGCGGCGTGTTCGCCAAGTACGCCCGCGATGTCTCGTCGGCGTCACTCGGCGCGGTGACGAGCTAGTCGAACACGTCGTCGGGCGTGGCGCGTGCGCGCCACGCTCGACGATGGTCAGGCGGCTTGCGCGGTGGTCTCCGCGATGGCGTCGTGCGCTTCCGGCTGCAGCAGGCGCTGCGGCGGCTGGTGCAGATCCCAGACGACGCCGAGCCGGGACAGCGCCACGAGCAGGTAGTAGCTGGCGTCGATCTCCCACCAGAAGAATCCCTGCCGCGCCGAGTTCATGTAGCGATGGTGGTTGTTGTGCCAGCCCTCGCCCATGGTGAGCAGGGCCAACCAGATGTTGTTGCGGCTCTGGTCGGTGGTCGCGTAGCGGCGACTGCCAAAGACGTGCGCCAGCGAATTGATGGTGAACGTGGCGTGCCACAACAGCGTGGTGCTGATGAAGAAGCCCCACACCAGCCAGCTCAGGCCGCCGGACAGGAACAACAGCACGGCCAGCGCCACCGGTGGAATCAAGTAGTGGTCGTTCAGCCAGCGCAGCTCGGGATAGCGGGCCATGTCCGGAATGCGGTCGAAGAGCGTCTCTTCGTAGTCAGGAGCGAGAATCCAGCCGACGTGCGACCACCAGAAGCCGCTCTGCACCGGCGAATGGACGTCGCCCTCCTGGTCCGAGAACTTGTGGTGCACGCGGTGGTTGCCGGCCCACCACAGCACGCCTTTCTGCACTGAGAGGGTGCCGAGCAGCGCCAGTACGAACTGAAAGGCGCGTCCGGTCTTGAAGCTGCGGTGCGCAAAGTAGCGGTGGTAGCCGGCGGTGATGCCGAACATGCGCAGCCAGAACATCGCCAGGCAGATGCCCACGGCCGACCAGGTGACGCTCGTGTAGAGCGCCAGCAGACAAGCGACGTGGACAGCCCAGAATGCAGTACCCGCGTCACGCGGAATGCTTACAGAACGAGCGATTTCTTTCATCAAACCTCCGCCGGGCATCGCGCTGATGCGCGACATCCAGGTGCGACGATTGTATGTCGCCCTATGTCACCGATCGGTCACGGCGCGATCACGTGACGGCGAAATAGACTGCCCCGCAGCGACGCGAAGGGCATATGCAGCGCTGCGATGCCACCGCAGCGCAGGTCTGTCAGTGACCCGAGGCCGGGGGCGGCACCCCGGACGACTGAGCGGACGGTGTGAATGCTACAGCCGCACGGCCGGATCCCGGTTGCTCCAACCGATCGGCTCGCGCATCATCCGCGGGTGGCCTCGTTCTCGCTCTACCTGCATATCCCGTATTGCGACTCGAAGTGCCCCTACTGCGACTTCAACTCCTATGCGGTGAAGCGCTGGCCGGAACGCGACTATGCAGCCGCGCTGGTGGCGGAGTTGCGCGCGGCGGCGGCGCAGAGCGTCTGGCGAGACCAGGCGATTGAGACAATCTTCTTCGGCGGCGGCACGCCGTCGCTCTTCGCGCCCGAGTCGATCGCGACGCTGCTCGACGCCGTGCGCAGCCTCTGGCGTCTTTCCGATCCGAGCATAGAGATCACGCTGGAGGCCAATCCCGGTACCGTCGATCGCGCCAAACTGCGCGGGCTGCGCGGCGCCGGCATCAACCGCCTCAGCTTCGGCGTGCAATCCTTCCATCCCGATCACTTGGCGAAGCTGGGTCGCATGCACAGCGCGGCCGAGGCCATCGACGCAATCGGCGCGGCGCGCGAGGCCGGCTTTGCGAACCTGAACCTCGACCTGATCTTCGGCGTGCCCGGTCAAACGCTCGAGGAATGGAGCGCCGATCTGGACACTGCGGTCGCGCTTTCGCCCGACCACATCTCGGCCTACGGCCTGACCTACGAGGAAGGGACGGCCTTTTACGCGCAGCAGCGCAGTGGTCGCCTGCGACCGATCGCCGAGGAGATCGAAGTGGCGATGTTCACGCATACACGAACCGCCTTGGCCGCGCGCGGCTACGCCGCCTACGAGATCTCCAACTTCGCGCAGCCCGGGCGCGCCTGCGCGCACAATCTCAACTATTGGCGCGCCGGGGCATATCTGGGCGTCGGGGCCGGCGCGCATTCGTTCTCTCTCGAGCCGACGCCGGGACGCCGCTGGGGCAACGAGAAGCGCCCGCAACGCTACATCGATCGGGCACGCTCCGAGGGGCACGCGCGCGTCAGCGAGGAATCGCTCGGCGAGACGCAGGCGCGCGGCGAGTTCGTCTTCCTCGGACTCCGCTGCAGCGACGGCTTCGCGGCGGCGGCGTTTCGGAGGCGCTTTGCGGTCGATTTCACGCGCGCCTTTCCGCACGCCGATGCCTACGTGCGCGACGGCCTGTTGGAACTGGTCGACGCGCGCTGGCGGCTGACCGCGCGCGGCCTGCTGCTGGCGGACTCGGTCTTCGCGTCGTTTCTCTGACGCCGGCAAGGGCCGACGCGCCACGCGCGTCGGCCCTTCGCTCTTTAGTCCTTCTTCTGCTGTTGCTGCGCCCGCATGCGCATCTCGGGAATGCCGATCGGCTGCAGGTGCTCGAGGAAGACGCCGTTGAAGTTTGCCGCGATCTCGCTCGCCGACAGCCCGCCCGGCTTGTACATCATCGCGATGGGGCGCGGCTGCTGGAAAATCGTGTAGCCGAAGCCGCGGCGGCCGAAGATCTGGCCGTTCACGTGCGCCGCTTTCTCCGAGCCGAGGAAGGCGATCAGCGGGCCATTGAGCTCCGGGTTCATTTCCGGCGGCGGGTTATCCTTGTCGACGCCGGGGATCGTACCGGTCATCCGCGTCATCCCCGACGGCGCCATGGCGTTGATGGTGATGCCGTACTTCTCGTGCTCGATCGCCCACACCAGGGTGAGGCCCATGATCCCCGCCTTGGCGGCGCCGTAGTTGGTCTGTCCGAAGTTGCCGCGCAGACCGGCGCTCGAGGTGATGTTGATGACGCGACCGTAGCCCTGCTCGCGCATGATCGGCAGCGCGTGACGTCCGCAGTTGAACGAGCCTTTCAGATGCACGGCGAGCACCTGATCGAAGTCCTCTTCGCTCATCTTGGCGAGCGAGCGGTCGCGCACGATACCGGCGTTGTTCACCAAGATGTCGATGCGGCCGAAGGTGTCGACCGCGCTCTTGATGATGCGCTCGGCGGCGGCGAAGTCGGAGACCGAGTCGTAGTTCGGTGCTGCGTCGCTCCCGATTTTCTTGATCTCGTTCACGACCTGCATCGCCGGATCGTCGGCGGTGCCGCGGCCGTCGACTTCGCAACCGACGTCGTTGACGATCACCTTGGCGCCTTCGCGGGCGAGCGCGATGGCGATGCCGCGGCCGATGCCGCGCCCCGAGCCGGTAACGACTGCGACCTTGTCCTTCAACAGCATGGCGTTCCTCCTGTGCTTCCACCGCTCCCACATCCTGGGTGAGCGGCGCGCAGCGATCCTCTCACGAGCGACCGTCGCCCCCTGCGAGTGTCGATGCGAAGTGAAATCCCCGTCGCGCTACCACCACTCGAAGGTGTCAATCAAGTGATTGAAGCACTCTCTTGGGCGCCGGTTCAGGCGACAGCCAGGTAGTGCTGCCAGGGCGACAAACCGCGCTCGGCGAAGCGCGCTTCAATCCAGTCGCGCGGGGCGCGCGAGCCGACGGCGATCAGTGCGAACGCCGCCGCGGGGTTGATGGGCTCGGGTGGCTCGATCGGGATGCCGAAGAGAGATCGACCCCAGCGCCGCGGCGCAATGTCGACGAAACGGCGCAGCGTATATCCCCGGCTGCGTAACGCACGCGCCCACGCGCGTCCGGTCGGTCCGGCGCCCCAGATCTCGACCGCGCGCGTCGGCGCAACGGCGCCGGGGAAATGCGCCAGCTTGGTGGCGAAGAACTGGGCCGCATGGTAACGCGGGTCACGGCGGCTGAGGCGCCGGGCGCCGTCGCGCCAGCGCAACAGCGCGTGCGGTACTTTGCCGAGTCGATGCCCGGCGAGCACCAGGCGCAGCCATAGATCGTAGTCCTCCGGGCCGTCGGTCGTGCGGTAGCCACCGATGGCCTGCAACGCGTCGGCACGCAGCATGACGCTGGGATGCGCGAGCGGCGATTCGACGAAGATCGCGGCGCGGATCGCCTCGGGGGTCACGACACTGTTCAACCAATCGACATAGCGCCGCATGCCCTCGCCGGCGGCGTCGGGGTAGCAGTCGACGAGACAACCGACGGCGCTGAGCGTGCGATCTGCCAGCAGTGCCTTTCGCTGCCGCGCGAAGCGTTCGGGATGGCAGAGATCGTCTGCGTCCATTCGCGCGATGAACGGGCTGCGCGCGGCCGCGATGCCGAGGTTGAGCGCCTCGACGAGACCCTGCCCGCCGCGCAGCACGCGAAAGCGTCTGTCGCGCACCGCACAGTCCGCAGCGATCGCCGGCGACTCATCGATCGAGCCGTCGTCGACCAACAGGCATTCGAAATCCGCATGCGTTTGCTGGCGCAGACTTTCGAGCGCTTCGAGCAGGGTTGCGGCGGCGTCGCGAAACGGCAGGACGACGCTGATATCGGGTGCCGTCACGTCTCGATTTTCACGAGATCGAGCGTCACCGCGCCGATGAACACCTCGCTGCGAATGCGCAACAGCGTGCGCTGCGCATCGTCGGCGACCCAGATCGTCGCGGCACGCAAGCGCTCGTCGCGCTCCGTCTCACTGCCGATCTTCCACACCTCCGGGACCACCCTCAGCGCGGCGAAGTGTCCCGCCGGCACGTCGATGGCCTCCGGTCCCGCCACGGTCAGCTGGACGCGGTAGCGCGCCTCGCCGGTAAAGATCTCGTACACGAGTTGGTCGCCGATCTTTGCGCCGCTGAGCCGGGCGCGGAACACGGCCGTGATCGGATCGAGCAAGCCGGCCTGCTCGACCGTCAGCGCGCGCCTGGTGCGTCCTTTTACATACACGCTGTGCGCGCCGGCCTCACCCCGGTCGAAATCGACCATGGTGAGATAGGACGTGCCGGCCATCGTGCGGTCGTATACGAAGTGCAGCGGTTCCGTCCCGGCGGCCAGGAAGGTCGCTTTGGCAACCCCGCGAAAGCTCCAGAAGACATCGACGAAGGCGTTGGTCCGCGCCGACGCTTCGACCTCAACGCCGGGATGTCCGGCGAGGTCGAGCGGTGTGACTGAGACCGTCGCGCCAGCGGCGGAGATGCCGTTCCAGGCGACACGGTATTCGAGGTGAAGGGGTTGAGCGAGGGGTTCAGCAACGCAACGGCTCGCCCCCAAGTTGAGGGCGGCCGCGAAGATCAGCAGCGCGGCGCAAGCGCCGTCGCGGCTAGACCGGCTTTTCGTCCTGCGGCTTCTCAGCCGTGGTCTCTGCATCGTCGCCCTTGTGCTCCAAGGCTTTCTTGAAGTCTTTGATGCCCTTGCCGACGGCCCCGCCGATCTCCGGCAGTTTACCTGGACCGAAGATGAGCAACGCGACCACCAGGATGATGAGCAGCTCCGGAGCGCCTATTCCAAACATAGCGAGGAAACCTCCACCCGGGACGCTAGCACGCCTGGAGCGTTTTCAGCGATTTTATTTGCACCCCTGCCGTCGTTGCCGGCGGCACGTCCCGGAGACTATGAAGGCGGCCATGAAGCAGTGGTTCGCCCTATCTGCCATCGGCCGCGACCGCCCAGGCATCGTCGCCGACCTGTCCGAGCTCATCTACGAGTGCGACTGCAATCTGGAAGACTCCAGCATGACGATTCTGGGCAGCGAGTTTGCTGTCCTGTTGCTGCTGACCGGGGAAGCATCGGATATCGCCGCCCGCCTCTCGTCGGCGTGCAAACGCCTCGAATGGGAGAAGCGCCTCACCGTGTTTTTCCGGCCGCTCGACGCCGAGCCGATCCCCTATCGGGCCAGCCATCAAGCCAGCCGCTATGCGCTGCAGGCCGTCGGCGTGGACAAGGCCGGGATCGTGGCCAAGCTGACCCGCTGCCTGGCCGATCACCGCGTCAACGTTGCGCAGATGCAGACGCAATCGCGCCGGGAGCCGGAGTCGGGCACGCCGATCTACACTTTGCAGCTTCAAATGGATGTGCCGGGAGACGTCGATGTGGCCGCGCTGCGCGAGCGGCTGGACGTCGTCGCCGCGGCATTGTGCGTCGATCTTTCGCTCGACCCGGCAGACGGCTGACCCGGGCAGGGTCCAGGAGCATTCCAATCGCCTTAATTGACCGGACTATTCTGGGCGATGTAGGCTCCGCAGGTCGCAAGGAGGTCATTTGGCGTATCGCGGTCGAGGTCCACGTTTCGTTCCCCCGCCTGAAGAGTCCCACCGAATCAATCGCAAGATTCGCGCACCGCAAGTTCGGCTGATTGGCGCCGATGGCGGCCAGGTCGGCATCGTGTCGATCGACGAAGCCTTGCGTCTTGCAGATCAGGCACAGCTGGACCTCGTCGAGATCGCTCCGACGGCGCAGCCGCCGGTGTGCCGCATCCTGGACTATGGCAAATTCAAGTACCAGGAGCACAAGAAAGAGACCGAGGCGAAAAAGAAGGCCACCACCACGCAGGTGAAGGAGCTACGCCTCGGCTATCGCACCGACCACGGCGACATCGATCGGCAGATCGCCAAAGCGCGCCAGTTCCTCGAGGCGGGCGATCGGGTGAAATTCCTGCTCCGCTTCCGCGGCCGCGAAATGGCCTACCAGAATCTCGGTCGCGAGAAGCTGATGGGTGTCTGCAACGCGCTGAAGGACGTCGCGGTTTCCGAGGGCGATCCCAAGATGGAAGGCCGCATGATGGGGATCGTGCTGGCGCCATCGCGCAAGAAGCCCGCCGTGAAGGCTGCCGCGCCCGCCAAACCGAAGGATGCAGCGGCGGCCACCGTCAGTCCCGCGGCAGCAGCTGACAGCGCGTCACCGAAGCTCGAGGCCGGTTCGCAAGGCTAAGGGTTCGCGCCCGCCGGCAGCACGTGCACGCGGCCACCGTCTATCCGTAGCCGACCATCTGCCCAGAGCTGGATCGCCTGCGGATACAGCTCGCTCTCGAGCGCCTGCACGCGCGCTGCGAGACTGTCTGACGTGTCGTCGTCGAGCACCGGCACGCAGCCCTGCAGAATGATCGGGCCGTGGTCGTAACGGTCGTCGGCGAAGTGCACCGTGCAGCCGCTGACCTTGACGCCGGCGGCGAGCACCGCGTCGTGCACTTTGTGACCGTAGAAGCCGGGACCGCAGAAGGCGGGGATCAGCGCCGGATGGATGTTCATCACACGCCCGGCGTAGGTGCGCGGTTCGAACAATGAGAGGAATCCGGCCAACACGACGAGATCGACGCTATGCGCCGCCAGTGCGGCGTGCAGCGCGTCGTTGAACTGCCTGGCATCCGCGAACGCTTTGCGCGGGACTGTCGCCGTGGCGATGCCGGCGCGGCGCGCGCGCTCCAAGCCAAAGGCGTCGCTGCGCGATGCAACGACGACGGACACCCTGGCGCGCAGCCGGCCGTTGTCGATGCGCTCGATCAGATTCTGCAGGGTCGTTCCGCCACCGGACAGCAGGACAGCGAGACGCGGGACAGCGGACATAGCGCGCCGCACGGTAAGAGGCCGCGCGCGGCGAATCAACCGTCAGGACGCGCGATCCCTGCGATCGCGATCAGCGGAAGAAGTGCTGGCGGTAGAAGCGCAGCTCGTCGATCGACTCGCGAATGTCGTCGAGCGCCAGGTGCGCGTGTTTCTTCTCCGGCGGCGTCGGCCCTTCCGGGTACCAGCGCCGCACCAATTCCTTCAACGTGCTGACGTCGACGTTGCGGTAGTGCAGGTAGCCGTCGAGGCGCGGCATATACCGGCTCAGAAAGCGCCGGTCCTGGTGAATCGAATTGCCGCACAGTGGCGCGCTGCGCTCGGGGCAATGTTGGCGAACGAAATCCAGGGTCTGTGTCTCGGCCTCCGCAAGTGACAGGTGCGAGGCGCGCACGCGCGCGGTGAGACCCGACGCGCCGTGGTGCTCGCGATTCCATTCGTCCATCGCGTCGAGCACGCTGTCGGGTTGATGCACGACGAGCGCCGGACCTTCGGCGACCAAGTTCAGCCGTGCATCGGTGATGAGTGTTGCGACCTCCAGGATGACCTCGCGCTCGGGATCGAGGCCGGACATCTCCATGTCCATCCAGACCAATAGGTCGCTCAGCGTCGGCATCGTCGGAACCAGATCACGCGACCTGCGTCAAAGCCCTGGCGACGGCCGGCGTCAGACGGCGGCAGACCGTCGCATCGATGCTGAGTTGCTCGATGGTTTGCGCGACGGTTTCGTGCGTCTCGTCGGTCACCCGTTGCGGCAAGAACTGCAGGACCTCGCCTGCCAGCGGGTCCGGCGTCAGCTGCGCCAACGCGCGCACGATGTTCTGCTGCAGCATCGGGTCGAGGCGCGCCGTCAGCTCGGCCCAACGGTCGCGCACGAAGTGCCACGCGGCGCAGCGTGCCGCACGCGTGCCAAGCAGGCGCGCATACAGATGGGCGCGGTCTTGTGGGCGAACCTCGTCCGTCAGCGTCAATGCGAGCGTGCGCTGGACCAGGTCAGGTTCCTCAAACGCGGTGAGCCCAAAGAGAAAGCGCTGTTCGTCCTCCGGATCGCCGGCGGCGGCGCGCTTGTGCTCGAGATACCGCTGGTAGAGCGCTGCGTTGCCGTGGCGGGCCGCGATGCCGACGATCGCCGACGCGAGATTGGGATCGATGCTGCCCGGATCGGCGAGGTAGCGCTGCAGTCGCACATCGACCTCGGCGATGACGTCCGTCGCGCCGGCCAGCTCACCCAACGCACTGATGGCCGTCGATCGACGCAGCCGATCGTCCGCCGTCTCGTCGGCACGTGGCTGCCAACCGAGCGCGTCGAAGTGCGGGCGGAAGAAGTCGGCCGCGAAGCGCCGGAATGCCACCTCGCTCGTTGCGTCGACCAGATGCGTGGCCAGCCAGTACAGGCGCTCGGTGATGGCTGAGAGCACGGCGCGGTCGCGCTCGTCGCGATAGCCGCCCAGCATGGCGAAGAACTGCGCGATGTCGATCTTGCCGGCCTTGACCAGCGCCCACTGGTTACCGACCAACGCCAGCCGTTCGGGTGGCGTCAGCGCCTGTTGGACGACAGGGACGAGGCGGGCGAGGGAAGCGTCATCCAGGGCAAAACGATAGAAGCCGGTACCGTCTCCATTTGGGTAGAACCAATGCGCCCCTGGCAGCGGCACCGTCTGCTCCGCGTGTTCGATCAGCACGCGAGCCTCGCGCACCGATGTTCCGTCGCCGTATTTGATGACGACCGGAGTCGGCCAGCGCGTTCCGCTCGGGTCCGGTGCGGCATCCGGATCGGCGAAAAAACGCTGTTGGCGAACGTGCAGCGTGTCGCCGCGTGCTTCGATGTGCAGCAGCGGATGGCCCGGCTGCTTGATCCAGGCGTTCGCGATCGTGCCGACGTCACGCCCCGACGCGGTGGTGAGCTCGCGCCAGAAATCGTCGGCCGTCGCGTTGGCTTCGCGAAAACGCGTCAGGTAGGCGCGCACGCCGGCGCGAAACGCATCGGCGCCCAAAAATCCCTCGATCATGCGCACCACGCCGGCACCCTTCCAGTACGTGATGACGTCAAAGCGCTCAGTCGCCTGCTTGGCGTTCTTGACCTCGAAGGAAATCGGGTGGGTCGATGCCAACGCGTCGAGGCTGAACGGGCGCGCCAAGGTCGCGACGAAGTCGCGCCACATGCCCCATTCAGGCATCAGATCTGCGACGACCTTGTATCCAACGAAGGTGGCGAACGACTCGTTGAGCCACAGGTCGTCCCACCACGCCATGGTGACCAGGTCGCCCCACCACATGTGTGTCAGCTCATGGGCGGCCGTGTAGTAGATGCCTTTCAGTGCCGGAGTGGAGGCGCGCTCCGCGTCGGCGGCAATCGCGGTCAGGCGGTAGGTGATGGCGCCGGGATTCTCCATCGCGCCGGCTTCGAAGTCGGGCACGCCGATCGCGTCGACCTTGCCGTACGGGTACGGCAACGCCGTGTAGGCTTCGAGATATTCGAGCGAACGCGCATGCGCGTCGCGCGCGAAAACGCCCTTCGCCGCCATGCCGCGCGGCAGGAACACGCGCACCGGCCACCCGGTTGATGTGTGAGCAACCGGAGTCGGCTCGTAAGGACCGACAGTATACGCGACCAGGTAGGATGAGATCGGCGGCGTCTCGGCAAATTGAACGGCCTTACGTGCGCCGCCGAGTTCGGTCTCGCTGGTGATCGCGCCGTTAGCGATGGCGACGAGATTCGCCGGAACGTGCAGGGTCAGCGCGAAGCGCGCCTTGAATTCCGGTTCGTCGAAGCAGGGAAATGCGCGGCGCGCGTCGGCCGCCTCGAACTGCGTTGCGGCATAGCGGGCACCGTCCTTCTGCGATCGGTAGAATCCGCGCAGGCGCGCCAGGATCGCGCCTCGAAAATCCAACCGCAGCCGCACCAGGCCGACGGAAAGGGCGTTGCTGAACGTCAGCGTCGCCGTCTCCGCCATCGCGTTCAGCGCGATCCGCGCCGGCACCTCGGTACCGTCGGCCAACACCGCGAGCGCGCCGTTGATCTCCAACTCACACGCGTGCAGGATGATCGACGCCGTCGCCTCGTCGACACGGCACTCGATCTCTTCGCGACCCCGGAACTGCCAGGCATCCAGGTCGACCTCGATCGTCAGGTCGTAGCGAACCGGTCGGACGGTCTTCGAGAGACGGAAATCGCGATCGCTCATTGCCGGCTTGATACCGCATCAAGACGACAGCGACCAGACAGCCCGTGCACTCGGGCGCCGCGAGATCTGTCTACGACGACTTGCGGGCGAACGCCGCGAGTTGCCAGAGCAACGCCGCGCCGATCATGAGCGCAAGCGCAGCCGCTCCGTAGTGATCGACGGCCGGGATCTGCGTCGGCGGTTGCGGTCCGACGGTCACCGTCGGGCCGGTGACGCCGTGAGTGGTGTCGCGCGCAAAGATGCTCTCTCCGGCGATCAGCGGACGCGTCAGGCCGATACCGGCCTGTCCATCCGTAAACGATCCCGAGCCGTTGGTGCCGCCCGACCCGATGACTTCGTTACCGTTCACGGCGACGATCTCGATGCCCGGCGCGGCGACATTGGCTGCGCCGATACCGAAGACGCGAGTCGAACCGCCGACTGCGCCGGACGTGATACGCGGCGTCGCCACCGGCGTGGCGGTGGCGGTGTTGGTCGGCGTCGGCGTTGCGCTCACCGTCGGCGTCAACGATGCGGTAAAGGTCGTCGTCGCTGTGCCGGTCGATTGGGGCGTCGAGCTGGGAGTAGCAGTCAGCGTCGGCGTGGCGGTGGTGGAGGACGTGCGCGTCACGGTGACCGTCGGCGACGGTCCCGTCGTCGGAGTGTCGGTCACCGTCGCCGTGAAGGTACGCGTCGCGGTGGACGTCGGCGGAACCGTATTGGTCGCCGTGAACGTCGCGGTGTTCGTCGCCGCGTTGGTGCGGGTGGCCGTTGCTGTCGCCGTGGCCACAGGCGTTCCGGTGTTGGTTGCGGTCGCGACTGCGGTCCCGGTGTTGGTTGTCGTCGCGACGGGAGTGCTGGTGTTGGTCGCAGTCACAGTACCGGTGGGCAGCACCGCGCCGACTGCGAGGCTGCCGTTCTGCCGTTCACAGGTGGGCGTGCCCTCGTTGAGTTGACAGCCGTTCGGAATCGACGGCGCCATCGTGAAGGTCAAATTCGTGGAGCCATTGGCGACGCCTTGAAAAGTGACGTTGAACAGCGCGCCACTCTGGCCTGACGGCAGATCCGAGCAGGCGGCCGTAATGCTGACGACGCCCGGTGTGCTGAGGTTCGGCTGAATCAGACAGCTCGACGTCAGCGTCGTGCCCTGAACCTGTGTCGCAGTCGCAATGGCGCTCGAGTACGTGAAACTGATCGCGACACCGCTGATGCCGTCTGTGCTGGCGATCGACACCGGGACGAGGGTCGTCTGTCCGACGGCGGTGATGGTTGCGTTCGGCAGGCTGACTTGGGTGGCGGACACGCTGGCGGCGAGAAAGCAGGTGCTCAGCGCGCCCAACCAAAGCGCCACGCGCTTCCCTGCACTCACCGTTCGGGCTCCCATTCCCCAATCCTCCCGAGCTCACACGCCGATGCTACGCGCTTCGGTCATGCCTCAAAAACCCGCCGGTGTTTTAGGGCGGCGGTACGCTCGAAGTCAAGCGAATACCACGCCGTCAATGCCAAAGGCCAGCCGTTGAGTCGCACGGCGCGCCGAGCGATCAGCGCGTCTGCGTGAGCGGGCGAGCCAGTTGCTCGTCAACCTGCGCCGCAATCACTCGCGGAGCGACGGCACCGGTGGCGCGGAACTCCAGTACGAGAGTCGCGCCCAGGGCTGGGTCGATCGGCTGACCGCTGGCGAGGCTTACGCTCAGGATGCCGTCGGTTGCGCGCTGGGTCACCAGCGCTCCGGCCGCCCCTGCGTGCGGAACGGCGGCGACAAAGTCCGCCGCGGAGTCGTCATATGCCAGGCGCAGGTCCAAGGCGTGGAATGCACCAGGTCCCTGAACATAGATCGGCACGCGGACGACGCCGCCTCGAGCGGTGTGCGGATTGCCCGCAATCACGCGCGTCGAGCCGACGACCTGCTTCAACGACGCGCCGCTCGTCCAATTGCCGGTGCAGTCACCGAACAGGATGCCGACGAAGTCCTGGTCGCTGGCCGTGCTCGACAACGAGCGCAGCGTGATCGCGCCCTGCTGGCAGACGCCGCCGCTCAACGATGGGCTCGTAATCGCTTGATTCGGGAACTGTGCCGCCGCCGGACTGAACATCCAATCCGAGCCGCACGCCGCGGCGACGGGGAACTGCGTGATCACGCCGGCGCTGAATTGCAGGATGCGAACCGCGTCGAGGGCGCTGAGCGATCCGTCGCCGGTGGTGTCGCAGGCGAGGCGCTGCTTGTCGGTGAACGTCGTCAGACCGGCGACCACTTGCAGCACGCGGGCTGCGTCCAGCGAGCTGATCGCGTTGCCAAAGCCGCCGGTTTTCGCCGGCTCGACGGTCCAGGTTCCGGCTTGGAGATTCGTTGCCGCATAGTCGCCGCGGCTATTGGTTTGCACCGTCGCGGCCGAACCGCTGAGATCGACATCCACCGCAGACACGGCGGACTGTGAGCCGGCGTAGTAGTTGATGGTGCCGAGAATGGATGCCGTCTGGTTGTTCGTCGTCGGCGTGCGCGTTGCCGTTCCTGGAATCGTCGTCGGAGTTCGGGTTGCGGTCGGCGGAATCGCGGTCGCCGTCAACGTCGGAGTCGGAGTCGGCGGCGGCGGCGGCGGGCCGCCCAGATCCAGGTCGACGATACGGATGCGGCCATCGTTGTTCGCGCTGATGAACAGCTCTTGCGCGTAGGGGTCGACCGCGACGCCCGTAGGCTCACTGAACGACGCCGACGTCGCGGATTTTCCGTCTCCGCCGTAGCTCGCGGTGCCGTTGCCGGCCACCGTTGAGATGATGTGCGTCGTCGGATCGACAGTCCGAACGCGGTAGTTCTTTGAGTCGGCGAAAAACAGCCGGCCAGTCTTGTCGACACTGAGCATCGTCGGCGCGTAGAGCTTCACCGCGAAGTCTGTCGCCACCGAGCCGTCGCCGCCGAAGCCGGTCTGGATGCCGCCCGGATAGCCCGCGTACGTGGTGATGATGCCGTTCGCGTCGATGCGCCGAATGCGATGGTTCCACGTGTCGGCGATGAAGATGGTGCCGTCATCGGCCACCGCAACGTCATCCGGGTTGCGCAGCGACGCTTGCGTGGCGGGCCCATTGTCGCCGGCGAAGTTCGCATCCCCGTTGCCCGCAATCGTGGAAATGATGCCGTCGCTGTTCACCATGCGGACGCGCTGATTCTCATTGTCGGCGATATACAGGCGTCCGTTGCGGTCGATGCCGATACCGGTGGGGGAGGCGAACTGCGCCGAAGTTGCGCGGCCGCCGTCGCCGGAAAATCCGCGGGTGCCGTTGCCGGCGACCGTCGAGATGATTCCCTTCGGCGTGACGCGCCGAATGACGTTGTTGGACGTGTCGGCGATATAGACGTTTCCGGCCGCGTCGACGGCGACGTCGAGCGGCGATTTCAATTGCGCCAGTGTCGCTGCGCCGCCGTCACCGGAGTAGCCCGCGATGGCAGTGCCGGCGATTGTCGTGATCGTTGCGGTGGCGCCGTCGATCATCCGCACGATGTTGTTGACGCCGTCGGCGAAGTACACGTCGGGCGTCTGGCCCTGGCCGGTCACCGCGACCGCGCCCCGCGGATCGATCAAGGCGTCGTAGGCCGCGCCACCCTCGCTCAAGCCGCCGCCCGTCCACGGATAGATCGTCCCGTCGATGACTCGTCGGACGCGATTGTACTGCGAGCGCGCCAAATCGGCGGTAGCGCCTACGAAAAATGAGCCCGGTGCGGTCACCGCGATACCCGAGGTCGAGTCCATATCGGCGCGCGTCGCCGGGCCGCCGTCACCGGCGCTGCCAGCATTGCCGGTGCCGGCGACGGTATAGATCAATGGAATGCCGAGCGGCGACGTGGTCACCATTCGGATCGTTCGATGCAGGCTGTCGGCAATATAGATATTGTTCGAGCTGTCGACGTCGATCTGGATCGGATAGCGGAGAACGCCTTGCAGGGCCGGGCCACCGTCGCCGAGCGAGCCGTTCACGATGATGCCGCCGCCGGCCAACGTGGTGACGAGACCGTTGCTGACTTTTCGAATGCGATGATTGCCCCAGTCGGCGATCAGCATGTTGCCGTTGCTGTCGAAGGCCATGTCGGCCGGCTGGCGCAGCACCGCGGTTGCTGCGGGACCGTCGGCGTAACCGTAGTCGCCGCTGCCGACGGCGGTGGTGATGACGCACGTTGAAGGCACGCAACCCGGAGGACCGACCTTGCGAATGCGGTTGTTGCCGAAGTCGGCAATATACAGATAGCCGTCCGGACCGATGGTCACGCCGTACGGATTGTTGATCGCCGCTTGCGTGGCGAGCCCGCCGTCGCCGCTGTAACTCAGATTCCCGTTGCCCGCGTAGGTCGAGATCTGGCCATTCGGCGTCACCTTGCGGATGCGGTTGTTGCTCATGTCGGCGATGTACACGTTGCCGGCGCTGTCCACCGCAACGTCCAGCGGAAGATTGAGACGCGCGTTGACTGCGCTGCCCCCGTCGCCGGCGAAACCGCTGTCGCCAGTACCGGCGATGGTCTCGATCAGGCCAGTGTCTCCATCGACGCGCCGCACACGATGGTTGCGACCGTCGCAGATATAGAGATCGGGAGAGTTGGGCGAACCCACTGCGACCATACCGCGCGGGTCGAGAATAGCGTCGTACGACGCAGCGCCATCACCGTTGCCGCCTCCGGCGTAGGTGTTGATCACGCCGCCGAACGTGCGTGGGACTGGGCAGAGGAGAAGCAGCAAAAAGGCCGACGCGATCGCTCGGAGAATTGAGCGGCCGTTATTTGAACCCGGGGTCAGACTCGACCCCATTCTGCGATTGTCTTGCTCCACCACCGGATGTGCCCCCGTATGGCAACGTTTCGGAGCACGCACCGTGCCACCGCCCCGCTTTCCCAACCCCGAGACAACCCGGCGTGCGCATACTGGAGTGAGCGGTCCCAACGCAAGTGGCCGCAAACGCAATCGCAAGTCATCGCCAATTCTGTACTGCACAAGTGCCACTTTTGTGCCGTCGAAAGTCTCGTTGAGGCCGCCCGCAAGCGTCACTTCGCAGACGAGCCACCGGCGCGCCCGTGCCGAAAAAGCGCGGATAGTCGGCGTTCTCACGCACTCAGCGCGCCCACCCGAAGCCGGCCCGTGTCCCCACTGCCTGCCGGAGATGGGTGATTAGGAAGCTTTCCTGCATGGAAGGGCAAAATAATTAGCGCGCGAACTTGCGATTGGGCAGTCAGTGGTTCGGGGACCAGCCCAAGGCCGTACTGTGCCCCTGAGGCAGGCGCTGCCAACGATTCTTGGTAGAGGCGCCGGGCGCACGTTTGTACTTGACAGCTTGAGTCTGCCGATGGTAAGCGCTTCGCGGTCGTTCGGGCAAACGTTCCCGCGCGCCGAGCGTGGCGACTGGAGGTGGAGATCTTATGAGCGTGATGAAGAGTTCAGTCCGTGTGGTGCTGGCGGCGTTGGGTCTGTCGGCAGCAATGGCTGCCGCAGCACAAGCGCAGATCGGCTTCACTGAGTACCGCGCTGCTGACGGCACTACGTACGAGGTGCTCTCCGCTTCTGAGCTCGGCGGCGGTGCGGAGAATCTGCGAATCACGACGGTGGCCGGCTCGATTGCCGGCGGCACCGGTTGCTCGACTCCGGGTAACATGTCCGGCGATGCGATCTCCGCGATCGGCGGCGTCGTGTCTCCCGGCATGTCGCTGCAGCCGTACAACCTGATCAGCCGTACCATCATTCTCAACGGCGATCCTTCGACGGTTTCGTTCAACAGCACCTTCGGCGGCCGTGTTCAGATCGGCACCGGGGGCGGTGCACAGAACGTTTGCGGCGCCGCGTTCGACTGCACTGGCCAGCCCAATGTAGCGACGCTGGTCGGTCTCGACTCGGCGACGGGTGGGATTCCTGCGGCCTGCATCGCCGGCACAGCAAACGACCTAACGGCAGGATGCGGGGGCGGAAGCGACTTCAACACCTTCGCCTTCGGTGTCCCCGCCACCGGCAGTCCGCCGGTGTGCACCAGCTCTTCGTCGGTGACCGTCAACACGACAGTGTGCGCGGCACAGCCGGCGGACGGCTTCACGTTGGGCGACAACCAGATCGTCGTGTTTGTTTACGGCGGCAATTTGGCGAGCCTCGGCTTCACCGTCGCTGCCGGCGGTTTCGGCATCTCGACCGATACCGTCAACAATCCGGGATGCATGAATCCACCGTCGGTCGTCAGCTCAAGTGGCCGCAGCGACAGCCAGCCGGCGCCGCCGCCGCCTTCTCCAACGCCGACGAGCACGGCCACCGTCACGGCGACCTTCACGCTGACGCCGACGAACACGCCGACCAACACGAATACGCCGACGTCGACCTTCACGGCGACGCCGACCTTTACGGCGACCAACACCGCGACGCCGAGCAACACGCGGACGAATACGCCGACGCCGACGAATACGCCGCCGCCGACCAACACGCGTCCGCCGATTCCGGTGGTGCCGTCGCCGACCAGCCCGGCTGGCTTGGTGATGGTGTTCGGCCTGGGTGGCGGGTTGCTGTGGGCCCTGCGCCGCATGGGTAAGACGCGGTAAACGGCGGATTCATAGTTTGAATGACGGCCCGGCAGAACGCGTAAGGCGCTTTGCCGGGCCGCCAATTTTAGGTTGACGGGAAAAGTTTCTGCGTGTATCACCCGCGCGAAACCGGACGCCTGATGGTCGAGAGGATGGAGAGCCGAACGATGTTGCAGAGTGGAGCACGGCGGTCCCTGGCCAGGTGGGTAGGGTTCGCGCTTGTTGGGCTGGTGGTGGCGGGTGCCGGAACTGCCCGCGCTCAGATTGGCTTCCAGGAGAAGCGCGCAGCCGACGGCACGACCTACGAGATTATCTATGCGCAGTCGCTCGGCGGCGGTGCTGAGAATCTGCGTATCACCAGTGTCGCCGGATCGATCGCCGGTGGTACCGGCTGCTCGACCCCCGGTAACTCGTCCGGCGATCCAACGTCCGCCATCGGCGGCGTCGTGTTCCCGGGTATGGCGTTGCAGCCGTACGGTACGATTACTCGAACCGCGATCTTTACCGGCGATCCCTCGATGATCACGTTCAACAATACGTTCGGCGGCCGCGTGCAGGTGGGCACGGGCGGTACTGCAAAGAACGTGTGCGGCAGCAGCTTCGACTGCACCGGACAGCCGAACGTTCAGAGCTTGGTCGGACTCAACTCCAACAGCGGTGGGATTCCGGCGGCGTGCATCGCCACCGACGTCAACGCGACCTGCGGCGGTGCACAAGGTGAATACAACACGTTCGGGTTCGGTCTGCCGACGACTGGCGATCCTCCGCAGTGCACCTCGTCGCCGACGGTTGACTCGCTGGTCTGCAACCCCCAGCCGACCGACGGGTTCACGCTCGGCATCAACGACATCGTCGTCTTCGTCTATGACGGCTCGCTGGGTCAGCTCGGATTTACGGTTGCGGCCGGCGGGTTCGGCATTTCGACCGACACGGTCAACAACCCGAACTGCGCGAACCCCAATTCGATCGTGAGCTCGAGCGGTCGCAGCGACAGCCAACCGGCTCCGCCTCTGCCGACACCGACACCGACCAACACGCCGACCAACACGCCGACGTCGACGCCGACCTCCACGCCGACCAACACGCCGACGAATACCAACACGCCGACGAACACGCCGACGGCCACGCCGACGGCCACGCCGACCAACACGCCGACGAATACGCCGACGGCCACGCCGACGAACACGCCGACCAACACCCCGACGAATACACCGACGGCGACGCCGACGTTTACGCCGACGAATACGCCGACGGCGACGCCGACCAATACGCCAACTCATACGCCGACGGCGACCCCGACCAATACGCCGACGGCGACGCCGACCAATACGCCGACCAACACACCGACCAATACGCCGACCAACACGCCGACGGCGACGCCGACGTTCACGCCGACGAATACGCCGACAGCGACGCCGACCGAGACCCCGACGGCGACGCCGACGGCAACTCCGACGCGTACGGCGACGGCAACGCGCACGCGTCCGCCGATTCCTGTCGTCCCATCACCGGCTAGCCCGAGCGGCTTGCTGATGATCGGCGGTCTGAGCATTGGCCTCCTCTGGGCGCTGCGCCGCCTGGGTCGCATCGGCGCATAGGTCTAGAGCCGCACGCATCAAGGGCTCCCGGGAAACCGGGAGCCCTTTTTTTTGCGCGTCTGAGGAGCGAAGGCCTCGTATGCGGTCGACCGACGACTAGTCGGATCCCCTAGGATGGAGACGGCTTTCCGACTGCACTCGCGCCTGTCGCGTTGGGCGATTGGACAAAGGCAGCGAGCCGCGATGCTCACAGCGCCGAGCCGTGGGCCAATCGACTGTCAGTATGGCTACGACTGGGCCTTGAGGTCGCGAAGCAATCGGGCAGAGCCGACGGCTGCGCGTTCTCCGTTGGCGTTGTCGATCCAGACGTCGAGTGCGAGGCGTTCGATGCCCTGCGCTGTGGCGCGGTCGGTGACCAATCCGCTCATCTCGATCGCTTCTCCGGCGTACACCGAGATGCGAAAGCTGAAGCTCATTTGGACGAGGCGCCACTCGGCTAAGCGACTTCGGAGCATTCGCTCCATCAGTGCGGCCTGCATGGGGCCCGGTACGATGACACCGGCGAAGCCGAGACCTTGAGCGGCGGTCGAATCAAGAAACATCGGTTCCCGCTCCGCAAGAAGCGTCGCGTATTGCCGCACCATACTCGGATCGGGGGCCATGCGGTGCTCGACGCCGATCATCACGCCGATGTCGATTTGAGGTGGCAGCGGCATTGGTGGCCGGTCGATCGGCGACGACGGCCGCTCATCGGGTGCCTGAGCCGGGCTCGTACCGATCCGTCTGACGATCTGTTGGTCTTCGACCTCGACCGCCAGATCGCCTCTGACATCCCGGAGCGAGGCTGTTCGCGTAATGACGGTGAGCAACCCGCTGCGCCCAGTCTTCTCGCAGACTGTCGCGATGCGACCGCGTACGCGATAGTGCGCGCCCAGCGCCAGCGCCGCATGCACCTGCAGGGCGTGACCAGCATGGACGCTGACCGTATTCGCGTCCGGCTCGACTGTCGGTCGTGGTCCGCCACGCAGGGTCAAGGCCAGGCCAAGCGGAAGGTCGGCGGTATTGCCGCCGTCGTGGCCAAACATCGCCGCGTGGTAGCGCCGGATCAGGTCCGGGCTGAGACGGACCCAACCGAGATCCACCTCCTGGCCGATCGGTGCGTGCAGGGATCGAATCACGAGCGCGCCAGATAAATGCGTTCAGCTGTCGGCGATCAGTTTCCGGCCGCCGGGTAAGACACTGAAGGGTGAGCGCCGTACGCATTGCGTAGGCAAAGCGTGAACCAAGTCCTGGTAAGCCCCGATGATGTGGCGGCCGGCGTCGAACGACCGCTCCTGCGGCTTCACGGGAGCCTGTGTGCGTGGCCGGCCTTGCACCTGACAGCGCCGGCCCGGCAGTTCGGAGTCCAGAGATGAGTTCAGATCCCCGCCCAATCGCTCCTCATCGAGAAGACACAGATCCAGGCGCGGCGCAGTCGGCAGCCGACAATCTTTGCCGCCCCGTGCCCGAGAGGGATTTGCGGAGGCGGGCATCTGCGCCCTCGCGAGAGGGGCCGATTGGGCGGGGATCTGGGTTCATCTGTGGAACGTTTCTGGCGGATTCAGGTTTGAACTTTTAGGGCCTACGCTCAGGTAGCTACCCTTCGCCGGGCGACTTTGTCGCGAGACACGGGCCGGGCTTCGCCTCACCGGACGCCGTCCGCGCGCGCGGAAAGGCGAAGCTGCGACGGAAGGCAGAGAGAGGTTGCGGGGCCCTCTGCCTTCCGTTCACGGTTTCTTACGACCGGCGTCGCCGCCAGATGAGCAGCGCCGGGCCAGCCAGCCACAACAGGCTCGCGGCATTCGGGGTTGCACTCGGGTCCACTGCGCAGCCGCCGTCGACCGGCCGCGTCTTCGTCGCCGTTGCCGTTGCGGTTGCGGTGCGGGTGGCGGTGTTCGTCGCCGTAGTCGCGGCTGTAGATGTGGCGGTGCTCGTGACCGTTGCCGTCGCGCTTGCCGTGGTGGTCGCGGTGACGACGCGCGTCGACGTGCTCGTCGGCGTCCGCGTTACGGAAGACGTGCTCGTGCTGGTTGCCAGCGGTGTCGACGTGAAGGTCGAAGTCGCAGTGCTGGTCGCCACGCGCGTTCCCGTAGAGGTCGCCGTCGCCGTCGCCGTGGCCGCGGCCGTGTTTTGCGGTGTGGCAGTAAACGTCGGTGTCGAAGTGGCCGTGGCGGTGGCCGTTCCGGTCGGCACGCCGGTCGGGGTATCGGTTGCGGTGGCCGTTGCCGTTCCGGTCGGCACGCCAGTCGGCGTATCGGTCGCGGTGGCCACTTCAGTCGGCGTATCGGTGGCTGTCGCCGGTGCCTCCGACGTCGGCGTGTCGGTTGCTGTTGCGGTCGCCTCTGACGTCGGAGTGTCGGTCGCCGTAGCGGTGGCGGTGCCGGTTGGAACGCCAGTCGGCGTATCGGTCGCGGTCGGGGTATCCGTGGCCGTGGCTGTCGCCGTGCCGGTGGGGATACCGGTTGGCGTGTCGGTCGCGGTGGCCTCCTGGGTCGGCGTATCGGTCGCCGTTCCCTGCGATGTCGGGGTGTCGGTTGCTGTTGCGGTGGCGGTACCCGTCGGCAGACCGGTGGGCGTGTCCGTCGCGGTCGCGGCTTGAGTCGGCGTATCGGTGATAGTCGGGGTGACCGTGTGCGTGTCTTCAGGCGTCGGCGTGCTGCTCGGCGTCTCGGTTGCCGTGGCAGTGCCGGTGGGCAGGCCGGTCGGCGTGTCGGTCGCTGTCGCCTCGCCCGTCGGCGTTTCGGTCGACGTGGCCGTCGCCGTACCGGTCGGGATACCGGTCGGGGTGTCCGTCGCCGTCGCGACGCTGGTGGCGGTATCCGTCGCGGTCGATGTCTGTGTCGGCGTATTCGTCGACGTAGGGATCGGAATGGGTGTGTCGGTATGGGTCGCGGTTGCCGAGGCGGTATTCACGGCTGTATTGGTCGCGGTCGCCGAGGCGGTATTCACGGCTGTATTGGTTGCGGTCGGTGTCCGCGTCGCTGTCGGCGTGGCGGTGGCAGTCGCGGATGCGCTCGCGGATGCGCTCGGAGTCGGGGTCCCCGTCGCGGTCGCCGTGTTGGTAGCCGGAATTGGCGTCGCAGTCGGCGTGGCGGTCGGGGTCGGCGTATTCACGCCGCCAATGTCTGCGATGGCGATGCCGCGCGGGTTGATCGACAACGTGATGGTTTGGCTCACGAGATCAGTGCTCGTGTTGATGACCGAGAGCGTTTTGCTCTGCGAGTTGGTCACGTAGATCTCGCTACCGTCGAGGGTCGGAGCCAAATCGAACGGCAGTGTGCCGACCGTGATGCTCGGCAGAGCGATCGGCGGATCGAGAGGATCTGCCGGAACGTCGATCGGTGTGACCGTTCCCGGCGATGTCTGACGGACGACGTAGGCCTTGCTGCCGTCGGGCAGGAACGCCACGGCAAGCGGCGAGCTTCCCACCGGGACGGTGTGGATGACGCTGGGCGGATTGGCGTGCGCATCGATGACCGACAGCGTGCCGGAGCTGAAGTTTACGACGTACGCCACCTTGCCATCCGGCGAAAATGCCACGTCGTACGGCACCGTGCCGACATCGATCTCGACCGGCGTCGGCGGCGGATTGACGCGCTGAATGACTCGCACGCGTCCGGGGCTCGAACTGCTGCGCGTGACGTACACCACTGACCCGTCTGGGCTGATCGCCAGACCGCGCGGTTGGCTGGGCATTGGAATCGTCTGAACGACCAGCCGGCTGGCCAGATCGATCACCGAGACGGTGCCGGAGCCGCGGTTGGTGACGTAGGCCTGTGTACCATCCGGCGTAATGGCGATGCTGTCGGGCAGGGTGCCCACCTGAATCGAGTCGACCTCCGTGTCGAGCATGGTGTCGATCACCGAAATACGGCCGGTGAGGACGTTGACCACATACGCAAACGCCCCACTGGGCTCGACGGCGACGGCGATCGGTTGCGCCGGGGTCGGTGAAACCTCGATCGAGGTGAAGCTCGGAGAAGGCGTGGGCGCAAAGACCAGCACATTGCTGCCGCCGTTATTGGTGACGAACCCGCGCTCCTGCGCCGAGACCAGACCGGTTGCGGCGACCACTATTGCAAAGGCCAGGGTCGGAAGGGCGGCGAGGCGGAAGCGCGTACGAGTCATAAAAGTCACCTATTCGGCAGATCAAAGGAAGATGCTGCGGCGCGCGATCCGCATCGGAGGTGCGTCGCACGGCCAAGCGAGTCGCGCGCCATGGGCACAGCGGTGCCTGGCCAATATAAAATGAGGCACATAGCGTCAATAAAAAATGTGTCTGGTCGGATGTGGTGCGCGTTGCCGTAAACAAAGCACCTGGGTCACGGTGCTGTCGGGTCCTTGGCTGCGGGCGTGCTGAGCGGGGCGATTTCGACCTTGGTGAGTAGGAGATTGCGCGAGCCGCGCCGCCGATACCCCGTGATCGTGAGCTGATCGCGTGGCGCTGCCGCAGTCTCGATGGCTTCCATCTGTGCCGGCTGTTGGGGAAACAGGAAGAAGTTGGGACGATAGGGCTCAACCGCCTGCAATATGTCCATCGGCAACCGGCCACTGTTTAGAATGCGCATGCGAAATAGGTGGAAGTGGAACGTGCGGTTCTTGTAGCGATCTCCGAGCGTCAGTTCCCAGCCGCCGGTCTCACCGGGGAATGCCTTGCCGGGGTGTCCGACCATTTCCAGCAGATCAGGCGGCTCGAGCGCACTGCGCGGCTCGATCTGAGCCACCACGGGGACGCAGACGAGCGCCGACCACAATGCTGCGGCGGCGCGCACCGTGCGCCACCCACCGATACTGCGCATCCCCCTCCCACTTTCTTGCCTTATCGCACGGAATCAGATGATGTGACACTCCACGTTCCGGCGTGGATGGCGGGACGACAGGTACAGATGCCGATCGACAAGGACCATTTTCGCCAGGTGCTGAGCCATTTCGCCGCCGGGGTCACCGTCGTGACCACCGTGGACCGAGCCCATGCGCCGCATGGGCTGACGGCTACGGCGTTCAGCTCGGTCTCGCTCGAGCCGCCGCTCGCCTTGGTGTGCATCGACAAACAAGCCGAGACCTACGAGCACTTCGATCCGGCGGGAATCTTCGCGGTCAACTTTCTCGCGCTGGAGCAGCGCGACATCTCGCAGCGTTTCGCCAAGCACGGCGGCGACAAGTTCGGCGCCACGCCATGGCGGCGCGGCGAGCTCGGTACGCCGATTCTCGAAGGGACGATCGGACACGTCGAGTGCCGCATCGTGCATCGCTATGAGGGCGGCGATCACACCATTTACGTCGGCCAGATCGAATCCGCTGCGTTCTGTGAAGGGCAGCCGCTGCTGCACTTTCGGCACGCCTATCGGCGCGTCGAGGACGTGTGAGCCGCAGCGCGATCGGCGCGGTGGTGCTCGCCGCGGGCCGCAGCACGCGTTTTCGCTCGGCGCGGTCGAAGCTGGTCCATCCGCTCG